>Ga0157302_10000022_pt1 | contig 51102 bp, 52 predicted proteins | sample NitcycUS103311B2_FD_108381 | JGI IMG/M metagenome (GOLD analysis project Ga0157302, IMG submission 108381) | Soil microbial communities from Arlington Agricultural Research Station in Wisconsin, USA - Nitrogen cycling UWRJ-S103-311B-2 | ecosystem: Environmental > Terrestrial > Soil >... | reverse complement strand
GCCGATGTTGTCGCCGGCCTGACCCTGGTCGAGGATCTTGCGGAACATCTCGACCCCGGTGACCACGGTCGTGGTCGTGTCCTTAATCCCGACGATCTCAACCTCGTCGCCGGTGTTGACGATGCCCTGCTCGACGCGGCCGGTGGCAACGGTGCCGCGGCCGGTAATCGAGAAGATGTCCTCGATCGGCATCAGGAAGGGCTTGTCGAGCTCGCGGACGGGCTCAGGGATGTAGGAGTCGAGCGCAGCGGCCAGCTCGAAGACCGCCTTCTGCGCCTCCTCGTCGCCTTCCAGCGCCTTCAGCGCCGAGCCCTTGATGATCGGCGTGTCGTCGCCGGGGAAGTCGTACTCGTCGAGCAGTTCCTTGACCTCCTCCTCGACCAGCTCGATCAGTTCCTCGTCATCGACCTGATCGACCTTGTTGAGGAAGACCACGACGTGCGGGACGTTGACCTGGCGGGCGAGCAGGATGTGCTCGCGCGTCTGCGGCATCACGCCATCGGCGGCCGAGACGACCAGGATCGCTCCATCCATCTGCGCCGCGCCGGTAATCATGTTCTTCACGTAGTCGGCGTGGCCCGGGCAGTCGACGTGGGCGTAGTGACGATTCTCCGTCTGATACTCGACGTGAGAGGTCGCGATCGTGATTCCACGCTCCTTCTCCTCCGGGGCGTTGTCGATCTCTTCGAAGCTTTTCGCTTCGGCTCCGCCCGTCGTAGAGAGCGTCTTGGTGATCGCGGCCGTCAGAGTCGTCTTACCGTGGTCGATATGACCGATCGTTCCGACGTTCACATGCGGCTTATCGCGCTCGAACTTCTCCTTGGACATCTCTCTCCGTTCTACCTTTCGAAGTCGGGTTCTGTCTGCGTTGACTGATTAAGTTTCTGGGGCACTGCTGGGCAGGTCAACTCGACCTGCCTGCGGGCGAACCTGGGAAATATAGCTAGAACAAGGGTGCGGCCCGATCCCGGTCACGAGGTTGCTCCGACCGGCTCGCCCGAACGGTGCTCGACGATCTCTTCGGCGATGCTCGCCGGGACCTCTTCGTAGCGCTCGAACTGCATCGTGTAAGTGGCGCGCCCCTGAGTCATAGAGCGAAGTTCCGTCGCGTAACCGAACATCTCGCCGAGCGGCACGAAGGCCTGGACCGCGAGCGCGTTGCCGCGCTGGTCCTGTCCTTGCACCTTGCCGCGGCGGCGGGAGAGATCGCCGATCACATCACCGAGGAAGTCCTCGGGGGTGACGACCTCAACCGCCATCACCGGCTCCAGCAGGACCGGGTTGGCTTTGCGAGCGCCGTCCTGGATCGCCATCGAGCCGGCGATTTTGAAGGCCATCTCGGAGGAGTCGACGTCGTGGTAGGAGCCGTCGACGAGTTCGACCTTGACGTCGACCATCGGGTAGCCGGCCTTGACGCCGTTCTCCAGCGCCTCCCTCATCCCCTGTTCGGCCGGACCGATGAACTCGCCGGGGATCACGCCGCCCTTGATTTTGTTGACAAACTCGAATCCCTCGCCGGGGGCGGGCTCGACGTTGATCACGACGTGGCCGAACTGACCGCGGCCGCCGGTCTGGCGGACGAAGCGCGCGACGACCTTCTCGACCCGCTTGCGGATCGTCTCGCGGTAAGCGACCTGCGGCTTGCCGACGTTGGCCTCGACTTTGAACTCGCGCAGCATGCGGTCGACGATCACCTCGAGGTGGAGCTCGCCCATGCCGTGGATCAGCGTCTGGCCGGTTTCCTCGTCGCTTTCGATCTTGAAGGTCGGGTCCTCCTCGCCGAGGCGCTGCAGCGCATTGCCCATCTTCTCTTGATCGGCCTTGGTTTTCGGCTCGATCGCGACCGCGATCACCGTCTCGGGAAATTCGATGCTCTCCAGCGCGATCGGCGCGTCGGGCGCGGCCAGGGTGTCGCCGGTTCCGGTTTCTTTGAGGCCGACGCCGGCGCAGATGTCGCCCGAGTAGCACTCGTCGATCTCCTCGCGGCTGTTGGCGTGCATCATCAGCAGGCGCCCGATGCGCTCGGTGCGGCCGGTCTTGACGTTGAGCACGCGGCCGCCTTTCTCCAGCTTGCCGGAGTAGACGCGGAAGTAGGTGAGCTTGCCGACGTAGGGGTCGGTCATGACCTTGAACGCGAGGGCAGCGAAGGGGCCACTGTCGTCGGCGGGCCGCTCGGCCTCGGTGTCCTCTGCCTGGCCCTTGCCGGCGGGAACGACACCGGTCACGGGCGGCACCTCGAGCGGTGAGGGCAGCAGGTCGACGATCGCGTCGAGCAGCGGCTGCACCCCCTTGTTCTTGAACGACGTGCCGCAGAGCACCGGCGTCACCTTGGTGTCGAGGCAGGCTCGGTGCAGGGACTTGGCGATCCGCTCGTGGGGGATCTCTTCCTCGGCCAGGTAGGCCTCCATCAGCTCGTCGTCGTAGTCGGCGCAGGCCTCAATTAGCTGCGTGCGGTATTCCTCGGCCTGCTCGCGCAGGTCCTCCGGAATCTCGACCGTGTCGTAGGCGGCGCCGAGCTCGTCGGTCCAGATAAGGCCTTTCATCTCGATCAGGTCGACGACGCCCTGGAAGTTGTCCTCGCTGCCGATCGGCAGCTGGATCGGCAGCGGGTTGGCGCCGAGCCGGTCGGTCATCGTCTGCACCGAGTTGAAGAAGTCAGCGCCGGTGCGGTCCATCTTGTTGATGTAGGCGAAGCGCGGCACTTTGTACTTGTCCGCCTGGCGCCAGACCGTCTCCGACTGGGGCTCGACCCCGGCAACCGCGTCGAAGACGGCGATCGCGCCGTCGAGCACGCGCAGGCTGCGCTCGACCTCGACCGTGAAGTCGACGTGGCCGGGCGTATCGATGATGTTGATCCGGTGGTCCTTCCACTCGCAGGCGGTGGCGGCGGAGGTGATCGTGATCCCGCGCTCCTGCTCCTGCTCCATCCAGTCCATCACCGCAGCGCCCTCGTGGACCTCGCCCATCTTGTGGGTGCGGCCGGTGTAATAAAGGATGCGCTCGGTCGTCGTCGTCTTACCGGCGTCGATGTGCGCCATGATCCCGATATTGCGCGTCTTCTCTAGGGGAAAGCTGCGTGCCATGTGTTCCTAAGGTAAGGGTTTGGACGTGAAACAGGGACGGGACAAAAGCAAACGATCTGGCAAGAGCCGAGATCGGCGCATGAAAAAGGCCCTCGCGGGCCCGGCGAAACGAACTTCGAAACGGACTTCGAAAAGACTGCCTGAGCGACGCGCGATGATAGCAGCGGCGCGGCGGCGCATCGGCGCGGTCCTCTCGGCAGCCGCGAAGCGCACGCGCCAGGTCGATCGCGCGGCGGCGCGGCGGATCGAGAAGCTGCGACCGCGCTTGGCCCGGTTGGCTCAACGGCTCCGCACCGATGTATTGCGCCTTCTCAAGACGCTGGGCAAGCACTTGCGTCCCGTCGGAGTATTTGTGCTGCGCGTATTCGGCCGCGGCGAACAATGGTTGCGCCGGGCCAGCGCCCTTGCAGCCAAAGGGGCGACCAGCGCCAGCGCGATGCTCACCCCCCAGCGCGCTGTCTGCGGCGTGATCGTCGCCGCGGCGCTCTGCCTGGTCGTCGCGCAGTTCGTCGACTTTCGCAGCGTCGAGATCGGCCAGCCCGGTTACGCGGGACTGGCCGCGGCGGCTCCGCCGACGGTCGCGGCGAAGACGCCGGTCGACGTCCACTCCTACCTCCTGATCCCGATCGCGCTGCTCGCTGGCGCCTGCGGGGCGACGATGGCCCTGCGCCCGCAGCGGCGCGGTCTGGGCCGCGTCGTCATTGCTCTCGGTCTGCTCAGCATCGCCGTGATCCTGCTCGTCGACCTGCCCGCCGGCCTCGACGAGGGCGCCCAGGCAACGCGTTTTTCCGGCGCCACGGCGGTGCTTGAAAACGGCTTCTACGCCCAGCTCGCGGCAGCGGCGGGGCTGGTCTTGGGCGGACTGCTCTACTATGCGCGACCGTGCCGAATACGAATCAACTTGTCAGGAAGGGCCGCAAGCGCCCGAAGAAGAAGACGACGACCCCGGGTCTCAAGTCGGGACAGGGCCGCAAGAAGGCCGTCGCCGCGCCGCAGCGGCGCGGCGTCTGCACGCGCGTCGCAACCGTAACACCGAAGAAGCCGAACTCCGCCCTGCGCAAGATCGCGCGTGTGCGGCTGACCAACGGGATGGAGGTCACCACCTACATCCCCGGTGAGGGTCACAACCTGCAGGAGCACTCCGTGGTACTGGTCCGCGGTGGTCGTGTCAAGGATTTGCCTGGCGTCCGCTACAAGGTCGTCCGCGGCACCCTCGATGCCGCCGGCGTCTCCGACCGCAAGCAGGCCCGTTCGCGCTACGGCGTCAAGGCTTCCTGATGCCCCGCCGCTCAGCAGCCACGATCCGGCCGGTAGAGCCCGACGCGCGCTTTCGCAACCGGCTTGTCCAGCAGCTGATCAACAAGGTGATGAGCGACGGCAAGAAGCAACTTGCCGAGCGCATCGTCTACGACGCCCTCGCCCTGGTCGGCGAGCGCTCTGGCGAGGATGCGATCGAGACGCTCGAGGCCGCAATCAAGCAGCTGACCCCGGTGCTCGAGGTTCGCTCCCGCCGCGTCGGTGGCGCCACCTATCAGGTGCCGGTCGAGGTTCCCGCCCGCCGCGCCCGCACCCTGGCGATCCGCTGGATGGTCGACTACGCGCGCAACCGCCGCGAGTACTCGATGGCCGAGCGGCTTGCCGGCGAGATCCTCGACGCGACCCAGCAGCAGGGATCTGCCTGGAAGCGCAAGGACGACATCTACCGCATGGCCCAGGCCAACAAGGCCTTCGCGCACTACCGCTGGTAGTCCGGCCTCGGCCATGAGCCGACCGATCCTCGCAGTCGACATTGATGGCGTCATCTCCCTTTTCGGAGCGGAGACCCCGCCGGACCGATCTTTCACCCGGCTCGAGCTGGTCGACGGCGTGCCGCATCTGATCTCGCTCCCCTGCGGGGACCGCCTGCAGCGACTGAGCGAGCACTTCGAGCTTGTCTGGGCCAGCGGCTGGGAGGACAAAGCAAACTTCTATTTGCCCTCGCTGCTGGGACTGCCGGAGCTGCCGCACGTGACCTTCGATGGGGCCGTCGCCGCCGGCGGCGCCCACTGGAAGCTGGGTCCACTGGGCGAGTACGCGACCGGCCGCGCGCTTGCCTGGATCGACGACAACTTCGACCAGAGCTGCTTCGAGTGGGCAGAGGGACGTGAGCAACCGACGCTGCTCGTTCCCACCGAGACACACCTTGGCCTCGAGGAGGCCCACGTGGGCGCCCTCGAGGCCTGGGTGCGCACTCTCTAAAGAGTCATGGTCGCGGCGCTAACGCCCGGACTGACTCCTACACAAACCCCCATTTGAGGCCTGCGTGCGTTCCGGTGAGTTTCCACTTCATGCCGCCCACGAAGTAAGCGGTATTAAATCCGTAGCGCAATCTGTCGGTGGGTTCGAATAATTGCTGGATGGCGATGTTCGCCTTGATTAATGGTTCGAGCTTTTTCCCGTCACGATTGAGGTCGCCTTCTTTGACTTCCCAGACAGGGTTACCGGTGATGTCCACTTTCAGAGGAAGGGGGCATCCTTTACCGCCTACAAAGATGATAGTGGCTAGTTTAGTTAGCACATCGGGCGAACCTAAAATATAGGTAGCCCCGTTATGTAATATCACTAACAGGCTGGCAAGTATCGTGATATGGCCAGCCGCGTTTTTTTCTCCTTTTTCAATTTCGCAGGGGAGTTTTTCACCTTTTTTGCCTTCTTCTGCTTCTTTTTCCGATACTTCTTCAGACGTTGTGCATTCTTCGAATAAGAGTTCTACTAACGCTTTTCCTTCGATGCCGCTGAGAATTTTTCCTTCGGGGATCGTGTATTTGGGACAGGCAACTTCGGCATGCAGAACGGGCACGACGAGCCTGATCTGTCCATCCGACGTCCCAGCGGCAAAGGTCTTGCCAGTCGCTAAGGGACCTGATTCTTCGATCTTGATTCCGCCTTCGGCCTGACTGCTCGCCGGCCCAGCGGCCATCAGTCCGAGTGCAGACAGGAGCAAGGCGCCGAGAACCCTGAGCGGGTGCTTTCGCATGTGACTTCTCCTTATGAGGCACGGGGGGAGGCCCCCGTGCGATAGCTATCATTGTCCGGACGGGATCCGGATGGTCAGAAGATCTCTACTGGTCGGTTGCTGGTCAAGGTTTGCCGCCCGATGTTTTCTATCCCGCGGCCCCTGACGCGGCATCGCATCCCCTACACTCCTCCGGATGCAAGGGTTCTGGCCGATTTTCTTTCTGCTGGTCGTGCTGAAGATCCCGGTCTTCGCCTCAATAGCCCTGATCTGGTGGGCCAGCCGGGAACCAGAACCCGAGCCCGCAACAGATGAGGACGGCGGCAGCCCCAAGCGCTGGAACCCACAGCCAAAGCTCCCCAGAGGCCCACGCCGAGGACCTCATACAGGCGGCGCCGCGAGAAGGCGCCGGGGTGCCCCTCTCGCGCAGCGGCGTCCTGGTTTTCGCACAGACCGCTCACCGAGAGAGCTTCCGCACACGGCGAAAACCCCAGCAAGCGAGAGGGGCACCCCGGTGCCTTCCCCGCCCCCCGCTCAAACCCGCTGAGCAGCTCTCTTCCGCTCGCGCTTGATCTCCCGCAAGTAAGGCTGGAAATCGACCTGAATCGTGTGCCTCTTGGAGGCGACGTAGCGCTTCTTCATCTTCTTTTCCGCTTCGTCGATCTCCGCACGCATCGCCGCCGGCGAGGGCAGCGTCCCGCGCCCACTGAGCAGGTCAGCGACCCACTCCGCCTGCGCCTCGGCCAGCGGCATGATCGCCCCGAGCGGCTGGATCAAGCCGATGAAATAGAGCCCCGGGTGGTCCACAGAGGCGACGCGACGGTAGAGCGGCAGGCGGTTGCCCGCGGCTGAAACCAGGTTCTCGTCGAAGAAGGGAAAGGTGATCCGGTAGCCGGTGCAGTAGACGACGAGGTCGATCTCCTCCTCGCTGCCATCGACGAAGCGGACCGTTCGCCCACCGTTGAAGCGGTCGAGGTTGGGCTTGACCGCGATGTCGCCGTGGCCGAGCCGCGAGAGCAGCTCGGCAGAGACGGTCGGATGCGCCTCAAGCAGCTTGTGGTCGGGCTTGGGCAAGCCGTAGGCCGTCATGTCGCCGGCGGTCAGCCCCAGCATGCGACCGAGCACGAAGCGCTGCACCGAGAGGGGCATCAGGGTCAGCATCTTCGAGGCCGCTTCGTCGGTTGGTTTGCCGTTCAGGTACTTGGGCATGACGTAGGCGCCGCGCCGCATCGCGAGGAAGGTCTTATCGGCGATCCGCGATGCCTCGACCGCGATATCGGTCGCCGAGTTGCCGATCCCCAGAACCAGCACCCGCTTGTCGCGAAGGACCTCGGGCTCGCGGTAGTGGTGGACGTGGATCTGCTCGCCCTCGAACTCCTCCGAGCCGGGAAAGGCCGGCTCCGGCCAGCGCGGGTCCCAGTGGTGCCCGTTGGCGACCAGGACCGCCCGGTAGAGGTGCGCCTCGCTCTTGCCATCGGCATCCTCGACAACGACCTCCCACTCGCCATCGACCGGCGCGACGCTCTTGACCTCGGCGCGAAAGCGGATCTTCTCCCGCAGGCCGAAGTGGTCTACGTAGTCATCGAAGTAGCGGGCGATCTGGAAGTGATTCGGGTAGTCCGGATAGTCATCCGGCATCGGGTAGGTCCTGTAGGCCATCAACCCACGCGAGGTATTGATGTGCAGCGAGCGATACGCCGACGACATCTCATTGTCGTTTTCGTAGCGCCAGTTGCCGCCGACCTCAGACCCCTTCTCGAAGCAGTAAAAGGGGATGCCCCGCGCGTTCAGCACCTGACAAGCAGCAATCCCCGAAGAGCCCGCTCCGATAACGCAAGTCTTCTTACTGGCCATCCGGCCAATCTACCGAGAGGACGGGGCGCCCGTCCGACGGAACTTGTGAGCGAGCGAAGCGAGCGGGTTCCGGCGGATGGGCACCCCGTCCTCCTGACGCAGAGGGGGTGAGGAGGTCCACCCCTAGGGCCCGTAGTCGAAGCGGGAAATCGGCCCGAAGCTTGGTCCATCGGATCACAAACCCAACGAAAGGAACCTCCGATGACCAGCAAGACCCGTTCATTCCGTCCCTCCCCCGCCCTCGTGATCGCCTGCATCGCGCTGTTCGCCGCCCTTACCGGCAGCGCCATCGCCGCCGGCGTCGGCAAGAACACCGTCCGTTCGCCGCAGATCGTCGACGGCACGATCCGCACGGTCGACCTCCGCGACAACGCGGTCGCCGCCGGCAAGATCGCCCCCGACGCGGTCGACACGACCGAGATCGCCGAGAACGGCGTCGATTCTTCCGACGTCGCGCCGGAGACCCTGACCGCGGCCGACCTGGGCCCTGCCTCGGTCACCTCGTCGGAGGTAGCCGACCAGTCCCTGACCGCCAACGACCTCGGCCCCGACTCAGTCGGTTCGAGCGAGCTCCAGGCCGGAGCCGTCCGCGCCTCCGAGCTAGGAACGATCATCGCGGTCTCGAACAGCACGACGATCAAAACCGGCAACAACGCCAGCGTCAGCGTCGATTGCCCCACGGGCACCGTCGCGATCAGCGGTGGCAACACGGCGGGCGACTACCGCGTAGCCGCCACAGGCGCCCAGCGCACGGGCAACGGCTGGATAGCCCACGCCCACAGCTACGCCCCAGCCGACACCAGCCTCACTGTCTACGCCTACTGCCTCCAGGGCGGCAGCAGCAACTAGACCGCTCCTCCCAGCTAAAGAAAAGGCCGGGGCATCTGCCCCGGCCTTTTCTCGTTCAGTGGAGTTGAAGCTAGTGCTTCTTGCCTTTGCCGTGGCCGGCTTTGTGATGGCCTTTTTTGGGCTGTTTGACCACGAAGGTGTGGACTTCGCTTTTAGCCGTGCCGCCGGTACCGGTAGGCGTGAACGTAATCCGGATCTTGAGGTTCAGCTTGCCCTTCGTCTGCAGCGTCTTCACCGCCGGCCCGGTGAGTTTTAGACTCAGCGTGTTGGGCCCGGGCGTAACCGCCTGCGTCAGCCGCTTGATCAGTGCCGGCCGCTTGCACTTGCCTCTCTTGCCTTTCGCCGAGGATTTCGCGTTTTTCCCCGCGCACTTCGCTTTCGGATGAGCTGCTCTTGAGAGGGCAGCACCATCCTGGCCAGCGGAGCTGCTGCCGGCTTCCTCGTCCAGCACGCTTTCAGCGATCACGTTGCCGGCGCTGTCGAAGACGATTTTCACCTGGACAACGTGGCACCCTTTGGCGCAGCTGATCCGCGGTTCGATTTTGAAGTTGTTCGACGGCGGAGTCACGCAGTGCTCGTTGGGATCGCGCACCTGACCGGGAGGACAGGCCGGCAGCGCTGCGCCCGCGCCTGCTTTCACCAGTTCGACGAGCTGGGCAACAAGGTTGCCTTCAGCGGCTTCCAGAGCCGAGCCACCCGTGCGTCCCGCCCAGTTCTGCCAGTACGGCAGGTAGGCGGGGTCGCCGTTGTAGTCGACAAACTCAAGCGGCTTGCCGTCGTTGATCAGCTTCTGCAGCACACCCTGCCAGTCGAGATCATCAGCGGTGCCGACGGTGTTGTCGGCACCGGGGTCGATACCGGTGTTGAACGGGGTTTGGGCCCAAACGCTGCTCGGGATGCCCTCGTTGAGTTCATTGTCGTGTGGCACGTCGTCGGCCACGAGAACGACCACGCCGCGGGCGCCAGGGCGCCAGCCGACAGCTGGATTCACATCGCTCTCATAGAGACTTCTCCCGTAGGCCTCCGGGCTGTCGCCGCCGCCATTGGCTTCCAGACCCAAGAGCGCGGCGCTGATCGCCGACTGGTTGGAGGTGATCGGCACGTGGAGGGTCCAAGGCGCGAACCCGTCCCCGATGCCGTATTCGAATTCCCCAGGATTGACGACGTCGTTGTAATCGCTCACCTCAGAGAGGCCGAACTGAACGTCCGGAAGCGAGGCGCCGATCTGCGTCATCGCTTCCTGGATCTGGGCCTGAGCTTCGTCAATGGCGCCGCCCATCGAGCCCGTGGTGTCGAAGACAAACATCACGTCGGTATGGGCGGGCGTTGCCGCCTTTGCCTGGTTTGGCAGCGTGAACGCCAGAGCCGCCACGCCCAGCACGAAAATAGCGGCAGCGTAATGCCACCGAGTGACAACGGAAAGTCTCACAGGAACGGCCTCCCCAATCAGTTGACGATCAGCAATCAAAGTCAGTGAAAACAACTCGCAACAACGACCCTAACTTGCGCCCCGGCGAACAGCAAAGCTCACGGTCCTTGAGCGGCAAGCCCAAAGCTCAACCCGACGTGGATGTCGTCGCCCGGCTTTCGGGCGCAAAGGAGGGGCCGGGTGCCCCTCCCGCGCAGCGGCGTCATGTTTTTCGCACAGACCACTCAGCGAGTGATACGGAAGTCCGCGGCGAAAAACCCAGCAAGCGGGAGGGGCACCCGGCCCCTCCCCCACAACCTAGGACTGCCCGGGCGACTTCTCCTCAGACGTCTGCTCAATCTCCTGAGCCAACTCCTCAAGCTCCTCGGCAAACGAAGGCCCAAAGCTCTCCACGGCCTCGCCACCATCGTCAAGTCCAAGCTCAGCCGCCAGCTCTTCCTCGTCGAGCAACCCTTCCTCGCTCGGCGGTTCGATCGGCACCGCAGGCTCGACCGCGATCGTGCGGTAGTGCTTGAGGCCGGTGGCGGCTGGAATCAGCTTGCCGATGATCACGTTCTCCTTCAGGCCGACGAGTTTGTCTCGCTTGCCCTCCAGCGCGGCATCGGTGAGCACCTTGGTCGTCTCCTGGAAGGAAGCGGCCGAGAGGAAGGACTCGGTAGCTAGTGAGGCCTTGGTGATGCCGAGAATGACCTCCTCGGCCTTGGCCGGCGTGCCACCTTCTTCCTTCGTCTTCTTGTTGAGTCGCTTCAGCGCGCCGCGATCCTCGAGCTGGCCCGGCAGCAGGCTGGTCGAGCCCTTCGATTCGATCCGGCCCTTCTTCAGCATCTGGCGGGCGATCAGCTCGATGTGCTTGTCGTTGATGTCGACGCCCTGGGCCCGGTAGACACGCTGTACCTCGGCCACCAGGTAGAGCTCGACCGCGGTGCGACCGCGAATCGCCAGCAGGTCGGCTGGGTAGAGCGAACCCTCGTTGAGCTGCTGTCCGACCTCGACCTTGTCGCCGTCCGCCACGTGCAGGCGGGTGCGGGGCGGGAAGCTGTAGGCGTGCTCCTCGCCGCTGGACTCGGTGACGTGGACTTTCAGCGCTTTGTCGGTTTCTTCGACCGTGACTTTGCCAGCCGCCTCCGCCATCTGCGCCAGCCCCTTCGGTTTACGCGCCTCGAAGAGCTCGACGATGCGCGGCAGACCCTGGGTGATGTCCTGGCCGGCGACGCCGCCGGTGTGGAACGTCCGCATGGTCAGCTGCGTTCCCGGCTCACCAATCGACTGGGCGGCGATGATGCCGACCGCGTCGCCGATGTTGACCGTGAAGCCGGTCGCCGGTGCAACGCCGTAACAGGCGCGGCAAACGCCGGAATCGGCGTCGCACTTGAGCGTCGAACGAACCGGGATCATCACCTCTTCGTCACCGAACGCCTCGGCGATCTCTTCGACATCGGCGAGGGTGATCTCCTGGTTGCGCTTGAGCAGCTCGCGACCGCGTTTCGTTTCGAGTTTTTTCGCGGCGAGGCGACCGGCGAGATTGTCGTTGAGCGAGTTGTCGTCCTTGCGCAGCGCCATCTCGATGTGGTCTTTGGTTTTGCAGTCCTCCTCGCGCACGATCACGTCCTGCGCGACATCGACCAGGCGCCGGGTCAGGTAACCCGAGTCGGCCGTACGCAGCGCCGTGTCGGCGAGACCCTTTCGGGCGCCGTGGGTGGAGATGAAGTACTCCAGCACCGAGAGGCCCTCCATGAAATTGGCCTTAATCGGCCGCTCGATGATTTCGCCCTTCGGATTGGCCATCAGGCCGCGCATCCCCGCCAGCTGGCGAATCTGCTTGAAGGAGCCGCGGGCGCCCGAGTTGGCCATCATGAAGATCGGGTTCAACTCGGCGAGGTTGTCCTCCATCGCCTGCGCGACCTCGTCCGTCGCTTTGTTCCAGTGCGACGTGACCGCCTCGTGGCGCTCCTCGGCCGTGATGTAGCCGTCGTTGTACTGGCCCTGGATCTCGGCCGTCTGCTTCTCGTAGCGTTCGAGGATCTGCTCCTTGTCGGGCGGCGAGACGACGTTGTTCTTGGACACCGTGATCCCCGCCTGGCTGGCGTAGTGGAAGCCGAGGTCCTTGAACGCGTCGAGCACCTGCGAGACGGCCGGGGCACCGTAGGCCTCGACCAAATCGAAGACCATCTCGTTGATCTTCTTCTTCTTCAGCGAGAAGTTGACAAACTCGAACTGGTCGGGATCGAAGTCCTCGCCGAGCGCCTCGGCGAGGGCGCGCTCGATCTTCTCGTTGAAGATGATCCGGCCCACTGTGGTGAGGAAGTGGCCGCGCCCGGCCCGCCGGTACTCGGCCTGGTCGTGCAGTTTGCAGCCGCCGTTCTCGTAAACGAGCTCGGCCTCCTGCGAGGAGCGGAACACCTTCGGCGATGAGCCGTTGCGCTTATTGCCCTGGCCCGCCTTGAGCTCCTCGTCAATCTTCGCCAGATCCTCGGCATCGGGCCCGTAGGTGAGGTAGTAAATGCCGAGCACCATGTCCTGGGTCGGCGTCGCCAGCGGCGCACCGTGAGCCGGCGAGAGAATGTTGTTCGCCGAGAGCATCAGGATCCGCGCCTCGGCCTGGGCCTCGGCGGAGAGCGGCACGTGGACCGCCATCTGATCGCCGTCGAAGTCGGCGTTGAAGGCGGAGCAGACCAGTGGATGAACCTGGATCGCCTTGCCCTCGACCAGCACCGGCTCGAAGGCCTGGATGCCGAGACGGTGCAGGGTTGGCGCGCGATTGAGCAGCACCGGGTGCTCGTGGATGACTTCCTCGAGCACGTCCCAGACCTCAGGAATCATCGACTCGACCATCTTCTTCGCGGCCTTGATGTTCTGCACGGCCTTGCGCTCGACCAGCTGGGCCATGATGAATGGCTTGAAGAGCTCCAGCGCCATCAGCTTTGGCAGGCCGCACTGGTGCAGCCTCAGGCTCGGGCCCGAGACGATCACCGAACGGCCGGAGTAGTCGACGCGCTTGCCGAGCAGGTTCTGGCGGAAGCGCCCCTGCTTGCCCTTGAGCATGTCGGAGAGCGACTTCAGCGGGCGGTTGCCGGGGCCCGTCACCGGACGGCCGCGGCGGCCGTTGTCGAACAGTGCGTCGACGGCCTCCTGCAGCATCCGCTTCTCGTTGTTGACGATGATCTCCGGCGCACCGAGGTCAAGCAGGCGCTTGAGCCGGTTGTTGCGGTTGATCACGCGGCGGTAGAGATCGTTGAGGTCCGACGTGGCGAAGCGGCCACCATCGAGCTGGACCATCGGCCGCAGCTCCGGCGGGATCACCGGCACGCTGTCGAGGATCATCCAGTCCGGCTGGTTATCGGAGTTGAGAAAGGCGGAAGCCACCTTGAGGCGCTTCACCGCGCGGGCCTGTTTCTGGCCTTTGGAGCTGTTGATGATCAGCTCAAGTTCCTCGCAGTCGGCCTCGAGGTCGACCTGTTCCAGCAGGTCGCGCACCGCCTCGGCACCCATGCTGCCGCGGAAGTACTCGCCCCAGCCGAACGGCGAGCCGAAGCGATCCTTGAGCTCGCGGAAGACGGTCTCGTCGTTGACGACGTCCTTCGGCTTCATCTCGGTGAAGATCTTCCAGACTTCAGCCATCCGCTCGATCGCCTCATCGATGTAGGCCTCGGTGTCGGAGATCTCGGCGTCGAAGGTCTTGCGCAGCTCTTTGATCATCTTCGCCCGTTCGTCGTCCTTCAGCTTGCGCAGCTGCGCTGCGGTCAGCTTCAGCGAATCGGCCCAGATGTGATCGTCGTCGTCGAACTTGGTCTGCGTGCCGTCCTCGAGGTACTTGACCCGGCGCTCGAGCGACTCGCTCAGCTCCTGGGTCCTTTTCTGCCTTTCGGCCTCGTAGGAGTCGGTGACCTTTTTGACCTCTTTCTCGAGCTCGCCAAGATCCTTGTCGCGGGCCTCGACATCGACCCAGGTGATCATCGAAGCGGCGAAGTAAAGAACCTTCTCCAGCTCCTTGGGAGCCATGTCGATCAGGTAGCCGATCCGACTTGGCACGCCCTTGAAGAACCAAATGTGGGAGACCGGCGCGGCGAGGTCGACGTGACCCATGCGCTCGCGGCGGACCTTGGAGCGAGTGACCTCGACCCCGCAGCGCTCGCAGACGATGCCCTTGTAGCGGACCCGCTTGTACTTGCCGCAGTAGCACTCCCAGTCCTTGGTCGGACCGAAGATGCGCTCGCAAAAGAGGCCGTCTTTCTCCGGCTTCAGCGTGCGGTAGTTGATCGTCTCCGGCTTGGTGACCTCGCCCCAGCTCCAGGAACGGATCTTCTTCGACGACGCGAGGCCGATCTCGATTGCGTCGAAATTATTGATGTCGATCATCAGTCCTCCACCTTTGCCTCTTCGGCCTCTTTGGGTTGCTCTGCAGCAGCCCCGTCACCGTCAGTTCCAGCCTCGCCCTCGGCGACCACCTGCTCCTCGCGCTCATCGGCGGCCCCGTTGGGGGACTCCGGCGAGTCGGCGCGAACGCCGGTCAGGTCCATGCCGAGCTCCTCGGCGGCCTTGAGCAGGTCGTCATCCTCCTCGGCGATCTCAACGTCTCCCCCTTCGGAGACGACGTTGGCGTCGAGCGAGAGGCTCTGGATCTCCTTCAGCAGCACTTTGAAGGACTCCGGAATCGAGGGCTCCGGAATGTTCTCGCCCTTGACGATCGCCTCATAGGCCTTGACCCGGCCGACCGTGTCGTCGGACTTGACCGTGAGCATCTCCTGCAGCGTGTAGGCAGCGCCGTAGGCCTCCAGGGCCCAGACCTCCATCTCGCCGAAGCGCTGTCCACCGAACTGCGCCTTGCCGCCCAGCGGCTGCTGGGTGACGAGCGAGTAGGGCCCGGTCGAACGCGCGTGGATCTTGTCATCGACCAGGTGCAGCAGCTTGAGGATGTACATGTAGCCGACCGTGACCTTGCCCTCGTAGGGCTCGCCGGTGCGGCCGTTGTAGAGCTGAGCGCTGCCGGCAGCGCGAGCGCCCGGGCGCTCGCTCTTGTCGATGCCGAGGTCGATGCCGCGCTCGGCATTCTCGTCCTGCCAGCTGACCAGCGCCTCATCGACGTCCTCGACGGTTGCCCCGTCGAAGACCGAGGTCGCCACGTAGACGCGGCCGTCCCCCTCGTCGGAGTGGGCTTGTTTGTAGGCCTCGGAGCCATCGTCGTACCAGCCGTTGCCGGCGACCCAGCCAAGGTGCGTCTCGAGGATCTGGCCGATGTTCATTCGACTCGGCACACCGAGCGGATTGAGGATGACGTCGACCGGGGTGCCGTCGGCGAGGTGGGGCATGTCCTCCTCGGGCACGATCTTCGAGATCACACCCTTGTTGCCGTGACGGCCGGCGAGCTTGTCGCCCTCGGCGATCTTGCGCTTCGTCGCGACGAAGACGCGGACCAGGTCGTTGACCCCGGCGGACAGGTCGTCGCCGTCGTCGCGGCTGAAGGTGAGCACGTCGATGACGACCCCACCCTCGCCGTGCGGGACCTTCAGCGAGGTGTCACGGACCTCGCGCGCCTTCTCCTTGAAGATCGCGCGGATCAGCTTCTCCTCGGCGGTCAGCTCGGTCTCCCCCTTGGGCGTGACCTTGCCGACCAGCAGGTCACCGGAGACAACCTCGGCGCCGACGCGGACGATGCCGCGCTCGTCGAGGTTGCGCAGGCTCTCCTCGGAGCGGTTGGGGATGTCGCGGGTGATCTCCTCGTCGCCGAGCTTGGTCGTGCGGGCGTCGATCTCGTACTCCTCGATGTGGATCGAGGTGAGCTCGTCGTCCTTGACCAGGCGCTCGGAGAGGATGATCGCGTCCTCGAAGTTGTAGCCCTCCCAGGACATGAAGGCGACCAGGCAATTCTTGCCCAGGGCAATCTCGCCACCGCCGGTCGAGGAACCGTCGGCGAGCACGTCGCCCTTCTTCACCTTCTGCCCGCTCTTCACGATTGGGCGCTGGTGGATGATCGTGCCCTGATTGGAGCGCATGAACTTGTGCAGCTGGTACTCGTCCTTTTTGGCGCCATGGGCAACGACGATCCGGTTCGCGTCGACGTGATCGACCTCGCCGTCGTTCTCGGCGAGGATGACGTCACCGGTGTCGACCGCGGCACGGCGCTCCATGCCGGTGCCGATCAGCGGTGGGTCGGGCTTCAACAGCGGCACTGCCTGGCGCTGCATGTTGGAGCCCATCAGGGCGCGGTTGGCGTCGTCGTGCTCGAGGAACGGGATCAGCGCCGTCGCCACCGACCAGATCTGGGTCGGCGAAACATCCATTAGGTCGACTTCCTTCGGGGAAGCCGTCGCGTACTCGTCCTCACCCGAGCGGACCAGAACCGTCGGCCCCTTCAGCTTCTGGGTTTTCTCGTCGAGCTCGGCGTTCGCCTGGGCGATCACCTTGTCTTCCTCCTGGGTCGCGTCCATGTGGACGATCTCCTCGGTGACGACGCCGTCTTTGACCACCCGGTACGGGGTGGTGACGAAGCCGTGCTCGGAGACCTGCGCGTAGGAAGAGAGCGAGCCGATCAGGCCGATGTTCGGCCCCTCAGGCGTCTCGATCGGGCACATCCGGCCGTAGTGGGTCGGGTGCACGTCGCGGACCTCGATCGGGGCCCGCTCACGGGTCAGACCACCGGCGCCCAGCGCCGAGAGACGACGGCGGTGCGTGAGGCCTGCCAATGAGTTGGTCTGGTCCATGAACTGCGAGAGCTGCGAGGAGCCGAAGAACTCCTTCATCGCCGCCACGACAGGGCGGATGTTGATGATCGTCTGCGGTGTGATCGCATCCGAGTCTTCGGTGGTCAGGCGCTCGCGGACGACGCGCTCCATCCGGTAGAGGCCGATGCGGAAGGCCTCCTGGATCAGCTCGCCGACCGTGCGCAGGCGCCGGTTGCCGAAATGCTCGTACTCATCGAGGTGTTCGCTAACCGGCTCGCGGGGATAGGTGATCGCCTCCGCGGCGTAGTCTTTGATCGGGTTCTCCTCGTCGATCTCCTCGGGAATACCGAGCAGCTTCGGCAGGCTGACGAGCTCCTTGACCAGAGCGATGATGTCGTCGTGGGTGAGGACCCGGGTGTCGAGGTCGATGTCGAGGTCGAGCCGCGCGTTGAGCTTGTAGCGGCCGACCCTGGTCAGGTCATAGCGCTTGGAGTCGAAGAAGAGCTGCTCGAGCAGGTTGCGGGCGGCGTCGACTGAGGGCGGCTCGCCCGGGCGCTGCTTCTTGAACAGCTCGATCAGCGCGCCCTCCTCGGTCCGGGTCGCCTCGGTGTCGCCCTCGATCGTGTGGCGCATGTAGATCGAGTTGTCGAACATGTCGAGGAGCTGTTTGTCCTCGACGTAGCCCATCGCGCGCAGCAGCACGGTGACCGGCAGCTTGCGCTTGCGGTCGATGCGGACGAAGACCTTGCCTTTTTTGTCGATCTCCAGCTCCAGCCAGGACCCGCGGGCCGGCATCAGGTTGGCAATGAAGACCTGCTTTTCAGCGTCCTTGGGCGCCATCACGTAGGCACCGGGGGAACGGACGAGCTGGGTGACGACGACGCGCTCGGTGCCGTTAATGATGAAGGTGCCGCGATCGGTCATCCACGGAAAGTCGCCCATGAAGACGGCCTGCTCGCGGATCTCTCCGGTCTCTTTGTTCTGGAAGGCGACCGTGGCAGACAGCGGCCGCGAGTAGGTCATGTCCTTCTCGCGGCACTCCTCGATCGTGTGTGGAGGCTCCTCGAATTTGAACTCGCCAAAGACGATCGCGAGATTCCCCGTGTAGTCCTCAATCGGGGAAATATCGTTGATCGTCTCTCGCAGTCCACCCTTTTTAGGATCCGTCAGCTCTTCGAAAGAGCGACGTTGAATATCGATCAGATGGGGGACTTCGAGGGGGTTCTGTAGTCGGGAAAAACTCCTGCGGGTTACGGGGGCAGCGTTCGAACGTGCCAAGACGGGCGACTCCTCAGAAGGTCAGAGGGACGTTAGGGACAGCGCAGATATTGGGCAGGGAACTCAACTGGGCGCGACCGCGAAAAATAACACACGGCCGCGCTCTACCGCAGATTTGGCTCCCTGCCAGGGTTCCAACCGCGGTCGATGCGAGGTTTACTTGAGCTCGACTGTGGCGCCGGCCTCCTCGAGCTCGGCCTTCAGCTTGTCGGCCTCTTCGCGCTCGATGCCCTCCTTGATCGCCTTCGGAGCCTCGTCGACCATCGCCTTAGCCTCTTTCAGGCCGAGCCCGGTCGCCGCGCGGACGACCTTGATGACCGGCACCTTCTGGCCGCCGACCTCGGTCAGTACTACGTCGACCGTGGAGGACTCCTCCTCGGCGCCGCCGCCATCGGCGGGAGCGCCGGCAGCGGCAGGGGCCGCGGCGGCGACGGCAGTAGCGGAGACGCCGAACTCCTCCTCCAAAGCTTTGATCCGCTCGGAGAGCTCGAGCACCGAGATGCTCTTCAGCTCCTCGATCCAGTCCTCGGTTGAAATCTTGGTAGCCATCTACTCCTCTTCCTTGCTCGCATCGTCGTTTGAAGTCTCATCGTCACTGGAAGTCTCTACCTCTGCCTCTGCCTCGGCTGCAGGGGCGTCGTCGGCAGCCGTCGTCTCCTCGGCGGTCTCTGCTACCGCGGGCGCCTCCTCGGCCTTGGCCTCTGCCGCCGGAGCCTCGCCAGACACGAGGCCCTGCTCGGCGATCTGACCGAGCTGCGAAGCGAGACCTTGGATCAGCGAACCGAGTCCACGGACCAAGCCGGTCAGCGGACTGGCGACGACGCCGGCGAACTGGCCGATCAGGACTTCGCGGCCGGGCAGCTTGGCGATCGCCTGGAAGCGGTCCTCGTCGAGACTGAGGCCTTCCATGAAGCCGCCCTTGAAGGTGAGAACGTCGTTCGCTTTGCTGAAGCTCGAGATCGTCTTCGCCGCCTGGGCGGTGTCGCCGCGCACGAAGGTCAACGCGGTCGGGCCCTTGAGCAGCTCACCGAGGCGCTCCTCGCCCGCTTTGTCGGCGGCGATTTTGCTCAGCCGGTTCTTGACGATGCGGAAGCTTGCGTCGGACTCACGCAGCTTGGCGCGCAGTTCAGCCGCCTGGGGAACGCTGATCCCCTTGTAGTCGACCGCGAAAATCGCCTCAGATGCCTCGATCTGGGCGGCGATCTCCTCGATTGTGGCTGACTTCTCGTCTCGGTTCATTCGTCTACCTGCATCGGAGTTACGGGCTCGGCCCGGCCGATGGTCTCGGGTGCGACGGCGCAGTCTAGGCCGTTACGGGTTCCTCTGCTGCCTGGGGCGCGCCATCGGCATCGCGGGCCCCTACCTTGGAGGCGTCGACCCGGATCCCTGGGCCCATCGTCGTGCTCAGTGTGCAGGAGACGATGTAGCGGCCTTTTGCCGCAGAGGGCTTGGCGCGGACGATCTCCTCCATCACCACGGTGAAGTTGTCTTGCAGTTTGTCGGCGTCAAGGCTGGCCTTGCCGATCGCCAGGTGGACGATCGCCTGGCGGTCGGTGCGGTACTCGACCTTGCCCGCCTTGGACTCGCTGACCGCTTTCTCGACGTCGTCGGTGACCGTGCCGACCTTCGGGTTGGGCATCTTGCCCTGGGGGCCGAGGACGCGGCCGAGCTTGCCGACCGTTCCCATCATCTGGGGCGTGGAGATCGCCACGTCGAAGTCGGTCCAACCCTCCTCCTCGACTTTCTTCGCCAAGTCGTCGCCGCCGACGAAGTCGGCACCGGCCGCTTCGGCGTCGCGCGCCTGCTGCCCTTGGGCGAAGACGGCGACGGTGACGTCCTTGCCGAGCCCGTGGGGAAGCGCCAGGGTGCCGCGCAGCTGCTCCTCGGCGTGGCGGACGTTGACCCCGAGCAATACGTGCAGCTCGACCGTCTCGTCAAAGTTGGCGCTGGCGGTCTCCTTGATCAGGTCGATCGCCTCAGCCGGCGGATAGGCATGCTCGCGCTCGATCTTGCCGAGCTGTTTGCGGTAGCGCTTGCCGTGAGCCATGGCTAATTGACGTCCACGCCCATCGAGCGGGCGGTGCCGGCGATGATTTTCGAGGCGGCGTCGAGGTCGTTGGCGTTGAGGTCGGGCATCTTGCGCTCGGCGATCTGGCGGACCTGGTCCATCGAGATCGTCCCCACCTTGTTGACGTGGGGCTCGCCGGAGCCCTTCTTGATCCCGATCGCCTCCTTGATCAGGACCGCTGCCGGAGGCGTCTTGGTGATGAAGGTGAAGGAGCGGTCCTCGTAGACCGTGATTTCGACCGGGATGATCGTCCCGCCTTCGGACTGGGTCTGCGAGTTGAACGCCTTGCAGAACTCCATGATGTTGACGCCGTGCTGGCCCAGCGCCGGACCCACCGGAGGGGCCGGGTTGGCCGAGCCGGCCGAGATCTGCAGCTTGATTTGTGTGAGGACTTTTTTCGCCATCGGGATCGGAGAGGGTAGCGGGCGCCCGGCTAAATCTTCTTTACCTGGTCGTAGCCGACCTCGACCGGGGTCTCGCGGCCGAAGATCGAGACCAGGACCTTGAGTTTGGCGGCGTCCTCGTTGATCTCGGCAATCTCGCCCGAGAAGTCGGAGAGCGGACCGGAGACGACCTTGACCGACTCGCCGATCGAGAACTGGGCCTGGGTGCGCGGCCGCTCCGCGGTCTCGCGGTGCAGCAGCCTGTCGACCTCTGGTTTGGAGAGCGGCACCGGCTTGTTGCGCGAGCCGACGAATCCGGTCACCCCGGGCGTGTTCTTAACCAGGCCCCAAGCGTCGTCGGTCATCTCCATGTTGACCAAGACGTAGCCCGGCATCGTGCGCTTCTCTTTCGGTTCTTTCTGACCGTCTTTGCCGAGTTCCATCACCTGCTCGGTGGGGACGACGACCTGGCGCACGTTGCGGTTCTGGCTCATCGTCTGAACCCGGTGCTCGAGGTTGTGCTTGACCTTGTTCTCGTGCCCCGAGTAGGTGTTGATCACGTACCAGCGATACATGCTTTAGAAGCCTTTGTTCGGAGATCCGCTAAAGGATCTGCTTGACGAGGTAGCCGAAGAGAGCGTCGAGCGCGCCGAGGTAGGTGGCGGCGACAGCTACGAAGATGATTGTCACGGCGGTGGCCTGGACCAAGGTGTCGCGGTCGGGCCACTGGACCTTCTTGAGCTCCGCCCAGCAGGAGGCGAGGAAGCCGATCACGCCACCGCGCTGGCGTTCCGCCGAAGCCTGCTTCTGCTTCTTGGCGAGCTGCTCGCTCTCGCGGCGCTTCTGCTCGCTGCGCTGGCGCTTCTCGGATTCCTTCAGCGCCTTCGCCTCGGCGCGGCGCTGAGAGCGGGGAGAGGGCTTGGGTGCGTCGGGCGTTTCCAGCGCCGCCTCGGGGGCGCCGACGGCCATGCCGGCCTCGACCGCTTCGACCTCGGCGATCTCGCCGGAGATCGGCACCTGGGTGTCGTGCTGGGAGCGCGACTGGGCGCCGCGCTCTTCGCCGGCGCGCTTGAGTTCCTTTTCTTCGCGAGCTCGACGCTCGGCCTTGCGCTGTGCGCGCGTCTTCGCCATCGGAGCTTTCAGTTCCCCCTCTGACGACGTCGGGCCGTAAATGACGGCCCCAGATCGCCGCCATACTGCGTCCTCGGTCGCCCAAATAGCGCTGCTATTTGGGCTCCCTGCGTCCTTGCCTGGCGGCGCCTGGACCTCGTCATTTCCTGGCCGACCTCGGTCAGAGTGGTCACTAGCGCGTCTCCTTGTGCGCCGTGTGGTGTCCGCACCAGTGGCAAAACTTGCGCAGCTCGATGCGATCCGGCGAGTTTCGCCTGGACTTATTTGTCTGATAGTTGCGCCGCTTGCAGTCTTCGCAAGCCAGCGTCACCGCAATGCGGACATCTCCGCGAGCCATGTGTATCCCTCGATTACTTACGCGCCGTTACAAGGAAAAACCCCGGGCCGAGGCACGAGGCTGAACCGAAGAATAGCGCTCGGCGAGCGGCGGCGACGGCCGCCGCCGAAGGTCTGCAATACACAGGAGCTTGAGCGCGAGGCGGTCGCCCTCGGTCCCCAAAATAGCCCGTCGGCGTCTTTGCTATTGTTCACCATATGGTTAATGATCCATTCAGAGCACTCTCGCACCCGATCCGGCGGGGAATCGTCGAACGCCTCGCTGTCGGTCCGGCGACCGTCGGTGAAGCCAGCCGCGATTTCGGCGTCTCGAAGCCCGCGATCTCCAAGCACCTGAAGGTTCTCGAGGAGACGGGCGTCGTCACCCGGGTAATAGAGGGCCGGACGCACCGCCTCTCGCTCGAGCCCAAGGTGCTTGACGAGGCGGCCGAGTGGATGGATCGCCAGCGCGCCCTCTGGACGCGCATGTTCGATGTCGTCGACGAGTACTTGAAGGAGGAGCAGAAATGAAGATGCCGCCGATCGTCTCGCCTCAGGAGTGGGAGTCCGCCCGCGAGGAGCTGCTGGTCAAAGAGAAGGAGCTGACCCAGGCCCGCGATGCGCTGGCCGCCGAGCGGCGCCGGATGCCGCGGATGGCCGTGGAGAAGGAGTACCGCTTCGAGGGGCCAAACGGGCCGGCGAGCCTGCTCGACCTTTTCGAGGGGCGCCGCCAGCTGATCCTCTATCGCTTCTTCTTCGAGCCTGGCGTCGCCGACTGGCCCGAGAGCGGCTGCCGCGGTTGCTCGTTCATGGCTGACGAAGTCGCCAACCTGGCTCACCTGAACGCCCGCGACACCACCTTCGCGCACGTTTCCCGGGCGCCCCAGGCCGATATCGAGCGCTACCGCAAACGCATGGGCTGGGAGATGCCCTGGTACACGCTCACCGACGATTTCGACGTGGACTTCGGCGTCGACGAATGGCACGGCACCAACGCCTTCTACCGCGACGATGAGGACCGGGTTTTCCGTACCTACTTCGTCGACAAGCGCGGTGACGAGGCGCTCGGCACCACCTGGTCCTACCTCGACATCACCGCGCTTGGCCGCCAGGAGAAGTGGGAGGACTCGCCGGAGGGTTACCCGCAGACCCAGGCCTACGTGTGGTGGAACCTCCACGACGAGTACGAGGACGCGAGCGACTTCGAGCACGCCCTCTCGGACGCGACCGCCTCGCAGCGCGGATCGAGCAGCACGTGATCCCGCTCGCCCACGTCGGCGGGGTGCCGGTGGAGGAGCTGCTGCCCTGGCTGGCCGCTCCCGGCACGGTGGTTGTGGCGCGGGCCTGGCTTGCCATGCACCTGCGGCACCGAGAGGACCGGGACCGATGAGCGGCGAGACGCTGCGCATCGAGCGCACCTTCCAGGCCCCCGCCCAAACGGTCTTCGACGCCTGGACCAGCGAGGAGGTACTGCGCCGCTGGTTCCACGCCGAGCACGACTGGGAGACCCCCGAGGCCAAGGTCGACCTGCGCCTCGGCGGCGCCGTGCGCGTGGTCATGCGCGACCCGCACAGGGACGCGCGGCACGGGGGCGGCGGCCACTACACAGAGATCGATCCCCCGACCCGCCTGGTCTTTACCTGGACCTGGGACAACGACGATGAGGAGCGGGAGACGCTGATCGAGATCGACTTCGAGGAGGCCGACGGCGTCACCAGGGTGCGCTTCACCCACAGCGGCCTCCGGGACGATGAGTCGGTCCGCTCCCACGAAAAAGGCTGGACCAACTGCTTCGACAATCTCGAGCGCACCCTGAAGGCGAGTGCCTGACGAGCAACGCAATGCGCCCGGCCACGAGGCTCAGGCATACCCTGCGGCCCGCACCGCGTCGCGCATTCCCAGCCGATCGTAAGCCTCCTCCCAGCGCGGGTCCTGTGGCGCCACAAGCGTCTGGTGAGATTGCACCGCCAGGGCGGCAAAGCGCTCGACCGCTGGCGGCAGCGGACGCTCGAGGAAAGCGTAGAGCTGCCGCATCGTCGCGACCGGATGCTCCCGCAGATCCTCGTTGCGGACCATGGTCCAGCGCTCGTCGTACGCCTTCAATGCGCCCCGGCGGGTCTCTTCGAAGGTGTGACGCCAGATCAGCAGGATGCGCTCGAAGTCACGTGGCGGAGAGGAGAGCCGGGCCTCGCCAAGCAGGTGCTCACTGAACTCGTAGCTCGACCACTGGCTCCAGTCGCTGGTGCGCTCGAGGAAGCGGTCGGGATCCGCGAGCTCCTCGCGGCGGCGATGGTGCTTGCCAAAGAGGTAGGAGACCGCTACCGCCCGCGGATCGCGCACCACGTGGACCAGCCGCGAGTCGGGAGCGATCTCCGCGAGCGCCGGGATCTTGCATGACATGCGCGTGAACTTCAGGGCCACCGCCTCGTCCTGCCCGATCAGGAAGCGCAAGTACTCGCGGAGCAGCTCGGGCAGCTCGGGCTCGAACTCGAGTCGCCAGTCGCGCGGAGCCCCATAGTTGAGCAGCGAGACGTCCTCGAGCTCGGGGTGACGCGCGGCGAAGGCCTCGCGCAGACGCCGAACCTCGGCGAAGAGATCGACGTCGCGCACGCCGCTGCCGCCGCCGACAGCCGGGCGTCCGGCCGCCAGCGGCTCGTAGAAGCACGTCAACGACGGATCCTCGTAGAGCAGGTCGTAGAGGATCGTCGTGCCTGAGCGGCGCATACCCTGGATGAACACCGGGGCGGTCATGGCGCGGCTCCGACCAGGTCGCCGATGGCAGCGACCGTTCGCCCCCAGCTCAGCCGCTCCCGACTGGCCCGGCGCGCGCCCCTGCTCAGCCGCTCCCGCGTCGTGGCGTCGGCGAGCCGGCGGATGGCGCCGGTCAGCGCGGCGGGGTCGGGATCGAACGCCGGGACGCCGGAGAACGCCGGCTCGACGGCCAGGGACTCGATCAGCAGGCCGTTGTCCTCGTGGCGGACGACCTCGTCCATCGGCGGGCGATCGTTGGTGATGATCGGCAGACCGAGCGCCGTCGCCTCGTAGAGGTGCAAACCCAGACCCTCCCAGCGGCTGGGCGCGAGGCAGACGTCAGCCGAGGCCATCAGCTCGCGGTGCTGGTGTGTCGGCAGGTCGCCCTCGACGACCTGCACCCGCGGCGTCCGCCGCGCGAGCTCGAGCTCCGCCTCGCTCTCCCCGCGCGCACCTTGGATCTTGACGACGAGCCGCAGCCGTGGATCGCTCACGCGCGCGAATGCGGTGACCACCTCGCGCAGCGGCTTGCGGCGCGACAGGTAGCCGCCCGGGAAGAAGTACGTGACGACGCCAGCGTCGCGCTCGGCCGACACCGGCAGCAGCTCGGGGTGGCAGCCCCAGGGCACAAACGGCGAGTCGATCCCCAGCGCGCGGTAGCGGTCGCGCTCGCAGCGCGTCAGCGAGTAGACGACGTCGTAGGCGCGCAAGGCGCCGGGCACATGCTCTTGCCGAAACGCCTCCCAGACGAAGCGGCCGATCGTCCGCACCCCGCTTGCACGCAACAGCTCGATCTCGTCGAACTGGTAGTTCTGGTCGAGCAGGACGGTGTCGAGCTCGAACTCCCGCGCCCACTGCAGGTACTCGTCGGCCGGGATCAGAAAGCGCGACGCGCTGGAAACTCGCGGCTGGTCCCAGACGTCGTGTCGCTCGATGTACTCGGGACGTTGAAAGCTCGCCTTGGTGGGCCGCGCAAGCACGGCGGTCTCGTGACCCAGATCGTCGAGGATTCCGCGCAGCTGGCGCCCGACCGTCGCCTGACCGCGGTTGAACCAGTAGCTGACGACCCCGATGCGCACCCAAACGCTCCGCGATGGCAGACTACTAGGGGTGATGCGCGATCCGGCAGCAGCCGGGGACCCAGAGCCCGGCGCGGTGGCTGCCGAGCAGATAGCGGGGCTCGAGGAGCGAATCGCCGCCGAGGGCCGCGAGCTGCGCCGCCGAGCCGGCAGCGCGTGCTCGGCCGGCCCGCAGGGCTTGCCGTACCTCTTCATCGCCGGCTGCCCGCGATCGGGCACGACGGCACTGACGACGTTCCTCAACTGCGACGACCGGCTGTTGCTGGGCCAGGAGCGCTTCAGGCGCATCCGCGAGTGGGTCGAGCCCTTCCACTTCACCGAGGAGGTGTTCTTCAACCCCACCTCGCACGAGACCTCGTGGGCGATGCCGTGGCGCGCGGAGACGGTCTGGCCGGGCACGTTCGTCGAGTATCAGGAGCTGCGCGCACGCTGGCGCAGCGGCAGCGTGCGGATCATCGGCGACAAGGCGCCGTACTACGTGCGCAATCTCGAGCGGCTCGACCGAGAGTTCCCACGGGCACGGTTCGCGATCCTCGTGCGCGACTTGGACGAGGTCGCGCGATCCTATGACCGGCGAGCCGCCAACCCGGACGATCACTGGCCCACGGAGAACGACCATCGCCTCGCCGCGCACGACTGGAACGACTCGCTCGCCCACGCCCGGGCGTTTGCCGAGCGGAAGTCAGCGCGTCTGCTCGTGATCGCGCACGAGCGCTTCTTCTTCGGCGAACCTGGCGAGCTCGAGCGGCTCTATGCGTTCCTCGAGCTCGACCTGTCCGCCGCGGTCCGCGAGCGCTACGCGGCGATCGTCGCCGACGCGCGACGACGCCGGGACACGTGGGAGCCGTTGGCGGCGCCAGTCGCCAGCAAGATCGACGCGGCCCGCGACCGTGAGCTCGAGGCGTGGGCGAAGCAGGCGGCGCTCAGCTGACGAGCGCGCTCGCCGCGTGCCACAGGCCCAGGTCGAGCTCGGGGTAGGCGCCCGCGAGCAGGCTCAGGTCGTCGGCGAGCGTCCCCCGCAGCGCCGCCTCAACCGCTGGCGACAGCGACACCGCCGCGCCGGGAGGCGCGGCGTTGACGCGTGTCCGCAGCGCCGCGGGGTCGGGAGCGAACGGGGCGAGGCCAACGAACTCGTAAGTGCGTGCGAGTTCCCGCTCCGGCGCCAGTACGCAGCGCTCGTGCTGGAGCACGAGGATCTGATCCCGCTCGAAGTGGCGCGTCAGCCGCGCGAGCTGTTCGTGGTAGCGGCTGCGGGCGACGTGCACCGCGGGAGCCAGCGGATCGACCTCGCGCCCACGCCGGCGCATGCTCTCCCGATGGGCGGCCATGCCCGAGTGAAAGCGCTCGACCGGGTCGCGCAGCATCACCAGCAGCCGCGCCTGCGGAGCGCAGGCTTGCAGGCAGGCGGGTGTCCAGAAGTCGAACATGTAACGCGGCGTCCACTCCCCGCTGAGCGCTCCCGGACGCCGCGGAAAGTATCTGGCATAGCGCTCCGGCTCATCGGTGGCAAGCCCCTCGTCCAGACAGCGATCGAAGAAATGCAGCTCCTTCGGCGCCTCGGGAACACGGCAGAACTCGGGATGGGCGGCGAGCAGTCCGTACCACCACGTCGTCGATGAGCGCTGGGCGCCGACGCCGACGACGTCCGGCGGGGCGATGTGCCAGCCGTCAGGACAGTTCGGTGGGGATGGTGGCATTCTCATCGCGGATGCCTGCTCGGCCGCGGACCATCATCCCCGAAGCAACGGCGTGAGGCCGCTCGTCTTGATCGCCGCCGTCCGACGCACGGGCTCGACGCTGCTGGCCGAGCTGCTGACCGAGCTGCCCCGCGCCTTCGTCTTTCGCGAGCCAAAGCTGTTTCGCGGACGCGTCGCGCTCAAGCCGGATGACCTGGAACGGCTGTGGACGCAGGCAGCCGTGAGCCTGCACGCGGCGCCCGCAGACCAGCGACGCGAGGACCCGGTGCAAGCGGCGCTGCGCTTTCGCGCGCAGGTCATCGACCCGGTCGCGCGAGTCGTCGAGCAGGTCGGGATCAAGGAGATCCGCTACGGCAAGCGCTGGCAGGACGTCCTCGACGTGCTCGCCGGTGGGCGGCCGCTGCGGGTGGTCGCGCTCGGTCGCGACCCCCGCGACATGTACCTGTCGCTCGCCTATCGCGCGCGCGAACGGCGGCTGCCCCTGATCGGTGACTTCGGTCCCGCGGCTGTGGCCGCCGACATCGAGCGCGAGTTTCGCGTCCAACGCGAGCTGATCCAGGCGACGGGCGCGCTGGCCGTGCGCTACGAGGATCTCTGCAGCGATCCTCGGGTCGTGCCGGAGATCCGGCGCTTCGTCGACTCGCCGCTGCAGGGAACGGGCGCGATCGGGACGCTCAAGCCCGCGGAGCATGCACTGCATGGAGGCGTCGTCACCGACCGGCGGGTGGAGCGCTGGCGCAGCGAGCCTGACGCCGGACTGCTCGCCCAGGCCGAGGAGACCGGGCGCCTGCTCAACAGTTACCGCCGCTTCTGGGGGTACGACGGCGCGTGACCCGGCCGCTGGTGTTGATCGCCGCGATGCAGCGCACCGGGTCGACGCTCGTCTCCGAGCTGCTGACCGAGCTGCCCCGCGCCTTCGTCTTCCGTGAGCCGCGTGTCTTCAGCGGTCGCGTGGACCTGAAGCCGGCCGATCTCGAGCGCTTGGGCAGGGTCCCGGGAGCCGAGCTCGGCATGACCGCGGGGCGAGGACCGGCCGCCGATCCCGTCGAGGCCGCGCGCTGGTTCGCCGCCGATGTGTACCGGCCGCTCTCGCGTCAGCTCGAGCAGATCGGCCTCAAGGAAATCCGCTACGGAACGCGCTGGCGGGAGGTGCTCGAGCTGTTGGGCGAGCTGGCGCCGTTGCGGGTGGTCGCGCTCGGTCGCGACCCCCGCGACATCTACCTCTCGCTCGCCGAGAGGTCGCGCGTGCGCCGGGTGCGACTTCCCGGTCCCTTCGGCCCGGCGTCGGTCGCGCTCGCCATCGAGCGCGAGTTCGCGGCGCAGCGTGAGCTGATCGCGGCCACCGGCGCGCTGACGGTGCGCTACGAAGACCTCTGCGGCGATCCGGACGTGCGCGCGGAGATCCGGCGCTTCGTCGACTCGCCGGTGGCGGGCGCCGGCGCCGTCGGAGTGTTCAAGCAATCGAACCGAGAGGTCCATGGCCACCGGGTCACGACGAGGCGCGTGCGGCGTTGGCGCGAGGAGCCGGATGCCTCCCTCCGGGCCGGGGCCGCCGAAACGCGGGCGCGGCTCCCAGAGTACTGCCGCTACTGGGGGTTCCCGGAGCCGTGAGCGAGCAGCTGCTGTTCGTCGCCCGCATCGGGCCGGGGCGCCTCGAGTCCCAGGCCCTGTTGCTCTGCCGGTCGATTCGCCGCTTCGCCGGCAGCCACCGCGACGCGCGCATCGTCCTCCTGCAGGCGCGAGATGAGGACGAGCTGCGGCTCGACACCAGACGGGTCCTGAGCGAGATCGGCGTCGAGCTGCGGCGTGAGCGCCTAAACGAGGCCTTCCCCGGCCTCCCGACCGCGAACAAGACCTTCGCGGCCGCCTGGGCGGAGCGCAACGGCGTCGAGGACGTCATTGTCTTCGTCGACAGCGACACCTTCTTCGTCCAGGAGCCTCTCGCCCTGCAACTGCCCGATTCGGTCGCCGCGGTGCGACCGGTCAACGCCAAGAACATCGGCTCGGCCGGCCCCGACGATCCGCACGCCGAGTTCTGGACCCGGGTGCACAAGCGTTTCGGAACCACGCCACCGCCCTTGGTCCGCACGACGGTGACCGACGAGGAGATTCACGGCTACTGGAATTCCGGCCTGGTCGCCACCCGACGCGATGCCGGGTTGATGAACCGCTGGTGCGAGATCACCGAGGTGCTCCTGCGGGAGCGTTTCGTCCCCGCAAACGGGGCCTTGAACCAGCTCGATCAAGTGGCCCTGGCGGTCGCGCTCGCGGGAACCGATGTCGAGGTGCTCGATGCGAGTTACAACTACCCGCTGCCGCTGCGCGAGCGCCTGCCGGCACCCTCGGCGACCGCCAATCTGGAGGAGCTCGTGCACGTCCACTACTTCCGCTCGCTCCACCTCCCCGGATTCCTGGAGACGCTCGCGCCGCCGCTGGATCTCAGCAGCCCGATAGCCGGCTGGCTGCGTGAGCACCTGCCGCTGGCGCCCACCGAGTTCGGCTCCGAGGCCCGTCAGGTCTACCGCTCGGCCACCTCGAGCTGAACATGCGCACGGAGTCTGCGCTCCGTGTCGGCAGTCAGCCGCTCGACGAGCTCGGCGCGCGCGCCATCGAGCGCCGGCAGCTCAATCGGCTCGGAGCTGGGGGTCTGCAGCGTGCCGGTCTCGTGGTAGTAGCGGTTCTTCGACTGCAGCCGTGATCCACGCCGGTGCTCATCGTCGAAGCAGCGCAGCGGCTGCAGCTCGAGCGGCAGCGGGGGCTCGCGGCCGGTTGCGCACTGGCAGATGTCGCCGAGCACCGCAGCGGGGTCCGCGCAGAGCTGCGGGTAGGAGACGATCCGATCGAGATCGTCGCGCGCGTCGAGCAGCTGTCGGGTGACCGCCTCCCACTGGCGCGTCGTCTGCACGAGCGTGTCCTCGTCGCGGAGCTCGCGCCAGCGTCGCGGCTTGACGCCCCACCAACCCTCCTCGGGCTCGCGGCCACGGCCCTCGTGGGGGACGTGCTTCTTGGTCAGCGAGTACGCCGTCGGCAGCGCCGCGCGCGCGACCGCCACGATTAGCGCCTGCGGAAAGAGCGCCCGCAGCCAGGGCACGCGGACCGTGTTGTAGGGGTTCTTGTTGACCAGGGGCCGCGCGGACGCCGGCGTCTGCGCCAGGCGCTGCCGCAGCGTCGCGCGGATCTCAGCGGTCGCCTCCGCGGCGCCGAGCGTGTGGCCTGCCTCCCCATCGTGGCGTTGGTACAACACGCCGGCCGGGAACCCGGTGGGCGCAAACGGGGGCGTGTTGCCCCAAAAGGCGTCGCCCTCGCCGCGAAACGGATTGACAGCGATGCCGGTGTCCTGCAGCAGCCGCAACAGCAGCGAAGTGCCAGACTTCTGCAGGCCGACGATCAGGATCGGCCGCGAAGTACAGATCGAGGACATTGGAGAATTGGGCACGTTGAAAGCCGCGCCAGTATCTCAATGCAGTGGTCGTCGGTCCGAGGCGGCGACCGAACCGTTCCCCGATACGGGCAGCCGCGTTGTCTACACGGCCATCGTCGGCGAGGTGGATTTGTTGGTGGCACCGGAGATCGTCGATCCTGGCTGGGACTACGTTTGCTTCAGCGACGAGCCGGTGTCATGCGCACCGTGGCGCTGGGCGCCGGTCGAGCGGGACCAACCACTGTCTGCTCGCGCCGCCAGGTACCTCAAGGTCAATGCCACAACGGTGCTTCCCAGCGCGGAGCTGTCGCTGTGGGTGGATGGGAACATCCAGCCGCTCGCCTCGGCTCAGGCGCTCGCGGACAGGTACCTCGCTGCCGCGGACCTCGTCTTTCACCCTCACCCCGAGCGCAGCTGCCTCTTCGACGAGGCGGTCGCGGTAATCGAGCAGGGCAAGGATGCCGCCGCGACGGTCGTGCCTCAGATCGTGCGCTACGCGCGAGCCGGGATGCCGCCGCATGCAGGCCTGCAGGCGACCGCCGCGATCCTACGCCGGCACACCGCCTCGGTTGCCGGCCTGGATGCGGCCTGGTGGGATGAGATCAGCCACGGCAGCCACCGCGACCAGCTGAGCCTGCCTTACGTGCTACACGCACGTGGCCAGCGCTACGCCGAGTTCGACAGCGACGTCTGGCGGGGCCCGCTGTTTCGTTACCGCCGGCACGACGGACCCAACGCCCCGGTCAAGGCCAGGCGACGGGAGACAGCGCCGCTCGCAGGGGCTGCGCACCAGGCGTCAGATGCGGCAACACGGTCGCAGAAATGACCAAGATGGCGACCCCGACCTTGCCGAACGGCGCGAAGTCACCCGCAGAGAATCGAACTCTCGACCTCCGGCTTGAAAGGCCGAGGGTGAGCCGCATGGGGAGCGGGATTGCGGCGGTTATGTAACCGGAATGCGACCCGTACAGTCAGCTATCGAGCGGGTTACTCCGGACCAGCTTCCGACGGGTGAATCTCGGCATCCGCCCACTCAATGGCAAGGGCGGCCCATCGCAGAGCACTGTTGGCGGCAACTGCTTCGGGGTTTCCCAAGCCATAGCGAAGCGCTGCGGCATACGGCGTCAGGCGATCTGCTTCGGCGAGATCGGCGGGCAGCTCGAACCCGGCGTCCTCACAGAGCTGCATGAGGACACCGAGGTCGTGCGTAAAGGGAAATTCCAGATCGCGACTCGCGATGGCGGCCTTGAGCGCCTTCTCTACCGCCTGCTGCGCGTGAAACCCCACTGGCGAATCCGAGATCCGTTCGTCTCTCTCAAGGGCATCCGCAGAGGCGAGATCCTCACGCGCAAGGGCCAACAGATCCCCGGGTAGGTCCGGCTTCTCGCTCATCCGGCGAGGACGCGGCCCTGCGAAAGGGCTGCGTGGACGAGGCCACCGCGCACCTCCCGCCAACTGTCGGCGTAGTCGCGACTGACGACGATGACATCGGCTGGCATCCGCAAATCGCGCAAGGTCCGATGCAGGCGCACCGACTCCTCGGCCTCGTTGGCGACCACGGGCTCGACGACGAGGAAGTCGACATCGCTATGCGGGCGGGCCTCCCCGCGGGCATGCGATCCAAAAAGGATCACCTGCGCATCGGGGGCAGCGGCAGCCAAGCGGCGTCCCGCCTCGGCAATCAGCGTCTCGTCAACCACTCTCATCGTTGAAAGCGTAGTCCTCGCCAGGATCGAGCGCTGGCGCCGCTGTTAATCGTTCTCCCGGACACCGTGCATATCGCTCGATCCGCCAACATCAGCTCTTCGCGAGAGGGCCGAAACCGCCCCGAGGTCCTTCTATCTAGCGACTGAGACTGCGCCGCTGCCGTCGCGCGGCGGCATCACTCGAAAGGCCAAACCAGCATGGGCACGGCCGCTCGAGGAGCTGAGCTGCAGCCAGTAGCGGCCGGGGGAGGGCGCGCTGCCTAGCAGTCCGCTAAGCGAGATCCGGTTGAACCCTTCCCGGGCCTGGCGCTCATCCCGCACTGCCAAGAGACAGGCGCCCGGTTCCCTGCCACAGCGGAAGGCGCGGCCAGGCGGAATGGCGCGACGGATCGTGAGGTCGACCTTCTCGGCGATCGCCGCCTGGAAGCGGACCCGGACGCGCGAGGGCTTGGCGAATCGCCTGCGCGTCATCGACATGCGGGAGAACTTCTGCTTGCGACGCAGCCCCGCATTCTGTGCCACCGCCGCTGGAGCGGACGTATGGGAATGAGGCGGGAGCGAGGCCCAGTCTGGACCGCATTGCAGACAATGGATGGTGGTGGTGAGCCGACGCTCGTTACTCCCATCGGCATTCATCAGGTACAGATCCGGTGCACTCGTCGGGAAAACAGAGAGTCGGTCGCTCTGGAAGACGATCATGGATCCGTCGGGAGACCAAGCCGGGTCCTCGTCGGTGCCGGACGCAGTGAGCTGTACCGGATTGCCGCCGGTCGTCGGAATTGAATAGACGTTGTCTCCTGAGTAGGTGTAGGGAAGCTCGCCGGGGCCAGGGTCGTCGCGAGCTTCGCGGGCCTGGTAGGTGAAGGCAATCATTGAGCCGTCGGGAGACCAGGAGGGAGATACCACCCGCCCGGGGAGATCGAAGAGCTTCTGGGCCCCGCCGCCGCCGGCAGGCATCGTGTAGAGGTCGGTGTCCTCGTATGGACCGTCGGCGCGAATGAACGCGATCCGACTCCCATCGGGCGACCAGGCCGGGCCCCCGGCATTGCTTTCGATCGGAGTGGGCGTCGTGCCGTCGGGGGTCGTGCTGAAAAGCTCGCCTTCTCTGGCGAAAAGGATGTGGGCGCCGTCCGGTGACCAGGCCGGGGCGCCGACGTAGCCAAAGATCGGAAGATGCTCGAAGCCCGTTCCATCGGGCGAGAAGACCTGTAGGCCCATGTCGGTCCAATAGCCATCCGGTTCCTGCATCTGCCCGGTCGTCACGATTCGCAGACCGTCAGGCGACCAGCTCGGGTAGAAGTCGTACTTGTGTTCCTCGTCGGGGAGGATGACCGGGTGAAGCCCCGAACCATCGGGCTGAATCGTGTAGATCTTGCCGTAGGAGGAGAAGACAATCGGCCCATTCGTCCCGGGAGCCGTCGCGAGCGCTGATCCCGACGAGAGCACAATCACAAGGACGAACGCTGCCCAGACGCTAGCCACTCCGCAGAGTCCGAAGCCGTTCCACCCCCTGCCCCCGCCGGTCACTCTCATGCCTGCATTCTTCCTTATTACACGAGGAATGTGCGTGATACCCCTTCTTCACTGTCAGCATGCGGAGACTCGATGGCCCCGCCCTGTGTCGTCGCCGTTCTCTCAAGAGGTCCGCTGTCGCCCAGCTTGAAAGGACGGAGGTCTTCCGCACGGAGAGTGGCTTTGCCGAGGTGATGCGACCGAAATGCGACCGGCAACTCAGGGCACGCGGATGTCGACGAGATCTTCAATCAACTTGAAGTCGTCGGCGTTCAGGGTCAGCAGGGGCACGCCGTGAACATTCGCGGTCGCGGCAATCGCCAGGTCGAAGGCGCGGCGCCGGGGCTGGCCGCCACGCTGCGCCACGGCTGCATAAAGGCGACCGCATTCGCGCGCCGCCGCCGCCTCGAAGGGCAGAGGGTCGAAGCTCTCCTCGATCGCGCCGAGCCGGCGCAGGCGCACAGCCCGGACCTCCTCATCCGCCGCGCCCAAGACACCGAAGTGAAGCTCGGTGAGCGAGACGACGCTGATCGCGACATCCTCATCGGGATCCTCGCTGCCGCGTATGAGGACCGACGTGTCAAGCAGGGCCGGCACCGAGCCGTTACTGCGCCCAGGGGTCGCGAAGTTCGCCGCCTACCTTCTCGAGGTCGGCCTCGAGGGTCGGGTCGACGGGCGCCCTCCAGAGCTCAGCGAGCTGTGAGCTCGGCACCCAGCGCCGGCCCTTGGCAGGCCCCAGGGAAGCGACCGGCCGTCCAGAAACGGTGATCGTCAGCTCCTCGCCCGCTTCGGCGCGACGCAGCACCTCGCCAACGTTGTTGCGCAGTTCCTTCTGGGGAATCGTCGCCACAGTCCCACGGTAGCAGTTCTGCTACCTGCGAGGGTCGTTATCGGTTCTGCTGGAAGCCGTTGACTACTTTTCGACCCCGCAGAGTTCGAGGTCATCGCGCTTCGCCATCCACTGAGCGGTCCGATTGGACATGGCCGCTTTGAGGGAAAGGAGTTTTGCCGTTGCGACATTACCTTTTTCCATTTCCTTGGCCGTCTCTTTGATCAGCCCCAGCGTTTCCTCGTCTTTTTCCAGCACGGCTTCAATTGCATGGGAATCTCCGCTAGGAGGCTCGAGTTCCCGCAGTTCCCGAATCCCCTGTTCGGACTTAGGAAGAACCTTGCGAAGGATGGCAGCGAATTCCGCGACTTCCTCAGGATCGTTAAGCCCCGATTCATTCAGTCGATCCAGCTTTTTATTCCAGGCGGCGACATCTTCGTCTTCATCCGCTGCCTGACAGATTTCATCAGCCCGAGCGATCCATTCGGACTTGCTCAGATCCCCACTCGCTGACGTAGATCCGGTCGAATGAGAGGAGCCCTCTCCGCAGCCTGCCAGAAGACCAAGCCCCGCCAACAACGCCATCAGACACGCTCTCCGCATCGTCTCCCCTGCTCGTTCAGGGCCGAAGCCTACCGATGCACCCTTCCCATCCCGAGGCCACTTGACGTTCCATGCCTGAAACACCGCCGCTCTAGCAATCCACTATTGGTCGTATTGAAAGGCTGAAGGTGTGCCGCTTGGGGAGTGGGATTGCGGTCGCGATGTAACCGAGATGAGACTTGGGCTTGGCAGCACCTCACGACGAAATGATCTGCACAACCTCTGGGGCTACATATAGGCGGGCGTTTCTTGCGAGACGAACGGGGGCGGGCTCCAAGATGCCCAGCGACAGGAGAGTGTTGATTGCATTTTGAGCGCCCTGGCCCGACAGGCCAAGGCGCTTGGCCACCCAGGGCCGATCGACGTAAGGGCGACCAACCAGGTCCGCGGCCAGCTGCTCGGCAGATCCCCGCTTGTTCGCATCTTGCACTCGACGGCGCAACTGCTCCTGCAGGGCAACCAGGCCCTCGACTTTCTGCTGAGAGTCAAGGGCTGATGCCGCAACTCCCTCGGCAAAGAAACTGACCCACCGATCCCAGTCCCCATCGCAGCTGAGGCGCATGAGTTCGTCTTGATAGCGGTCGCGGCGTTTCTCAAACCATGGAGAGACAACGAGGAGCGGCTCTTGGATTACCGCACCCCGCAAGAGCTGAACGATCACCAATAGGCGACCTAGCCTCCCGTTCCCGTCGGAGTACGGATGGAGCGACTCAAACTGGTAGTGACCAAGCGCCGCGAGAACGACGGTCGGCAGCTCAGGAGGCGAAGCGATCCATGCGAGCAACTCCTCGACGCCGCCGCGCAACTGGTCTCCGGGAGGTGGGGGCACGAATCGGGCCTCATCGAATCCCGCGCCACGGGCACCGATGACAACGATTCGGTCGCGAAGTCCCCCGGCATCCGACAGCTCGCCGGCGGTGTCACGGACGAGCGCCTTCTGCAAGGCACCCAACATGCCGATCGTGAGAGCGCGATTCTCGGGCCAAGAGAAGGCGAGCTCAGCCATCCGCTCGAAGTTGAGGACCTCCACCAGCTCCGCAGAGAGACGCTGTGGATCGTCGCCCTCTGCCGCGAGGACGTCGGCGAACGGAGCGTACGTCCCCTCCAGTGCGCTCGTGCTCTGCGCCTCACGACGAAGGGTAGACCGACGGAGGAGCGAGGGCTCAGGGATACGCCTTGCGGCACCATCGAGCCGAGCCAGCGCCGCGGTGGCCGAGTTGACGACGTTCCAGGTCTTCGTTGAAAGCACGATTTCTCGTGGCAACGGATCGGGCAGGAAAGCTCTGCCCTCGACCATCTCGTGAGTGACCGGATCCGGCCCAAGAATGGGGATCAGGTTGCCGATAGGGCTTTGCTCAAGAGTGGCCGTATCCACAGACGCAAATATATCGGCTAAAACTTGCGTCTAGCTATGGGAGACGCAAGTTGTCTTGTGCCAGTAGAAGAATTCCCTGGAAATGAGCCGGTAGCCATCGCCAGGTAGATCTGGCTTCTTCTCATCCGGCGAGGACGCGCCCCTGCGATAGAGCTGCGTGGACGAGGCCACCGCGCGCCTCCCGCCACCTGTCAGCGTAGTCGCGGCCGACGGCGATGACATCTGCTGGCATCCGCAAATCACGCAGGGTCCGATGCAGGCGCACCGACTCCTCGGCCTCATTGGCGACCGCGGGCTCGACGACAGGGAAGTCGACATCGCTATGCGGGTGGGCCTCTCCGCGGGCATGCGAGCCAAAAAGGACCACTTGCGCATCGGGGGCAGCGGCAGCCAAGCGGCGTCCCGCCTCCGCAATCAATTTCTCGTCAACCACCTTCATCGTTCAAATCGTAGTCGTCGCCATGAATCGAGCGCCAGCGCCATCGTTGGTCATTCCAGGACCTCCGCACACTGACTATCGTCTTTCGACAATGCAAGGTTTTGTCTGCAACGATGATCCTATGCTGAGGCTGGTGGCGTTGACGAAAACTTGCATCGCGTGTCCATCCCAGTGGGAGGGAGCCCTTGAGGACGGCCGAGCGATCTATGCCCGCTATCGCCACGGCGAACTGAGCGTGGGCGTCGGCAATGACATCAACGAAGCGGTCCGAAACGGAATGTCCGATCAAGCTCTCTATGCGAACGACATCGGCAACGGACTGGATGGATTCATGGACTTCCAGGAACTGAAGGCCCAGCTGCATGGGCTGCTGGAGTTCCCTGCAGACCTAGTCGAGCACGATCATCGGCCGAAACTGCGATCCCGAAATGCCGGGAAAACTGCTCGCGCCATCCGCCGTACGATCTGTTGATGAAAGTGCGCGACATGCGCCCCGACGAGATCGACGCCGCAGTCAGCGTGTGGCGCGAGGCCAACGTCGCCCGCGGTGCTCCGCACGGGCCTCAGCGCACCGCTCGAATCCGCGCGAAACTCTCAGCCCCAGACGCACTGCCGTTCGTCGCGTTTCGCCCAGACATCGTTGGCATGGCGCTTGCCGAGCCCGGAAGGTTCGATGACGGCGCAGGAGACCTCGATCCGACGCTCCTGCACATCTCGATGGTTTTCGTTCGTCCCGTTGCACAGCGCACGGGGGTCGGACTCCCTCTTGTCATGCATGTCCTCGACGTCGCACGGTCGAGCGGCTACAGGCGAGTGGGCGTTTGGACGGCGCAGGAGAACAGCGCGGCCCGCAAGCTCTATGAGCGAGCTGGGATGACGCCCACTGGCAAAACCACTCCTCTCCGGTCGAGCGTGGCTCTCCAGTACGAATGCCTGGTAGAAGAGTCAAGGCGCCGCTACCTCGGTGTCGATGACGTTGCTGACCTTTGGGCCGAGGTCACGCCGGCGCCCGAAGACGAGAGTCTCGAGCTTGCCGGGGACGAGCTCCGGTCGATGCGCAGAGAGAGACACACCAAGGAGGGTCAAAGCTAATCGTGCGAAGGCTTCTGCGACGCGTCTTCCTTCTACTTGGCGCCTATGTAGCTCTCTTGGCGGCCGTTGTTTTCGCAGGCTTCCTGGGAAGCGCAGTTGGTATTTGGGCTTCGATCCTCTGGGGCGTCGGAGTCATCAGCGGACTCTTCATCTATGGACGCCGACGCCTGAATCAGTCCCGCAGCCAAATCGCTCTAGAAAGCGGACCTCCGTCAGATTGAAAGACCGAGGAGCCGCGGCTTCAGAAGTGGGATTGCGGCCACTACGCGACCGAGATGCGACCCGCAGGAGCAGGCCGCTCAAGCCTTTGGCACAGGAACCGCGGCACTGTCGCGATGTGACTGACGTGACCCCCCGGCGAACACTTTCACTGCCGCCCCTGATTCACACCCCGTCAATGTGCTGGGTCGAACTAAGAGGGCCGACCCTCAAGCAGCTCAAAGAGCCATCCTAGGTTTCCTCAGTTAGCTGTCTGTTCTCACGCCAGGCCTCAAACTCGCGCATCAGGATCTCATGGCGGTATGCAATCGCCGGTTTCTCGACCGCAGCCTGGGTGAGATGACGTTGGAACTCGACGAGATAGTGGTACCGAGGGTCAGGATTAAATTCCTTCATTTTCTCGACCTGCCCAGACAGTCGATCAAGGAATACCTCAACAAACTCGCCAAACTCCCTCGCCCCGTCGGGGTTGCCCCGGACTTCGAGCGCCCACGCAGCCACGATCACACTTACGCAAATTGCGCGATTACCAAGTTTCTCACTGAGGTCCGGTGCACTCTCCTGCAGGGCATCGAGCGTGGCTGTCACCTCCTCCACGTGAGGGTCCGCTATGTCCGCGTGTACCTTGACATATCGCTGTAGGTCGAAGTGTCGTGCACGGGCAAAATCGCCGGTCTCATCCTTTGCTGATACCTGCAGCATCAACTGAGCCGCGATCAGCTCCCTCGCATATCTTCTCGTTGGCACGCGGACGCGGCTAAGAAATGGATGTTGCCCAAGCTGAGGCGACTCAAACAAAAGGTCCCGCATTACTCCGACCATGGCGTGCAGTTTCTCGCCAGCATTGATAAGCGTTCCGAGATTCAATCTTAGGAACTGCAGATTGAACTCCCACGGCTCGTGGGATCCCGACAGGACGATCGTCGTTACACGGTAGTTCGTGACTTTATTTTTGTCATTCTCCGACAACTCGTCGTACGTGAGACCCTCGAGATCGCGCAAAGCGCCATCCTCGTCATCCGCTACCTCGTTCTGTATTCGCAACGGGAAAGCGTTGTCCGGGTCGTCTTTGTTTTCCCCGAGGAACGACATCATCGCGTTAAGTCGCTGTCGGCCGTCGATGCATTCCCAGCCGCGATCCTCACGTTCATAGACGTAGATCGCAGCTATGTCGAAGTCTCGCAATATCGAGTCAAGAAGGCGCTGCTTTTGCTCACGACTCCACACGGTGGGCTCGCGCTGGTACTCCGGAAACTCGATGCGCGCGAACTCCCTTTGGAGTTCACCTATGGTGCGTGCTGTCGCGTTTCGGTCCACGATCCTCCTAGACTGGCGCCTCAACGAAGTTTTTAAAAATATTGCGGTCGGTCTCGATGTTGGGAAGATTGCCGTGCATCAGCTCGCCCTTCAATCGAAGCCAGTGCTCGAAGGGATTGGCGACCTTGGCGTCAGCGTCTTCTATAGCCTTCTTCTGATTCCCTTCGTCCAAGTCCGAGAAGTTCGCTGGCTCTCCCCCCAAGACTTCGGCAATCAACTGAGGTCCGACATCTTCGACCTCTAGCAGCGACTTCACTTCCAAATACGGGAACTCATTGGCAATTCGGGCCGCGGTGCCAGGCGGACCAACCACCTCAACTTCGTATGGCCGCGCGGACTCGCGACCATGCATGGTCGTAAACAGCAGCGACACAAGATCCCAATCGTTCGCTCCTAGGTTGCAACCGATTATGCGCAGAACATCGCAGTCGAGCAGCTCTCTTGCGGCGCCCCAGATTGCGTTGAACGGATAGTCGGCCTTGGCCTTTCGAATTCCGGGTGGTATCCAGAGGGCATTGTCCCCGACATCCGCTACTTGGATGGGCCAGGTGTGGCGCCAGCTAAATGATCCGTGCAGCTTGAGTACGGGGATGGGGCGCTCTTGGGAACCTGAGTTGCCGGTGTGAACCCCGTAGTCAACTTCATACCCGGGAGTCATCTCGATAGCGTGCTCAAGAAATGAGTCGTAGTTCAGCGTTATGAAACCTTTTAGGACTTCACCGGAGTCGCTCACCTCATGCATATCGAGCAATATGGAGTAAAGCGCCGAGTGTTTGTCGCCTAGCTCTCGGCGGACGTCTAGCAACGCGGTGCGGAGGACGGTCGAGAACACCTTCCTAAGACGGGATGCGAATTCTTGATATCGATTCGACGGCGTGTCTGCCAGAAAGGTCAGGAGATGCTCAAAGTCGGTTTCATCGTCGACAACATCATTTACAAGATTCCCCACCCCTGAATGGTCCGAGAAAGACTCCATGTACAACTCACGCATTCGTTCCAGAAGGGGACCGATCAAGCCCGGCATGACCAAGCTTGAGAGGCTCCCTCCGAAACTGACGGTTCCCTGAGTTGCCCCCGCTCCAAGCAAATAGACAACGCGGCCGGTGTCATCTGCGGTTGGTCTGACGGACTCTTCGGCGCCGTGCGCACGAAGCTGGATGGAGCCTGCCGACATCCGAGAGAACTTACTTGACTGAGACCACTAGCGCCATAACGGACCTTGGCCGTGCTTCAGCCTTCTATTCCCGCAGAGAGGTATGGGCCGAGATTCCCGCCTGTAAACGCCCATCGCATTGGGTCGCAACCCGGTCTCCGCTATCCCTGACCCGGATGACGATATCCACGGGATGACAGGCGCGTAACCTAGTCCCAGTCCTCGCTCAAAACATGAATTATCTGGAGAACGTTAAGACGGCCTCCGTTGCTGAATCGGGCCTCGGTGCCTCGCACGGCCGGTTGATGTCGGCCATTGTTTAACCTTGGACTCACAGTAGTCAACGCGCTCACCGGTCTTCCTTCTCTCCGAAGACGACCAAAGACTCCGTCGCCGAAAACGTGGTCCGATAAATTCTCGAGCCTGGATGAATAGCCGCCTTAGTGCGCGTGACATGAAAGTCCATGCGTTCACTGTCTCGACCAATCGATCGGCCCATTTCGCTAACCATGGTAGGCAAGTCAAAATGAACCTCCTTGAAAAAGGAGTCTTGCACCACAAGAGCAATTCTGCCTTCTCGCTTCGTTGCTTTATCAATCATCCGCAACGATTTAAACAAGCCCTGTAGATAGGCCAAGTAGTACCGCCGATAGTACGTAGCTGCCGCTTTGGTGTGATGCGATGTCACTGCGTCCATAAATTTGACAGCGGAGGCTCCCCAGGCTTGATTAACCTCAAGATTCGAATCTTTGGTCAAGGGACTCCCAAGCATCTGCCTCCTAAGGCGATCGAGATCCCACGCATCATTTCCGAGTATGACCAACTCTGGCTTGGTGGCAACAACGTAATCAATGCGCGTGCAGTAGGGAGGCGATGTAAGCACAACGTCGGCCTTGCGCTTCAGCTTCAAGTTTTCAACGGAGCCTTCAAAAAGGTGGTACGGGGTTGCATCCTCCGATAGCGGCAACGTTAGTCGAGCCGCAAGATCACGGCAAGCCTTTTCAAGCAAGCCGTTAAGACGCGACCAGCTCACATCAAGACGCTCAGTGTTCTCGCCCGCCCCTCGAATCCAAGTGGGATTCGAGGTTCTAAACGGTGCGGTCAACTGGCGAACGGCAGTAAAAAGAGTGCAGTAGAAGAACGATGCCAACGGAGAAAGTAAACTTGGATCGACGGGTTCAGTGAGTAGCCCGGAAGAGTCTTTATCTGCAAACATGCGATACATCGCTCGCTCCGTCGCGCGGAGCCGCGCAGCAGAAGTGTCACTAAACCACAGGCTCAATTCCTCTTTCTCGGCGTTATCTCGTACTTTTCTTGTAAGTCTTTTTGCGACGGTCACTATCTCCGCAAGAAGCGGCTCTAGACTTTCCTTGACACTCGAAACCGTGAGGTGGCGAGCCTTTGCAATAGTTACGAGTGCCGGATTTCGGTCGAGCCCTATGGCTTCGTAGCCTTGTGCGGCGGCTATAGCGGTCGTCGTACCAGACCCATTCCAAGGATCTAGCACGCGAGTCGTTGAGCTGTCATCAGGCCTGACAATTGCAGCTAGTGTGTCTCGCGTAAAGTTCGCAGAGTAACCAGCGTAGTAGCCATACCAATCGCTTTTCTCTCCCGGCTTACGCTTGGGGCTAGCTATCTGGACAGACTCGAGTATTCCCATCCCCCTAGCGTATTGGCTCAGGGGGTCATCAGCACGACAGCCCCCGAGTCGGCCAGATTCCATTTGGAGACAAGTGGAGGAGCGATTCTTGGTGCTAGGCGGGACCGATCGCCGTCCACCGCGTCAACCGATGGCGGTGCGGACCTCTGGAAAGCTTGCTTTTACTGGGTGGGTATATCGCGCCAGCATGGTCTCGACCCGGTGCCCTGCGATCTCGGCTAGGTCGGCGTCGTTGATGCCGGCGGCGCGGAGGTGGGTGACGTAGGAGTGGCGGCACTCGTGGGGGCGGATGTCTAGGCCGGAGGCTTGCTGGGTCGGCTTCCAGAGGTCGCGGTAGAAGTTGCGCTCGCGCCACATGCGGCCGGTTGGGGTTGTGAAAAGCAGCTCGCAGTCCTCGCCGTTTAGCTGGAGCTGGGCTTCGATCATCCAGGCCAAGGTCGCTGGGACGGGGACGGTTCTTCCCGCGTCGTGCTCGCCGTGGTCGGTCTTGGTGCCGTCGAGGGTCGTGCCCTCGTGAGCGGTGCGCTTGACCTTCAGCGTCTCGCCGTCGAAGTCCTCGCGTCTCAGGGGCAGCACCTCCCCCAGTCTCATGCCGGTGTCGGTGAAGACGCGGACCATCGCCTCGTAGCGGCCGGCCGCTTTGGCGAAGGCGTGCATCTGCTCGAAGCTGAAGATGCGGATCGGCCTGCGTTTCTTCCTGGCCCTTGGGTCGTTGGCTCTGACCCGCACTCCCTTGAAGGGGTTGAGGTCGGCTACTTCGTCGGTGATCGCGTCCTCGGCCATCGCTGAGAGTGAGTGGAGGATGCCGACGACTCCCGTTGTGGCTCGGCCTTGGACTCTGAGCATGTGGTCGACCAAGGTGAGGGCGTAGCGGCGGCGCAGCTCGCGCATTGGCCACTGCTTGAGCGGGATGCCCTCTATTCCCACTTCGAGGACGCGGCTGATCCGGTGTTCGTTGGTCTCGTTGGTTCGTTCTGAGCGCGGGTGATGGGTCGGCCAGGTGGCGAAGTACTCGCCCAGGGTGTCGGGGCGGTCGGAGAGCCCGTAGGCCTCGTCGATCGCTCGCTGGGCTTCGCGCTTGAGGAGGAAGGTTCCCTTCCCACGATTCCAGCGGGGCTTGGCTATTCGGTATTTGCCGTCGCTGCCGGTGTATCTCGCGACCCAGACGATCTCCCCGGACGGATTGCGGCGTTTGACTGGCGACTCTCGCTCATGGAAGCTCCCTTCGCTGGGCGAGGCAGGCGTCTACGTCTGCGGGGTCGATCCGCCTTGCGGCACCGAGCTTGTAGGAGGGAAGCTCGCCGCGCCTGATCCAGTTGCGGATCGTGCGGTCCGAGACGGCGAGATAGGCGGCGAGGGTGCGCTCGGTGAAGAAGGTGGCTGGCATGGCGTTTCTCTCCATGCCCCATAGGTGCCAGATGGGGCTCTGGTTGATCCACAAGTTGGGCAAAAGACCGAAGGTCAGGGGCACCGCCGGGCCTCCACACGGGCGGCCTCCGCACGGCGGAGCCGTGCCACAATCGGCCGCCGGAGGCACGGCCGGAGTCGCCAGCGCGATCACGCCCGAGCCTTCTTGACGTTTGGGATCACCAAACTGCGGCCCAGGCACGGACCCGGAGGGTCGCTCCTATGTCAAGAACACCTCTGAGAACCAGCGGTGTTCCGGGGGATCTCCCGATCAAGATCAAGAGGGAGAAACAGCAACACCCACCGGCTGCTGCAGCGCCCTGAAGACGGCCCGGACGAGGTGTCGTTGAAGCACTGGAACAGCTCTCAGGAAACGCTTAGTAGGATCGCCGTATGGGACTCCTGAGGGGCGGGTTCGGACGTGAGCGCGCGAAGCGTCTTCTTCCTCATGGTGCTCCGGGAATCCTTGAGTCCTTCGGGCGGCACGAGGGGCCTGCACCGGGCGGTGACATGGTGGCCGGGCTCGAATTTGGGCAGGCCGTGAAGAGGGCTCTCACCGTGGACCCGGAGCGGGTAATGGACGAGATGGTTGAGGCATGTGATGCCATCGGCGGCTGGTCTTACTACGGCGCCTGGGACATTCTCAGCGCCTACGCCCCCGACCGTGAGGAAGACCCCCGCTACGTCCACATCGTCGACGGGCTCCTCGACACGCTGGAAGCGGAAGGCTACGGCCCGGGCGACATTCCGATGATCCTGACCCCGCGGGTGATTGCCCGGGAACGTGCCACCCAGCAGGCCAGCCCGCAGTCGCAGAACGCCGCTGAGCCCGAGCCCGCGATTCCGCCCTTGGCGGACGGTGAGCGACGGCTGCTCAAGATCATAGGCCGCCCCGACGGCAACGAGAACAGGGTCTACCTCATTCACCGACGGCCCAAGGACTTGGAGGGATACAAGTTCGTCGCGGTGATCCAAAGCTCAGACGAGCAAGATTTCGACTTCGATACGACGTTTGGATGGCAGGTTGGCGAGGACGAGCGCACCGTCTACATTCGGATCGCGGAGGCATACGCAAACGGTCAGGCCGCTCAATGCACGTACTGGCTGGAGCCAGCGGTGCAGTGGTTCGCCGAGCGCGTGCGATAAAGCCGCAGAGCGCCGCAGTCGCCTTCGCCCAGCTCCGGCTGGGTATAGATCAAGAATTCAGGGAGAAACAGCAACCCCCACGGACTGCTGCAGCGCCCTGAAGACGACCCGGACCAGGTGCCGTTTGAGGCAGCGAAACGCCTCCTTGTTGGACTTCCCCTCAGCCCGCTTCTTGGCCAGGTAGGCGCGGGCAGGGGGATGCACGCGGGCCTGGGTCAAGACGACGACGTGAAGCGTCGCATTCAGCTTGCGGTTGCCAAGACGCGAGAGGCGATGGCGGGCGGTGCGCCCCGAGGAGACCTCGATCGGCGCGCAGCCGGCGTGCCGAGCGAGCGCGGCGTCGCTGGGGAAACGGCCCACGCCACCAACCTCGACGAGGATCCGGGCGGCGACCAGATCGCCGACGCCGGAGATCGCCAGCAGCGCCGGCGCTATCGGCCTAACCAAGTCCGCGATCTCGCGTCTCAGCTCCCGCTCGGCGCGCGTCAGCTCGCCCATCCGGGTCAGCAGCTCGCGGCAGATCCGCACCTGAACGCCGTCGCCATAGCGCCTCAGACGCTGGGAGAGGCCGCGACGGACGGCCGTGTCGTTGAGCAGCCGCGCGCTCGGCTCCAGCCCCGCGTCGAGGTCGTGCAAGTGCCAGCGCAGCCGCATCGAATGGGCGGTGCGTTCTGAGACCAGATCGTCGCGGTGGTCGACCAGGAGCTTCAGCTCACGCAGCGTGGGGTCGTGGTTTGCCAGCGGCAGGCGCGGTTCGCGCAGCGCCGCGCGGGCTACGGCGAGGGCGTCGATCGAGTCGGACTTGCCGACGGTGCGGGCGGTCTTTCGCGAGCGCGCCGTCATCCGCGTGCCGACCCGCAGCACCGTCTCGCCGGCGCCCAGCAGGAAGCGCTCGAGGCGGCCGTTGACGTGGCGACAGTCCTCCAGGGCAAAGCGCAACCCGCCCTCGGTGCCGGCGAGCTCGTGGGCCCAGCCGCGCAGATGCTCATGGCCGTCGTCTGTGCCGGGCACGGTCAGCTCGCCGAGCAGCTGGCCGCTTGCGTCGTTCACCGCTGCCGCGGTGTGGGTGTCTTTGTGGGGGTCGATCCCGATCGTGATCACTTCTTGCCGCCTCCTTATCCTTGCCTTGTCCTCGGTACGGATCGGCGGCGGACAGAACCGGGTAGGGCTCTCGCACGCTCCTATTAGGTCACGCCGTCGGTCCTTGAGCGCGGCGGGCGACAGGACCCTCCCGGTCAGCCTCCAAAGGCGACGAGATAGTGCGGAGTCAGCCCGTCGCGCCGAGGACGCTAAGCCGGTCATTGGACGCTGGTCGAAGAGGGGCACGGGAACCCAGTTCGTAGTGTGTCGGGCTGTTGGGTTGTTGTTTTTGAGGCCTTCGTTTCTGGCTTTTGATCGCTCTTCTTGCTTCTTGGCTTTTGGCTTTTCTTGCCTGCCTTTTTGGCTTCGATTCTTTGGCTTCTTCTTTGTCTTTCGTTTTTGACTTTGATTTGGGTTTGGCGATTTGGTCTCTTTTCCCCGCGCGCCTCGACCCGGCGTTTCACCCGCCATCAACCCCCACCCCACTCCGTGAACTGCCCGACTCGCGTGCCGCCCGGAGTCCAGCCCATCCCGTCGAGCAGTTCGCCCGGTGGGAGATCGAGGGAGCCGGCGAGCTTTACGAGCGTGTCCACGCGGGCGACTCGTTCGCCGCGCTCCAGCTGGCCTACCGCCGTGCGGTGGAGGAAGGCACGGACGGCCAGCTCTTCTTGGGAGAGGTGGGCGCGTTTGCGGCGACGGGCCAGGTTGGTCCCGAACCGGGTGGCGATGTCGATCATCGGCTCTCGCCTTCCCCGAACTGGTCGAGCAAGCCGTGTAGGGCTTCGTGCTCGATGACGACGCGGCAGTACTCGTTGCCGCTGTCGATCACTTGGGCCAGGTCTCCGACGACGCCGCACACACATCGGGATCGGGGGTGATCGCCATCTCGTCCAATGCCCGGAGGAGTCGGCCGTATGCGGCCTCCTCGCGACCCAGGCGGATCGGTTCTTGAGTTGGTTGGGGTATTCCCTCAACTCGTTGCGAATTCCCGCCTGAGCGCTTCTGAAGGTGCTGCGCAGGAAGCGGGCCTGATCGGCAGGGATGCTGAGGGTGACGGCGGAGCCGCGACCCGTAGGGTTCTCATCAGCCATGAGGAGTCCACTCTCCTTGTGGTCAGGCCCTCGGTTGGCGTTACCGCGCCGGCCGGGGGCCGCTTTATGAATGGCCGCGAGGGTAGCAGTTTGTAGCGGGGGAACTACAAACGACTATTTCTTGCCGAGCACGTTCCCGACGCGCGTCCAATGCAGCTCGGCGGCCTCACCGATCTCGCGGAGCGTCAGTCCCGCTTTCCGCGCCCGCTCGAAGCTTTCGCGCCGAGCCTGGCGCGCCTCCTCGACCTTGCTTTGCGCGCCCTCCAGTTTGGCTTGGGCGCGGCGCACGTCCGCGCGTGCTTTCTGCCGTTCGTCCTTCGCCATCGGCGAGAGCCTATTCGCCGCCCGAAGACGCCGAGAAATGAGACAAAAATGAGACGCCGACCTCGCGGAACGGGCTGGAATCGCCCGGACGGGCACGGAACGGCGATTCGAGGAGGAGCCGAGGATTTGGCTCTGCGATGGGCACGGCACGGTGCTGCCCGGAAGGCAACGGAATGCGCCCGGAGAGAATCGAACTCTCGACCTCCGGCTTGAAAGACCGGCGCTCTTTGGGGCTCGTTAAAACCCCGTTGACCACTGAGCTACGGGCGCTCATACATCCCTGCCCTGGAAAGTATGCCGGTCTCAGAGCCCGAACGTCTTGGCGATGATGTTGCGCTGGATCTCCGAGGTGCCGCCGTAGATGGTCGAGACCAGGGAGGTGCGGACGAGGCGCTCCATGTCGTACTCGGAGGCGTAGCCGTAGCCGCCCATCATCTGCATGCCCTCGAGCGCCGCGCGCTTGGTCACCTCGGTGACGAAGAGCTTCACCATCGAGGCCTCGCGGGGCAGCATCCGGTCGGGATCCTCGTCGGTCAGGCTGGCTACCCAGCGGGTCATCAGGCGGGCGGCCTCGATGTCGGTCGCCATATCCGCGATGCGGTGCTGGAGCGACTGGAAGGAGCCGATCGGGCGGCCGAACTGCTCGCGTTCCTTGACGTAGACGATGAGGTCGTCGAAGACGCGCTGGGCAATCCCGAGCATGGTCGCGGCGAGGATCAGCCGCTCGACGTTGAGCCCGGCCATCAGCTGCGTCCAGGCCTGGTCGACCTGGCCGAGGACGGCGTCGGCCGGCGCCTCGACATCGGTGAAGTAGAGGTGGTTGGTGTCGCGACCGCCCATCGTGTCGATCGGGACCACCTCGAGGCCCTCCGCGTCGCGCGGCACCCAGATCATCGTCATTCCCTCGTGCTTGGACGCTGAGCGAGTGGTGCGGCAGACGACGAGGACGTGGTCGGCGATATGGGCGTTGGAGCAGAAGACCTTCTGGCCGTTGAGCACGTAGCCGCCGTCGACGCTCTCGGCGAAGGTGGAGAGGGCGCCGACGTCGGAGCCGGCCTCGGGCTCGGTCATCGCGATCGCCTCGACCGAGCCGCTGGAGATGCCGCCGAGGATCTCCTCCTTCTGCTCCTCGGTGCCGAAGCGCTTAGTCGCACCGGCGACGATCAGTGTCGTCGCGTAGCCGCCGATCGGGGCGAGCGCGCGTGAGGTCTCCTCCATGAAGATGCAGGCGTCGAGCATGGTGCCGCCGGAGCCGCCGTACTCCTCCGGGATCGTCACCCCGAGCCAGCCAAGCTCGGCCATCTCCTTGTAGATCGTCTCGTTGTGGTGCTCGGTGTAGCCCTCGGTGAGACGCTCGCGCTGATCCGGCGTGCCGCACTCGTGATCGCAGTAGCGGCGGATCGCGTCGACGAAGTCCTCCTGCTCGTCGGAAAGGGCGAAATCCACGAAGCGGCAGCCTAACGGTCAACCGGGTCAAACTGCCTGCTGCCTCGAAGCGGCGGCCTACGCTGAGAAGCCCAGGACGAGACTCGAACTCGTGACCCCATCCTTACCATGGATGTGCTCTACCAACTGAGCTACCTGGGCGGGTGACGGCTCTTGCAAGCCGGACCTGCGCGAGTAACGATCTTAGTGGTTTGAGGCCGGAGCTCAGCTGTCGAGACCAGGGATCGGATCGATCGGCAGCTCACCGTGGATCGCCTCGAGCTCGGTGAGGTCCACCTGGTCTTGCGGACGAGCCGCGAGGCGCTTGAAGCCGACGACGCTGGGAAGCGCGGCAACGCGAACCGTCTGGCCATTCCACTCCGCCGTCTCCGCCCGCTCCGAAACGGTCTCGTAGTCGAGCGGCGGCAGACCGCCTCGCATGATGTCGATGATGCCGTGGCGGCTGCTCACCCGCAGGTGCTCGGCGCCGGCAACATCGTCCTCGCCGAGCTCCTTGTCATCGCGAAAGCGCCTCGCGTCGATTCGCTCCAAGAAGCGGAGCACCGCGGCATCGGAATCTGGACCATCCGGCACCAGCAAGTCGGAGTCCTTGGTCGCGCGCACGTAGCCATGGAAAATCACGCTGAAGCCGCCGATAACCACATGTTCCAGGCCGACGGCATTCGCGTCGGCTACAGCGCCCGTCAGGTCAGGACCAGAGAGCGCGTCTTGGGACATGGCCGGCCTTGATCGATGCGACGAGCAGCGAGACTGCCTGCTGGGAGAGCTTCTGCCCTTGCTCAAGGCGCTGTGATGGCGTCATCGCCATCGTTGAAGCCCGCTGCTGCTCCGCCTCTTCGCGGTTGATGCGCGCCCACTCGGCCTCGTTGCCGGGCGCCAGAAGGGGCTTGCGCGGTTTGTTGGCCACAGCCAGATGGTACCGCCAATGGGTGGCCGCCCGCGCCCGAAAGGGCGCTGCGACGGCCAATTCCCAAGGCTACGCAGCCGGCCTCAGCTGAACTTCGAGGGATCGACCCGGCAGTATTTGAATTCGAAGGCCAGAACTTGGTTGTTGGCCTGGTTGGCGGTGTGGGAGAGGCGGATCTGCATCGCCGTGGCGCCGTTCTTGTCGCCGGCCTTGAGCTTCTTGGCGATCTGGCGGAAGTAGCCTTCCTCTTCTCCGATGTACTTCAGCCACTTGGTGAGATTGGCCTGGTCCGCCGGTGGCTGGGGGACCGCCTTGAGCTTCGGAATCGCCTTCTTCAGCGCGTCGGCCGCCTTGGTGAACTGGCTCGCCGCGAGCTTGAGCTTGCCCGCCTTGACGTGGGCGCGGACGTTCTTGAGGATCCGTTCGTTGGCTTCCACGTTGGTCTTGCAGATCGGTTCAACGGCTTCCTTGTAGCTTTCGCGCGTAGCTTCCACCGCCTGCGCAAATGGCGCCGCCAGCAATGCAAAAGCCAGTACGAACGCGCTCAACGCGCAAAAGCTCTTCTTCCCCACCAGATACCTCCCTTTCGTTCCCATAGTCCCAAGCATCTCATTCATCTTCCCAAACACACGTGGGTGCCCAAGGACTCGGCAGCTTAGGGGATCGTTAAGACCCGGCCCAGCTACCGGTAAAACGCCACGTAGAAGCCCGCTTTGACCCGCGAGGTCCCTTCGAAGGTCTGCACCTCGACCTTCGGCGCCGGACAATCCGCAGTCCCGCCGATCTTGACCAGGGCGTTGACGT
>Ga0157302_10000021_pt1 | contig 57973 bp, 51 predicted proteins | sample NitcycUS103311B2_FD_108381 | JGI IMG/M metagenome (GOLD analysis project Ga0157302, IMG submission 108381) | Soil microbial communities from Arlington Agricultural Research Station in Wisconsin, USA - Nitrogen cycling UWRJ-S103-311B-2 | ecosystem: Environmental > Terrestrial > Soil >... | reverse complement strand
TTAACCGCACGGAGACGACCGCGACCTTTCTGGCGATCTCAAGCCATGGTCGTCCCGATGTCGTCGTCTACCCGGACTCCGAAAAGATCGGCGTTGGCGAGCGTCTACCTCAAGGCGGTGGACTGCGCGCGTTTTTCCGGCGCAGCGACGGCGTGGACTACTTCGAGGGAGAGTCCCCACCGGGAGAACATCACGGCGAGTGAAGCAGCAACCGATCTCAGAAGAAGGCGATCAAGCTGCTTCGAGAAAACGGCTGGAGGCGCGTGGCGGGAAGCACCAAGTCAAGATGACCAAGCCGGGTTGTCGCCCGATCGCCCTCCCACAGCACAAGGGACGCGACTATCAGCCAGGCTTGACCAGCGCGATTCTCAAACAGGCGGGGCTACAATGAAGGAACTTCATCTATGGAGCTAACCGCCCGCATTCACATCGAGGAAGGCAGCTACTGGGCTGGCCTTCCAGAGCTACCTGGCTGCTTTGCTTCCGGTGAGACCCTGGACGAGTTGTTCGAGTCCCTGCAAGAGGGCGTCGCGCTTTACCTGGCAGACGAAGGCGAGCAGGGTGGGCCGCTGCATGTCGCGACGGCAACGCTGACGGATCGTCCGCTCACGGCTGCTTAGGCACATTGGGCTTGCCTAGTCGTAGGGTTGCCGCGATGACGAAGGCAATCTTTGGCCTGATGGGAGCTGTCTGATGCGAATCGGAGCTGAGGCCTCGGCGGTTGTCGGCGAGACGCCGCTGGTTGCCCTGCAGGGGCTGGGCGAGGGGCTTGCCGGCGAGGTCTGCGCCAAGCTCGAGTACTTCAATCCCGGCGGCTCGGTCAAGGACCGGATCGGGGTGGCGATGATCGATGCCGCCGAGGAAGAGGGGTTGGTCAAGCCAGGCCGCTCGGTGATCGTCGAGCCGACCAGCGGCAATACCGGGATCGCATTGGCGATGGTCTGCGCGGCGCGGGGCTACGAGCTGATCCTCACCCTGCCCGAGGGGATGAGCCGCGAGCGGGCCAAGCTGCTGCGAGCTTACGGCGCCGAAGTGCGGGAGACGCCCTCGTTGGGTGGGATGACCGAGGCGGTCGAGCTGGCGGAGGAGATCTGCGAGCAGCGCAAGGGCTTCATGCCGCAGCAGTTTTCCAATCCGGCCAACCCCGCGGTGCACCGGCGCACGACCGCGGAGGAGATCTGGCGCGACACCGATGGCGCTATCGGCGCGTTCGTCGCCGGGGTAGGAACCGGCGGGACGATCACCGGGGTGGGGCAGATGCTGAAGGAACGGGCTCCGGACGCCCTCGTCGTCGCGGTCGAGCCGGCGGCTTCGCCGGTCCTTTCCGGCGGCGTCCCAGGTCCGCACAAGATCCAAGGGATTGGCGCCGGTTTCGTGCCGTCGGTGCTCGATCGCTCCGTGATCGACGAGATCGTCTCAGTCTCCGACGAGGACGCGCTCGAGACCGCGCGCCTCACCGCCAAGCGCGAGGGCGTGTTGGCCGGGATCTCCGCCGGGGCGAATATCAAGGCGGCCCTCGGGGTGGCCGCGCGGCCCGAGATGGCCGGCAAGAGGGTGGTGACGATCGTCTGCGACTCGGGTGAGCGCTACGTGTCCCTACCCTTCTTCTCACCATGAGCCGTTGGAAGAGATTGGTTTCGGAGGTGCGCGCAGACGTTTCCGCGGCGCGCGACCGCGATCCCGCTGCGCAGGGCGTTTCGACCCTGGAGATCCTCTGCAGCTGGGCGGGGGTGCAGGCCCTGCTTGCCCACCGCTTTGCCCACGCGCTTAACCAAGCGGGCATTTCGTTCCTGCCGCGCTTGATTGCCTACTCGACCCGCGCGGTCACTGGGGTGGAGATCCACCCTGCGGCGAAGATCGGCCGCGAGTTCTTCATCGACCACGGCGCCGGAGTGGTGATCGGCGAGACCGCCGAGATCGGCGAGCGCGTCACCCTCTACCAGGGGGTGACGCTTGGCGGCACCGGCTTCCAGCGCGGCAAGCGCCACCCGACGCTTGGCGACAACGTCACCGTCGGCTCCGGTGCCAAGCTGCTTGGCCCGATCGCGGTTGGCGACGGGGCCAAGATCGGCGCCAACACGGTCGTCGTCGAGGATGTGCCGCCCGGCGCGACCGTAGTCGGCAACCCCGGCCACCCGGTCAAGGTCGACGGCAAGCGGGTCGAGGGTCCCGACGCCGACTGGATCCACCTGCCAGACCCGATCGCCGAGGCGATCAAGTCGCTCTCGCAGAGGATCGGCGAGCTCGAGCAGCGCCTGGCCGAGCTCGACGGCGGCGAGGCGCCTGGCGACGCACCGGCCGAGCTGCGCGAGCGCACCGGCCGTTCATCGGCCGGGGGCTGATGTAGCCTGCCGCCGTCCTCGTCCTTCCCTGCCTAAAGGATCTACTTTGAGCAAGCGTCTTCTGCTTTTTCCTTGTCTGTTGATCGCCGTCTTCGGACTCGCCGCATGTGGGAGCAGCGGTGACGAAACCGGCGAAGTTGAAGAGGTGATCGAGACCTCGGCGACAACTACCGATCCCGCCGATTGCAAGAAGCTGCAGACGCAGCAGTTCATGGAGCAGATCTCGCGGGAAAGCGGCGAGGCAGCCGTCGAATCCTGCGAATCGGAAGCCGAAGACGACGAAGGGGTCGATGGGGCGACGGTCTCGGCAGTCGAGATCGAAGGCTCGAGCGCTACCGCGGAAACGGCGCTTACGGGTGGCGGCCTCGATGGCCAGACCCTTGAAGTGGCGCTGGCCAAGGATGGCGACCATTGGAAGATGGACGAAGTCGTCAAGTTCACTGACTTCGATCACGCGCATCTGGTGGACGGGCTGGAAAGGGAACTCTCCGATACGAACGAAGCCGAATCCAAGTTTGCCGGCTGCTTCGTCGATGCTTTCAGGCAGGCTTCCGAAGCCGAAGTCGAAGAGCTGATCTTCGGCAAGTCCACGCAGGCACTGGAAGAAGTGTTTGAAGCCTGCAGCGCTAGCCCCAGCACCTAGCCGCCGGGCCGGCCGCGGCCGGGGCTATTCTCGAAGCGATGCTGCAGATGGACTCCGAGAGCCCGCCCGAGCACGGCGGGGCGCCGATCGAAGCCGGCGCCGACCGTGCCGAGCGCCTGCTCGCCGGGCTCAATGATCCGCAACGAGAGGCGGTGCGCCACGGCGAGGGGCCGCTACTGGTCCTCGCCGGCGCCGGCTCGGGCAAGACCCGGGTCCTGACCCATCGGATTGCCTACCTGCTGGCAACCGGGGCCGCCCGCCCCGGCGAGATCCTGGCGATTACCTTCACCAATAAGGCGGCGAGCGAGATGCGCGAGCGGGTCGAGAAGCTGGTCGGTCGCTCGGCTCGGGCAATGTGGGTGACGACCTTCCACTCGGCTTGCGCGCGGATGCTGCGCGCCGACGCCGAGCGCCTCGGCTACTCGCGCAGCTTCACGATCTACGACGAGTCCGATTCGTTGCGGATGCTCAAGCGCTGCATGACCGAGCTCGGAATCGACCCCAAACGCTACCCGCCGCGCGCAATCCGGTCGCAGATCTCCGGCGCCAAGAACAAGCTCGTCGACGCCCCCGCTTACGCCCAGGCCCAGGGCAGCGTTTTCGAGGAAACGGCCGCCGCCGTCTACGAACGCTACGAGGAGCGCATGCTCGCGGCCAACGCGATGGACTTCGATGATCTGCTGGTCCGCACGGTCAACGTCCTCGAGCTCTCCGAGGAGGCGCGCGAACGCTGGCGCCGCACCTTCCGCCACGTCCTCGTCGACGAGTACCAGGACACCAACCACGCCCAGTACCGGCTGCTGCAGCTGCTCACTGCCGAGCACGGCAACCTGATGGTCGTCGGCGACGAGGACCAGTCGGTCTACGGCTTCAGGCACGCCGATATCCGCAACATCCTTGACTTCGAGAAGGACTTTCCCGAAGCCGAGGAAGTCAAGCTGGAGCAGAATTACCGCTCGACCCAAACGATCCTCTCCGCCGCCAATGCCGTCGTCGAGCGCAACCGCGAACGGCGGCCGAAGCAGCTCTGGACCGAGATCGCCGGCGGTGAGCCGGTCAAGCTCTCGGAGCTGACCGACGAGCACGAGGAGGCGCGTTGGGTCGCGGGGGAGATCGAGCGGCTCGCCGAGGAGGACGGGGTCAAGCGCGAGGACGTCGCCGTCTTTTACCGAACCAATGCGATGAGCCGGGTGCTCGAGGACACGCTGGTCCGCTTCGAGCTGCCCTACCAGGTGATCGGCGGCACCAAGTTCTACGACCGGGCCGAGGTCAAGGACGCGATTGCCTACCTCAGCCTGCTGGCAAATCCCGCCGACCAGGTCTCCTTCGCGCGGATCGTCAACTCGCCGCGGCGAGGGATCGGCAACACCAGCCAGGGGCGCCTCGCCGCCCATGCCAACACCACCGGCCTCTCGATTTGGGAGGTGGCCGAACGGGTTGAGGAGGTGCCAGGGCTCGGCGCCGCCGCGGTCAAGGCAGTCGCGCGTTTCCAGGAGACAATGGAAGGTCTGCGGGCGCGGACCGAAGATTCGCCCGTCGCCGAGCTGCTGGAATCGGTTCTGAGTGAGACCGGCTACCTCGCCGCGCTCTCAGCCGAGCGCACGATCGAGGCTGAGGGGCGGGCCGAGAACCTCGAGGAGCTGGTCGGCATGGCGGCTGAGTTCGATGCCAACCGCGAGTTGGAGGGGGGAGGTGAGATCTCGCCGCTGGAAGAGTTTCTGCAGCAGATCTCCCTCTACACCCAGCAGGACGACCTGCGCGAGGAAGAGTCGCTGATCACGCTGATGACCCTGCACAACGCCAAGGGCCTCGAGTACGACACGGTCTTCCTGGTCGGCTGCGAGGACGGCGCCTTCCCGCACATGCGCTCGCTGGAAGAAGGGGGAGAGGAAGAGGAGCGGCGCCTCTGCTACGTCGGCATCACCCGCGCCCGCCGCCGCCTCTACATGACCTGGGCGCGTGAACGTCGCCTCTTCGGCCGATCCGAGCGCAACCTGCCCTCGCGCTTCGTCGACGAGCTGCCGGCGGAGTTGACCGAGCGGCACTCGAGCGCGGTCGGCCACGCTGGCGGTCTTGGCTGGGAGTCGGCCCCATCTGACGCGGCGACGCCGATCGATCCCGGGCCGACGCTGGAACTCCAGACGGGGGACGACGTCGTTCACGCCAGTTTCGGCGAGGGGGTCGTCACTGCGGTCGAGCCCGGCGGAGTCGTCATCGTGCGCTTTGCCGGCGACGGCACCGAGCGCAAGCTGATGGCGGACTACGCGCCGATCCGGAGGCGATAAGCGTGGCCGCGCGGATCATCGACGGCAAAGCGGTGGCGGCGGCGGTGCGCGGCCGGGTTGCCGGCGAAGTCGCATCGTTCGAGGCTGAGCACGGCCGCACGCCGCTCCTCGTTACGGTCATTGTCGGCGACGACCCTGCCTCGGAGGTTTACGTCAAAGGCAAGCACCGCGCTTGTGGCGAGGTGGGGATGCGCTCCCTTCACCACGGTCTTCCGGCCGAGACGACGGAGGACGAGCTGCTGGAGCTGGTTAGAGAACTCGGCCGGGATCCGGACGTCGATGGAATCCTCGTCCAGCTGCCGGTGCCCGACCACATTGACCCTGATCACATCGTTGCCGCGATCGACCCGGCCAAGGACGTCGACGGGCTGACCCCCGTCAACGCCGGCCTGCTCGCCCACGCGATGCCGGGTCTCGTGTCTTGTACGCCAGCAGGCGTGATGGAGCTGCTCACTCATGAGGGGGTTGAGTTGGAGGGCGCCGAAGCGGTTGTTGTCGGGCGCTCGAAGCTGGTCGGCATCCCGGTAGCGAGGCTGCTGCTGGCGGCGAACGCGACCGTGACCAGTTGTCACTCGCGGACCCGCGACCTGCCGGCGGTATGCCGGCGCGCCGACGTGCTGATCGCCGCGGTCGGCGTTCCGCGCCTGCTCGGCGCCGATGCGGTCAAGCCCGGCGCGGTCGTGATCGATGTCGGCGTCAACCGCACCGACGATGGCTTGGTCGGAGACGTTGATTTCGAGGCGGCGGTCGAGGTCGCGGCGGCGATCACGCCGGTGCCCGGTGGGGTGGGGCCGATGACGATCGCAATGCTGCTCGTAAATACGTTGGCTGCTGCCCGGGCGCGCGTGTAATGTCACGCCGACCCCTAGCTCGACCGGAGGATCCATGATGGAGCATCTAGACAAGCTCAGCCCGGGAGAGAAGATTGCCGGCGCCTCCGCGATCGCCCTCTTCATCTTTATGTTCCTCAACTGGTTCGGGGCCGAAGTCTCCGGCGTCAACGGCTTCTCCGGCAGTGTTTCCGGGGAGGCCGGCAACGCTTGGGACACGCTCGACTTCATCCCAATCGTGCTGCTGATCACAGTCATCGCCGCTCTGGTGATGGCTGGACTCCGCCTCGCGGACTCGACCTATGAGCCGCCCATCCCGATGAGCACGATCGTCACTGTTCTCGGTGTGATCTCAGTGCTGCTGATTCTCTTCCGCATCATCGATCCGCCGACGTTCGCGAGCTTCGGCGGGGTCTCGGTTGATGCGACCCTAAGTGTCGGGATTTTCCTCGGGCTGATCGCGGCCGGTGGAATCGCCTACGGCGGTTACAGCACGATGCGCGAAGAAGGGATCACCTTTGGCGACGCGGCCGACCGGCTCTCAAGTGGTGGTTCGACGCCTCCGCCTCCGCCCTCGTCCCAGACACCGCCACCTCCGCCCCCACAGCAGCACCAGGCGCCACCACCACCTCCACCGAATAGCTGAGCTTGAGTTTGCGTTGGGGAGGGGTCATCCGTCCCTCTTCTGCGCGAGCTTGCTCGCTATGCGATCGGCGAAGGCGATCACCGTCATCATCGGATTGACGCCGACCGAGGTGGGGAAGAGCGAGGCATCGGCAACGTATAGGTCGCTGGTGCCGTGGACCGAACCGTCGGTGGCGCAGACCCCCGTTGATTCGGGAGCTATGCGGGCGGTGCCCATTGGGTGGAAGGCCTCCAGGCGCAACTCCGAAGGCGTGAAGCTTGTGGCCTCGAATTCGGCGAGGCGCTTTGGTGTGAGCACGCCTGCTCGGGCAATGTTGGGATAGACCTCTGTTGCACCTGCGGCGAAGTGGATTTCGGCGGCGCGGGCTATGCCGAAGGTGAGGCGGTCTGCATCTGCTGGGGCGAGCTTGTAGGAGGCTCGCAGGGAGCCGTTGTGGGTGAGGCGGATTCGTCCTTGCGACTCGTCGGAGAGGTGGACGCCGATCGAGCCGATATGGCCGAAGTTGAGCATTGCTTGCTGGTGCTCTTGGCCTGTTCCTTGTAGCCAGGCGCCGCCGAAAGCCAGGGGGGTGAAGGTGGCCTCGAGCAGGATGCGTTGGGGCTCCCATTGGTCGACGTAGTAGCTCTGCATTACGCCGTCCCAGCCTCGTACTTCCTCGTCATAGCGGGCACCCACCCAGCAGGCAGGGTGAATGTGGAGGTTGCGGCCGACCTGGTGGCCGCCGAGGCCAGAGCGAAGTAGCAGCTCGGGAGTCCCCAACGCACCGCCGGCGATGATCGTCCCCAGCCGCGCCCGCACCTCATACCGCCGACGGGCCTCAGACGTGACATATCGACACGTTTGAGGCCCGTCGGCCGCCGTTAGGCACGTGACCCCGACGGCGCGGCCGTTTTCGACCAGGATGCGGTGTGCCTCGACTCCGGTGCGCAGGCGGGCACCCGCGGCGATCGCTCGGGGGAGGTAGCTGACGTGCATGCCGCGCCTGGCGTCGATCTCGCAGCCGAAGGGGCAGGAGCTGCACTGCACGCAGTTGCCAGCGTTGCGTGAGATCGGCCCGCCGGAGGCACCCAGTGCTGCCGCGCCCTCCATTGCGAGCTGGCCGTTGCGGCCCATTCGCTCCGGGTCGAGTCGGGTCACCCTGAGGAACTGTTCGGCCTCGGCGAAGGCAGGATCGAGCTCGCCGGTCCAGTCGATGCCGAAGCGGTTGTGCCAATCGTCGAGCACCGGTTGCGGGGCGCGGAAACAGGTTCCCGAGTTGACGACGGTGGTGCCGCCGACCGTGCGTCCCACCGGAATCGGTATCTGCGGGCGGCCCTCGGCGATGGTCAGGCCGCCGTCGCGGTAGAGCGAGGCGATTGCCTCAAGGGGGTCGTCCGGGTAGTTCTCGCGGTTGAAGCTCCCGCCGGCCTCGAGCACGATCACGTCGAGTCCCGCCTCGGCCAGCGTCGCCGCCGCGACGGCTCCGCCCGCCCCCGAGCCGACGATGACGACGTCGCATTCATCGCCCTCGCCGACGGGCTCGGTATCGCCAAGTGAGCCGCTCGGCTCAGGTTGCGCGCCGTCGGCAAGGCGGCAGCTCGCCTTGACGCCGATACGCCGTTTGACCTCGGGCGTCACCGCGTAGCCGAGCGTCGCGAAGACCTTGCCCATCAGCAGCAGCTCGTGGTAAATGCTGAGGCGCGAGCCCTCCATGCGGCGCAGGAAGTCTTCGCGGGCGCTGAGCTTGAGGCGGCTGAAGCGCCAGGGGAAAGGCAGAAGCTCAAAGGCGCGCAGGCCGAGCTTGATCCGAGAGAGGACACGAGGTGAGATCGAGCCGAGGAACTCTGCCACCGGTCCCGACACGTCGACCTCGCGCTCCGCCGCCGGCAGGCCGTCGAGGCCAGGGGCCATCGCCTCGCAGATCGCGCTCAGGGTGCGCTGCTCGGCGGCGGAGAGCCCCGGCGGGCGCTGTCAGCCGGGGGCTGTGGGGCGGTCGACTCTGCCGGCCAGCGACCAGAGCCAAAGCGCCAGCAGCGCCAGGAAGCCATCAACGAGGAAGTTCAGCAGGTAGATGAAGACGTCGGAGTCGAAGAGGTAGAAGCCGAGCGAGCCCAGGGAGGAGGCCGTCTTGCCAGCAGCGAGCAAGATCAGCAGGGGTCGGTAGCGGACGACGTCGGCCTGGGCGATGAGGCAGATCCCGGTGATCAGGACCATGTAGGCGAAGGCGAGGGCCAGCCAGAGCTGCTCTTGGGTGTGCGGGGCGCGGGTAAAAGTTCCCAGCGAGTGGCCGAGGTCAGATATCACGTTGCCAACGCCGTTGGGGGCGGCGATGAAGAGGATGCCGACCACCGCGAAGCTGACCGCGAGTAGGCGCAAGCTGAGGACTACGAACTTCTCTGCTGTCTCTCCCCGCATCGCGGCGGGACTCTAACTGGCTGCGTGGCCAGGTGGTGGAGGCGCGGCGCGCCTTGATCCGGAGGCGGCACCTAGAATCCCGCGCGTGATCGATCGGGAGCAGGTACTTCATGTCGCCAGATTGGCTCGCCTGGGCCTTGGTGAGGCCGAGATTGAGACTATGACCGGGGAGCTTTCGGGGATCCTCGAGCACGTCGATCGAATTGCTGCGCTTGACCTTGACGACGTGGCGCCGACCTCTCACGTTGTTGAGCTTGAGAACGTGCTGCGGGCCGATGTTCCTCACGAGAGCCTGCCGCAGGACGTGGCGTTGGCTTCGGCTCCCGATCCGGTTGACGGCGCTTTCCGCGTCCCTTCGCCGCAGGCCGAATAGTGGCGGACATGCTTGAGCTGACCGCCGTTCAGGCCCATGAGGCGATGAGCGCCGGGGAGCTCGACGCTGACGAGTACGCCGAGGCCTGGAAAGAAGCCGCGGCGGGCGATGACTTGAACGCCTATCTCTGGCGCGACGAGAATGGCGATGGGGCGGCGATCGCGGTTGAGCGGCCCTGCGTGGCGCCGATCGCGGTTAAGGACATCTTCTGCACCGAGGGGGTGCCGACCACGGCCGGGTCGCGGGTTCTCGAGGGATACCGGCCGCCCTACACGTCGACCGCGGTGCGGCGGTTGATCGAGGCCGGGGCGCCGATCCTCGGCAAGACCAACATGGACGAGTTCGCGATGGGCTCCTCCAATGAGAATTCGGCCTACGGGCCGGTCCTCAATCCCTGGGATCGCGGTCGCGTTCCCGGCGGTTCCTCGGGGGGCTCTGCTGCCGTCGTCGCCGGCGGTCTCGCGCCCTGGTCGATCGGCACAGACACCGGTGGCTCGATTCGTCAGCCGGCGGCGCTCTGCGGCCTCGTTGGACTGAAGCCGACCTACGGCGCGATCTCGCGCTACGGGATGATCGCCTTTGCGTCATCGCTCGACCAATGTGGGCCGCTGACGCGAGACGTCAGCGACGCCGCGCTTCTGCTCGCGATTCTGCAGGGCGCCGACCCCTGCGACTCAACCTCGGTCGGACTCGAGCAGGCGCCGCGACTGCCGGACCGAGAAGACCTGAAGGGGCTGCGCTTCGCCGTGCCCAACGACCTGGCGCAGCACGTCTTCGACGCCGGCGTACGGGAAGTCTTCGAAGCCACGCTTGAAAAGATCGAGGCGCTTGGCGGCGAGGTCGGCGAGGTCTCGCTGCCCCACGCCGAGCACGGCATCTCGGCCTACTACGTGATCGCCCCAGCCGAGGCGTCCTCAAACCTCGCTCGCTACGACGGAGTGCGCTACGGCATGCGCGCTGGCGGCGACGAGGACCTGATCACGATGTACGAGAAGACTCGCTCGGAGGGTTTTGGCGCCGAGGTCAAGCGACGGATCATGCTCGGCACCTACGCGCTCTCCTCTGGCTATTACGACGCTTACTACGGCCAGGCCCAGAAGGTGCGGACGAAGATCGCCGCCGATTTCAGCGCCGCCTTTGACGAGTTCGATTTTGTCGTCACGCCGACCTCGCCCTCGGTTGCCTTCGGCCTCGGCGAGAAGACGGCCGATCCGCTGGCGATGTACCTCAACGACTTCTTCACCGTGCCGATGAGCCTCGCCGGCATCCCCGCGATCTCAATCCCGGCGGGGCTTGCCGAGCCCAGCGGCGGCGGGCCACAGCTGCCGGTCGGTTTCCAGATCGCCGCGCCGGCCTTCGGCGAGCAGAAGCTGCTCGAGGCCGCCCATGCGCTGGAGCAGGCGATCGGCTTTGACGCCCGGCCGGAGGGGGTTCCCGGTGGCTGAGCTCGAGGCCGTGATCGGGCTGGAGATCCACGTCCAGCTGGCGACCAAGACGAAGATGTTTTGTGGTTGCGAGCTCTCCTTCGGCGAGGAGCCGAACATCCACACCTGCCCAATCTGCCTCGCTCATCCGGGCGTCCTGCCGGTCACCAACGAGCAGGCGATCCGCTACGCGCTGCAGATCGCCGCGGCGCTGGAGTGCGAGGTGGCGCCGCGCTCGATCTTCCACCGCAAGAACTACTTCTATCCCGACAGTCCCAAGGCCTACCAGATCAGCCAGTACGACATTCCGCTTGCCAGCAACGGCCGGCTCGGTGACATCCGCATTCACCGCGCCCACCTCGAGGAGGACGCGGCGAAGACGATCCACGTCGGCGAATCGGGCCGCATCCATGGCTCCAGCGCCTCGCTGGTCGATTTCAACCGCGGCGGCACGCCGCTGGTCGAGATCGTCACCGAGCCCGACTTGCGCAGTGCCGCCGAAGCGGCCTCGTGGGCTCGGCTGCTGCGCGAGACAGTTCGTCAGCTTGGCGTCTCCGACGTCAACATGGAGGAGGGCAGCCTGCGCGTCGACGGCAACATCTCTGTGCGGCCCGTCGGCAGCGAGGAGCTGGGGACCAAGACCGAGCTGAAGAACATGAACAGCTTCCGCTTCCTCGAGCGCGGGATCGAAGCCGAGCTGGCGCGCCAGCGCGAGCTGATCGAGGCGGGGGGGACGGTGGCCCAGGAGACCCTGCACTTCAATCCGGGCGACGGCACACTGACCCCGCTGCGCTCGAAGGAGGAGGCGCACGACTACCGCTACTTCCCCGAGCCCGATCTGGTGCCGCTGGCGCCGACCGAGGCAATGCTGCGCGAGGCGCGCGAGTCCCTGCCCGAGCTGCCGGCGGCGCGGATCGAGCGCTACCGAGAGCAGATGGGCCTGGCCGATGACACTGCCGCCTTGCTGGCGACCGACCCCGAGACCGCCGCTTACTTTGAGCGCACGGCAAAGGAGGCAGGCGAGGGCGTTGAGCCGCGCGTTGTCGCCAACTGGGTGACCGGCGAGCTTGCGGCTGCGCTGCGCCAGGCTGACGGCGGCGCGAGCGCCGCTGAGTCGAAGGTCGAGCCAGCGGCACTGGCCGCTTTGGTGGCCATGGTCCAGGAGAAGAAGATTTCCAATAGCAGCGGCAAGGCGGTACTCGCGACTTTGGTCACCGAAGGCGGCGATCCCGCGGCGATCGTCGAGCGCGAGGGCCTCGCGCAGATCTCAGATAGCGGTGAGCTGGAGGCAGTAGTCGCGGCTGCGGTCGAGGCGAACCCCGAGGCGGCCGAACAGATCCGCGCCGGCAACCAGAAGGCGATCGGCGCCATCGTCGGCGCGGTGATGAAGGAGACCAAGGGCCGCGCCGACGGCGGCGAGGTCAACCGCCTGATTAAGCAAAAGCTCGACAGCTAAGGGCGACTAGGCACCGAATTTCCCACCGTCGGGCCAGATCACCTCGATGCCCTGGCTTTCAGCCAGCTTGAGTAGATCTGATCGCGGTTCTTCGGGAAGCAGGATGGTCCTCTGCGGGGTCGGTTCGACCAGGCGCGTGTAGTCGGCGAGCTGACCGATTGCCATCCGAAAAGCCGATCGCGAGATGGTCCCCTTGGCCTCAACCAGGGTGTTGGTCGTGCGATCAAATAGATCGCAGAAAAGGGGCGCTGGCTCCCCCTCCGGCCGTAGCTGCAGGCGACAGACTTCATGCCCTTCGGCAACCAGCGAGGCCATGAATTCCCTCACCAGCAGTTGCTCACGGCGCTCCGCCTCATAGGGCTCGCGACTGGGCTCAATCATCATTCGCTCAGTCAGGTGCTGCTCGACGGCGACAGCCTTGACCCGAGCTGGATCAAGGCTGTCGAGCGGGGAGGTGGCGAGCCGGGCGGCACCCTCAAGCGCCCGCAGGCGAAAAACGATCACCGAGCGGATCTCTCCTTGACCGGTCTCAGGAGCGTCGGCGGTGTAGTGGTCGACGTACTCGAACTCGCCAACGTAAGTCGCGACTCCGGAGCTGGCATCAAAAAGGTGAAGCTCGCGATCTTCGCCGCGGTGGTCACGTATGGCCCGATTTCCCTGGACCATGCGCTGATCTCCACGCTGTCCCTCGCCGGTGTAGTGGAAGAAGCCGTCCTTGCGCTGGCCGTCGTAGATATAGCCGTGGAGGACACCTTGCGCTTGGTCGGCAAAGAGGAAGACATTTGGCGTCTTGCTTGATGGGCTGATGCCACCTTGCCGGCGTCCTCCTAGCTCTTCATGTAGGTCGACTCGCCGAATTTCTTGTCCCGGGACCAGTTTTAGGCTCATATAGTCTCTCCATATTTAGATCCAAAATTAAGCAAAAATTTAACAGGAAATAGTGCTCGAGCTAGGTGGCAAATGTAACTTTGTAACAAAATGTTACAAAGTGCTACATTTGGCTTATGGCCTGGAACGTCGTCATCGCCGGAGGAGGATTTGGTGGGGCGATGGCTGCGCGGGAGCTGGAGCGGATCCTGCCGCGGCAGTCGACCCGGCTGATCCTCGTCAACGACGCCAACTTCATGCTCTACACGCCGTTTCTGCCCGAGGCGGCGGCCGGCACCTTGGAGCCGCGACACGTGGTCACGCCGCTGCGCGAGATCCTTGACCGCACGTACCTGCGGTTGGGCTCGATCGTCGCTCACGATCCGCTCGCCAAGACCGTCGAGCTGCGCACGCGCGAGGGCGACGTCGAGCAACTGCCTTACGACCAGCTACTGCTCGCGCTCGGCTCGGTCTCGCGGGTGCTGCCGGTTCCCGGTCTCTCCGAGCACGCGATCGGCTTCAAGAGCCTGGCCGATGCGATCTGGCTGCGCAACCACGTAATCGAGACACTGGAGGCGGCCAACGCGACCGACGACGCCGCTCGCCGCGAGGAGTTGCTCACCTACGTCTTCGTCGGCGGCGGCTACGCCGGACTGGAGGCCCTGGCCGAGCTGCAGGACTTCGCCGCCGACGCGATCGAGAGTTACCCCCGCGCCCGCCTGCACGGCATGCGCTGGGTCCTGGTCGAGGCCAGCGACCGGGTCCTGCCGGAGATCGACGCCGAGCTGGCCGACTACGCCCTGCGTGAGCTGCGCGGCCGCGGCATCGACATCCGCCTCGGCACGACGCTGGAGGAGGTCTGCGCCGACAGCGCCCGCATCGCCACCGGTGAGACGCTGCCAACGCGGACGGTCGTCTGGACCGCCGGGGTCTCGCCGCACCCGAGCCTGCGCCAACTCTCTCTGCCGCTCGACGAGCGCGGCCGCGTCCCGGTCGACGACCACTTGCGCGTCGAGGGCATGGACTCGGTCTGGGCGATCGGCGATTGCGCCGCCGCGCCGGATCCCCGCGGGGGCCTCTGCCCGCCGACAGCGCAGCACGCGGTTCGCCAGGGCCCGGTCGCCGCCGCCAATATCGCCGCCGAGCTCGGGATCGGTGCCGCGAGGCCGTTCGAATACCGCGGCAACGCCGCCTTCGTCAATCTCGGTCGCTACAAGGCGGTCGGCAAGGTTGGCGGCCGCACCTTCCGCGGCTTCCCGGCCTGGTGGATGGCGCGGACTTACCACATGAGCCAGATCCCGGGCGTGGCTCGAAAGGCGCGAGCGGTGATTGACTGGACCGCGAGCCTGCCCTTCCGCCGCGATATCTCCGAGGTCGGCTCGATTGGGCACCCGAAGCCGCTGGAGGCGACAATAGGGACGTGGGATTCGAGTACCCCGTCATCGCCTTCTTCTTCGGCCTAGCCACGGGCATAATCGGCAAGGGCAAGGGCAGCTCGTTCTGGGTTTGGTTCCTGGTCGGCATGATGCTGCCAGGGATCACCCTGATCGCGGTGATCCTCTACCGCACCGAGAAGAACGAACCCGAACGCCAGTGCCCGAACTGCCACAAGGCGGTCAAGCTATATGTCCAGGTTTGCCCACGCTGTGGGATGGACCTCTATCTTCCCGATCCGGCCGAGGTCCGCCACCCCGGGGTTGGCTAGTGCTGCTTGGGTAGTGACTGAGCGCAACCCTCAAGGAGGCCGTGTGCGTCGTCTCGTTTTTCTCGCAGTCGCCTCAGTCCTCGCTTCGTCCTGCCTCAGCTCGACCGCCGGTGCCGCCACGCTCGAGCCGATCGGCAAATTCAAACGGCCGATCTCGGTCACCTCTGACCCGGCTAACGCCGAACGCCTGCTCATCGCCGAGCGCGGAGGCGTAATCAATGAAGTCGCCGCAGGCGTGGTCACCCCTATCGCCGACATCAGCTCGCTTGTGACCTGCTGCGAAAGCGAGCGCGGCCTGCTCTCGATCGTCCCGGCGCCTAACTTCAGCAGCAGCGGGCGCCTCTACGTCGCCTATACCGGCACGCCGGCTTCCGGTGGTGCCGAAGGCGACGTGCACGTCGACTCCTTCCGTCCCGGCCCCGCGGTTGACGCCCCGATCCGCGAGCCGATCCTCAGCGTTGCCCACACCATCAACCCCAACCACAACGGCGGCCAGTTGCAGTTCGGTCCCGACGGCGATCTCTACATCTCACTCGGCGACGGCGGTGGCGGAGGCGATCCCTTCCACAGCGGCCAGGACACCGAATCTCTGCTCGGCAAGATCCTTCGCATCGACCCGCACCCCGGGCAATTGCCCGCCTACTCGATCCCAGCGGGCAACCCCTTCGGGGCGGGACCGGGTCGCGACGAGGTCTGGGCCTACGGCTTGCCGCAACCCATGGCGCTTCTCCTTCGATCGGGCCAGTGGCGACATGGTTATCGCCGACGTCGGCCAAGGCGTACGCGAGGAGGTCGACTTTGCGCCCAGTCCAGCTTCGGGGGTCGTTGGCGGCGGCGGCACGAACTACGGCTGGAGCTGTCGCGAGGGCACGATCGCCTACTCAGGGGCGCCGGCCGAATGCGGTCCGCCAAGCGACTTCACCGAACCGGTCTTCGACTACCCGCACACGGACCCCGGCAACGGATCAGCCCACGGCTGCTCGATCATCGGCGGCTACGTGGTGCGGGATCCAAGCCTCGGCGATCTCTACGGCCGCTACCTCTACTCTGACTTCTGCGCTGAGGAAATCCGCTCGCTGGCGCTGCCGAGTGCCGCCGGGGTTCGCGTCGCCGACGATTACTCCGAGGGACTCACCGTCGGCAAGCCGAGCTCGTTCGGGGAAGACGCCTGCGGGCGGCTTTACGTCGCATCCGGCGAAGGGGGCGTGTACCGCTTCACAGGGGCCACCCCACGGCCCTGCCCTCCCGCGCCGGCCCCAGACTCGGAACCGGTCGCTGCCCCGACCGGCCGAGGACTCGGCATCGAGCGCAAGCGCGAGGCCCTGCGACTGGACTTGCGCGGACAACGGCGGGGCATCCGCCTGCGAGTCGCCGTCGAAGCGGCGCCCTGCGCCGGACAGGCCGGCGACCGGGTTCAGCTCAACCGAGGCGGCAAGAGGCTCGGCTCAAAGCGCCTGGACGACAGCTGCGTCGCCCGCTTCTTCGTTCGCGTCGAGGGCGCCGCGACGTTCAGGGCGCTGCTGCTCGGCAGCGAAGAGATCCGTTCACCCCGGCTCTCGGTCGAGCCCCACCGGCCCGGCACGAACTAGCGCAACCAGGTGCGGACGATCGCGTTGGCGAAGCCGAGTCCGTAGCGCACGACGGCGGGCTTCTTCGAGTGGCCGTGGAGGCGGCGCTCGACCGTAATCGGCACCTCCTTGGCCGGCACACCGCGCTTGATCGCCTCGATCATGAACTCGGAGGTGTGGAACTGCTCTTGGCGCAGGACGAGCTGGGGAAGCACGCTGGTGCGAACGGCGCGGTAGCCGTTGGAGCAGTCGGTGACGTGGGTGCGGGTGATCGCCGAGACGAGGCGGTTGAAGAAGACGATGCCGAGCTCACGCGCGAAATGGTTGCGGTCGGCCTGGCCGAGCACGCGAGAGCCGTGGGCGACGTCGACCTCGCCGTCGAGCACCGGTTTGACCAGGCGCTCCATCTCCGAGGGCAGGTGCTGGCCGTCGGCGTCGAGGGTGACGACGATCTCGGCTTCCGATTCGACCATCAGCCGGTAGCCCGTGCGCAGGGCCGCGCCGCCGCCGCGATTGGTCACGTGGCGGGCGACGGCGGCGCCGTGCTCGGCGGCGACGTCACCGGTGCCGTCGCGCGAGCCGTCGTCGACGACGAGCACCGACGTCGGCATGCCGCAGACCTCCCTCGGCATCAGGTCCAACACGTAGCCGATGTTCTCGGCCTCGTTGTAGGCGGGGACGAGGATCGCGATCTTGCCGCGGAAGCGTTCCGGCAGCTTCGCCTGGCGGAACTCCTCCCAGGCGAGGCCCTCGAGCGCCGCCGAGAGCTGACGGGCGTTGCGGGCGCCCTGCGAGAGCGCCCGCAGGATCAGCAGGAAGAGGATGAAGATCGCGAAGACGGCGAGGCCGAGGATGCGGCCGCCATTGCCCTTTTCGAAGGAGAAGGCGGAGAGCAGCTTGTCGGTGATTTCCGTACCGGAGACGAGCAGCAGGCCGAGCCCGGCGGCGAGCAGGATCAGCACGTCGACGTTGCGCAGGGAGCGGCGACGGACCAGGGCGTAAGCGACCAGGGCAAGGCCGAAGAGCAGCCCGGCGCTGCGCAACGCCGTCAGTTCGGCGGGGAAAATGCCTGCTTGGAGGACCATTGACCACCGGACAATAGGGCCGCCGTCCCCCGCGACAGCGCCGCCGCGGCAAGCGGAAAGACCAGTGTCATCAGCACCTCGTTGCGGCGCGGGGCAGCCAGGGAGATCGCGCCGACCGCGGTGACGAAGGCCAGCGGCGTCGCCATCGCGACCAGCTCCCACCACCAGCGCCGCCAGGCGAGCACGGCCAGGCCGGCCAGCGCCAGGGCGACGATCAGCACCTGAACGACTCGTCCGACGCCGCTTTCCATCGCTTCGCCGATCCCGGCGCTCCACATCCGCCAGGTCTTGCGAGCGGTCATCGCCAGGTACTCGACCGGGTCTTCGCCGAAGTAGTCGGAGAAGTTCAGCTTGCCGATCTTGCCCAGGGCGGAGTCCCGCGGCAGGTCGGGATAGCGGGCGGCGACGCGGTTGAAAAGTGGCTTCGGGTCGACCTTTTCAAGTGCTTCTGAGTGTGGCGGCAGGTCGCGGTGCTCGTAGCGCTTCAACAGCAATGCCTTGACCCGCTGGTATTCGCCGTCGGCGGGGAGAAAGGTGCCGACGTAGAGCGCCTTGCCGCCGCCGGTCGAGATCGGCACCGTGCGATCGAGGACGACCTCGTTGTGGATCGTCCAGGGAATGATCGGCAGCAGCAGGGCGGCGACCATGAGCGCTGCCCCCGCAAGTCCGGGCTTCCAGCCGCGCTCGCGGCCGATCCGGATCAGGGCGAGAACGGCAAAAACCCCGCCAACCAGCAGGTACTCGGGGCGAATCAGCGCGGTGAGGCCGAAGAGGAAACCGGGAAGGAGCCAGGCGCGCCGGCGCTGCTGTTCGCCGGCCCAGAGGAAGGCGAGTACTGCGGCGGGGAGCGTGAACATCGCCGGGGGCTCGCTGTAGAGAGCGCCGACCGAGTGGATGAATGGTGGGTAGACGGCTACGGCGAGGGCGGCCAGTAGCCCAGCAGGGCGACACGCTATTCGGCGACCCAGGAGGTAGACGACGACGATCGTGGCTAGTCCCAGCAGCAGCTCGAGGACCCGGGCGGTTCCTTCGCGGGCGCCGCCCGTTGCGTAAAAGCTCGCTGCGTAGAACAGGGGGGCTCCCGGCGACCAGTCGCTGGGTTCTTCGAACGTCGGGCCGCCGAAGCTACCTTCCGTGTAGAGCGACTTGGCGAGCGCGTAGTAAGCGTGGGCGTCGTCGCCGGGTGTTGGCAGCGGCTCGACGACCCGATAGGCGCGCAGGCCGAAGCCAAGCACCAGGATCGCCGCGAGCGCGATCAGCGTCCGGCGCCCGTGGCGCTCCGGCAGTCCGCGCAGCCAGCCCCTCAGCGAGTCCATCGCGGCAGGCTATCCCGGCAAGCCCTTCCGACCTTCACCACACTGGAGGGGGGTCAAAGTCGGATGCGCTGCATGTGGTCGTAGGCAGCGATCGCGCCGACGCCGGCCAGGGCGGCAACCAGCGGCATCATCACCAGTACTCGGCGCGGAGAGGCAACGAGCAGGGCGCTGAGCGCAGTGATCGAAATGAAGATCGTCGCCAGCAAGAGCGCCTCCCAGCGCCGCTGCAGCGCCAGCACGGCTAGGCCGATCAGCCCGAAGATGACCAGCGCCCAGTGCAGGAGCTCCCAGACGGGCTGCCGCATCACGTTCCTCGGCCCGTGCGACCAGATCCGCCCGACCTTGGTGGCGACGAACCCGGCGTATTCGAGCGGCTCTTCGCTGATGTCGTCCCAGAGTTGTTCGCGCCCCATCCGCGAGAGCGCTTTATCCGATTCAAGTTCGGGATAGCGGTGAGCAGCCAGCCGCGCCAGGATCTGCTCGAGCCGCAGGTTCTGGACCGCGCCCGGGCCATAGAGCTCAGGGTGGTGCGCCACCACTTCCGCACCCACCTTTTCGGGATCGCCGTCAGAAGGCAGATACGTCCCGGCAAACAGCACCTGGCCGCCGCCAGTGGAGATCGGCACGAGCCGATCGAGCGCGATCGTGTTGCGGACGGTCCAGGGCACGACGACAACCGCGACGCCGACGAGCAGCAGCGCGGCCTGGGTCAGCGACCTCTGCCAATTAACCTTGATCTCCTTCACGAGCACAACCAAGCTCACAAGCAAGGCGACGCCGAGGTACTCCGGGCGCACCAGGGCCAGCCCCCCGAATAGAGCCCCGGGCAATAGCCATCTCTCGAGCGGGTGGCGTGGGGGCGGGGGGTCGAGGACGGACCGTGGCCCGCCCGCAGGCCCCCCGCCCCCACGACAGGACCCGCTCGCCGAGCCGCTTGGTCCCGAGGCCCAAAACGCCGCCAGGACTGCTCCCGAGAGCAACGCCGCCGCCAACGGCTCTCCCATCAGCATCCCCTGGTACTCGAGCAAGGCCGGGTAGATCGTGATCGCCGCCGCTCCGATCAGACCTGCCCCCGGTCCCGAAAGCCGGCGGCCGATCAGATAGGTGAAGAGAACGGCAAGCGTCCCCAGCAGCGCCAGAACGAGCCGTGCCGTCCGTGCGTGGACGCCGTTTGTCACCCCGTAGATGCCGGCCGCGAGAAGCGGCAGCCCGGGCGAGTAGTTGCTTGCCGGCTGGGTCGCGTCGGGGCCCAGCGTGAAGCCCTCGCCGCGATCGAGATTGGCGGCGATCGTGGCGTAAGCAGCCGCATCGAAAACCGGCGCCCGCCCGCCCCAGGCCTCGTTGATCCGTAGTCCCAGTCCGAGCAGGAGGATCACGACCAGCGCAACAAGCCCAATGCGCCCTCCGTTTCGCTCTGCCAAGCCGTTCATTCCGTGGGATCGTATGGATGGTCGGAGAACCTCTCACCGGTGGGCCAATGTCCAAGCCGTCCGCTACGCTGCCGCGACTTATGCGCGTTCTCATTCTTGGGGGCGACGGCTACCTTGGCTGGCCGACAGCTTTGAGGTTCTCGGCCCGCGGTCACGAGGTCTCAGTCGTCGACGACTTCTCTCGCCGCCGCTGGCACGACGAAGCCGGCACCGCCTCGCTGACCCCGATCGGCGGCCTCGACGAGCGCATCGCCGCCTGGAGGGAGCTCTCCGGCGATGAGATCCGCAGCTTCACCGGCTCGGTCCAGGATGGTGATTTCCTCGAAGGCGTCGTCGCTGAGACCCGCCCCGAGGTGGTCGTGCACTACGGCCAGCAGGCGTCGGCGCCCTACTCGATGGCTTCACGCCAGAAGGCGGTCGAGACCCAGTACGCCAACGTGATCGGCAATCTCAACCTGCTCTTCGCGATCCGCGACCACGTGCCCGACTGCCACTTGGTCAAGCTCGGCACGATGGGCGAGTACGGCCAGCCCGAGATCGACATCGAGGAGGGCTACATCGAGATCGAGCACAAGGGACGCAAGGACACCCTGCCCTTCCCGAAGCTGCCGGCCTCGCTCTACCACTGCTCCAAGGTCCATGATTCGACCAACATCCACTTCGCCTGCCGTACCTGGGGCCTGCGCGCCACCGACCTCAACCAGGGCGTCGTCTACGGGATCGAGACCGAGGAGAGCGCTCGCGACGAGCGTCTGATCACTCGCTTTGACTACGACGAGATCTTCGGCACCGTGCTCAACCGCTTCTGCCTGCAGGCAGTGATCGGCCATCCACTGACGGTCTACGGCGCCGGCACCCAGACGCGCGGCTTCCTCAACATCCGCGACACGCTTGCCTGCGTCGAATTGGCGGCGCTGAACCCCGCCGAGGCCGGCGAGTTCCGCGTCTTCAACCAGTTCACCGAGCAGTTCTCGGTGATCGACCTTGCCCACCTGGTCAAGCAGGCCGGCGAGCACCTCGGTTACTCGGTGGAGATCCAGCACTGCGACAACCCCCGGGTCGAGAAGGAGCAGCACTACTACAACGCGGTCCACACCAAGCTGCTCGACCTCGGCCTCGAACCGACCCTGCTCGGCGAGGAGTTGGTCGAGTCGATGATCCACACGATCGAGCGGTTCAAGGGGCGTGTGATCGAGGGGTCGATCGATCCCAAGACACGCTGGAGTCCAGGCGCGCGGGTCCTGTCCCGGTGAGGGGGCCTGCGGGCGGGCGGGCACGTCCGTTCTCGGCCCCCTCACCGCGCCACCCGCGCGAGAATTCGCCTGCGGGACAGGCATAGGCTCGCTGGTACCATCGCCCTTCTTATGAGAGCTGCTGACGCACTAATGCAAAGCTTGAAGGCCGAGGGCGTGGAGCACGTCTTTGGGATCCCTGGCGGGGCCAATTTGCCTACCTATGACGCGCTTGTCGATGCGGATTTCCGCCATATCCAGGTGCGTCACGAGCAGGGCGGGGGGCACGCCGCCGAGGGCTATGCCAAGGCTTCTGGGCGAGTTGGTGTCGCCTTTGCGACCTCGGGGCCGGGCGCGACCAACCTTGTCACCGCGATTGCCGACGCGATGCTGGACTCGGTGCCGACCGTCTTCATCACCGGCCAGGTGCGGACTGAGCTGATCGGCACCGACGGCTTCCAGGAGGCCGACATCCTCGGCGCGACGCTGCCCTTCGTCAAGCACTCCTTTCAGGCGACCGATCCGCGCCAGATTCCCGAGTACGTCCACGAGGCCTTCCACGTTGCCTCGACTGGCCGTCCCGGCCCGGTTCTGCTCGATATCCCGCAGGACCTCTCGCGCGCCGACATCGACTACGCGCCGCGCACCGAGCCGGTCGAGCTGGCCGGCTACAAGCCGCCGCACGGCGGCAACATCAAGCAGATCCGCATCGCCGCCAAGGCGATCGCCAACGCCCGCCGGCCGATCCTCTACACCGGGGGCGGCGTGGTCAACGCCAACGCCTCCGAGGAGCTGCGCGAGCTTGCAGCCGCCGACCGCTTCCCGATTACCTCGACCCTGATGGGCCTCGGTAGCTATCCGGCCTCGGGTGATCAGTGGCTCGGGATGCTCGGCATGCACGGCACTCGCGCCGCCAACTACGCGATGGACGAGGCCGACCTGATCGTCGCGATCGGTGCCCGCTTCGATGACCGCATTACCGGCAAACTCTCCGAGTTCGCTCCGAACGCCAAGTTCATCCACATCGACGTCGACCCGGCGGAGATCTCCAAGAACGTTCCCGCTCACATCCCGATCGTCGGCGACGCGAAGCTGGTTCTGCCGGAGCTGACCCGCGAGTACCGGGCGCTGCAGACCGACTCGACCCGGCTCGAGGAGTGGTGGCAGCAGATCAAGGCCTGGCAGGACAAATACCCGTTGCACTACGACGCGGGCGTGGATGGCGAGATCAAGCCCCAGTTCATGATCGAGGCGATGCACCGGGCCACCGGCGGCGACGCGATCATTACCTCCGACGTCGGCCAGCACCAGATGTGGGCGGCGCAGTACTACGGCTTTGACAAGCCGCGCCGCTGGATCAACTCCGGCGGGCTCGGCACGATGGGCTTCGGCCTCCCGGCCGCGGTTGGCGCCAAGGTCGCCTGTCCTGACGACACGGTCGTCTGCCTCGCCGGCGACGGCAGCCTGATCATGAACTGCCAGGAGCTGGCGACCTGCGTCTCGCAGGACATCCCGGTCAAGATCTTCCTGATGAACAACGGCTACATGGGCATGGTCCGCCAGTGGCAGGAGCTCTTCTGGGACCGCCGCTACAGCTCGGTTGAGATGGGTCCCAGTCCTGACTGGGTCAAGCTGGCCGAGGCCTTCGGCGCCACCGGTCTGCGCTGCGAGGACTCCGGCGAGCTCGAGCAGACGATGGCGACGGCGTTGGAAACCGACGGCCCGGTCCTGGTTGACGTGCGCGTCTCGCCCGAGGAGAACTGCTTCCCGATGATCCCCGCCGGCGCCGCCGCGAGGGACATGGTGGGCTGATGGAGGCGGGAACCCCACAGGTGGTGAAACTGGAGGAACTGCGGGTTCCTGGCCAGCTCACCGGCCGCAAACACATTCTTTCGATCCTGGTCGAGAACAAGCCGGGCGTGCTGGCGCGGGTCGCCGGCCTCTTCTCGCGGCGTGGTTTCAACATCGACACGCTCGCGGTCGGGCCGACCGACGACCCCAGCGTCTCCCGCATCACGCTCACCCTCGACGGCGCCGTCCACCCGATCGATCAGGTGACCAAGCAGCTGCACAAGCTGGTCAACGTGCTGAAGATCCGCGACATGGAACCGGAGGAGACGGTCGCCCGCGAGATGGCGATGTTCAAAGTCTCCTCGGCGGTCGAGAACCGAGCCGAGATCATCCAGTTCGCCGAGATCTTCCGCGGCAAGATCGTCGACGTCTCACGCCGCTCGATGACGATCGAGGTCACTGGCTCCGCCGACAAGATCGAGGCCTTCGAGCGGATGATCCGCCCTCACGGCCTCATAGAGATGGTCCGTACGGGCGAGATCGCAATTGCCCGAGGCTCAGACTGAAAATGACGGCCCCAGACGTCGCTATGCGGCGTCCTCAGTCGCATGAATAGCTCTGCTATTCATGCTCCCTGCGTCCTTGCCTAGCGACCTCTGGACCTCTTCATTTCCTAGTCTGAGGCCGTCGGTCAATCGCGCTCTCGCCCGTGGGAAAACGACTTTTGTCAGCGTCACTACGCCGGTCGAGGGAGTCGATCCCTGCGCGGCGATTTTCGCTTCGCGGCTGGCCTCTGATCGCTGGTTCTGCTGGGAGCAGCCGGATCGGGAGTTCGCGCTGGCGACTCTCGGCGTTGCACATGAGGCGGCATCCCGAGGGCGCGATCGCTTCAAGGACGTCGCCCGTGAGTGCCTCGCTCGCGAGACGATTTTCGAGGAGCCGCCGGGGCTGCCCGCGGGCGCCGGGGCTGTCTGGGTCGGTGGCTTTGCCTTCGACCCAGATGGGGGTGGTAGCCCGGCCTGGTCATCGCTGTCTCCGGCATCGTTGGTCTTGCCGGAGCTCTCGATCTGTCGCAGCGGTGAAGACACGTTTCTCACTCTCAACGCGGTGGTCCGACCTGGCGACGATGTTGAGAAGAAAGTCAGCGCTCTCACTGCGCGCCTCGCGGGCCTGCGCGCCGACCCGCTGCCGCTGCTCGACCCGCACCCGACCTCCCGGGTCGAGATCACCAGCGCCCGCCCGCCGGGCGACTTTGAGCGGATGATCGCCGCCGCAACCGAGCGGATCGGGGCGGGGGAGATGTCGAAGGTGGTGCTGGCGCGTGAGGTGCTGGTCAGCGCCGGCGCCGCCCACGATCCGGCCGCTCTTTTCGGCGCGATGCGCCAGCAGTTCTCCTCCTGCTTCTGCTTCTGCTGCGGCACCCCTGAGGCGGCCTTCATCGGCGCCAGCCCGGAGCTGCTGTTGCGCCGCTCGGGCGCCAGTGTCTCCACAGTCGCGCTGGCCGGCTCGACTCGGCGCAGCTCTGATCCGGCCGTCGACGACCACCTCGGCGAGCAGCTGCTGCGCAGCGACAAGGACCGCCGCGAGCAGGCGATCGTCACCGAGCGGATCGCCCGCACGCTGCGCCCGCACGCTGTTTGGGTTGAGGCCGCGCCGGAGCCAGAGATCGTCAAGGTCGCCAACATCCAGCACCTGGCGACGCCCGTTGTCGCGCAGCTGGCCGAGCCACGCTCCGCTGTCGAGCTGGCGGGAATTCTGCACCCGACCCCAGCCGTCGGCGGCGAGCCAAAATCAGCCGCCACCACCGTGATCGCCGAGCTCGAGCAGATGGACCGCGGCTGGTATGCCGGCCCGGTCGGCTGGATGGACGCCACCGAAGATGGCGAGTTCTGCGTAGCCCTGCGCAGCGCCCTCCTCCGCGACCGCGAGGCTCACCTCTACGCCGGCGTCGGCGTGGTGGCTGGATCCGATCCGGCGGCGGAGCTGGCGGAGACCGAGATCAAGCTCGGCGCGCTGCTGCCCTTGCTGGCTGAGTAAGACGCCTGCGAGGTCGCTGCTCGGAGCGCGAGCGGGGGCCATGTAGGACGCGGCCGATTGCCGAGTGGCGGACGAAGGCGCCGTAGGCGGGGTAGATAAGGCTGAGCGTTGCGGCGATCAGCAGGGCGAAGCGGAGGCCGTCGGGGATACGCAGGTCGAGGATCAGAGCCGCAAGGGCGGTCATCGGCAAGAGGTGGCTGAGGTAGATCCAGTAGGAGGCGTCGGCTAGGTAGCGCAGCCTCGGACTGCGCGTCTTCAGAAAGTGCCGGGAGATTCCCAGCAGACCGAGGACTATCGACCAAGTGGCGAGCGAGAGCAACAGCAGGGCAAGGATGTGGAACCAGCGGCCCTCGCCGATCGACGGCTCGCTTTGCGCCAAGTAGAGGGCAAGCGCTGCCGGAAGCGCCAGTGCGGCAAGCGCCACGTACGGCCAGGGCCTCAGCTCGATCGAATCGCGCAGGCCCGGCGTGGCGAAGATCGTCCAACCGGCGGTGAAGAAGATCGCGTAGTAGGCGAGCAGGTCAGGGTCCGGCACGAAGCTGTCCGGCGGAGTGCTCGCCATCCAGGTCGGCTGCCGGTAGAGCAAGACCGCGGTTGGTACGGCGAGCAGGATCGGCCCAAGCCGGTGCGAGAGAAGCCACGCTCCGGCGCCACGCAATGTGGCCATCGCACGCCCCTGGCCGCCCAGCGTGCTCCTAATGGCGAGCACACCGGCGTAAAGAAGCATCAGATGCCAGAGAAACCAGAGGTAGGAGGGTCGCGGGGTGGCGAAGGTGGCAAGCGCTGTTGCTTCCGGCCTGAAGGTTCCGCCGGAGGCCGCGTGGAAGCAGAGCGACAGCAGTGGTGCCACGGTAAGGACCCCGAGTACCAGGGGGATGCCGATCCGGATTGCGCGGTTGCGGAGGAGCTTGGGGAATCCCTGCGAGTCGAGAACCAGGGCGGCAAAGAAGCCGGCGATGAAGAAGAAGAGAGGCAGCCGAAATACGTGGATCGCCCAGAACACAGATTCCTCGAGGTCATTCCAGCCACCTCGCTGCAAGCTGATCAGGGTAAGGGCGTGGGCGGGCAGGATCAGAAACATCGTCAGGGCGCGCAGCGCGTCGAGGTGGTGCAGCCGCGACGTGCCTGGATTCATCCGCTCACGACCCGGCTGACGGCCTCGCCGAGGCGGCGGCGGAGCGGGACTGCCTGCCGCCGGTCCACCTTGACCTCGATCAGGTCGTTGTCCGCAGCGAGTGCGTCTGACAGCTGCTCCAGGGCCTGAACCGATTGGTGCGAGAGGTCGAACAACTTGGCTGCTTTCGCCATATCGATGCCGCGCGGAGTGCCGAGCAGCGCCTCGAACTCATCTTCAGCCAACGCTTCAGCCTGTGGCAGGAAGCCGAAGATGCCGCCGCCATTGTTGTCAATGACGACGATGCGAACCGGGGTCGATACGTCGCGCAGCGCGGCGAGGCCTCCAATGTCATGGAGAAGGCCGAGGTCTCCGACGACAATCGTCGTCGGCCGGCCGCTGGCGTGGGCTGCTCCGATGCCGGAGGAGACGAGACCGTCGATGCCGTTGGTGCCACGGTTGCAGAGGAAAAGGGCGTCGGTCTCGCTGGGGGGGAGGAATGCCTCCTGGTCGCGGATTGGCATGCTCGAGGCGGTGTAGATGAGGTCGCCATTTGTGTGGGCCGCTGCGAGCGCAAGGTGAAGGCCCGGCTCGGTTATTTCGTTGAAGCCTTCCAGCTCGCTCAAGAGGGCACCGCGCGCGGCCGCCTCGGCCTCGATCCAGCGACTCGGCTCCGGCCGCTGCTCATCAGCCAGTCGTGCCGCCCAGCCCGACGCCAGCTCGGTCGGGTCGGCGCGCAGCAGTGCGGCGGCGCGCCGGGTCGGCTCGTTCCAACCGCAGCGCGGATCGACAACGATCTGATCGGCGCCAGACTCCGCGAGCCAGGTGCGCAGTGGCTTGCTGGTCGGCATCTCGCCGAAGCGCAGCACGAGGTTGGGCTTTACCGCCTCGCGGAAGGACTCGTCGCGCAGCAGGTGGTCGTAGGTCGACACGACGTGAGAACGGTCGTGCGGGCCGCAGCGAAGCTGCGAGGTCGGCTCGGCGAGGATCGGGAAGCCGGATGCTTTGGCGAGTTCGGCGAGTGGCTCGCGCAACTCCGGGTCGAGCTGGCGGCCGGCGACGATAACGCCGGAGGATGCACTGGCAATGTGGCCGGCGACCTCGTCGAGCAGGAAGGCCGAGGGCTCCATGTCGATTGGAGTCACCGCGGTCAGCGGGCGCGTGTCCCGACCCTCCAGGGCCAGCCGATCGGTTGCGGTTACCGCGCCCTCGACCGGGGTAGGGGCCAACGGCTCGCGCCAAGGCAGGTTGAGGTGTACCGGGCCGGGGCGCGGCTCGCCACGCGCGGCGGCCAGCGCGCGGCAGGCGACGGAGCGGTAGTGAAGCAGCCCGTCGTCATCGGCCGCGTGGGTGCCGACCTCGCAGAACCAGCGCACCGAGGAGCCGTAGAGCTTGATTTGGTCGATCGTCTGCCCGGCGCCGATACCCCTCAGCTCTGGCGGTCGGTCGGCGCTCAGCGCGATCAGCGGCAGCGCCGATTCGTCGGCCTCGCAGATTGCTGGGTGGTAGTTGGCCGCTGCGGTCCCCGAGGTGCAGAGCATCGCCACCGGCGCGCCCGTTGCCTGTGCGGCACCAAGCGCGAAGAACGCTGCGGAGCGCTCGTCGACGATCACGCTCACCTCGATCTCCGGCTGGCGCCAGAGGGCGACCGCGAGCGGAGTCGAGCGCGAGCCGGGCGAGATCACCGCCAGCCGCACTCCTCCCCGAGCCAGCTCCTCGACGAAGGCCGAGGCGAGTGCCGTGTTGCCGTTGGTCAGATCCATCCCCGGGAGACTATGTGGCGACTTACCCGTCCATATGACGGGAAAGTCGCCAGACTCGCTCAGATCCGGTGGGCGGCGAGCGCTGCCTCGTCGATCTCAACGCCAAGGCCGGGGCCCGCGGGCGGATAGAGCAGGCCGTCGCGAATCTCGCACTCGACCGAGGCGATCGTCGAAGAGAAGAGGCGCTGGGTGGCGAGACCGTGAGCTAGACCGGGGTCGTCCTTTCCGGCGACCTCGCGCAGGGTCTGCGCGACCTGAGCTGCTGCTGCAATCCCGACCGGACCATCGAGGGCGCTGGTGACGTAGGAGGGCAGCACCTCGGCGATCTCGATCGCCGTCTCCGGGCCGCCGACCTTGGAGAGCTTGATCCCGGTAAGCGAGCAGGCACTTATCGCCACTGCTCGCTCGGCGTCGGCGGGGCTCTCGACGCTCTCGTCGGCCGCGATCGGGATCGAGGTCCAAGTCGCAACCTCGGCGGCCTCCTCCAGCGTGGCCACCGGCTGCTCGGCGAGCTCGACCTCGAGCGGCTCGAGGGCCTTTAGCGTCTGCTTTGCCGTCTCCACATCCCAGCTGGCATTGGCATCGACGCGGATCCGTGCGCGCGGACCGACTGCCTCGCGCACGGCGAAGACCTGACCGAAATCGTCCTCCGAACCAAGCTTCAGCTTGAAGGTGTCGAAGCCGTCCTCGGCCCAACGCGCCGCTTCCGCGGCGACTGCCGGCGGCGCCCCTGCGACCAGGGTCGCGTTGCACTCGACTGGCTCGGCCTCGGCAGGTGTCTCCGAGCCCTCCGTCGCCGCCGCTCGACCGCGCAGGTCGAGCAGCGCGGTAAGCGCCGCGCAGCGAGCGGGAGCGGAAAGGCTCAGCGCATCGCCCCGCAGCGTTGCCTCATCGAGCGAGTCTCGCTCCGCGAGTTTTTCCAGCTCCCCGACAACCTGCGCCAAGTTCGCGCCGCCGCGCAGCGAAAGCGGCACGGCTTCCCCGAGGCCGACGAGCCCATCCTCGGAGCGCAGTCGCAGCAGCACCATCTCCCGCCGATCGAGCCGGCCGCGCGCGGTGACGTACGGCTCGCGGAAAGGCAACGCGTAGGGGACGACCTCCACTTCAAGGATCTTCATACCCATAGGTCTACGCGAACTGCATCAACTTCTCTACCTGCCAGATCGAGAAGTTGATGCAGTTCGATCTAGCTGCCGAGCAGCAGGCCGGCCGAGACGAGCAGGCTGAAGACGGCGAGCAGGGCGCCGGTGCCGGCGAGGGCGCCGTTCAGGGACGGGCCGTCGGTGCGGTTGGTCATCGCCCGCATCGGTCCGATCGCCATCGGCAGCGCCAGCAGGCCGATCAGGGGCAGCAGGCTGCCACCGCCCGCTATCAGGGCGATCGGAAGAACCACGAAGGCGCCGAGGACCAGCGAGCGGTAGAGCACGACCGCGTTGTGGCGTCCCATCCTCACCGCCAGCGTCATCTTGCCGGCGCGCCGGTCGGTCTCCAGGTCGCGGACGTTGTTGACGACGAGGATCGCGGTGGAGAGGAAGCCGATCGCAATCGAGAGGCCGAGCGGCAGTGCGTCGAGTTCCTCTAGCTGTACGTAGTAGGAGCCGTTGACGGCGACCAGGCCGAAGAAGAGGAAGACAAAGACCTCGCCCAGGCCGGCATAGCCGTAGGGGCGCGGCCCGCCGGTATAGAGGACTCCGGCGGCGATTGAGAGGGCGCCGATCAGGATGATCACGAGTCCGGCCACCGTCGCCAGGTAAATCCCGCAGACGATTGCCACCGCAAAGGCGATCCAGGTCGCGTTGAGGACTCGCTGCGGCGTGACCAAGCCGGCCGAGGTCACTCGCACCGGTCCAAGCCGATCTGCGGTATCGGCGCCCCGCTTCGCATCGGAGTAGTCGTTCGCGAGGTTGGTCCCGATCTGGATGAACACAGACCCGACCAGGGCGGCCAGGAACGCACCGACCCTGGGAAGCTTCCCAGCCCATTCGACCGCTGCCGCGGTGCCGACCAACACGGGCGCGATCGCGGCCGGCAGCGTGCGCGGCCGTGCCGCCATCACCCAGATCCTCATCGTGCCTCCCCTGTCACGGCAGCGCTCATGCTCGTCGAGGGTACTTCGAGAAGTCGGGCTGGCGCTTCTCCTTGAACGCCTCGCGGCCCTCGGCCGCCTCCTCACTGCCGTAAAAGAGCAGGTTGGTGTCGTGGGCCAGCTGCTGGATCCCGGTGTAGCCGTCCTCGTGGGCATTGAAGCTGGACTTGACTAGGCGCAGGGCGAAGGGCGAGAGCGCCAGCATCTCGCGGCACCAGGCGACTGTCTCCGCTTCGAGGCGATCGAGCGGCACGACCGTGTTAACCAGCCCCATCTCAAGCGCCTCCGCGGCGTCGTACTGGCGGCACAGCAGCCAGAACTCCTTGGCCTTCTTGGTGCCGACGAGGTCGCGCAGGAGGGAGGCGCCGAAGCCGCCATCCCACGAGCCGACGCGTGGGCCGGTCTGGCCGAAGACCGCGTTGTCGGCGGCAATCGTGAGGTCGCAACAGATGTGGAGGATGTGGCCGCCGCCGATCGCGTAGCCGGCCACCATCGCCACCACCGGCTTCGGCAGTCGCCGCATCTGAACCTGCAGGTCGGTGACGTGGAAGCGGCCGAGGGAAGCGCCCTCCTCCATGTATCCGGTGTCGCCGCGGACCTGCTGGTCGCCGCCGGAGCAGAATGCCTTCTCTCCCTTGCCGGTGAGGATCACCACGCCGACCTCGGGGTCCTCGCGGGCCAGCTCGAGCGCGGCCGAGACCTCGATCAGGGTCTGGGGGCGGAAGGCGTTGAGGGTCTGCGGCCGGTCGATGCTGATCTTGGCGATCCCACCGCCCACCTCGTAGTCAATGTCGCCGTACTCGGCGGCGCTCTGCCACTCGATCGGCGCGTAAAGAGTCTCCTCGGACGGGGCTTCTTTGTGGCGTTTGGGCATGATGGGCACGATATCCACGATGAAACTCGACGACTGGCTGGCCCAGAGATCGCAGAGCTGTCCGGAGCGAACGGCGCTGGTCGCCGACGGCTCCGAGGTCACCTACGCCGAGCTCGAGGCCGAGGCGACCTGGGTGGCGCGGCGCCTGATCGCCCATGGCGTGCGGCGCGGCTCCACCGTCGCGATGACGATGCACCCGCGCCGCGAGCAGGTGGTGATGGTTCATGCCCTGATGAAGGTCGGCGCCGTGCTGCTGCCCTTGGGGCCCCGGCTCTCCGCCGAGGAGCGAGCGGCCGTGATCGCCGCCGAGGAGCCGGCCGTCGACCTCGATGACGCCGGCGAGCTGACCCAGACCGAGGCCGACCTGCCGCTGCTTGGCGAGCATGACATGGACGCTGTCGCCTGCCACGTGATGACCAGTGGCAGCACCGGCACCCCGGATCCGGTTGGCCTCACCTACGGCAACTTCCTCTGGAGCGCCGTCGGCTCGGCGTTCAACATCGGGGTCGAGCCCGAGGACCGCTGGCTCTGCTGCCTGCCGCTCAGCCACATCTCCGGCCTGGGGATCGTGATGCGCTCGGTGATCTATGGCACCACGGCGGTGATCCACGATGGCTTCGACGTCGATCGGGTTGCCGAGGCGCTCGAGCGCGACGAGATCAGCGTGGTCTCGCTGGTGACGACGATGCTGACCCGGTTGCTCGAGGCCGGCGCCGATCTATCCCGCCCGCGGGCGATCCTGGTCGGCGGGGGGCCGGTGCCCGAGGACCCGCTCGAGGAGGCGCTCGGCCGCGGCGCCACCGTGGTCCAGACCTATGGCCTGACCGAGACCTGCTCGCAGGTGACGACGCTCGCCCCCGCCGACGCCCAACGCAAGCTCGGCTCCGCCGGCCGGCCGCTGCTGACCACTCATCTGCGCATCCAGGACGGCGAGATCCTCGTCCAGGGACCGACCGTGGCGCCCGGCCGCGCCGACGCTGACGGCTGGCTGCACACGGGCGACCTCGGGCGCATCGACGACGAAGGCTTCCTCTACGTCGACGATCGCATGGATGACCTGATCGTCACCGGCGGCGAGAACGTCGTCCCGGCCGAAGTCGAGAAAGTGCTGCTGCGCCACCCGGAGGTTGCCGATGCGGCGGTCGTCGGTCGCGAGGACCCCGAGTGGCAGCAGGCGGTGACCGCGATCGTCGTGCTCACCGATGGCTCGCAAGCCAGTCCCGACGATCTGCGCCGCCACTGCGCCGAGTCGCTGGCGGGCTTCAAGGTGCCGAAGCGGGTCGAGCTGGCGGCCGCGCTGCCACGCACGCCCTCGGGCAAGCTGATGAGACGCGCCCTCCGCTAGCCTGCCGCTCATGCCCAAGGACATCTTTTACGACTCAGACGCTGACCTCTCGCTGCTCCAGGGAAAGACCGTCGCCATCCTCGGCTACGGCTCCCAGGGACACGCTCACGCCCTCAACCTGAAGGACTCGGGAGTCGACGTCGTCGTTGGCCTGCGCCCCGACTCTTCCAGCCGCGCCAAAGCCGAAGAGGCCGGCCTCGAGGTGCTCGATATCGCCGAAGCCGCCAGCCGCGGCGACGCGGTGATGATTCTGCTGCCCGACGAGAAGCAGGCCGAGGTCTGGGAGTCCGACATCGCCGACGGGATCGCCCCCGGCAACCTGCTGCTCTTCGCCCACGGCTTCGCGATCCACTTCGAGCAGATCCAGCCGCCGGCCGGCGTCGACGTCGGCATGGTCGCGCCCAAGGGCCCCGGCCACCTGGTCCGTCGCCAGTACGAGGAAGGCAACGGCGTGCCCTGCCTGATGGCCGTCCACCAGGACGCGACCGGCAACGCCCACGGCCTTGTCCTCGCCTACGCCTCCGGCATCGGCGGCGGCCGCGCCGCGGTGATCGAGACGAGCTTCAAGGACGAGTGCGAGACCGACCTCTTCGGCGAGCAGGCGGTTCTCTGTGGCGGCGCCAGCGAGCTGGTCCGGGCGGGTTTCGAGACCCTGGTCGAGGCCGGTTACGACCCGCGCCTCGCCTACTTCGAGTGCCTGCACGAGCTCAAGTTGATCGCCGACCTGATGTACGAGAAGGGGATCCAGGGCATGCGCTACTCGATCTCCAACACGGCCGAGTACGGTGATATGACCCGCGGCAAACGGGTGATCGGCGAGGAGTCCCGCGCCGCGATGAAGGAGATCCTCGGCGAGATCCAGTCGGGCGAGTTCGCCCGCGAGTGGATTGCCGAGAACCGCGCCGGCGGCGAGAACCTCTCGCGGATGCGCGAGGAGGGCAAGGGCCACCAGGTCGAGAAGGTCGGCAAGGACCTGCGAGACATGATGCCCTGGGTCGACCAGGAGTTCTGAAGCTCGATTACCTAAGCGTGGGGAGGTCCGGAGCCCCCCTCCCTGAAGCCGTCGCGCAGCTGGAACGTCCCGGCGCTTTGAAGCGTGGTCCCCAAGCTTCATGGAGAGGGGCTCCGGACCTCCTTCAAGCTTCGAGATGCAGCTGCGCGACGGTCTCCGGGGGAGGGGGACCTGGACGCCTTGCGCTTGAAGCTTTAGCGGTGCGTCTCGCCCTCGGCAAGCTTGCCGTCGCGCCCGACGTAGCCGTCCTTGCCGCCGACGACCACGTAGACCGCGTCCTCTGAGTCGCTGAGGTTGTGCAGCTTGCGCACGGTTGAAGCGTCGACCCAGGCGAGGCCGCCCGGCTGCAGTTCGTGTTTGCTGCCGTCGCCGAACTCGATCGCCACCTTGCCGCTGTGCAGGAAGTAGAGCTCCTCCTGCTCGTCGTGGTAGTGGCTGCCGGTCGAGTAGGAGGGCGGCAGGACGATCGCGTTGACGCCGAAGGCGGTCACGCCCAGGGGCTTGCGGATCTTGCGGAATCCAGGCCCGTCGCCGAGGTCGCTGATGTTCGCGACGGCGTAGCCGTCGCCTTTCGTCACCTGCTCAGTGGTCTCGTTCATGGCTGGTGAGCTTACGCGGCGGGCCTGTCTGAGGTCCACCGGCGTTGGTCAATAACCTAGGCCGCCGCCGCAAAGTGTCCACTTGGCACTTTGCACTGGATGCCAATGACCCAAGTCACAGACACTGCCCAGATTCCCGCCGAGCTCAAGCCGGCCGACGGCCGCTTCGGCTGTGGCCCATCGAAGGTAAGGCCAGAGGCGCTGGAGAAGCTGGCTGAGCAATCGGTGCTGATGGGCACCTCCCACCGCCAGGCGCCGGTTCGCGATCTCGTCGGTCGCGTGCGCAGCGGCCTCGTTGATCTCTTCAGCGCGCCGGAGGGCTACGAGGTCGTGCTGGGCAATGGCGGAACAACCGCCTTTTGGGACGCCGCCGCGGCCTGGCTTGTCCGCGAGCGCGCTCTGCACCTGACCTACGGCGAGTTCTCCCAGAAGTTCGCCAAGGTCACCGCCGGCGCGCCTTTCCTCGCCGATCCGATCGTGATCGAGGCTGACCCCGGTGACGCACCGACGCCAACCGCGGACGCCGCCGCCGACGTGATCGCCTGGGCTCATAACGAGACCTCGACCGGGGTGATGGTCCCGGTCGCCCGCCCCGAGGGATCCGGCGATGCGCTTGTGCTCGTCGACGCCACCTCGGGCGCCGCCGGCCTGCCGGTCGACGTCACCCAGGCGGACGCCTACTACTTCGCTCCCCAGAAGGCCTTCGGCGCCGACGGAGGCCTCTGGCTGGCGCTGCTCAGCCCCGCCGCGATCGAGCGGATCGAGCAGCTCGACGGCGCCCCCAACCGCTGGCAGCCCGGCTTCCTCTCGCTGAAGACCGCGCTCGACAACTCGCGCAAGGAGCAGACCTACAACACGCCCGCCCTCGCCACCTTGCTCCTGCTGGACGACCAGATCCAGTGGATGCTGGCCGGCGGTGGCCTCGATTGGTGCGTGCAGCGCACCTTCACCTCATCGGGACATATCTACGGCTGGGCCGAGCAGTCTGACTTCGCCACACCTTTCGTCGCCGATTCAGCCAAGCGCTCCCTGGTCGTCGGCACGATCGACTTCGACGACTCCGTTGACGCGTCCGTGATCGCCGCAACCTTGCGCGCCAACGGCATCGTCGACGTCGAGCCCTACCGCAAGCTCGGCCGCAACCAGTTGCGTGTCGGCATGTTCCCGGCGGTCGATCCAGCCGATGTGGAAGCCCTGACCGCCTGCATCGATTGGGTGGTCGAGAACGTGGGGGAGGCCCGCTCGTGAAGGTGCTTGTGAAGGAGAAGATCGCCGACTCGGGGGTCGAGCTGCTGCGGCAGAACTTCGACGTCGACCTCGGGATCGATATGTCCGACGAGGAGCTGGCTGAGGCGATCGGCGCCTATGACGCGATCCTGATCCGTTCGGCGACAACGATGACCCCGGAGCTGATCGCACGAGCCGACAAGCTGAAGGTGATCGGCCGCGCCGGCACCGGCGTCGACAACGTCGACATTCCCGCGGCCACTCGCCGCGGCATCGTCGTCGCCAACGCGCCCGAATCGAACTCGGTCGCCGCCGCCGAGCACACCATTGCCCTGGCCCTGGCCCTCTTTCGCAATGTCCCGCAGGCACATGGCGCACTCGTCGACGGCCGCTGGGACCGCGCCAAGTACAAGGGCGCCGAGCTCTACGGCAAGACGATCGGGATCGTCGGCTTCGGTCGCATCGGCCAGCTCGTCGCCAAGCGCGCCCAGGCCTTTGAGATGGAGGTGATCGCCTTCGACAAGTTCGTCACCGCCGAGCGCTTCCGCGAGCTCGGGGTGCAGGGCGCCGCCAGTCTCGAGGAGCTGTTCGAGCAGGCCGACGTGGTCACCGTGCACGTGCCGAAGACGGCGGAGACGATCGGCCTGGTCAACGATGAGGCGATCGCGGCAATGAAGCCGGGTGTGCGGATCATCAACTGCGCCCGCGGCGAGCTGATCGACCTCGACGCGCTCGACGCGGGCCTGGAGTCCGGCAAGGTTGGCGGCGCCGCGCTCGACGTCTTCCCCGCCGAGCCGTTCACCGAGCACCCGATCTTCGCCCGCGGCAACGTCGTCGTCACGCCCCACCTTGGCGCCTCGACCGCCGAGGCGCAGGACCGCGCCGGCGTCGTCACTGCCGAACAGGTGACAGCAGCGCTGAACGGTGGCGTCGTCACCAACGCGGTCAACATCGCCGCCGTGCGCCCGGAGGAGATGGAGGCGCTGGCGCCATTCGTGCCGCTCTGCGAAAAGCTCGGTCGCCTCGCCGAGGGGCTCGCCGAGGGCCCGGTCGACCGCGTCTCGGTCGAGTTCCGCGGCAAACTCGCCCAGCACGACACCCGCCTGCTCGGCATCGCGGTCCTGGTCGGGATCCTCTCCGGCCACACCGAGGTCCCAGTCAACCTCGTCAACGCGCCGCAGATGGCCGAGGAGCGCGGCATCGAGCTAGTCGAGACCAAGGACTCGAGCTCCGAGGACTTCACCGAGCTGGTCACCGTCCGCCTCCACTCTGCTGACGAAGACGTCGAGGTCGCCGGCACCGGCGTCGGTCCCCGCAACGAGCCCTACCTCGTCTCGGCCTGGGGCGAAAGTTTCTACCTGCCCTTCGCCGAGCACCTCGCCGTCTTCCGCTACGCCGACCGCCCGGGAATGATCGGCCGGGTCGGGACGATGTTCGGCGAGGAGGGGGTCAACATCGTCTCCGCCGCGGTCGGCGCCGCCCAGGGGGGAGAGCGAGCGGTTATGGCGCTCACCACCGACGCGCCGGTCAAAGACGAGACGGTCGCCAAGATCCTCCAGCTCGACGGGTTCTCCGTTGGCCGCTCTGTGGACCTCTGAGCGGCGCATAGCTGCGTCCTCGGTCGCTCGCGTGCAGAGCACGCCACGCTCCCTGCGTTCTTGCTCTGCTTGCTCAGACGTCCACAGCGCATAGTCTTTGCGTTCGTGAAGGCTCTCGTCCAGACAGGGAACGGCGGTTATGACGTGCTCCAGGTCCAGGAGCGTCCCGATCCCCCGGTTGGCCCCGGCGAGGTGCGGATCGCGGTCAAAGCGGCGGGGATCAACTTCGCCGACACGATGGCGCGGGTAGGCCTTTACCCGGACGCGCCCAAACCGCCCTGCGTAATGGGCTACGAGGTTGCCGGCACGGTCGAGTCGACTGGAGACGGAGTAAGCGATTTCGCGGTTGGAGACCGGGTTATGGCCGGCACGCGTTTTGGCGGCCAGGCCGAGTTGGTCACCGTCCCCGAGATCCAGGTCCTGCCCTTGCCGGAGCGCCTCAGCTTCGAGCAGGGCGCGGCGTTCCCGGTCAACTACGGCACCGCCTATGCGGCCCTGATCGTGATGGGCAGCCTGCGCGAGGGCGATCGGCTCCTCGTCCACGCCGCCGCCGGCGGCGTTGGGATCGCGGCCACCCAGATCGCCAGGAACGTCGGCGCCGAGATCTTCGGCACGGCCTCGCCGGCCAAGCACGACGCGATCCGCGCTCAGGGCGTCAAGCACGCGATCGACTATCGCAACCAGGACTTCGAGAGCGAGGCCATTCGCATAACCGGCGGCGAGGGCCTCGACCTGATCATCGACGCGCTCGGTCCGACCTCCTTCCGCAAGGACTACCGTCTGCTCCGTCCCGGCGGGCGGGTGGTCATGTACGGGCTCTCCGAGATAACCGGGGAAAGCGGACGCAACATCCCGGCGGCGCTGAAGGGCCTGCTCAAGATGCCGATGGCGACGATCCCCTGGTGGAAGAGCCTGATGGTGATGAACGAGAACAAGGGTGTCTTCGGGCTCAACATGCTCAAGTGGTGGGAACGCGAGGGCAGTCTCGACCGCGTCACCGAGCCGCTGATGGCCGACCTCGAGGCGGGGCGCCTGGAGCCGGTCGTCGCCGAGGCCTTTTCCTTCGAGCAGGCCGGCGACGCGCACAAATTCATTGCCGAGCGCCGCAACGTCGGCAAGGTCGTGCTGTTCCCTAGTTAGACGCCTGTCCTGACCTGGGCAGGAGTGACTTGCGATGAAGAGGGCGATCCTGATCATGCTTGCGATCCTGGCGGTGCAGACCGCGACGGTCGCGCGCGCCGACACGACCTCCTACACGGTGGTCCTGGCCGGCGGCGCCGAACTGAGCATGATTCACATTTGGCTCACCCCGGATGGCCGCAGCTACGTGATCGACTCGGCCGCCCCACTCGAAGTGGGCGGCACGATCTGCGAACACTCGGTTGGCAATCCGACCGAGCTGATCTGTCAGGCGCCGCTGGTCGCCGGCTTTGAGGTCAACGCCGGCAGCGGCGATGACTCGGTCATCGTCTCCAACGCAGTGACGATTCCGGTGACGATGCGGGGTGGGGCTGGCGGTGACACGCTGGTCGGCGGCGGTGGCCCCGACAAACTGCTCGGCGGCGAGGGCAACGATCGGCTGGTCGGACGGGGCGGGAACGACCTGATCTTTGGCGGTCCCGGCAACGACACGATCTACGGCGGCTCTGGCGAAGACACGCTGCGCGGCGGTCCCGGCAACGACGTCCTGAGCGGCGGCTCTGGCGCCAACGACATCCGCCAGGACTTCCGCCGCCAGTTCTTTTAGGCCGAGGCGCCTTCGGTCCTGGGCCGGCCCAGCAGCCGCCCGCCGACGAAGAAGAGCGCGATCAGGAAGCCGACGAGCGAGAGCGCCGCGTCGAGCCGGAAAGCCGCTTGGATGCCGTCGACAAACGAGGCCTGCGCCGAGAAGATCGTGGTCGTCAGCCCCAGCCCGATCGAGCCGCCGGCGATCTGGAACATGTAGACGATGCCGCCGGCGAGGCTGGTCTGCGATTCGTCGACCGAGATGACGCCGGCCGTCGTCGCGGTCGGGTAGAAGCTGCCGATCCCGATTCCGAGCACGACCATCCCCGGGATGAGTGCTAGGAAGCCGGAGCTGGAATCGACCAGCGAGAAGAGGAACGGCGCGATCGTGATGCAGGCGGCGCCAACCGAGGCCAGGAGCTTGGCCCCGAGTCGCTCGTAGAGAGGACCGGCGGTAAAGGAGACGAGGGCGAAGGTGGCGAGGAAGGGCAGCATTCCCAGGCCGGCCTCCAGCGGCGAGTAGCCAAGCTGGTGCTGCATGAACTGCGGCAGGTAGAGCAACGCCGCGAAGAAGGTCGCCGACATCAGCAGGATCGCCAGGCAGGAGGCGCGGAAGCTCTCGTTGGCCATCACCGTCCGTGGCACCAGGGCATGGGAGCCGGCGCGCCGCTCGATCGGCACGAAGGCGACGAGGAGGATCGCCGACAGGGCCAGCAACCCGATTACCCGCGGGTCGCCGAATCCCCAGTCGTCGATCTGGTCGAGGGCGACAAGCAGTGAGACGAGCCCCACCGAGATCGCGGCGATCCCCGGATAGTCGATCCGCTGCTCACCGGGGTCCGGCTCGGCGACCTTGACCAGCCGGTAGGTGACGAGGACGGCGAAGGCGGAGATCGGCACGTTGAGGAAGAAGATCCAGCGCCAGCTCAGCGCGTCGGTGAGGACGCCGCCGATCAGCGGCCCGATCGCGTTGCCGAGCCCGGCGGCACCGATGATGATTCCGCCGGCCAGTCCGGCCTTGTCTTCCGGCAAAAGGGCGTAGGTCATGCCGAGGATCGCCGGCCACATCAGCGCCCCGCCGATCCCCATCAGGGTTCGCGTCGCGATCAGCCAGGTCTCGCTCTGCGCCGCTCCGCCCAGCGCCGACATCGAGGCGAAGATCGCGGTGCCGAGGAAGAAGGCGTTGCGGCGGCCGAACATGTCGGCCAGTCGCCCGCCGGTGACGATCATCACGCCGAAGGTCAGCGCGTAGGCGTTGATCACCCACTGGATCGTGTTGATGTTGGTGTCGAAGTCCTTCTCCATCGTCGGCAGGGCGACGTTGATCGCGGAGAAGTCGTTGGCGATTACCACCACGGCGATGCCCATCGCGAAGAGGGCAAACCAGGTCGAGCGCGGGATCGCGGTTGAGGGTGTCTCGCTTGCGATGCGCGCAGCCTACGCTAAGCTCAAGCGACCGAATGACGCACCGGCTCGACAGCCTCGCGCTTCTCCTTCTCCTCCCCCCTCGGGGGGAATAGCGCTGGGCGGCGCGTTAGCCGCGAGAGAAAAGGTCATTCGAAAGAAGCAGAGAAGGAGGAGGACCCAGTGGCACCAGTAGACGACGCAAATCGCGTCCACATCTTCGACACAACGCTGCGCGACGGAGAGCAGTCGCCTGGTATCTCGCTGAACACCGCGGAGAAGGTCGAGATCGCCCAGCAGCTCGCCCGCCTGGGGGTCGACGTGATCGAGGCCGGCTTCCCGATCACCTCACCCGGTGACTTCGAGGCGGTCGAGGCGATCGCCCGCGAAGTCGAGGGGCCGGTGATCTGCGGCCTGGCTCGCACCCACAAGGCCGACATCGACGCTGCGTGGGGGGCGATCAAGGATGCGGCCCGCCCGCGTATCCACACCTTCATCTCGACCTCGGACATCCACATCGAGCACCAGCTGCAGACCGACCGCGAGGACGTCAAGGGTCAGGCGCGGGCGGCAGTCACCCTGGCCAAGTCCTATTGCAGGGACGTCGAGTTCTCGCCGATGGACGCGACCCGGGCCGACGTCGAGTTCACCGCCGAAGTCTGTGCGATCGCGGTCGAGGAGGGCGCGACCGTGGTCAACATCCCCGACACGGTCGGCTACACCACTCCCGAGGAGTACGCGGACTACTTCCGCCGGTTGTACGAGCTGGTCCCGGCGCTGCGCGGGGTCGAGCTGTCGGTCCACTGCCACGATGATCTGGGCCTGGCCGTCGCCAACTCCTATGCCGGGCTGCTGGCCGGCGCCCGCCAGGTCGAGTGCGCCGTCAACGGGATCGGCGAGCGCGCCGGCAACTGCTCGCTGGAGGAGATCGCGATGCTGGTCCGCACCCGCGAGGACGTCCACGGCCTGCAGATCGGGCTGCAGACGCGAGAGCTGGCTCGCACCAGCCGCATGGTCTCGCGCCTGACCGGCTACGCGATCCAGCCCAACAAGGCGATCGTCGGCCGCAACGCCTTCGCCCACGAGTCCGGGATCCACCAGGACGGTGTGCTGAAGGAGCGCACGACCTACGAGATCATGGATGCGACCGAGGTTGGCCTCGAGTCGAACTCAATTGTTCTGGGCAAGCACTCCGGCCGCCACGCCCTGCACGACGCGCTGGACCAGCTGGGCTTCAAGGTCGAGGGCAACGCCCTCAACGCCGCCTTCAAGCGCTTCAAGGAGATCGCCGACCGCAAGAAGCAGGTGACGGCGCTGGACCTGGAGGCGATCGTCTCCGATGAGATGCGCGAGAAGGCCGATGCCCACGAGCTGGCCTGGTTCGAGGTCGAGGCGGGCTCGCGACGCGAGCCCCTGGCCCGCGTCGCGGTGAAGATGCCCTCCGGAGAGGAGGCAGTCGGCGAGTCCAGCGGCGACGGCCCAGTCGACGCGATCTTCCGTGCGATCCAGAAGGCGGCCGGCACCGAGTGCGACCTGCGCCAGTACACGGTCGAGGCCGTGACAGGGGGAGAGGACGCCCTCGGCCAGGTGACCGTGATGCTACGCGCCGCCGACCGTCTGGCCACAGGCCAAGGCGTGGCCACTGACATCCTCGAGGCCTCGGCTCGCGCCTACGTCAGGGCGTTGTCGAACGCTTTGGAGGGCGCGGCAATCCGCGAGGCCGAAGCCCTGACGTCCGAGGCAGCAGTAGAGCGCACCCCAGGCCCGTAAGACGTCACACATCCGCGAGCCCGTGCGCACCACCCGTAGCGCCGCGGGTGCCACCGTCAGCACATGCCCCGCGAAACCTCGATTGAGCGTCCTCCACACGCCAAATCGAGGTTTCGCGAGAGGGCGTTGGCGGAGCTCGCGGGGCAACAGCATGGGGTGGTTGCGCGCCGGCAGGTGGTGAGTCTGGGATTCGGGAGCGATGCAATCGCACATCGAATCGCGGTGGGCAGGTTCCACGTTGTCTTCGCCGGCGTGTACGCGGTGGGACACGCCGCGATCGGTCGGGAGGGGCGATGGATGGCTGCCCTACTCGCCTCTGGTGAGGGGGCGGTGCTTAGCCACCGATCAGCAGCATGCCTCTGGGGTCTGAGGATCGAGGCACCAGCGCCCCATGACGTGACGATTGCTCGCTCGACCGGGTCCATTCGCGGTTTGCGCCGTCATCGGAGCTTCCTGCTGCGCGACGAACTCACAGTGCGCGACGGTATTCCGGTCACTTGTGTCGCTCGCACCTTGTTCGACATTGCTGCAGGTGCGGCATCGTGGGAATTCGAACGCGCCGTGCGGGAGGCCGAATTCCTGCGCCTGGCGCTGGCGCCGTCACTGGAGGAGGTCTATGAGAGACGGCGCGGTCGCCGCGGCGCAAAGCTCGTCAGGGCGACCCTGGAGAACCTCTCGCGCCTTCCCGGCGGAACTTCGCGCAGTGGCTTGGAGGATCGCTTTCTCCGATTCGTCCGCAGGGCCGGCTTGCCCCTACCGGAGACGAACGTTCTCTTGCGCTTTGAAGGCACCAAGTATGAGGCGGACTGTGTATGGCGAGGGCAGCGCGTGATCGCCGAGCTTGATGGGCATCAAGCGCACGGTACGCGGTCCGCGTTCGAGGAAGACCGCGAGCGCGACCGAAGGCTGCAGGCACAGGGATGGCGCGTCATTCGGATCACCTGGCGCCACCTAAACCAGCCGGAGTCCCTTACTCGCGACCTTCGGGGCTTGCTCACCCTTGCGAAACCTCAATTTGTCGCGCGCAAGGCGTAAAAACGAGATCCCGCGTGGATGGTGTATGTGATAGCGTACGAACGTAATGAGGCTGGCCGAGAACTTTGCGACTTCTGAGCCCGCGATCGGTGATCGTGTCCATGCCTTGCGCGAGGCCATGGGGCTTTCGCTGCGGGACCTGGGCGAGCGTTCCGGCGTCAGTGCGCCGATGCTGTCGCAGGTAGAGCGGGGTGAGACGAGTCCCACTCTGGCCGTCGCTGCGAAGATCGCCGCCGGGCTAGAGCTGACGCTCTCGCAGCTCTTGCGCCTTGATGAGGGTGAGCACGTCGCGATCAGCCGCGCCGGGGATCGGCGCCAATTGGAGCACGGCGGCCACCGCTTCGAGGAGCTGACTCCGCCGCTACCCGGGCAGCGCGCCGATGTCTCCCTGCATACGCTCGATGCCGGCGCGACGACCGGCGGGCGCGACGATCCGCCGATGCACGAGCCGGGCAGCCGCGAGACCGCGGTCGTCCTCGCCGGCACCCTAGTGCTGGTCGTCGATGGCACTCGTCACGAATTGAGCGAAGGCGACAGCGTCACCTTCGATGCCGATCTTCCCCATCATTTCGAGAACGAAGGCGAGCAGCCGACGCGCTTCCTCGCCGTGATCGCCGCCGGCCTGCGCCGGAGCTAGAAGGAGGCTCGATGCCGCAAACAATGTTCGACAAGCTCTGGGAAGCCCACGAGGTCTCCGAGAACCTGATCTACATCGACTTGCACCTGGTTCACGAGGTCACTTCGCCCCAGGCCTTCGACGGGCTGCGCCTGGCCGGCCGCGGCGTGCGTCGCGCCGACAAGACGATCGCCACTGCCGATCACAACGTGCCCACCGACGGGACGATGGCGGCGCGCCTGATCGCCGACGAGCTCTCCCGCGTCCAGGTCGAGACCCTGGAGCGCAATTGCGAGGAGTTCGGCATCCCGATCTACTCGCTGGGCTCCGAGCGCCAGGGCATCGTCCACGTAATCGGGCCGGAGCTGGGCGTAACTCAGCCGGGGATGACGATCGTCTGCGGCGACAGCCACACCTCGACCCACGGCGCCTTCGGTTCGCTGGCTTTTGGCATCGGTACCTCCGAGGTCGAGCACGTGCTGGCCACTCAGTGCCTGGTGCAGAAGCGGCCGAAGACGATGCGGATCTCTTACAACGGCCAGTTGGGGACCGGCGTTACGCCCAAGGACCTGATCCTGGCGACGATCGGGCGCCTGGGCACCGGCGGCATGACTGGCTATGCGGTCGAGTACGCGGGGCCGGCGATCGAGGCGCTCTCGATGCCGGGACGGATGACCGTCTGCAACATGACGATCGAGGGCGGCGGCCGGGCCGGCATGATCGCTCCCGACGAGACCACCTTCGAGTGGGTGCGGGGACGCGCCGCAGCGCCCGCGGACTTCGGCGCCGCGGTCGAGCGCTGGCGCCGCCTGCCGACCGACAGGGGCGCCGGCTTCGACGCCGAGGTCGACGTCGACGCCGGGGCGATCTCGCCGATGGTGACCTGGGGCACCAACCCAGGCATGGTCGTCCAGGTAACCGACTCGGTGCCCGACCCGGCGGCGATGGACTCGCCTGCCGATCGCGAGTCGGCCGAACGCGCCCTCGTCTACATGGGCCTGGAGGCGGGCACGCCGATGACCGAGGTGGCGCCCGAACGCGTCTTCATCGGCTCCTGTACCAACTCGCGGATCGAGGACCTGCGCGAGGCGGCCGAGGTCGTCGACGGACGCAAGGTCGCCGGCTCGGTGCGGGCGATGGTCGTGCCCGGCTCCCAGCAGGTGAAGGCGGACGCTGAAGCCGAGGGGCTGCATGACGTCTTCCGCTCGGCCGGCTTCGAATGGCGCGAGGCGGGCTGCTCGATGTGCCTCGGCATGAATCCCGACATCCTGATCGAGGGCGAGCGCTGCGCCTCAACCTCGAACCGCAATTTCGAGGGCCGCCAGGGCAAGGGCGGCAGGACCCACCTGGTCAGCCCGAAGATGGCCGCGGCGGCGGCGATCGAGGGTCACTTTGTCGACATCAGGGATTGGAGCTAGAGATGAGGCCGATAGACGTAATCGAGGGCAAGGTGTCGGTGCTGGACCGCGCCGACATCGATACCGACCAGATCATCCCCAAGCAGTTCCTCAAGCGGGTCGAGAGGACCGGTTTCGGCGAGTTCCTCTTCTACGACTGGATCCGCGATGGCGAGATCGAGCTCGAGCCGAACCCGATACTCGTCACCGGGGCGAACTTCGGTTGCGGCTCCTCCCGCGAGCACGCTCCCTGGGCGCTGGAGGACTTCGGCTTCGAGGCGATCGTCGCGCCGTCCTTCGCCGACATCTTCTATTCGAACTGCACCAAGGTCGGCCTCTTGCCGGCGATCCTCGACGAGGAGCACTGCCGGGCGGTCGCCGGGGCCGGTGAGGCGCGGATCGACGTCGACGACGAGACGATCACCTGTGCGGCCGGTGTCTTCAAATTCGAGGTCGAGCCCGACGTCAAGCACCGACTGCTGAACGGGTTGGACGACATCGGCATCACCCTGGAGAATGGCGCCGCGATCGATTCGTTTGAGGGTTCGGGCGCTGCCGACCACGGCCCGGTGACGACGGCGCTCTGAGGCTCGATGGCAGGCGCGATGAACAGCGGTCCGCGCGAGTGGGACGCCGAGACCTACGACGCGATCTCCGACCCCCAGTTCAGCTGGGGAATGGAGGTCCTCGAGCGGCTCGAGCTGCGTGGCGATGAGGATGTGATCGACGCCGGCTGTGGCTCCGGTCGGGTCACCGAAGAGCTGGCGAAGCGTTTGCCGAAGGGAAGTGTTCTCGCCATTGACGCTTCCGAGGGGATGGTCGGCAAGGCGCGGCAGCGGTTGGGCGACACGGCCTCGTATCTCGTCGCCGACCTTTCCGAGCTGCGAGTGAACGAGCAGGTGGACCTGGTCTTCTCCACCGCGACTTTTCACTGGATTCTCGACCACGACCGCCTCTTCGCGCGGTTGCATGCGGCGCTGCGTCCAGGTGGTCGAATCGTTGCTCAGTGCGGTGGTCTCGGCAACGTCGCCGAGCATGCTCAGGCGATCGCCGCGGTTGCGGTACGGCCGGAGTATGCGCGTTACTTCGAAGGGATGACGCTGATGTGGAACTTCGCCAGCCCCGAAGAGACCGAATCGCGCCTGCGAGAGGCGGGCTTCGCAGAGGCGCGCTGCTGGCTCGAGCCAAAGCCGGTCACCCCCGCCGACCCCCTGCGGTTCACGATGACGGTGACGCTCGGCCCCCATTTGGCGCGCCTGCCCGAGGAGCTGCGCCTGCCGTTCGCGGAAGCAATCCTCGAGCAGTCTTCGGAGCCTCTGACGCTCGACTACGTCCGCCTCAATATCGAGGCGCGCGCCAGCGCGTAGCCGCATAGAGTGCCCGCCGTGCCCAGCGCTCCCCGCATAGTCCTGCTGCCCGGCGACGGCATCGGCCCCGAGATCGTCGGCGCCGCGCGCCGCTTGCTCGAGGCCTTGGGTGAGTTCGAGTTCGAGCAGCAGTTGATGGGCGGCTGCTCGATCGACGCCCACGGCACCGCCCTCACCGACGAGGTTCTCGACGCCTGCCGCGCTGCCGACGCGGTCCTGCTCGGTGCCGTCGGCGGGCCGAAATGGGACACGACTGACCCCGACGCGCCCCGCCCCGAGCAGGGTCTGCTCGGCCTGCGCAAGGGAATGGGCCTCTACGCCAACCTGCGTCCGGTGCGGCCCAGTCCAGCCCTGATCGGCGCCAGTCCGCTGAAGCAAGACCGCATTGTCGGCACCGACCTGCTGGTCGTGCGTGAGCTGACCGGCGGCATCTACTTTGGCGACAGAGGCCGTGATGGCGACTCGGCCCACGACACCTGCGAGTACTCGGCCGCCGAGATCGAGCGAATCGCCCGGGTCGGCTTCGAGGCGGCGCGGCGCCGCGCCGAGGGATCGGACCGCAAGCCCCGCGTCACCTCAGTCGACAAGGCCAACGTGCTGGAGACCTCACGCCTCTGGCGCGAGGTGGTCGGCCGGGTCGCCCCCGACTATCCCGATGTAGAGCTCGATCACCTGCTGGTCGACAACGCCGCGATGCAGCTGGTCTCGCGCCCGGCGGACTTCGACGTGATTGTCACCGAGAACCTCTTCGGCGACATCCTCAGCGACGAGTCGGCGATGCTGACCGGCTCGCTGGGCATGCTGCCCTCGGCCAGCCTCGGCGCCGATGGCGAGCCCGGTCTTTTCGAGCCGGTTCACGGCTCGGCGCCGGACATCGCGGGCCAGGGCATCGCCAATCCGCTGGCGACCTTCCTCTCGACGGCGATGATGCTGCGCCACGGCCTCGACCGACCGGATGAGGCGACGCGGATCGACACCGCGGTCGACGCGGTGCTCGACCGCGGCCTCCGCACCCCGGATCTTGCCGGTGAGGGGGAGACCGCGGTCGGCACCGATGAGGTGACCGAGGCAGTACTCGCTGAGCTGAGCGCCTAGGGCGCGGTGGCCGCCCACATGCCGCTGACTTCGTTGCTTTCTGCCGCCGCCGTGAAGAAGGCGGCGAGGCCGAATCCGAGACGACTGACAGTGTCGAGGGTCAGGGCGCTCAGGCCGTTTTCGAGCCTGATGTAGACGCAGAGCCGACCGGGCGCGGCCTGTGGGGTTGCTTCGTCGCTGCCCACTCCCGGGCAGTTCGCGTTGGTCTGGCCGAATTTGAGAATGTCCGTGGGCGATATGCCCGGCGCTTTCAGCAGCGGGAACTGGAAGCTGGTTGCCCCCCGTACTGCTTTGCTTTCGGCGCCCATGTCAAAGACGCCGCGCAGCGTCTGGCCGCTCTTCAGCGTGCCCAGTAGCGGGCCGACTTCGTCGCTCAGCTTTGCCGCTGTGACTGAGCCTTTACCCAGCTTGGCGCTGGTCACCGCTTCGTTGTCGAGCTTTGCGGTCGCGACCGCTTCTTTACCCAGCTTCGGGGTCGTCACCGCTTCGTTGTTCAGCTTGTTGGTGGTCACGACGCTGTTCTTGATCGTTTCCGCGATCACCGAGCCTTTGGCCAGCTTTGCCGTAGTCACGGCGCCGTTGCCAATGTTTCCGGGGCCGACGGAGTTGGCCGCGAGCTTGCCGTTGATCACCGACTGCGGCGCCAGCTTGGCGCTGGTCACGGCTTGCTTGCGAATCTTGGCGGCGGTGACAGCGCCCCGCTTTAGCTGCTTGGGCCCAACGCTGTTCTTGGGAAGCCCAGCGGCGACGGCTACGCCGCCCAGAGCGATAAACAGGGCCATCGTGGCGATTACGTTGGAATAGCTGACTCTTTTGCGTACTGCGGCGATCATCTAAAGGTCTCCTTTGCGGTTGACGCGGTCCTCTTCTCGACTTGGCTCGAATGCCCTTGCGTGATCGGGCATACTTCTCCGAACATGGATCAGGCAGAGTTGATTTGGCATAACGGCGAGTTCTTGCCCTGGGAGGACGCCAAAGTGCACGTTCTCAGTCATGCGCTGCACTACGGCACCGGCGTCTTCGAGGGCATCCGCTGCTATGAGACCGAGCGCGGGCCGGCCGTCTTCAGGCACGCCGATCACCTCAACCGGCTCGCCAAGTCGGCTGAGCTCTACTACTTGGGCATGCCCTACTCGACCGAGGAGATCGGTGAGGCGACGCGCGAGCTGATCCGCCGCAACGGGCTCGGCTCCTGCTACATCCGCCCGCTCGCCTTCCGCGGCTACGGCAGCCTCGGCCTCTATGCAACCGACGCCCCAGTCGACCTGATCATCGCTGCCTTCCCCTGGGGCGCTTACCTCGGCGAGGAGGGCCAGAAGCACGGCATTCGCGCCAAGGTCTCGAGCTGGCGGCGGATCGGCCCCGGTGGCCTGATCCCGCACGCTAAGGCGTCGGGCCAGTACCTCAACTCGATCCTGGCCAAGACCGAGTCGACCAATGCCGGCTATGAGGAGGCGATCCTGCTCGACGAGCGCGGCTTTGTCTGCGAGGGCTCGGGCGAGAACATCTTCCTCGTCCGCGACGGCCAGATCGTCACCCCGCCGCACGTCGCCTCGATCCTCGACGGGATCAACCGCAAGTCGGTGATCCAGATCGCCCGCGACCTCGGCTACACCGTGGTCGAGCGCGACATCGCCCGCGCCGAGCTCTACCTGGCCGAGGAGATCTTCCTCACCGGGACCGCCGCTGAGCTGGTGCCGGTGCGCGAGATTGACGACCATCCGATTGGCGAGCCCGGCGAGATCACTCGCCACGTGCAGGCGAAGTTCGTCGACGCGCTTTACGGCCGCGCCGAGGAGTACCTCGAGTGGCTCGACTTCGTCGAGCAGCCGAGCCAGGTCGACCAGGCGAGTAAGGTCAGTTCCTGATGCAGCACCATTTCGAGGCAATCGGGCGAATTACCGCAGCCGCCTAGCGGCTGGCGTGGCGATGCCACGCGCCTGGGCCAAAAGGCCCTCACCCCGATCTCTCGAAGTGAAAGGCATCAGATGGAACAGGTAAAGCTCTACGACACCACCCTGCGGGACGGCATGGGCGGTCAGGGCATGTCGCTCTCGGTCGGCGAGAAGCTCAAGGTCGTCCACGTCCTCGATGCGCTCGGCGTCCATTTCATCGAGGCCGGCTTCCCCAGCTCCAACCCAAAGGAGATGGAGCTGTTCGAGCTGCTCGCCGAGGAGGAGCTGGCGCAGGCGACGATCGCGGCCTTCGGTATGACGCGGCGCCGTGACCGCAGGGCAGAGGACGACGAGGCCCTGGCCGTGCTGGTCACCTCCTTCGCCCCGGTCGTCTGCCTGGTCGGTAAGAGCTGGCGATTGCACCTGGAGAAGGTGACCAGGGTCTCCGACGAGGAGAACCTGGCGATGATCGCCGACTCAATGGCCTTCTGCCGGGAGCAGGGCAAGCGTCCGGTCTTCGACGCCGAGCACTTCTTCGACGGCTTCCGCGACGACGCGCCCTACGCGCTCGAATGCGTACGGGCCGCCGCCGAGGCCGGGGCCGAGAACGTCACCCTCTGCGACACCAACGGCGGCAGTCTGCCCGAGTTCGTCGCCGAGACGACGGCGGCGGTGATCGCCGGCCTCGACGGCGCGGTCAAGGTCGGCATCCACACCCACAACGACGCCGAGTGCGCCGTTGCCAACTCGCTCGCCGCGGTCGGCGCCGGCGCCCGCCTCGTTCAGGGCTGCGTCAACGGCTACGGCGAGCGCTGCGGCAACGCTAACCTGGCCTCGATCCTGCCGGCGCTGCAGCTCAAGATGGGCTTCGAGGTGGTCAGCGAGGAGCAGCTCGCCAGTCTGACCCCGACCTCCCACTACCTCGACGAGCTCTGCAACATGACGCCGAACCCCGACCGTGCCTACGTCGGTCGCAACGCTTTCGCCCACAAGGCGGGGATGCACGCGGCCGGGGTGGCCGCCGACGCCAGTACCTTCGAGCACCTCGATCCTGCGCGGGTCGGCAACGAGCGCGACATCCTCGCCTCGGAGCTCTCGGGCAAAGCGACGATTCGCAGCCAGGCCGAGCGGGCCGGGCTCGAGCTCGGCGATGAGGCAGCCACGCGGGCCGTGGAGCAGCTCAAGCAGCGCGAGCACCGCGGCTATCACTACGAGGCGGCGCAGGCCTCCTTCGAGTTGCTGTTGCGGCGCGAGGCCGATGTCTACGAGCCCCTCTTCGAATTGGAGAGCTTCCGCGTCACCACCGAGAAGCGTGAGGGCGGCGCGGTTGAAACCGAGGCGACGATCAAGGTCAAAGTCGACGGCGAGCGCTACGTCGAGGTCGCCGAGGGCAACGGCCCGGTCAACGCCCTCGACACCGCCCTGCGAGCCGCGATCGGCGCCCGCCACCCGCACCTGCGCGATATCGAGCTGACCAACTACAAGGTGCGGATCCTCGACGAGGCCCACGGCACCGGCGCGGTCACCCGCGTCCTGCTCGACTCGACCGACGGCAAGCGCGAGTGGGGCACGATCGGTGTCTCGGAGAACATCATCGAGGCCTCCTGGGAGGCGCTGGTCGACTCGCTGGCTTACGCCTTCCAGCCGCGCGGCGACGAGTAGGGTCCGCCGCCATGGATCCTGCGCAGAGCGAGCAGATTCCGCTGGCCAAGCCCGAAATCGGCGCCCGGGAGGAGGAGCTTGTGCTCGAGGTGCTGCGCTCCGGCCAGCTCTCGCTAGGCCCGATGGGAGAGCGCTTCGAGCGCGAGTTCGCCGCTTGGCTCGGGGTCGAGGACGCGGTCGCGGTCTCCAGTGGCACGACCGGCCTGCACCTCGGCGTGAGGGCGCTCGGCTGGGGGCCTGGTGATGAGGTCCTGACCAGCCCCTTCAGCTTCGTCGCCTCTGCCAACTGCCTGCTCTATGAGGGCGTTCGCCCGGTCTTTTGCGATGTCGGTGCCGAGACGCTCAACCTTGACCCAGAGGCCGCCGCGGCCGCGGTCGGAGGGCGCACCGCCGGCATCCTTCCGATCGACATCTTCGGCTACCCGGCCGCGACACCGGAGCTCGAGACGCTGGCGGGAAAGCACGACCTCGGTCTGCTCGAGGACGCCTGCGAGGCGCTTGGCGCCATCGACTCCGAGGGTCGCAAGGTCGGCGCCCGCGGCAACCTCGCGGTCTTCGCCTTCTACGCCAACAAGCAGCTGACCACGGGGGAGGGGGGCATGATCGTCCCGCCCGACGCCGCCACCGCAGCCCGGCTGCGCAGCGAGCGCAATCAGGGGCGCGCCGCCGACATGGGCTGGCTCGATCACGGCGGGCTCGGCTTCAACTACCGCCTCTCCGACATAGCCGCCGCCATTGGCGTCGCTCAGGTCGAGAAGCTCGACACAATGCTCGCGGAAAGGGCTCGAGTCGCCTCGCTATACGAGGACGCCCTCTCCCAGGCTGACTTCGTGGTTCCTCTCGCATATCGAGACAAAACACGAAGTCACCGCGGGGTTGCTGCTGGTGGTGTGAAAGTGCCGATTTCTGGGCGGGGGCAGGAGCGGCGTAGCTGGTTCGTCTATGCGATTCAGCTCAACGAGGGGATCGACCGCGATGCGACCATCGCCCGCCTCGCCGAGCGTGGCGTCGCCAGCAAGGCCTACCTGCCCTGCATCCACCTTTTTCCCCACCTCCGCGAGCTCGGCTACCGCGAGGGGCAGTTCCCGGTCGCCGAAGCCGCCTCGGCGCGTTCGCTGGCGCTGCCGTTCTTCCCGACGATGAGCGAGTCGCAGGTCAGCCGGGTGTGCGAGGCTCTCGCCGAATCGATTCGCTGATGTCTCGCTTCCGCAAAGATCCCGACCCCCGCTTCTGGCGGATCAACCGCTCGATCGAGTTCGATTGGCGGCTGGCTCCGTACGACATCGACCAGTCCCAGGCCCACGCCCGTGGCCTGCGCGGGATCGGCGTCCTCGACGACTCCGAGCAGGAGCAGATTGACGCCGGGCTCGAGCGCGTGCGCGCCCGCATCGGCGAGCACGGCTTCGAGTTCGCCGAGGCCGACGAGGACATCCACATGGCCGTCGAGCGGCTGCTTGGCGAGGAGATCGGCCCGCTCGCGGGCAAGCTGCACACCGGCCGCTCGCGCAACGACCAGGTCGCCACCGACGTGGCGATGGTCGTGCAGGCGCACTCCTTGCGGGCGATCGAGCTGGCCGGGGCGGCGATGGAGCGCCTGTTGGAGCTGGCCGAGCGCCACCGCGACTGGCCGATGCCCGGCTACACCCACCTGCAGCGCGCCCAGCCGGTCTACCTCGGCCACCACCTGCTCGCCTACTTCTGGATGCTCGCCCGCGACGTGCTGCGCTTTCAGTTCGCCCTTGACAGCGCCTCGGTGATGCCGCTCGGTTCCGGCGCCCTGGCCGGGGTCAACTGGGAGATCGACCGCAACGCCGTCGCCGACGACCTCGGCTTCGAGCACGTCAGCCATAACTCGATCGACGGCGCCTCCAACCGTGACTTCGTCCTCGATTACCTCAATGCCGCCTCGACCTGCGCGATGCACCTCTCGCGCCTCGGCTCGGAAATCGTCATCTGGTCGAGCACCGAGTTCGGCTTCTGCCAGCTCGACGAGTCCTTCTCCTCGGGCTCGTCGATCATGCCGCAGAAGGTCAACCCCGACTCGGCTGAGCTGTTGCGCGCCAAGAGCCCGCGCGTCGCTGCCAGCTACGGCTCGCTGCTGGGGACGATGCACGCGCTGCCGCTCACCTACGGCAAGGACATGCAAGAGGACAAGGAGCCGCTCTTCGACGCGATCGACACGATCGAGTCCTGCCTCGACGCGAGCGAGGGAATGCTGGCGGGGATCAGCTTCGACCGCGAGCGGCTCGAGGATGCCTCGGGCGACGAGATGCTGGCCGCGACCGAGGTCGCCGACCTGCTCGTCCGCCGCGGCGTGCCCTTCCGCGAGGCGCACGGCGTCGTCGGCGGTCTGGTCCGTGACGCGGTCGAGCAGGGCAAGACCCTCTCCGAGCTGAGCCAGGACGAGATCAGCGCCCGTTCCGAGCACCTCGACAAGTCCTTCTACGAGGTGCTCGAGCGCAGCAGCTGGCTCGAGTCGAAGCGGATCGAGGGCGGCACTGGCTCGGCCGCGCTGGCGGTGCAGATCAACCAGGCCAAAGATGCCCTCGCCGCGGTCAAGGCAAGGGCGCTCGAAGAGCGGGAATGACCGAGGGGGCCGCGACCGCGAGTCGCCTCGCGGCGGATTTCTTCGATCGCTCGGTCCACCTCGTCGCCCGCGAGCTGATCGGTTGCCGGCTCTTCTACGCGGGCTGCGGCGGCATCATCGTCGAGACCGAGAGCTACGAGCGCGACGACCCCGCCTGTCACGCCTACGTCGGCCTAACCGACCGCACCGAGGTCCTTTTCGGTCCTCCCGGCCGCGCCTACGTCTACCTCTCTTACGGGATTCACTCGCTCTTGAACTTCGTCGCCGAACCCGAGGGCGAGGCGGCGGCGGTGCTGATCCGGGCACTCGAGCCGACCGCTGAGATAGAGGCGATGCGGGCACGGCGCGGCGATCGCCCCGACCATGATCTCTGCTCCGGGCCCGGCAAGCTGACCGAGGCGCTCGGCATCGGCCTCGGCCAAAACGGCGCCGACCTGACCCGCGATCCGTTCCTGTTGCTGCCGCGCGAACCGGACTGGGAGGGTGAGGTGGTCGCGGGGCGGCGGGTCGGGATCACAAAAGCGGTCGAGCGGCCGTGGCGCTTCGGCCTCGCCGGCAGCCCCCACATCTCGAAGCCGTCTATCCGGCCGTAACCCCGCCGCCGCTCGACGGCGCCGCCGGTTCGCCCGGTTCCGGAGTCGCTGGTTCGGCGGGTTCTGCCGCTTCCGGAGCTTCGGGCGCTTCTTCGGCGGGTTCGCTTGCTTCCGGCGCTTCGGTTTCGACTTCCGGTTCACTGGAGGATTCCGGCGCCGTGTAGGTGGAGCCCGAAGAGGAACCGGAGTCGGCCTTGTGTTCCTTGCTTCCCTCGTCTTCCTTGGCTTCCGCGGCCCGTTCTGACTTGATCTCCTGCCAGGCTGACATCACGCTGGACCAGATCAGCGCCGGGAAGGTGCCGCCCATCACCGGACCACCGTTGTAGAGCGTCGTCATCGGCGTCGTCGTGTCGGCGTAGCCAACCCAGACGCAGGCGGTTACTTCGCTTTCGATGCCACCGCAGAACCAGGCGTCGCCGTTGTTCTCGGTAGTTCCTGTCTTGCCCCACTGGCCGGAGGCCCCGGCGTCGGCGTTGACTCCGGTGCCGCTGCTGACCACAGTTTCGAGGATGCCCTTCGCTTCTTCGGCGACGCCTTCGGAGATCACCTGGGTGTGGATCGAGTCGTTGTCGCCGTCCTTGATCGTGTTGCCGTCCTGGTCGGTGACCTGGGTATAGGCGACGGGGCTGTCCCCGGGTCGTGGTGCCAGCGTGCCGCTGATGCGGTCGCCGTTGTTGCCGATTGTCGAGTAGGCGTAGGTCCAGCCCAGCGGCGTGACGCCGACTTCGAGCCCACCGAGCACCATCGAGGGATTGGTCGAGATCGGGTCCCCGTAGCCCGCCTTGTGGATCGTCCCCGCGATCGAGTGGGTGCGGTCCTGGATCGTTTTGCCTTTCAGCGCTTCGAGACCGAGCTGCGCGTAGATCGAGTTATCCGAGTACGTCGTCGCGCAGACGATGTCGCAGGAGCCGAGGTAGGAGTCCTCGTCGTTGTTCACTTCAAAGGTTTCTTCGTTGTTCTTGCCGTAGTGGATGTATTGCGGGGCGGATTCAAACGTCGTGTACGGGGAAATGCCCTCCTCCAGCGCCGTGATCAACGTGAACGGCTTGATCGAGGAGCCGGGCTGGCGGTGTCCCTGGGTGGCGAGGTTGAAGGGCTTGGTCTCGAAGTCGGGCCCCCCGACCATCGCCTTTACCCCGGCGTTTTTGTTGTCGATGACGACGACCGAAGCGGTTGCCGGCAGGTAGCCCAAATATGAGCTGACCGCTTCTTCGGCGGCGCCCTGCAGCCGCAGGTCGAGGGTCGACTTCACTTTCAAGCCGCCGAAAAAGGCCTTTGAGGCACCGTAGCGTTCGACCAGCTGTTGGCGCAGCCAGGCGGTGAAGTAGGGAGCCTTCGAGTCGAGTTTGGGCGGCTCTATGTCATCGGGAGCTGGCAGCGCCTGCTGACGCCCTTCATCGAACTGTTCGTGCGTTATGTAGCCCTGTTCGTACATCTTTTCGAGCACGATGTTGCGTCGCATCAGCGCATTTTCGGGGTAGATCTTGGGGTCGTAGGCGGAGGGTGAGGCGATGATCGCGCCCAGCATTGCCGCCTCCCAGGGCTCGAGCACCGAGGCGCAGGGCTCGGTCGGGGTACCGCAGCCGGGATGGGCGTTGCCGAAGTAGGTGCGGGCCGCCGCCTCGATCCCGTAGGCGCCCTCGCCGAAATAGATCGTGTTCAGATACTCGGTGAGGATTTTGTCCTTGGTCCAGTGGCGCTCGAGTCGGTAGGCGAGCGCCGCCTCGCGGAACTTCTCGAAGACCGTGCGGCTGCCTTCGGCTTCGAGCGCGTTCTTGACGAACTGCTCGGTGATCGTCGAGGCGCCCTGGGCGGCGCTCTGGCTGAGGATGTCCTTGACCAGGGCGCGACCGATGCCCTGGAAGTCGACGCCGTTGTGTTCGTAGAAGCGCGAGTCCTCGATCGAGACCACGGCGTTCTTGATGTTGGGCGAGATCTGCCCCGAGGTGAGCAGGATCTTGTTCTGGTCGCTGGTTAGGGTGCCGATCGGTTCGCCCGAGGCGTCGTAGACCTCGCTGTTCTTCGAGGCCTTGTATTGGGCGAAGTTGTAGATCGCCGGCAGGTCCCGCGAGACAGCGGCCATCATCCCGAAGACCATCGAGACAAGCCCCAGCACGCAAAGCCCCAAAAAAACGAAGAGGATGCGTAGCTTCTTGAGGCGCGGCTTGCTGCGTTCGCCCGCCAAGAGAGTGCGGCAGTCTAGCATTGGCTCGATGGCGGACCTGACGCGTAACGCGGTGGACGTGCTGCCGACGGGGAGGCTGCAAGAGCAGCTCGCCGTCGGGCGGCCCCTGCGGGTCAAGCTCGGGATCGACCCAACCACCCCCGACATCCACCTCGGTCACACGGTCGTCCTCGAGAAGCTGCGCGATTTCCAGCGGGCCGGGCATCAGGTAGTCCTGATCGTCGGCGACTTCACCGCTCGGGTCGGCGATCCCAGCGGCCGCTCTGCCCAGCGGCCGATGCCCTCGCCGGAGGAGATCGAGGCCAATGCCGCCACCTACCAGGAGCAGGCCTTCAAGCTGCTCGATCGCGAGCGCACCGAGGTCCGCTTTAACAGCGAGTGGCTGCGGATGGAGCCGGAGGAGCTGCTCGGCCTGCTGGCGCAGACCACCGTCGCCCGCCTGATCGAGCGCGACGACTTCCAGAAGCGGCTCGCTGCCGGTGCGCCGATCGCCGCCCTCGAGCTGCTCTACCCGCTGCTGCAGGGCTACGACTCGGTCGCGGTTGAGGCCGACGTCGAGCTGGGGGGGACCGACCAGAAGTTCAACCTGCTCTTCGGCCGCGACATCCAGACGGCCTACGGCCAGGCGCCGCAGTCGATCCTGACCATGCCGATCCTGGTCGGTACCGACGGCACGAAGAAGATGAGCAAGTCGCTCGGCAACTACATCGGCGTCAGCGAGGCGCCGGAGGAGATGTTCGGCAAGACGATGCGGGTGCCCGACGAGGCAATGACCGATTACTTTCGGCTTGTGCTCGGCGCCGAGCCACCCTCTGGGGCACCCCCTAACGAGGCCAAGCGGGCGTTGGCCCGCGGCATCGTCGAGCGCTTCCACGACGCCGCCGCGGCAACAGAGGCGGAGGCCCATTTCAACCGCCTCTTCGTACAGCGCGAGGCGCCGGACGAGGTCGAGGATCTCGACCTCGGTCCCTACACCGGCGAAAACGGCGATCTGATCCATTTGCCGCTGCTTATGGCGGGTGCTTTCGAGATCAGCTCCAGCGAGGCGCGCCGCCTGATCAAACAGGGAGGCGCCAAGCTCGACGGCGAGACGATCGCCTCCGATACGCTGGATTTGGCTCCAGAAGCGCTGAATGGCCGCGTTTTGCAGGTTGGCAAGCGCCGCTTCCGGCGCCTCGTCTCCGCCGACTAGGCAAACCGCCGCCTTAGCGCTATACTCCCGCGTCCTTCCGGGGCAGGCCTCCGTGCCTGGCCCATGCGTGAGGAGCGGCGAGTCCCGTCGCGAAGGCGCAGCGGTCTTTGAAAACTGAGCAGCGTGCACCCCTCAGACATTCGTGTCTGTGGGGATGTTTGAGCCCGATCCACCTGGTGCGCCAGCGCGCCGGGTGGTCTGATTTACCCGTCATGCCGGTCGCCGAGTATGTGTACCCGGCGATTTGCAATTTGCCAGGCATGACAGCTCTCTGTAAGAAGTACCTTTCACGGAGAGTTTGATCCTGGCTCAGGACGAACGCTGGCGGCGTGCTTAACACATGCAAGTGGTGCGACGAACCAGGGCTTGCCCTGGGGCAAAGCCGCGAACGGGTGAGTAACACGTGAG
>Ga0157302_10000020_pt1 | contig 59091 bp, 60 predicted proteins | sample NitcycUS103311B2_FD_108381 | JGI IMG/M metagenome (GOLD analysis project Ga0157302, IMG submission 108381) | Soil microbial communities from Arlington Agricultural Research Station in Wisconsin, USA - Nitrogen cycling UWRJ-S103-311B-2 | ecosystem: Environmental > Terrestrial > Soil >... | reverse complement strand
TCCGGGCACCGCGATCGAGCAGCTCATCGGGGTATTTCTTCTTTCGTGGCATGGCTTGGGAGTTCCCTTCTTCCAGGTAGGAATCCTGGTTTCGGGGCCTCCGTCAAACCCGGCCTGGCTCACTTCCGCGCTTATGGCAAACGTCGCTACTTGACATTGGGCACCGACGGCGAGGGCTGGACCAAGCGCAAGACGGAAGACGAGCTGGCGAACATCCTCGCGGATGTGCGGCGGGGAACCTGGAAGCCGGAACCCACGCGGGACGCGAGCGAGCCGGTGTCGGAGCCAGCCTTCCACGAGTTCGCCTCCGAATGGCTGGATGCCCGCCGCCATGAGTTCGCGACTCGCACCGTCGAGGACTACACGCTTGCTCTCAGCCATCACCTGCTGCCGTTCTTCAAGGATCACCTGCTCTCGGAGATCACGGCGCAGGAAGTGGACCGCTACAAGGCCGCGAAGGTCCGCGAGCGAGAGGAAAAGCTTGTTGATCGCCCGCTCTCGAACCGCACGATCAACAAGACGCTGACGCGACTCGGCCAGCTTCTCGATGCCGCTGTCCGCTACGAGTTGATCGTGCACAACCCGGTCAAGGGGCGGGTCGAGAAGCTGAAGGAGGCAGAGCCGAGGCGGGCACGACTCAGCGGCGAGCAGGTTCAGGTTTTGCTGCGGGCAGCGGGACCGCATAGGGCACTGCTCGCAACGGCAATCATGGCTGGTGGTCTGCGCGTTTCAGAGCTGACCCATCTGCGCTGGCGCGATCTCGATCTGGAGGCTGCCGTTCTCAACGTCGTGGTGTCCAAGACCGCTGCCGGCATCCGCCAGGTCGTCCTCGATCCCGAGCTGGTGCAGCTCCTTCGGGAACACAAGCTCGCGGCCGAGTGGAACCAGCCAGATGACTTCGTATTCGCGGGCGGCATTCGCGAGAAGCCCCGTGAGCGCAACAGCGTCCGCACCCGCATCCTCTACGGCGCAATCAAGAAAGCGAACGAGCAGCTCTCCGCCGAAAACCGCCCGCCGTTGCCCGATGGCATCACGTTCCACGCGTTGCGTCGGACCTACGCAGCGCTGCGAGCCGAGTTGGGCGAGCATCCGGCAATCACGGCTGCACAGATGGGGCACCGCGATCCGCGAATGACGCTCCGCGTCTACACGGATGTGACCGGAATGCAGCCGAAGACCCGCATGGGCGGCCTGCTTGGCGACAGCGATTGGGCACCATCGGGCACTGGGAGTGATTTGGCCGGAGGTCAGGAAGGCGAGACACCCCCGGCAGGTGAGCCTGAAAAGCACCCAGATCCAGGCACTTCGAGATACGGGAGCGACGGGACTCGAACCCGCGACCTCCGGCGTGACAGGCCGGCGCTCTAACCAGCTGAGCTACGCCCCCGAGGGATGGGCGACTTGCGCCCGGGCGGGCATTATCTCAGGGTCTTGGGATTTGAAGCTGGACGGGTCTTGCTGGGCGGGGTTAGCGCTGCGCGAACCAAGTGCTGAGCGCCTCGACTCCTTGGCGCTGGGCCTCGCCGCCGCTGAGGCTGCCGAGCGGGCCGGTGCCTCGCATCAGCATCAATTTCAGCTTCTCTCCGTCGGTCGTTCGCAACTTCAAGGTCACGGCCGCTCCGTCCATGATCGCTGCGCTGACTTGCATCCATCCCCCACCGGCACCCTCGGCGTCTGCCTTGGCGATCCGCTCGGGCGGCAGCGAGATCGCCTCGCCGTCGGGCTCGAACTTGCGGGTCATGCCCTGGACCAGCAGCCGCCGGTCGGTCACACCGAGCGCCACTTGGCGACCCTTGAAGAGACTCGCCTGGGTTGCCACGCAAACGCTCCGCAGCTCCTCGCCGGGCTCCAGCAGTGCCTCGACCACGGGCCGCAGCTTCGAATCCAGGTCCGCCATCGGGCAAGACTAACCGTGCTCAGGGTCGCTGGATTCGCAGCCGGAAGGGTCCTGCGTGGGCGCGGGTTGAGGTGACCACGAGGCGGAGGTGAGGCTGGCCGCAGACGGTGTAATCGATCTGGTGGAGGGGGCCGAGGCCATGGTGGGAGCTGCGCAGAAGCCTGCCGGCACGGCTACGAAGGGCCAGTTCGTAGCCGTGCCTGTGCAGGCGGCTCGGGCGCAGGCTGACCGTTCCGTCGAGCGGCGTACTTAGGGACTCGACGGCTGCGCCCTCCCCCCTGGCCGGTACTCGCCCGACCAGCACGAAGCTGGTCCGCCCCTGCCAGGGCGTAAGCGTGTCTTCCCGAATTGCCTGGAACGCGGCCGCGTTTGGCTTCAGCCCCGACAGGTAGCGCCACTGGACCGAGAGTTCGGGAAAGCGAAGGTGCGCGAAGGCCTCGGCAAAGGCCTCGCCAGGGTCCTCGAAATAGTGGCTGCCCTCGTCGCCGGGGTAGAGCTTGCCGCTGCGCTTGCCCTGGCAGACGTTCTCGAGGCTGGCCCAGCGCTCGGTCCCCCAATCGACTGCGCTGCCGAAAGGCGCCGGCATTTCGCGGTGGGTGGCGACGTGGTGCCCGTACTCATGGGCGAGGACGAAGTCAAAGGTCGCGCCGTCGCCGTCGGCTTCCTCGTAGCCGCCGATGACGATTTTGTTGTCGCCGGTGAAGTAGCAGGCCTCGGCGCCGAAGCCGCAGTCGAAGCCGAGCTGGAATTCGGTGTCGAGCTGGACCGTGAGCAGGTCGACCTCGTCGCCGTGGATCAGCGTGCCGATGAAGCTTGCGACCCGCTGCGGATCGGTTATCTCGCAGCTCTCGGCGCAGGCGGCGGTGACGTCGACGTTGATTGTCGCGCCGCTGCCGTCGCCGATCGAGTAGCGCTGCGACGACGCGGACGCGGATATCCGCGCCGCCGCAGCACCGGGCTCGCCCAACACGACGTCGCGCATCGGTACCGCTGGGCGCGGTACCTCGAGCGCGACGCCCGGACTGGGACGCTCGGCGGCAGCTCCTCCCGGAGCCGCGAGGAGAAGCAGAGTCATGGCCATGCCCGCAAGCGCCCCCGCCGGGCGCCGGCTCACGGAGCGGGGCCCGTATCTATCGCGGGGTCGGTTGCGTCCCCGGTTCCAGCCGGCACAGCGCAGGCAGCGGTTGGCATGTACGCGAGGAGCGCCATTGCGAAGAAATGATCGTGAAGGCCCTTGGGCGGATCCCTGGCTCCGCGGTGCATCTGGGCTTCACATCAACTGAGGGGACACGGTAGCGGGCATCGTGCTGAGAGAAAAGAAACTGCCATACCATTGGCGTACCGAAACTAAATAGCGGCGTCTGGACGGCCAGATCTCAGCCAGGACACAACCGATCGAGGATCTCTTACGTAGTTGGCAGCGATGAAGATCGCGATCGTTGGAACCGGCGTCTCGGGCCTCGTTGCTGCCCACCTGCTGCATCGCGAGCACGAGCTGACCGTTTACGAGGCGAGCTCGCGCATCGGCGGCCACACCAACACGGTCCGGGTCGACTTCGAGGACGAGACCCACTGGGTCGACACCGGCTTCATCGTCTTCAACGACCGCAACTACGCCAACTTCGAAGCGCTGCTGGCCGAGCTCGGGATCGCCAGCCAGCCCTCGCACATGAGCTTCTCGGTCTCCGATGGGCGCGGCTTCGAGTACGCCGGCACGCCGCGCGGCGTCTTCGCCCGTCCCGCCCACCTGCTCAGCCCCTCCTTCCTCGGCATGCTGCGCGACTGGCGCCGCTTCAACCGCGAGGCGCGAGCGCTGATCGGGATGAACGGGACGGCCCCCTCGCTCGGCGCCTGGCTCGAGGAAAAGGAATTCTCCCAGCACTTCGTCGAGCGCCTGATCGTGCCGCAGGCCTCCGCCGTGTGGTCGAGCGACCCGGAGCAGATGTGGGACTTCCCGGCCAGCTTCATGGCCGAGTTCTTCGAGAACCACGGCATGTTCAGCCTCCGCGACCGGCCGCGCTGGCGCACCGTCAACGGCGGCTCGATCTCCTACGTCGATGCGATCACGGAGCCCTGGCGTGACCGAGTTCAGCTGCGGGCACCGGTGCGCCGGATCGAGCGGCTCACCGACGGCGTCCGGATCGAGGCCGAGGGTTGTGAGAGCGAGGGCTTCGACCAGGTCGTGATCGCGACCCACTCCGACCAAGCCCTGGCGCTGCTCGCCGATCCGAGCGAGGCCGAGCGTGAGGTCCTCGGAGCCATCCCCTACCAGCGCAACGAAGCGGTGCTGCACACCGACGCCTCGCTGCTGCCGCGTCGTCGCGCCGCTTGGTCGAGCTGGAACTTCCACCTGACCCCCGAGCCAGCCCGCGGCACCACGGTCACCTACTGGATGAACAACCTGCAGCGGCTGCGCAGCGAGCACCAGCTCCTGGTCACGCTCAATCGCGGCGAGGAAATCGACCCGGCGAAGGTGCTGCGCCGCTTCTCCTACGAGCACCCCGTCTACACCGCGGAGGGCGTCGCCGCCCAGGCGCGCCACGGTGAAATCAGCGGCGCCCGCTACACCCACTTCTGCGGCGCCTACTGGGGCTGGGGCTTCCACGAGGACGGCGTGCTCAGCGCGATCCGCGCCTGCGAGCGGATCGCACCGGTCGCGGAGCTACCCGAGGCGCTGGCGGCATGAGCGCCTCCGCCGTCTACGAGGGCTGGATTCGTCACCGGCGCTTCGAGCCGGTCGAGCACGAGTTCCGCTACCGGCTCTTCCTCATGTACCTCGCCCTCGACGAGCTGCCGCGGCTGCTTGACCGCTACCCGCTCTGGTCGGCGCGCCGACCGGCCCCGGCCCGCTTCCGCCGCACCGACTTCATGGGCGACCCCGACCGTCTACTGGCCGAGTGCGCCCGCGACGTCGTCGAGGAGCAGACCGGCACCCGACCCGCCGGGCCAGTGCGGATGCTCGCCAACTTGCGCACCCTCGGCCACGTCTTCAACCCGGTCTGCTTCTACTACTGCTTCGACCCCAGCGGCGAGCAGGTCGAGGCGGTCGTCGCCGACGTCAACAACATTCCCTGGGGAGAGCGCCATCCTTATGTCCTGGCGCGCGACGGGCGCCAGGGAACCGTGCTGGCGCAAGAGCTCGACAAGGCCCTCCACGTCTCGCCTCTGATGGCGATGGACCAGACCTATGTCTTCCGCGCCAGCGAGCCGGGCGAGCGACTGAGCGTGCAGATCGAGTCGCGCCCCAACGGCGGCGGCGGCAAGGCCTTCGACGCGACCCTCTCGATGCGCCGCCGCGAACTCAGCCGCCCACTGCTGACCCGGATGCTGCTGCGCTACCCGGCGATGTCGCTTCAGGTCGTCGCCAAGATCTACGCCCAGACGCTGCGGCTGAAGCTGAAGGGCGCGCCCTACTTTCCTCACCCCAGCGGGAAGCGACCGAGGGGATTCCTATCGCCCTAGGAGACCGGCTCGCCCGCACCGCAGTCCAGCAAGCGCTATCACGCCTTCGCTACGGCCAGATCGACGTGATCGAGGACGGGCACCGCCGCTCGTTTGGTCCCGCCGGCACCGACCTGCAGGCGACCGTGACGATCCGCGATCCGGCTGCCTGGCGCGGCCCGCTGCGCGGCAGCGTAGGCCTCGGCGAGACCTACGTCGCGGGCCTCTGGGAGACCGACGACCTGGTCACGCTGATCCGCATCGCCGCCCGCGAGCTGCGCCAACTCGACGGCCTGCGCGGCGCCGTCGCCCGCCAGCGCGGCCTGCTGCACCGGGCCCGACACCTGGTCCCGGAGAACACGCGGACGCGGGCCAAGCAGCACATCGCCGCCCACTACGACCTCGGCAACGACCTCTTCGCCGCCTTTCTCGACGAGCGGATGGTCTACTCCTGCGCCTACTTCCCGGAGCAGAACGCGAGCCTCGAGGAGGCGCAGCTGGCGAAGCTGGAGCGGATCTGCGCGCAGCTGCGGCTCGGCCCCGAGAACCACCTGCTGGAGATCGGCAGCGGCTGGGGCGGCCTGGCGATCCACGCCGCCCGCGAGCACGAGTGCCGGGTGACGACGACGACGATCTCCGCCGAGCAGCACGAGCTGGCCCGGCAACGGGTGCGCGAGGCGGGTCTCGAGGACCGCGTCACCGTGCTGCGCCATGACTACCGCGACCTCGACGGCCGTTTCGACCGCCTCGTCTCGGTCGAGATGATCGAGGCGGTCGGCTGGCAGTACTTCGACGCCTTCTTCAGCCACTGCAGCGAGCTGCTCAGCCCCGACGGGCTGATGCTGCTGCAGGCGATCACGATCGACGACAACATCTACGAGGCCGAGAAGGGCGCCCGCAGCTTTGCCAACACCTACGTCTTCCCCGGCGGCTGCCTGCCCTCGGAGCGGGCGATCGCCGACTCGCTCGCTCGGGTCACCGACCTGCGCCAGGTCTGGCGCGACGACATCACCGCCCACTATCCACCGACCCTGGCCGCCTGGCGCGAGCGCTTCGCCGCTGCCTGGGAGCGGCTCCGCGGCCGCGGCTACGACGAGCGCTTCCGCCGGCTCTGGGCGTTCTATCTCAGCACTTCCGAGGCGGGCTTCCGCGAGCGTAGGATCGGCGACGTGCAGACTCTGTTCGCCAAGCCGGAGTGGCAGTGAAGAAGGGGAGCGGCGAGCCGCTCCTGCTGCTGCACGGCCTCGGTGGCTCGACCGCGGTCTGGAGCCCGGTGATCGAGAGGCTGGCGGGGGAGCGGGAGGTGCTGGCGATCGACCTGCCGGGGTTCGGCGTCGCGCCGCCGCTCCCGGCCGGGGTCGAACCGAACGCGGTCAACCTCGCCGCCGCGGTGCGCGAGGCCGCCGCCGAGCTTGGCTTCGAGCGGCCCCACGTCGCCGGCAACTCACTCGGCGGCTGGGTCGCGCTGGAGCTCGGCCGGGCCGGCTGGGCCGCATCGGTGACCGCGATCTCCCCTGCCGGGCTCTGGCGCAAGCCGCTCGGCGACCGCCGCGTCAACCCCCGCCTCTGGGCGAAGCGCCTGCGACCCTTCGTCTCCCTGGCGCTGCGCACCCGCCGCACCCGCGAGTCGATGCTGGCGACGTTTTCGGCCCGCCCGGACCTGATCCCCGCCAAGGAGGGCCGTGAGCTGGTCCTCGGCTGGATCGACTCGAGTGGCTACGACGGCGCCAACAAGGCGATGCGAACTCACGTCTTCGACCCGACCGACTATCCCGACCTGCCCGTCACCCTCGCCTGGGGGGACCGCGATCGGTTGCTGGCGCCGCCGCGGCCCGAGCGCCGCCCCGCCGGCTCGCGCTACCTCGTCCTGCATGGCGTCGGCCACACGCCGATGTGGGATGACCCCGAGCTGGTCGCCCAGACCCTGCTCGCCGGCAGCTCGGTCTCGGCCGCCGTCTGAGCACAAATCTGAGTTCTGGGAGAGTTCTGGGACGCGAGCAACCGGAGGGAGACCCGAGTGATCATCGAGAGGACTGAGAACCCGCAGTGGCTGTCGAACGCATACCTCGTCGCCGACGAGGCCGGTGGCACGGGCGTGCTGATCGACGGCAACGACGACCTCGGGCCGCTGATCGAGCGCGCCGAGCACGACGGGATCGAGATCACCCACATCCTGATCACCCACCCCCACGGCGACCACATCGCCGGCCTGGCCGCGGCCCAGGAGAAGCTCGGCGGCGTGCCGATGGTCGCGCATGCCGACGCGGCGGCCGAGATCGAGACTGAGATTGCCCAAACGATCGCCGACGGCGAGAAGCTCAGCACCGGCAACCTCGAGATCGAGGCGATTTACACGCCGGGGCACGCTGCCGGCCACGTCGCCTTCCTCGTCAACGGCACAGACGTCTTCACCGCAGACGTCCTCTTCAAGGGGACGGTGGGCGGGACGATGGCGCCGGGCGCCAGCGGCTTCGCCGACCTCAAGTCCTCGGTGATGCGGCTGCTTGAGCTGCCGCCGGAGACCGCCGTCCACCCCGGCCACCGTGAGCCGACCACGATCGGCGAGGAGTGGGACAGCAACCCCTTCGTACAGATCTGGCGCGGCGAGGAGGAGACCGACGGGGAGCAGGTCACGGTCTGGGGCCGCCCGGCGACGCTGAAGCTCTGGGCGCCCGACTACGACGGCGGCAACAAGGCCTGGATCGTCTTTGGCGACGATGGCACGGAGGCGATCGTCGGCGGCTCGCAGGTGGAGCGCACCTGAGCCGCCGATGGGCCTAAAACGTGACATATAGACACGTTTTAGGCCCATCGGCGGCGCGGACTACTTGATCACTGCTTCCATCAGCAGCCAGCAGCCGTCGGTGCTGGTGGCGGGGGTAAACGATCCGCCAAGGAAGAGTGGCGGGCTGTAGATCAGCGTGTTGTCGCCGCCCGAGGAGCAGCGGATCATCGAGGTGATGTTGCCGCGGATGGCGAGCTGCATCCCCTTCTTGACCTGCATGTCGACGTCGAAGGACTCGGCCCGGTAGTCACCTTCTTCTTCGGCGGATTCGACCTGGCCGCGATAGCTGAGCTTCTGTCCGCGCCGCGTCACCTTGGCGTCGGTCCCGTTGATGTGTTTGACCGCCATCAATCGGAAGCTGCCGGGGCCGCCGGCGATCAGCCGGATCTTCTTGATCGTCCCTGTCTTCGGGGCGAGCTCGCCGCCGTTCGGACGACCGTAGGCGTCGTTGAGGACCATCGTGCATGACGTCAGCGGGGTGTCGGGCCCGTTGCAGGGTCAGACCGGGCAGCGAGTTCGAAGGTTGCACGGTCGAGTTGAGCTTGGCGCCGAACTTGACCGGGGCCGAGGCCATTCCGGCGGCCGGGGCGACGGCTAGGGCGAGGGCCGCCAGGGCGGCGACAAGGCCAGTGCGGCGGGCGATCTTCTGGGCTGTGGCGTTGCGAGTCATCTGTTCCTCCTAAGTCGATTTGGTGGGCGCTGCTTGTCGTGGGAACAGATTCGCCCGGATCATCCAGCGCTCCCAGGGGCCCCAGGGGTGGACTCGCTCACCCCTGCTCTCCACCGAATGCGGTCGTAGTTCCCTCCGCTATGCGGAAAGAACTACGACCGCTTGGGGCTACTAGGCTCAGCGCGTGAGCGCCGAGCCACCGCAGACCAGCGCCGCCGAGCTGAAGGCGCAGATCGAGGCCGAACGCGGCGGCCGACCCTTCCTCGTGCTGCGCGACGGCTCCGGTGAGCAACAGATCGTCGTCGTCGAGACGGGCACAGCCGAGCTCTGGGTCGGACGCGGCGAGGCCGCCGGCCTGCGGATCGAGTGGGACGAGGAGGTCTCCGCCCTGCACGCCCAGATCGAGGTCGTCGGCGGCGAGTGCACGCTGCTCGACGATGGCCTCTCCCGCAACGGCTCCTTCGTCGGCGAGGAGCGCGTCCACGGTCGCCGCCGCCTGCGCGACGGCGACACGCTGCGCTTCGGCCGCACCAGGGTCCTCTATCGCCGCCCTGGCGAGTCGGCGCCGGAAGCGACCGTGGTCGCGACCGAGATGCCATCCGCGGCCGCCGTCTCCCCCGGCCAGCGCCGCGTCCTGATCGCCCTCTGCCGCCCTTTTAAGGACGGCTCGACCTTCGCCACGCCTCCCACCAACCAGGCGATCGCCGCCGAGCTCCACCTCAGCGTCGACGCGGTCAAGACCCACATGCGCACCCTCTTTGAGCGGCTCGGGGTCGAGGACCTGCCGCAGAACCGCAAGCGCGTCGCCCTGATTGAGCGGGCGCTGCAGAGCGGCATCGTCGCCCCGCGGGACCTTTAGCCCTCAGCACGACGCTGGACGCATATGCGATTGGAGTGGGGAACATTTCTCCCCACACTCACTCGTTAGTAGTGATGAAGGCCTAACTGCGACGACGGGAAGCCATGCATCTGTCCCTGGCGGTCACGACGAGCGAAATCCAAGAATTCTTCTTCGATTGGTACCCGGTCTTCGGGGTCTTCTTCATGGCCTGTCTGCTGCTCGTCTTCCTCAAGCTGATGCGCAGCACGGTCGGCTCAACCAAGCCGGAGACGGTAAAGGCGAGCCGCACCGAGCCGGTGCTATGGGACGAGGTGCAGGGCGTCGACGCCGCCAAGGACGAGCTGATGGACGTCGCCGAGTGGCTGCGCGACCCCGATCGCTTCGCCGCCCTGGGCGCCCAGCCGCCCCGCGGCGTGCTGCTCTTCGGCCCCCCCGGGACCGGTAAGACGATGCTGGCGCGGGCGGTTGCCGCGCAGGCCGGCGTCGACTTCTTCGCCGCCTCGGGTTCGAGCTTCGTTGAGATGTTTGTCGGGAGGGGTGCCGCCCGGATCAGGCGGCTGTTCAAGGAAGCGCGCAAGTCGGGCCGTGCGGTGATCTTCATCGACGAGCTCGATGCAGTGGGGGGCGCGCGCGGTGGAGGCGGCGACGGCGGCACCAGTGAGCGCGAGCAAGCGCTCAACCAGCTATTGGTCGAGCTCGACGGTTTCGAGCGCGATCCCGGCACGGTGATCGTGATCGCCGCCTCCAACCACGTCGACAAGCTCGATCACGCGCTGCTGCGCCCGGGCCGCTTTGACCGCCAGGTCCTGGTCGCGCCGCCGGACCGCCAGGGGCGCGAGGCGATCCTGCGCGCGCACGCCAAGGGCAAGCCGCTCGGGCCCGACCTCGACCTGACCGATGTCGCCCGCAAGACGACCGGGATGACCGGCGCACAGCTCGCTAACGCGCTCAACGAGGCGGCGATCATCGCCGGCCGCGCCGAACGCAAGGCGATGGCGCGCGAGGACCTCGACGAGGCGCTGCTGCGCCAGGCCGTCGGCTCACAGCAGGCGCGCCACCTGAACCAGAAGGAGCGCCGCATCGTCGCCTACCACGAGGCGGGCCACGCGCTCTGCCGCCGCCTGCTCGGCCTCGATCCGCCGGAGATCCTCAGCATCGTGCCGCGCGGACCGGCGCTCGGCTTCGTCGGCCACTCGCCGCAGGAGGACACCTACCTCAAGTCCCGCGACGAACTGCTCGACGAGATCGTCACCCTGCTGGGCGGCCGCGCCGCCGAGGAGGAGGTGCTGGGAAACTCCTACTCAGGCGCAGTCGACGACCTCGCCCGCGTGCATGCGGTCTGCAACCAGATGGTCGGCGAGTTCGGCATGGGTGTCGCCCTCGACGCCGACGGCGCCGCGCCGATCGCCCTGCCGACGGGGGACTACGCGCTCTCCGACCGGACCCGCCGCGACGTCGACCTGGCGGCGATGAACCTGGCGCGCGAGGCCTACCGCCGCGCCCGCTCCCTGCTCGCGGCGAACCGCGAATGCCTCGACGACTTGGCGGCAAACGCGCTCGAGCGCGAGACGCTGACCCGCGAGGACCTCGACGAGATCTTCGCCGCCCACGAGCTGCGCGAAGGAACCCACCTGGGGCTGTTCGAGCACGCGGTCGCCACGCTCCCCTCCGCAGCCGAGGCGCCGAGGTAGCATCCTCGGTACAGGTGGCATACCAGAGCGATTCTGACTATTACTTTCCGCCCGGCCGCTCGCTGGCGCGGATGGTCCACGGCGAGCGCGCGGTCGGCCTGCTCTACGGCCAGCGGGCGCTGCTGATCGGGGCGCTGGAGCCGCTCACCTACACAGGCACGATGCTGAGCACCGGCTCGGGCAACCGGCCCTTCCAGCGGCTCGCCCGCACGGCCAAGATCCAGGAGACGGTCCTGCTTGGCACCCGCGCCGAGGCCGACAAGGCGCTGGCGGTGGTGCGGCGCCTGCACGAGCGGGTCAATGGCGAGCTGGCCGAAGCTGCCGGCGTCCACGCCGCCGGCACCCCCTACTCGGCCTTCGACCCGGAGCTGATGCTGTGGACGCTGGCGGTGATCGCCGACTCCGGGCGGGCGATGTACGAGACGATGGTGCGACCGCTGAGCGAGGTCGAGCGGGAGGAACTGTGGCAGGACTACGTGCGCTTCGGCGAGCTCTTTGGGCTGCCCAGCAACGATGTCCCGACCAGCTACCGCGAGTTCAGCGAGTGGTGGGAGCGGCGGCTCTCATCCCCCGACCTGCAGGCGACGCCGCACGGCCTGGCAATGGCGCCGCTGGTCGCCTTCGAGCAACCCGTCCCGGCGCCGGCGCGCGGCAACCTCGTCGCCCAGAACCACATCATCAAGGGCACCCTGCCGCCGCGGGTGCGCGAGATTTTCGACATTCCCTGGGGCCGCGCCCACGAGGCCGGCTTCCGGGCGATGACTGCCGGCCACCGCCGCGCCCGTCACCTTTTCCCACACAAAGTGCGCCGCGGCCGCAACGACGTCTTCTTCGATGTGGTGATGAAGGGCGAGCGCGAACGGGGTGGCACGCGAACCCCACAGCTGGGCGCCAGCGCCTGAGCGGTGGCGCGCCAACCGGCCGAGAGGGAGCCGGTGCGCTGGTGGTCGATGCGGCCAGCGCAGAATCGCAAGCCCGCCACCTACCGCTGCCCCTTCTGCGGCCGGCACCTGCCGGCCCTGAGCGAGCACGTGCTGATCGCCCCCGAGGGCGAGATGAGCCGGCGGCGCCACGCCCACACCGCCTGCGTGCTCGCCGAGCGCAAGGCGGGGCGCCTCCCCAGCGAAGAAGAGTGGCGCCACACCCAACCGCGCCCACCCTCACTCTGGCAGCGCCTGCGCTCGAAACTCAGCTAGCTACTTGAGCACCTTGCAGGGCCGGAAGAAAGTGCCGGAGAGCAATGTCCCGTCCTCAAAGCCGAATTTGCCCCGGGCCTGCAAGCGGCCGTTTTCACAGCGAGCGCTGATGTAGCTGTGTCGCTTGGCCTTGTAGGTCCATTCGCGGCCGATCTTGATGAAGCCGGAGACCGGATGGCCGTAGCCGTTGACGATCTTCGGGATTTTGGCGTCGGTGCGGTAGCCGTAGAGGCCATTGTGGATTTTTTCGATCACGACCTGAAAGAGGATCGTCGACGGAGCTGGAACGTCGAGGTGAGCGTGGACCAGGACCGTGGCGAAGCCGTTCTTTCTGGGTCCGTTGAAAAGTGTGATTCCAGTGCTCGCCGGAATTGGCTTCTGTTCGGGCAACGCTACGACCGCCGTGCCGTAGCCCTTGCCGACGATCGCATCGCCGCAGGCCCGCCGTGCCGCGGGCACATCGGTAGCCACCAGCTGGCCTTTCGTGCAGACCGGCAGACCGGTGGTATCGAGCACCCCGTGGCGGTCGTATTCGAAAGTGAGGTCGTTCAGGATCGGCGGAAGTTCTCCCGACACCGTTGAGATCGTGCCACCCCCGTGGATTTTGATCGGGGCATTTCGAAACCGCGGCAACTTTTCCGGGGTGAAGCCACCGTGCCCGATGATCAGCAGATCGCCCGCACGCAATTCGACTCGTTCGACCTTGCGAACCGCGCTCGCCGAACCCACCATCACCAGCAACCCGAGCAGAACTCCTACGACGATCTTTTTTCGCATGTGAACCTCCCGGTGGACGACACCGAAGACGTTACTGATTCACCGGATTACTTGAGAACTTTGCAGGGCCGAAAAAATGTGCCCTTAAGGAACGTGCCGTCTTTGAAACTGAATTCGCCGCGGGCCTGCAGGCGGCCGTTTTCGCAGCGGGCGTTGACGTAGCTGTGCTTCTTGCCCTTGAAGGTCCATTTGCGCTCGACCTTGATGTTGCCCGAGATCGGGTGGCCATAGCCGCCGGCGATCTTGGGAATTTTCGCCTCGACGCGGTAGCCGTAGACGCCTTTGTGGATTTTTTCGATCACGACCGGCACGATGAAGGTGGTGGCGATCGGGACAGTTGTGTAAGCGTGGGCGAGAACGGTGTCGAAACCGCGCACCTTGGGACCGTTGAAGAGGGTGATCGGCGATGAGACCGGGATCGGTCCTTGTTCGGGGAACTTGACGATCGCACTGCCGACGCCCTTGCCGACGATCGCCCCAGGACAGGCGGCGCGGGCAACCGGAACGGTGGTGGCCTGCAGTTTCCCGGCCGTGCAAGCCGGTAGACCGGTGGTGTCGACCGAGCCGTGGCGGTCCAATTCGAAGGTGAGCGTTTCCAGGATCGGTGGCAGTTCGCCGGAGACGGTCGACAGCTTGCCGCCGCCGTAGATCAGGATCGGCGCGTCCTTGTGCCGGGGCAGCGTTTCGGGCCGGAAGCCACCGTGGCCGACGATCAAGAGGTCGCCGGCGCGCAGTTCCACCCTGTCGTTGTCGCGCACCGCGCTTGCGGTGCCAACCACTGCGAGCGCGGCCAGGACAAGCACAGCGAACCCGATCAGTCTCCTTTTGATCGAGTTCCTCTCCACGGACAACCTCCTCCGGCCTAGTTACGCACCTTGCAGGGAAGGAAGAAACTGGCCTTCAGTACCTGGTTGACTTCCGCCGCCGCTGACGGTGCTTCTTCGGGCCCTTCTTTGAAGCTGAATTCGCCTCGGACCTGGAAGTGACCGGTTTCGCAGCGGGCGTTGATGTAGCTGTGCTTCTTGCCCTTGAAGGTCCATTTCTTGCCGACTTTTGCCGAGCCGGAGATCGGGTGGCCGTAGCCGCCGGCGATCTTCGGGATTTTCACGACGATTTTGTAGCCGTAGACGCCCTTGTGGATTTTCTCGATCACGATCGGGACAATGAAGGTGGTCGGCCCGGGATAGTCGAGGTGGGCGTGGGCGATGATCGTGTCGTTGCCGCCCTTCTTCGGCCCGTTGAAGAGGGTGATCGGCGAGCCGACTTTGATCGGCTTCTGTTCGGGGAACTTGACGACGGCGCTGCCGAAGCCTTCGCCGACGATCGCGTCCTTGCACGCCTTGCGGGCAGTCGGCACGTCGGTGGCGACGAGTTTGCCTTTGGTGCAGACGCCGAGGCCGGTGGTGTCGAGCGCGCCGTGCTTGTCGAATTCGAGGATGAAGGTGTCGAGGATCGGTGGCAGGTCGCCGGAGAGGGTCGAGATCGTGCCGCCCCCTTCGGTAACGATCGGCGCGTTTTCGTGCTTGGGCAGGGCCTTCGGCGAGAAGCTGCCCTCCGCATCGAGCACGAGGTTCCCGAGAACCACGTGAACGTGGAAGGCGCTTGCCGTGGCGGCAAAAGCGAGCAATCCCAGCACAACGAGTCCTGCGACGATCTTGCTCTTCATCAGACCTCTTCCCCTCCCGTTTCCCAGAAGCTCCAAGATACCTAAGGCGACACAAATGGATGTTAAGGTCGGGCAGGCTTGCGCCCCGCGACGAACTGCGCCAGCCCGTTCAGGCGCCGCTCGACATCGATCACTCCCTGTGCTGCGAGCGCCTGGGTCAGCTCATCGCGCCCGAAGACCCTGACACCGCTCAGGCCGCGCACTACGGTGTTCATCGCTGACGTCGGCAGCGGTCCCCGGTTGCAGCTAGACATCAGCGCCAACCGCCCCCCCGGCGCCAACACCCGCACCATCTCCGCCAGCGCTCGCATCGGCTCCTCAATCAGATAGAGCGCCGCGAAACAGCAAACCGCGTCGAAGCTCTCATCGCGAAAGGGCAGGTCGCAGGCATCGCCCCTTACGTAGGTGAGATTCCCCATCGGGTTCTCGCGAACGGCGACCTCGAGCATCGTCGCCGACGAGTCGACGCCAACGACGGGACCGGTGCCGGCCGCCAGGGCGAAATCGCGGGTGAAGTTTCCAGGTCCGCAGGCGACGTCGAGAACCCGCTCGCCCGGTGAGATCGAGAGCATCGACAGCGCGATCCGGTGCTCCTCCTCAGTGCCGGGGCCAGTCAGACCCATCAGGAATCGGCCCGCCACCGGTCGCCAGAAACGCTGGTAGATCAGCGGCACCGCGCGGCTCCTCATTAGCCGCTGCGCGACGTTACCGCCGGCTCTAGCCACCCCAAGCAGGTCAAGGTAGCCGTGTTGGAGATCCAGCTCTTGCGGCCGCCGCTGCGGCTCGAAAAGCTCCAGAGCTTGCTCTACCGGCAACTGCAAGTGGGCGGTGACGGGCTCGAACCGCCGACTTCCTCCGTGTAAAGGAGGCGCTCTCCCAACTGAGCTAACCGCCCAGGCCTCACTCTGATTATGAAACACAAGAAGGGAGCAGGCGGCGCGGTGGTGGGATGGGGAGAATGCGCAGCGTGAGATTCGAGGTCTTCTGGCGGGTGGCCCTTGTGCAGCTGGTGGCGGTTGCGGCGCTTTCGCTGCTGCTCGCGGCTGTCTTCTCACACGGCTTCTTCGTCGACTGGGGCTGGCTCGCCGGCCCGGCGGCCTGGCTGCTCTGCGCCTGGCTCACGGCGCGGGTCGTCGGCCTCGAGCTGCGGCTGACGCTGGTGCGCGCGGTGGTGGCGGGCTTGGTCAGCCTGCTGGCCGTGCTGATCGGTCAGCATTGGCTCGGCGCGCTGATCGCGATCGGGCTCTTCGCCTATCTCTGCGCGCAGGGCAGGGGCAGAAGGACGGCATGGACCTAGGGCTGGAGGGCCGCGTTGCGCTGGTGATGGGCGCCAGCCGCGGCCTCGGCCGGGCGATCGCCGCGGCGCTGGCGCGCGAGGGCGCGCGGGTGGCGATCGCAAGCCGCTCGGGCGAGAAACTTGAGCAAGCCACAGCCGAGATCGGTGACGCGGTGACGCCGTTCGTCGCCGACGCCTCTGACCTCGACCGCCTCGCAACCCTGCCCGCGGAGGTCGCCGAGGCGCTCGGCCCGGTCGAGATCCTCGTCACCAACACCGGCGGGCCTCCGTTCGGCGGCGCACTCGACCACGAGCTCGAGGATTGGGAGACCGCCTATCGCTCGCTGGTCCTCGCCCCGCGTCTCCTTACGGGCGCGGTCCTCCCCGGCATGCGCGAACGCAGCTGGGGACGGATCGTCAACGTCGGCTCCACCTCCACCCGCGAGCCGATCCCCGGCCTCAACCTCTCCAACGCCCACCGGATGGCGGCGGTCGGCTTCCTCAAGACGCTCTCGCAAGAGGTCGCCGCCGACGGGATTACCGTCAACACGGTGGCCACCGGCCGCTTCGGCACGGAACGCCTCGCCGACCACACCGGCTCCCTCGAAGCTGCCGAAGAAGCCGCGAAGCAGGAAGTCCCCGCTGCCCGACTCGGCCGCCCGGAGGAGTACGGAGACCTAGTCACCTTCCTCTGCTCGGACCGTGCCGCGTACATCACCGGCACCGTCATTCCAATCGACGGCGGCCTCCTCCACTCCGCTTCTTGAGGGCCGATCCCGGTAGGGGTGGAACGTCTTGTACTTTTTGGGCGTCCACCTTGAGGCGCCAGCAGGTGTCTCTCCATCCAAAAAGTTAAGTGGAACCCCTACCGGGATCGGCCCCCGGGCGCATAGAAGGAAACAGAATGACGTCGCGAAGGTTCTCGGCGCCAGCGAGGATCATCGTCAGGCGATCGATGCCGATGCCCGAGCCGCCCGCAGGCAACGAGCCGTATTCGAGCGCCCGCACGAACTCGTCGTCGCTTGGATAGGGCGCCTCCTCGCTCTCGGGGTGGCGGCGCTGGCGCTGGCGCACGAAGTTCTCGCGCTGCATATCCGCGTCATTCGTGTCGGTGCCGCCGCCGATGATCTCCATCCCGTCGACGACCCCGTCGAAGGCCTCGCCCAACAGCTCGGGATGCTCGGGCACCGGCTTCACGGTCGGCCAGAGTTCGCGCGGCAGGTCGACAAGGAAGGTGGGTTGGACCAGCTTCGGCTCGATCAGCTTGCCCTGGATCCCGTCGACGATCCAGGCCCAGTCCGCGTCCGGGGCGACGTCCTCCCCCAACAGCTCGACCAGTTCCTCGCGGCTCGCGGTGAGGATGTCGACGCCGGATTCCTCGCGTATCGCGTCGCGCAGGGTGATCCGCTTCCACGGAGCCTTGAAGTCGATCGTGCGACCGTCGCGCTCAACCACCGTTGTCCCCAGCACCCGCTCGACCACGGTCGAGATCATCTGCTCGGCGAAGTCCATCACGCCCTCGTAGCCGGCGCAGCTGAGGAACCACTCGAGCATTGTGAACTCGGGATTGTGTTTGGGTGAGATGCCCTCGTTGCGGAAGAACCTGCTCAGCTCGTAGACGTTCTCGAAGCCGCCGACGATCGCCCGCTTCAAGTAGAGCTCGGTCGCGGTGCGCAGGAACAGTTCGCGGTTGAGGGCGTGGTGGTGAGTGGTGAACGGGCGGGCCGCAGCGCCGCCCGCGAGGGTCTGCAGGACCGGCGTTTCGACCTCGACGAAGTCGCGCTCGTTGAGGTAATTGCGGATCGCCGCGACCAGCTTCGCCCGCATCGCGAAGATCTCACGCGAGCGCTCGTTCGCCATCAGGTCGAGCTCACGCTGTCGGTAGCGAACCTCGGGGTCGGAGATGCCGTGGAAGAGGTCGGGCGGATCGCGCAGCGCCTTGCCCAGCATCACGCACTCGCGCGCCGCCAGCGCTAGCTGGCCGCGCTTGGTTACGTGCAGATCGCCCTCGACCCCGACCGCGTCGCCGATGTCGAGGTCGTCGATCCGGCCGAAGGCCTCCTCGCCGAGTGAGTCGAGCCGAGCGTAGGCCTGGATCGAGCCGCTCAGGTCGCGGATGTCGAGGAAGGCGGTCTTGCCGTGACCGCGACGGCCGACTAGGCGCCCGGCGATCCGGTAGGAGAACTGCGAATGCGCGCCCTCCCCCAGCTCCTCCGGGTCGTGCGCCGCGAAGATCGCCGAGATCTTGTCGCGGTCAGGAAAGCCCTCGTGCGGATAGGGCTCGATGCCCTCGGCGCGCAGCCGCTCGAGCTTTGCCCGCCGCACATCCTCAGTTGAGCCCTGCGAGGGCTCGGCCCCCGCAGGCACGTCACTCATGGGGCCAGGCCGACCGTCACTCGCTCGTCACCGCGGTAGTCAGTCCGCGTTTCCGCCTCACCCAGCAGCTCCCGCATTACCGGACCGTGGTGGGTGTCGTGCTCGAGCGCCAGCCGCCAGCCGCTCGGCGTTTCGGCAATCAGGCCGCGGATCACGCCGAGGCCGTCGTCGCCGCTGTCGCCGAGCACGGCGATCTCCGGCTCACGCCTGATCTCCGGTGAGCGCTCATCGATCGAGGTGTCAGTGATGTAGGGAAGGTTGGCGATCAGCAGGTCGACCTGGTCGACGTGATCGGGAATCCCCCTGGCCACGGTCACCTCGAGCGGGATGCCGAGGCGCCCGGCGTTCTCGCGAGCTTTCTCCGCCGCCTCCTCGGAGAGATCCGAGGCGGTCACCCGCAAGTCCGGCCGCTCGCTGAGCAGCGCCAGCGCGATCGCGCCCGAGCCGGTGCCGACCTCGTGCACGCGCGAGCCCTTCGGCAGCTCGACCCCGACGCTGACCAGCAGCTCGGTCTCGCGGCGCGGGATCAGCACCCGCTCGTCGACGGCGATCTCGATCTCGCGGAAGCGGCAGCTGCCGAGGATGTACTCGAGCGGCTCGCGTTCGCTGCGACGCGAGACCAGCCGTTCGATTTCCTCGCGCATCGCGAGCGACACCTCAGTTGCGCCGTCCAGCTCTAAATCGGCGACCCGGATCGCCAGCGCTTTCGCCACCAAGGCCTTCGCATCGGCTTCCGGCGCCTCGCAGCCGGCCGCGGCAATCGACTCCGTTGCTTGCTTCACCATCTCGCTGGCGCTCGCCATCAGCGGCGCTCCTTCCGTCTGGGCTCCCACGGTTACAACCCCGCTACGGGTCTGATTGGCTCGGTGGAGGCCACGCGCGACAGGGTACCGTGTCGGCGCCGCACGGCGGCGATCCACACCGCACCGGCAAGCATCATCACCAGGCTCTCCCACTGGGCGGTGGTGAGGCCCAGGGCAACGGCGTCGTTACGGCGCAAGAACTCGACCAAGAAGCGCTCGGCGCCTGCATAGAAGAGGTAGATCGCGAAGAGGACACCGGCCCGGACGCGGTCGCGCAGCTGCCAGAGGACCCAGGCGCCAAGGCCCATCGCCAGGGTCTCGTATACCGGCGTCGGGTGGACGGTGCGATCGGTGGGGACGGTGCCATCGGGATAGGACATCGCCCAGGGGCCGTCCCAGGGCTTGCCGTAGTCGCCGTCGCCGGAGAGCTGGCAGCCACAGCGCCCGATCGCGTAGCCGAGGGCAAGCGCCGGCGCGGCGAGGTCGAGCAGGGCGAGTTCGAGGAAATCGCGGTACCAGGCCCAGAAAAAGACGGCGAGGGCGCCGCCGATCGCGCCGCCGTACCAGACCAAACCGGAGCCGGAAAAGAGGTTGCCGATCAGGTCGCTCTTGACGCTGCTCCAGTTCTGAATCACGAAGTAGACGCGTGAACCGACGATACCGCCGAGCAGCGCCGAGAAACCCATCTCGTAGGCCCAGTCGACCGGCTTGCCGATCTCCCCCAAGCGCTTCCAGATCAGCGCCCCGGCGGCGAGGAAGGCGAGCGCGAACATCAGCCCGAAGGTCTGCAGCGTGAGCGGGCCGAGGTGGAGCTCGGGGTACATGCTCGCTCAGCCGCCGAGCAGCATCTCGAGCAGCGCCTTCTGGGTGTGGAGGCGATTCTCCGCCTGATCCCAGACAGCGGAGCGATCGCCGTAGAGCACCTCGGCGGTGATCTCCTCGCCCGGATGGGCCGGCAGGCAGTGCATGACTACGGCGCTGTCTTTTGCCGCCGAGAGCAGATCGGCATCGATCCGAAACGGGGCGAGGTCGGCGCGGCGTCGATCCACCTCGGCCTCGTCTCCCATGCTGACCCAGACGTCGGTGTAGATCGCGTCGGCGCCAGCCGCCGCGTCGCGCGGATCGCCAGTCAGCTTCACCCCGTGACCCTCCTCCAGCTGATAACCGGCCGGCGCCGCGACCACCACCTCGACCCCGGCAAGCTCGCCGAGGATCGCCAGCGAGCGGGCGACATTGTTGCCGTCGCCGACGTAGGCGAGGCGGAGGCCGGCGAGGTCGCCGCAGCGCTCGCGCAGGGTCAGCAGGTCAGCAAGGGCCTGGCATGGATGGTGCAGCGGGGTGAGCGCGTTGACCACCGGCACCTCGGCAACGGTGGCGAGCTCGGCCACCGCCTCGTGCGAGCCGGAACGGATCACGATCGCGTCGACGTAGCGCGAGAAGATCCGCGCTGTGTCGCCGACCGACTCGCCGCGCGAGACCTGCAGCTCATTGCCGCGCAGCATGATCGGTGTCGCGCCCAGCTCGGCGGCGCCGACCTCGAAGGAGATCCGCGTCCGGGTCGAGGGCTTTTCGAAGACGAGGGCGATGCTGCGCCCAGCCAGCGCCTCGGCGCCGAGCCGCTCGCGCCTGCCGGCTTTGAGCGCGGCAGCGCGATCGAGCAGTTTTCCCAGCTCGAAGGCACCCAGCTCTTCACCGGTGAGGAAGTCGCGCTTCTTCAAGCAGCGGATACTAGAGTTTGTCCGGAAACCCCCGCGCACGTCTGGCGGCGGCGGACACGGCGCGGTGCAGCGTCCTCAGTCGGCCAAATAGCGCTGCTATTCGGCCTCCCTGCGTCCTTGCCCCGCTTGGTCCGGCGCTCACCAGCCGCACACGCGAGTTTTCGGACAGACTCTGGCGGTGGAATTCACCGCCGTAGGCTGGAATCTCTTCCACGGAAGAGACTTCCCGCCCGATCCCGCCCTCTTCACCTGGCGTTCGCGCCTGCTGAGGGTCGAGGAGCGCAATGAGACTCACGTTCAGGTCAACCGCGACCTCGCAGTTGAGTTCAGCGAAATGCTTGCCAGCGCCAAGTGGGACGTAGCGCTGCTGCAGGAGTGTCCGCCGCGCTTTTCCGCCGCGCTGGCCAGCGCCTGCAAAGCCGAGGGGCATCGCGTGCTCACCTCGCGCAACTCGCTCGGCACTCTGCGCGCCGTCGCCGCCCGCCTCAACCCGGACCTGATCGCCTCCGCCGAGGGCGGCTCGAACCTGACCCTGGTCCGCAACTCGATCGTCGAGCGACGGGAGTCGACGATCCATGAGGGGCGGCCAGAGCGGCGGGCGATGGCGTTCACCCGCACCGCCTCCGGCCTCTGTATCGCCAACCTGCACGCGACAAACGACAGGCCCGAGCTCGCTGCCGCCGACGTCCTGCGGGCGGCGGAAGCCGCGAGCGGGTGGGCTGGCGATTCGCCACTGCTCTTTGGCGGCGACCTCAACCTGCGCCCCGGGGAGGATCCCGGTGTCTTCGACGATCTGCGCAACCAATTCGGCCTCACCGGGACCACCGGTCCGCGCGCGATCGACCACTTGCTCTCGCGCAACCTCACCGTGGTCATTGCGCCGACGCTCTGGCCTGCCGAGCGCCGCGAGCTGCGCGCGGGCGGCCGCGCGCTGCGCCTCTCCGACCACGCTCCCGTCCAGGCAAGCTTCGCCTCAGGCTGACCCCCAAGCCCCCCGAACGGGCAGGGATGAGATAGTCAGTCGCAACCCCCGCGTAAACCACCAGGAAGGCGAGTGAGTATGGCCGCGAAAAAACAGTCCGCCGGCAAAGCGACGAAAAAAGTGAAAGCCGGCACGCAGGCCAAAAAGGCCGCCGCCAAAAGCGCCAAAAAACCGGCTGCTAAAAAAGCTAAAGCCAAAACCAAAGCGAAAACTGCAAAAAAATCGACTCGTAAATCAGCGCCGCGCGCGGGCGCGACGACCGGGCTCGACAAGAGCGTCGAGCAGTTCCGCGAGAGCCTCGAGCGCAACGTAACCCTCAGCCGCGACCGCCTGCAGGAGGTCGTCGACGACGCGGTCAAACGCGGCAGGATGACCCGCGGCGACGCCGAGAAAATGCTTACCGACCTGGTCAAAAAGGGTCGCAGGCAGACTGACTCGCTGCTGAAGGAGCTGGAACGGCTGGTCCAGCAGGCCCGGCGCGAGGTCGGCGGCCGGGCCGAGCCGGTGCGCAAACAGGCGACGCAGGCCGCGCGCCGCGCCCGCAAGAAACTCGGTTAACCGTGGAGGGGGCCACCGGTGAGAAGCCGGCGGCCCGCCTGCATCGAGGCGAGCAGCTCGAGGTAGAGATCGACTCGCTCGCCTTCGGCGGGCGGGGCGTTGCGCGCAGTGAGGGGCTGGTCGTCTTCGTCGCCGGGGCACTGCCCGGCGACCGGGTGCGGGTGGAGATCACCAAAGCGAAGAAGCGCTTCGCCGAGGCGCGCACGGTTGAGCTGCTGCAGCCCAGCGCCGAGCGCATCGCCGACCGCTGCATCCACGAGGGCGAGCCCTGCCCCGGCGCCCCCTGGCAGGGGCTCGCCTACGAGCGTCAGCTCACTCACAAGAGCGAGCAGGTCGACGAGGCGCTGCGGCGGATCGGCGGCCTCGACGGCTTCGAGCTAGAGCAGATCGAGCCGGCGCTCGAGCAGTGGCGCTACCGCAACAAGCTCGAGTACTCCTTCGGCGAGCGCGACGGCGAACCGACCCTCGGCTTCCACGCCCGCGGCCGCTGGGACCTGATCGTCGACGTCGATGACTGCCAGCTTGCCTCCGAGCGCGGTAACGCGGCGCGCAACGCGGTCCGCGAGTGGGCGCGGCTGGAATCGGTCCCCGCCTACGACTCGCGCGCGCGGGAGGGCACCCTGCGCAACCTGGTTGTGCGCGAGGGCTGGCGGACGGGGCAGATCCAGACTCGGCTGGTCACCTCGGCGGCCGCCTTCCCCAAACCACCGGTCGACCTGCACACCGCGATCGAGGGCGACAGCGGCGGCACCGACGGCCCGACTGGGGTGCTCGGCGAGGAGCGCCTACGCGAGGAGCTGAGCGGGCTGAAGCTGGAGATGTCACACGGCGCCTTCTTCCAGACCAACACCGAGATGGCCGAGCGCCTCTACGCGATCGCCGCCGAGTACGCGGGGCTGAGTGGCAACGAGCGCGTCTTCGACCTCTACTGCGGGATCGGCACGATCGGCCTGACGATGGCGGCCAAGGCCGGCGAGGTCTGGGGCGTCGAGATCGTCCCCGAGGCAATCGCCGACGCCGAACGCAACGCCGAGCAGAACAAGATCGAGAACGCCCACTTCTACGCTGGCAGCGCCCGCACCAGCGTGCGACCGCTGATCGAGCAGGCAGGCAAACCCGATGTCGTCGTAATCGACCCGCCCCGGGCCGGCCTCTCGCAAAAGATCGTCCGCCGCCTGATCGAGTGCGAGGCAAAGAAGATCGTCTACGTTTCCTGCAATCCGACCACCCTCGCCCCCAACGCCGCCCAGCTGGTCGAGGCCGGCTATACCCTGCGCCGCGTCAAGCCGGTCGACATGTTCCCCCAGACCCCGCACATCGAGTGCGTGGCGCTGCTGGAGAAGTAGCGCTTAGACCTGACTGGCGATGGCCGCGAAGCCGGCGATGATGGCCCCGGAAATCGTTATGAACCCGAAGACCAATGCGCGCTGAACTCCATTGATCTCTTTGCGCACCTCGCCTATCTCTCCTCGCACACCGCTGATCTCTCCCCGTATCGCCTTGAATTCGTCCTTCATCTCGATTCGCACGCCACGGATCTCGGCTTCTACTCGATCGAACCTCTGGTCGACCTGGTCGAACCTCTGGTCGACCTGTGCGAAACGCTGGTCAACCTGGTCGAACCTCTGGTCGACCTGAACGAAGCCGCGATCGACCTTGCCGCTGAGGTCGTCGAGCCGCCCGTCTGTCCATTCCTGAACCATTGCCTCCATGATGATGCCACGCTAGCCTGAAATGTGTTGTCTGTGGTTGAGTTGAGATTGGAAATTCGTCACAGCTTCCCCTCAAAAGCCAGGCAATAGTCTTCCTCGCCATGAGCGATGGAAAAAGGAGAGGATTCGGAGTGGCTGCCGGGCTCGATCCCGAGGTGGCTCGGCCGCTGGCTGAGCGCTGCGCCGAGCTGGGCTACGACTCGATGTGGTCCAACGACCATCCCGGCGCCAAAGGCCTGGAGACACTGGCCGAGTTCGGCTCCGCTGCCCCAAACATCGACCTCGGGGTCGACGTGATCGCCCTCGACCGCACGCCGCCAGAGGTCATCGCTGCCGACATCGAGCGCCTCGACCTGGACCCGGCCCGCCTCTGGCTCGGCGTTGGTGCCGGCTTCTCGAAGAAGCCGCTGACGCAGATGCGCGAGTCCCTCCCCGACCTCCGCAAGAAGCTCCCCGGCGTCCGCCTCGTCCTCGCCGCAATGGGCCCAAAGATGTGCGCCCTAGCCGGCGCCGAGTTCGACGGCGTCTTCTTCAACTGGATGACCCCCGCCTTCGCCGCCGACGCCCGCCAAAAGGTAGAGGCCGGAGCTCAAGAAGCTAACCGCGAAGCGCCCCCAGTTTTCGGCTACGTCCGCACGGCCGTAGGCCCCGACGCCCCGGAGCGCCTAGCCAAGGAGGAGTCCTTCTACCGCGACCTCCACCCCGGCTACCGCAACCACTTCAACCGCCTAGCCGAGCCCGAGGGCACCGTCGGAGTAGCCGCCCCCGACAGCGACAACGCCCAGTCCCAACTGGCCGCCTACGAAGCCCTCGACACCATCGTGGTCAGGGGCCTAGCTTCAGCAAAGGTAGACCCGATGCTCACCGTCGCCGAGTCCGCCGCCCCCTGAACGCTTAGAGGAGGGACTGGGGTGCCTCCGGCGCAGCGGCGTCATGGTTTTCGCACAGACCACTCAGCGAGTAACGCGCCGTTAGAGGCGAAAACCCCAGCAAGACGGAGGGCACCCCAGTCCCTCCTCACCGCTCAGTAGGGCGGCAAATCCTCGTACCAGTCGCCAAGCGTCTTGAAGGCCCGCCAGAAGCGCTGCTTGGCGTTCTCTTCATCGAGCGAATCGTCGATGTCAGGGGTATAGAGCGCATCGACGGTAGGCGTAAAGGCCTGGATCTCCCCCTCACGCGCCTCGACCGTCCGCGAGAGAGGCATTTCAAAGCCATTGAGCACCCGCAACGCGGGCTCGCCCATGACGACGACGATCTTCGGCTGCACGATCGCGATCTCTTCGACCACGCGGCGCAGGCACTCCTCGGCGGCGAGGTCGGGCTCCGCGATCGGGCACTTGACGCAGAGGGTCCCGTAGACGACGAGCGGATCGATCCCAAGCCGCTTGAAGCTCTTCATCAGCGCGTTGCCGGCGCGCCCGTAGAAGGCGACGCCCTCTTCGATCTCCGCCGCGGCGGGCGCCTGCTTGAGCATGAAGACGTCGGCCTGCGGGTGGCCGGAGCCGAGCACCGGCATCAGCTTGCCGCGCGGGCAGTGGGGGCAGGCCTGCAGATCGTGGGTCAACTGGTTGAGCTCGCGGATCGCGCGCTCGAGGTACTTCTCTTTGATCTCGTCGTCGGTCGCCGGCATGCTCGGCGCTCTCTTTGACGAGGCGGGCTCGGCTCCTCTCGCGTCGCCCGCCTGCATCAGCTCTTGCTCGCCGAGCGCCGCTTTCGCGGCCGGCCCCCCCGCACCGGCTTGGCGTCGGGGACGCTGCGTTTCGGCGCCTTCGGTCGGCCCGCCGTCTGCAGCAGCTTCAGGGTCTGCACGTAGACCAGGTTCTTGTGCTTGCGGGTGATGTCGGCGTCGCGCATCGCCTCGAGGAACTCCTCGGGCCCGTCGAAATCGCGGATCCGCACCCGCACGCTGCCCAGCCCCTGGGCGACGTGGCTATCGGAGCCGGCGCCCGGGACGATCCGGTACTTGCGGGCGAAGCGTTCGGCCTCCTCGTTGAAGGCGGTCACGGCCACGCGGGGGTTGAAGACCTCGAGCACGTCGATCTCCTCGACCATGTCGAGCAGGTGCTCATAGTCGGGCACGGAGTGGAAGCGGTCAAAGGGATGCGGCACGTAGACCAGGCCGCCCTGCTCGCGGATCGCGGCGATCGTCTCCGCCATCGTCATCCCCTTCGGGATCTTCTTCTCAAGGAAAAGGCCGATCACCTCGCCCTGCTCGGCGGTCTTCACCTCCTCGGCGACGATCACCTTGATGTCGTCCATTCCCTCGGCGATCCGCCGCGCCTCCAGCGCGCCCGAGACCTCGTTGTGGTCGGTGATCGCGATCGCACCGAGGCCGCGGTCGCGGGCGGTCTCAAGCAGCACCTCGACCGGGGTCGCGCAGTCGGTCGAGTGGTCGGTGTGCATGTGCAGATCGACCTCAATCAGCGGCCTGTCAACGATACGGCGAGCGACCTCGGGATTGCCGGTCGGATCGTGGCGGCGGGCCACCAACCGCAGGTAGATCGTCTCCAGCTCGGCGGCGACGGTAGACCACCCGCGATCCGGTCCGCCCGGCTCGATCAGCTCGTAGTCGGCGGGAAAGTAGCCCTCGAGCAGCCGGGCGGTCTTTGACGAGGTCACCGTGCGTGCGTCGAGCCGCCCGAAGAAGATCTCGACCAGCGGCCGCGCCACCTGGGTCGAGAGCACCCGCTCCTGGGGTGCGTGGAAGGTGGCGACGTTGAGCGCGGAGGAGTGACGCAGGGCGCTCGAGGAGACGCGCGGGGCAAAGGGGTCGTGGACGTGGACGATGTCCGCCGAGGAAGCCCGCAGCAGCTTTTTGACCTGATCGCCGACGCCGGCGACCCGCACGCTGTGGCCGCGCCGCTCCAGCTCCGCCGAGACCCGCTCGATGTAGCGGTTGACCGGGTTCTCGGTACCACGCCGGTGGGGCGTGACCTGGACTATCGAGAGGCGATCAGCCGACACAGGCATGCAGCATAAGAGCCCGCCCGAGGCGGGCTCTTAACTAAGCCTCGGCCTTCGCCGTTGTCGGCACCGGTGCCTTGCCGCGCGTGTTGGCCGCGATGAACTCCTCGGTCTGCTCGCGCGCCTCATCGTCGGGACGCTGGCTGTGCGGCGACTTCATCAGGTAGCTGGAGGGCCCGTCGAGCTGGCCGGCGATGCCGTTGTTGAGCGCCAGCTTGATCAGCCGCACCGCGTCGATCACGACGCCGGCCGAGTTGGGCGAGTCCCAAACCTCGAGCTTGAGCTCGACGTTGAGCGGCACGTCGCCGAAGGCTTTGCCCTCGAGCCGGATGTGCGCCCACTTGCGGTCGGTCAGCCAGGCGACGTAGTCGGAGGGACCAACGTGGACGTCCTCGGCGGGCAGCTCGTGGCCCATGATCGAGGTGACGGCGTTGGTCTTCGAGATCTTCTTCGAGTCCAGCCGCTCGCGCTCGAGCATGTTGTAGAAGTCCATATTGCCGCCGACGTTGAGCTGCGAGGTGCGCTCGACCCGGACGCCGCGATCGTGGAAGAGGCGGGCGAGCTGGCGGTGCACGATCGTCGCCCCGACCTGGGACTTGATGTCGTCGCCGATGATCGGCAGGCCGGCCTCTTTGAAGCGCTTGTCCCAGTAGTCCTCGCGGGCAATGAAGACGGGCAGGCAGTTGACGAAGCCAACGCCGGCCTTGAGCGCCTGCTCGACGTACCACTTGGTCGCGTCCTCAGAGCCGACCGGCAGGTAACAGACCAGCACGTCGGCCTTGGTCTGCTTGAGGATGCCGACGACGTCGGCGGTTTCGCCGGGCGCCTTGGTGATCTTCTCCTTGAGGTACTTGCCGAGGCCGTCGAGGGTCATCCCGCGCTCGACCTTGACGCCCAGGTTCGGCACCTCGGCGAATTTGATCGTGTCGTTCTGCCCCGACCAGATCGCCTCGGAGAGGTCCTTGCCGACCTTCTCGGAATCGATGTCGAAAGCAGCGACGAACTCGACGTCGCCGACGTGATAGCCGCCGAGATCAACGTGCATCAGGCCGGGCACTTCCTCGGAGGGGTCAGCGTCCTTGTAGTACTGGACGCCCTGGATGAAGGAGTTGGCGCAGTTGCCGGTGCCGACTATCGCGACGCGGACCTTCTCGTCCGTGCGGGCGGCGCCGTTGCTGCCGTTTGCTCCGTTGGTCTCGCTCATGTAATTCGAAGTCCTTCCTCGATCGGGCTAGGTGGCAAGGGACACCCTGAGCCGCGACTGGTTACAGATCTGTTGGGTCCGGGGCCTCTTTTGAAAGCTGGTTTCGGACGTGCCATACACGCTGAATCGTGGTGATAATGGTCAGCACCGCGATCAAGTAGACCGCGGGGGCCAGGAGTTCGAAATCGCCGATCCCGGCACCCTTGGCGAAGACCAAGCCGACCGAGAGTATGACTACCCGCACCGGTCGCGTCGCCAAGCCGACCTTGCACTCGACCCCGAGCGCCTCGGCGCGGGCGCGGGTGTAGGAGACCATCAGCGAGCCGAGCACGGCGACGACGCACATCGCTGCGGCGAAATCCTCGCCGGTGGCAGCAAAGTAGCCGGCGACCGCGGCAAGCACGATCCCCTCCTCGATCCGGTCCAAGGTCGAGTCGAGGAAGGCGCCGAAGAGCGTGCCCTTGCCCGACATCCGCGAGTAGCGGCCATCGAGCGTGTCCATCACCGAACCGAGGATGAAGGCGATGCCGGCAAGAAAGAAGAGTCGCTGGGTGACCAGGGCAGCGGCGACCAGATTGCCGATCAGGCCAGCGACCGAGATCGCGTTCGGGGTCAGCCGCGACTCGATCAGGCGGTCGCGGGCGTAGGCCCGAAGCTCCTGGCCGTTGCGGGCCTGACGGCCGTTGCGGCGGCCGCCAGGCGCCCTCGGGGGCGCCGAAGATTCCATCGTGCTGAGGCTACCGGGCGGGGCGGTCCGAGGATACGAACCCGAACTGCATCAAATTCTCTATCCAGGAGGATGAGAATTTGATGCAGTTCGCGCTGCTCAGGCCTCGGCCTCCCGCGGACTTGAGTTGGAGCGCCACGCCCACGCCTCGGGGCGCGCCCGGGCGAGCAGGCGCTGGGCGACGAGGGCGGAAGCCGCGGCGACGCCCCAGCCGAGTGCGACGTCGACCCAGTAGTGGTTGCCGGTGACGATCACGACCCAGGCGATCAGCAGCGGCCAGGCTGCCCACCAGGCTTTCGACCACCAGTGGCGGCAGACCCGCAAGCCGGTGATGCCGATCATCGCGGCGAAGGCGCAGTGCATGCTCGGCACCGCCGCGTAGGGGTTGATGAAGACTTTGGCCAGCGAGGAATCGTGGTTGACGTTGGAGAAGTCGGTGATCGTGTCGATGAAGCCGTGTTCGGGGAACATCCGCGGCGGCGCGGTCGGGTAGAGCGTGTAGCCGACCAGGGCGAAGCCCATCGAGACCACGAACATGTTGCGAACGAAGTAATAGGACTCGTTGCGAAAGAGGTAGAGCCAGACCAGGAAGCCGAGGGCGATCGAGAACTGGGCATTGAGGTAGAGCTGGTTGGCGAGGTCGATCACCCAGTGCGCCGGCAGGAAGAAGGCCTGCACACTGGGCTCGAAGAGAGTGTGGGTCGAGCGCTCGAAATCGATCACCTGCTGGCCGTGCGCGATCGCCTCCGAGCGCTGACCGTCGGCGATGCCCCGGACCAACTCGTAGGCGACGTCGACGAGGACGAGGATTCCCAGCTGGCGCCCGGCGTCCCCCCAACCTTGGGGCAACTTGGATCCAATGCGGGCGAAGGCACGAGACACTGAGCGGACAATTGTAATTCCCCCGTTAACGGGGCCCTACGCGAGGAAGCTTTGGACGTCGTCAATGACCCTGGCGTCGTCTATCCATGGCCAGTGGCCCGCCCCTTGGATCGGCTTTAGCTGTGAGTTTGGAAGGGCCTGGGCATATGCCTCGGCGAAGCGGTACTGGAGGAAGGGGTCGTTGGCACCCCAAAGGACGAGGGCGGGACAGGTGAGGCGTCCCAGCTCCTCGCCGGCGAGGGCGAGGCGGTCGGGGTCGGCGTGGCGGTAGAGCGCCAGCGTGGCCTGGTTAGTGCCGTGGTCCAGATAGCGCCAAATCGTCTCGATGAACCACGGTGGCATCGGGCGGCCGTCTCCGGAGAGCTGGCGCATGATCAACCCCATTGAGGACTTGGTCGTGGTCGCGTTGGCGAGCTCGCCGAGGCCGCGGCGGCGCCAGATCTGCGCGACCCAGTGCCAGCGGTAGCCGGGCAGCAGGGGGATCGCGTTGATCACGACCAGCTTCTCGACCAGCTCGGGGCGCCGCTGAGCTCCGATCAACGCCAGCGAGCCCCAGTCGTGGACTACCAGCTTGCGCTGGCTGACTCCGAGCTCTTCGAGGCACTTCTCCAGGGAGGCCGAGAGGCCGTACATCGAGTAGTCGAAGCCGGACGGGTCCGGGTGCTCGGAGCGACCCCAACCCGGCATGTCGATCGCGATCGAGGCGCCGCCGCGTTGCATGAACGGCAGCCAATCCTCGCCGTGAGTCGGGTTGCCGTGGCAGTAGACGACCGGCGTCTCCTCTCCCGCGACCCGCCGGTAGAAGATCCGGACTCCGTCGACCCGAAGCTCTCCCTCTTCGATCGCCGCGCTCACCGCTCGAACCATAAGGCGGATTAGGGTCGGGGACCGTGATCTGGAAACGACCGCCCAAGCGCCGCGTCCGCGCGATCCGCGATCGCCTGCGGGAGATGTACGGGCAGCCGGTCAACGAACCGCACCGGCATCCGATCGCCGAGCTGATCAAGACCGTGCTCTCCCAGCACACCAACGATCGCAATCGGGACCGGGCGTTTGCGGCGCTGCGGGAGCGATTCCCGACCTGGGAGGAAGTGCGGGACGCGCGCGTCGACGAAGTCGAGGAGGCGATCCGCCCGGGCGGCCTCGGCAAGCAGAAGGCGCCGCGGATCCAGGCGATCCTCGAGCAACTCGGCGAGCAGGCCGACCTCGACTGGACCGAGACCGCGCCGCCGGAAGAATCGATGGCCTATCTCGACTCGCTGCCTGGGGTCGGACGAAAAACAGCGGCCTGCGTGCTGATGTTCTCCTGGGGCATTCCGGAGATCCCGGTCGACGTCCACGTCCACCGGGTCGGGGGGCGGCTCGGCCTCTTCCCCGAGAAGGCTTCCTTCGAACGCGCCCACGACGAGATGCTGGCGATCGTCGACCCCGAGGACGCCTACGAGCTGCACATGAACCTGATCCGGCACGGACGTCAGCTCTGCCGGCCAAAACCGCGCTGCGGCGAGTGCGAGCTTCGCCGAATGTGTCCCTGGTACCGTGCCGGGCGCAAATGAGCAAAAAGACCTTCATCGTCTTCGGGCTGCTGGTCCTCTTCCTCGCCGTCCTGATCCCCTGGCTCGCTTTCCGCTCGGACGGCGACGCGGCGATGGGCGCCCAGGAGGTGCCGGACAGCCTCAAGTCCGGCCAGAGCCTCTTCCAGACCAACTGCGGCACCTGCCACACGCTCTACGCGGCGGGCACGGACGGCAACTACGGGCCAAACCTCGACGTCCTGCTGGCCCCCGCCGGCGTGGCGACCAAAGCCTCGGAAGTCAAAGGAATCGAAGGCCGCGTCCTCAACGCGGTCGAAAACGGCGTCGACAGCACCACCACCCAGGGCCGGATGCCGGGCGGCATCCTCAACAAAGAGCAGGCGCAGGAAGTCTCCGAATTCGTCGCCCGCACCGCAGGTGAGGGCTAAAGGGCCATCCCGGGTAGGGGTTCCACTTAACTTTTCGGTGGAACGAATCAGGCTGTCGCCCGGAGCACGCGCCGAAAAAGTACAAGACGTTCCACCCCTACCCGGGATGGCCCTTGTCAGCAGTTTGTGTCAGTGCGAGCGAAAGAGCAGTGAGCTGTAGAGGCCGGCGTGGTCGGAGTCCCAGAAGCCGTTGATCGGCTGGCGGCCGGTTACGGCTGAGGTTTTGAGCTTGATTTCCTTCGGGTCGCGGGTCATCACGTGGTCGACCTGGTGGTTGAAGTCGGCGACGCTGCCGCCGGCGCCGACCGCGAGCAGGCTCGAGCTGAGGCAGCAGCCGAGCGGCGTGTTCGTGCTGCGCTCGCGCATCCCGGCGCCGAGCAGGGTCCGGTAGGCCTGCTGATCGCCCGGTTCGACCGTGTCGTCGTCGGAGTTCAGGTCGCCGAGCAGGACGACGGGCAGGCTCGTCGTCGCCGGCCCGCCCGGCGCCACCAGCTCCCCAGCCTGCAGGGCGCGGATGCTCGGCACCTGGGTGGCCGGGTCGAACGCCTCGAGGTGGGTGTTGACGAAGCGGAACGTATGACTGCCGCGGACCTTGGCGTCGATCGCAGTCCAGCCGCGGGTGACCGCGAGTTTCACGCCGGAGACGGTGACGACCAGCAGGTTGGCGAAGTGCGCCGCCCGCGGGTGCTTGAAGGTGACGCCGGCACCGTTGCGGACGAGGATCACGTCGCGCATCGTCAGCCTGCCGTTGATCTCGGCGTTGGGGATCGCGCCGTTGGGGCCGTCGCCGGCGACGCCGTTCTCGTTGGCTGGCGCTTCGAAGTCGAACTCGTCCTGGGAGACCGCGACCCGGTACTGCGGCTTGCCCTTGGCCTTGTTGAGCTGGGCCATCAGTTCGGTGAGGTAGTCGTAGCGGACGGTGGTCGCCGTCGGTGTGGCAGCGGAGTTGAGGAAGACTTCGAGGCTCGGTGGCCCGGTGCGCCAGAGCGCGACCTCCTGCAGGCCGACCAGATCAGGTTTCTTCTTGAGGATCTCCTGGGCGAGGCCCTTGGCCCGGGTCGGGAAGCTATTGGCGGTAACTTCGCGCAGGATCTGCCCGGTCGCTTCGGTGAAGGCGGTCAGGCCCGAGGCTGAGATCGCCGGTGCGAGGTCGGCACCGAGGTAGAGGTTGCGGGTCATCACGTTGACTTCCTTGGCTGTTTCCTGGCCCTTGCCCTTGGCCGGGCTGTTACCGGGTCGCTTGGCGGCAGCCAGGCTGGGAAGCAGACCGAGGACCAAGGCAGCGATGACCGCGAGCAGAACGGCGGTTCGCCGGACCGGCGGGTGCGCGTGAATCAAGTTGTCTCCTCTTCGTCGGCGACCCACCACTGCGGGGGTCAATTGCGTAGAGGCGCCTCCAACTCCGCTAACCCACTATACGCGCAAAGGATTTGCATCCAATCTGTGATCTGCCATACTGACGCTTAGATTTCTTAAGGCAGACGAAACTAGAGCTGGAGGACTTAATAGTGGGTAAGACGATCGGGATCGACCTGGGCACGACCAATTCTTGCGTAGCCGTGCTGGAGGGCGGCGAGCCAACCGTTCTTGAGAACGCCGAGGGCGGGCGCACGACGCCGTCGGTGGTCGCTTTCACCGAGTCTGGCGACCGCCTTGTCGGCACCGTAGCTAAGCGCCAGGCAGTGATGAATCCCGAGAACACGATCTTCTCGATCAAGCGCTTCATGGGCCGCAAGGAGGCCGAGGTCAAAGAGGAGGAGACGATCGTCCCTTACAAGGTCGTCGCCGGTCCCAACGGTGACGTCCGGGTCGACGCGCGCGGCAAGCAGTACAGCCCGCCGGAGATCAGCGCGATGATCCTGCAGAAGCTGAAGACCGACGCTGAAGCGAAGCTGGGCGAGACGGTCGACAGCGCCGTGATTACGGTCCCGGCCTACTTCAACGACGACCAGCGCCAGGCGACAACCGACGCCGGCAAGATCGCCGGCCTCGACGTCAAGCGAATCATCAACGAGCCGACCGCGGCCTCGCTCGCCTACGGCCTCGACAAGGAGAAAGCCGACCACACGATCCTCGTCTTCGACCTCGGCGGCGGCACCTTCGATGTCTCGGTGCTCGACATCGGCGACGGCGTCTTCGAAGTCAAAGCGACCGCCGGTGACAACCACCTCGGTGGCGACAACTGGGACAAGGCGATCGTCGAGTGGCTGGTCGCCGAGTTCAAACGCGACCAGGGCGTCGACCTCGCCGCCGACAAGAACTCGCTGCAGCGCCTCTACGAGGCGGCGGAGAAAGCCAAGATCGAGCTCTCCTCGGCGCAGGAGACGCAGATCAACCTGCCCTTCATCACCGCCGTCGAGGGCCAGCCCAAGCACCTCGACCTGAAGCTCTCGCGTTCGAAGCTCAACGAGCTGACCGCCGAGCTGCTGGAGCGGGTCGTCGGGCCGGTGAAGCGGGCGCTCGATGACGCCGGCACCGATATCGACCACGTCGTCCTCGTCGGCGGCATGACCCGGATGCCGGCGGTGCGCGAAAGGGTCGAGAAACTGACCGGCAAGGAGCCCCACCAGGGCGTCAACCCGGACGAGGTCGTCGCCGTCGGCGCCGCGATCCAGGCCGGAGTGCTGGCCGGCGACGTCAAGGACGTGCTGCTGCTCGACGTCACCCCGCTGACCCTGGGGATCGAGACCAAAGGGGGCGTGATGACGAAGCTGATCGAGCGCAACACGACGATCCCGACCAAGAAGTCGGAGACCTTCTCGACCGCCGACGACAACCAGCCCTCGGTCGAGATCCACGTGCTGCAGGGCGAGCGCGAGATGGCCAGCGGCAACAAGAGCCTGGGTAAGTTCCAGCTCACCGGCATCCCACCGGCGCCGCGCGGCATCCCCCAGATCGAGGTCACCTTCGACATCGATCCGAACGGGATCATCCACGTCACCGCGAAAGACCTGGGCACCGGCACCGAGCAGAAAATCGAGATCAAGTCCGGCTCCGGGCTCTCCGACGAGGAGATCCAGAGCATGGTCTCCGACGCCGAGGCCCACGCCGAGGAGGACGCCAAGCAGCGCGAGCTGGCCGAGGCGCGCAACCTCGCCGAGAACGCCGCCTACCAATCCGAGAAACAGCTCGAGGAGCTGGGCGACAAAGTCGACTCCGGCGACAAGGAGGCGATCGAGGCGGCGATCAAGGACGTGCGCGAGGTCCTCAACTCCGACAGCGTCGAGGAGATCAAAGCGAAGACCGAAGCGCTGACGGCAGCCTTCCAGAAAGTGTCGCAGCAGATCTACGAAGCGGCGCAGGCGGAGGCTGCTGCGGCTTCGAGCGACGGGGCTTCCGAGGAGGGCTCGGCTGCTGACGAGGAGGAGGTCATCGACGCCGAAGTGGTCGACGAGGGTGACGGAGAGGACAAATGAGCGAGGAACAGGCCGCGGAGGTCTCGAGCGAGGAACAGGTCGAGCAGGACTTCGACGCGCTCCTCGCCGAGGCCGAGCGACAGCGCGATGAGTACCTCGACCTCGCCAAGCGGACCAAGGCCGACTTCGAGAACTTTCGTAAGCGGATGACGAGCGAGGTTCAGGCTGCAAATGCTCGCGGTAAGAGCGAGGTGATCCGGGAAGTGGTGCCGGTCCTGGACGACTTGGAGCGGGCTATTCAGGCGGGCGGGTTGGATCCTGAGGGTGACTCAGACGATGGGTTGGCCCATGGGGTGCTGCTTGTCTTTCGGAGCTTGCGGGACTCGCTCAGCCGGAATGGGATCGAGGCGGTTGATCCGAAAGGCGAGAAGTTCGATCCGATGGCGCATGAGGCGCTTTCGACACAGCCCGTTGAGGGGACCGAGCCGGGCACGGTAGTCGAGGTTCTGCAGAAGGGCTACCGGCTTGGGGATCAGTTGGTGCGACCTGCGCGAGTGGTGGTGAGCGAGTAGCGCGTGGCTGAGGATCTCTACAAGGTGCTCGGGGTCCCGAAAGGGGCTTCCGAGGAGGAGATCAAGAAGGCGCACCGCAAGCTGGCGCGCAAATACCACCCTGATCGCAATTCCGGCGACCCGAAAGCCGAGGAGCGGTTCAAGGAGGTGCAGGGCGCCTACGACACGCTCTCGGACCCCGAGAAGCGCCGCGAGTACGACGCAGGTGGCGGCATGTTCGGTGGCGGCGGACCAGGCGGTGGGCCGTTCGGGCCTGGTGGCGGCGGACCGGCCGGCTTCGGCAGCGGTGACCTCAGCGACCTCTTCTCCAACATCTTCAGCCGCGGTGGCGGCGGTGGCCGAGCGCAGCCACAGGGCGTACCCGGGCGCGATCTCGAAACCGAAGTCAGTCTCAGCTTCGACCAGGCAGTCAACGGTGCCCAGGTGAATGTCACGGTGCCCAAGGCAGAACGTTGCCCGACCTGCCACGGCAACGGCGCCAAACCCGGGACCGTCCCGACCACCTGCCCGCGCTGCGAAGGCCGCGGCATCGACGCCCAGAGCCAGGGCTTCTTCTCGATCAGCCAGCCCTGCCCACAGTGTGGAGGCGCTGGCCAGATCATTGAGGACCCCTGCCCCACCTGCCGCGGCTCCGGCCTGACCCAGCAGACCAAGCGCTACAGGGTCAACATCCCCGCCGGGGTCAAAAACGGGGCGCGGATCCGCCTCGCCGGCAAGGGCGAGGCGGGGCAGCGGGGCGGTCCGCCCGGCGACCTCTTCGTCATCACCCGCGTCGCCGCGTCGCCGGTCTTCAAGAGGCTCGACGGCGGCAACCTCGAGGTGACGGTGCCGATCACGATCGCCGAGGCGCTGCGCGGGGCGACGATCGAAGTGCCAACCCTCGACGGCACGAAGAAGATCAAGGTCAAGCCGGGCACCAAGCACGGCTCGATCCAGCGCCTGCGCGGCGAGGGCGCGCCGAAGGCGAAGGGCCGCGGCAAGGGCGACGTCCGCTACCGGCTCGAGATCGAGATGCCGGAGAAGCTGACCAAGGAGCAGGAGGAGGCGGCGGCGCAGCTGGCGGAAGCTTTCAACGGCACTGACCCGCGCGCCGAGCTGCTGGCACAAGCGAGGCGCCAATGAGCGTACGGCGCGAACGGATCGAGGTCTCGATCGACTCCGATCAGGGGGTCTTCATGATCTCGGTCGCCGCCGAGCTCGCCCACATGCATCCCCAGACACTGCGGATCTACGAGGCGCGGGGCCTGATCCGCCCCAAGCGCTCACCAAAGAACACCCGCCTCTACTCGCAGCGCGACGTCGAGCGCCTGCGGCGGATCCAGCAGCTGACCGCCGAAGGCCTGAACCTCGCCGGTGTGGAGAAGGTGCTGGATCTGGAACGCAGGCTGAGAGAATTGGAAGGAGGCGCGAATGCAGCCGGATAGGTTCACCGTCAAGTCGCAGGAAGCGGTGATGGACGCGCTCAAGCTCGCCTCGCGGCTGGGCAACCCCGAGGCAGCGCCGGCCCACCTGCTGATCGCGCTGCTGGCGCAAGACGAAGGCCTGACCGTGCCGATCTTGCAGAAGCTCGGCGCCGACGTCGCCTCGATCCGCTCGCGAGCCGAGGCGGCGGCGCACGAGCTGCCGAAACTGAGCGGCGACGAGCGGCCCGAGGCGCAGCCCTCCTCGACTTTGCGCAAGGTGCTGCAAGACGCCGAGCAGGAGATGAAGCGCAAGGGCGATGAGTACATCTCTACCGACCACTTCCTGCTGGCGCTGACCGACAGGGCCTCCGGCGTCGCCGACCTGCTGCCCGATCGCGGCTCGCTGGAAAAGGCGATCACCGAGGTCCGCCCGCGCCCGGTCACCTCCCCTGAACCGGAGACGACGACGCAAGCGCTGGAGAAATTCGGCCGCGACCTGACCGCCGAGGCGGAGGCGGGAAAGCTCGATCCGGTGATCGGCCGCGACGAGGAGATCCGCCGCGTGATCCAGGTCCTCTCCCGCCGCACTAAGAACAATCCAGTGCTGATCGGCGACCCCGGCGTCGGCAAGACCGCGATCGTCGAGGGGCTGGCGCAGCGGATCGTCGCCGGAGATGTGCCCGAGAGCCTGCGCGACCGGCGCGTGATCGCGCTCGACATCGGCTCGCTGCTGGCCGGCTCCAAATACCGCGGCGAGTTCGAGGAGCGGCTGAAAGCGGTGCTGACCGAGGTCCAGGAAGCAGCGGGTCAGATCGTCCTCTTCCTCGACGAGCTGCACACGATCGTCGGCGCCGGCGCCGCCGAAGGCGCGGTCGACGCCGCCAACCTGCTGAAGCCGATGCTGGCTCGGGGCGAGCTGCGCGCGGTCGGCGCCACCACGCTCGACGAGTACCGCAAGCACATCGAGAAAGACGCGGCGCTGGAGCGGCGCTTCCAGCCGGTACTGGTCGGCGAGCCCGACATCAACGACACGATCGCGATCCTGCGCGGCTTGAAGGAGCGCTACGAGAACCACCACGGGGTGCGGATCACCGACGCGGCGATCGTTGCCGCGGCGACCCTCTCGGAGCGCTACATCGCCGACCGCTTTCTCCCCGACAAGGCGATCGACCTGATCGACGAGGCCGCATCGCGGCTGAAGATCGAGATCGACTCGATGCCGACCGAGATCGACGAGGTCAAGCGGCGCGTCCAGCAGCTCGAGATCGAGCGCGAGGCGATGAAGAAAGAGACTGACGAGGCATCGAAGGAACGGCTGGAGGCACTCGAGTCTGAGCTTGCCGAGCTGAACGAGAGCTTCAACGAGATGAACGCGCGCTGGCAGAACGAGAAGGGGGCGATCGGCTCGATCAACGAGGCCAAGGCGCAGCTGGAGGAGGCAGGGCGAGAGGCCGAGCGGGCTGAGCGCGAGGCCGATCTGGAGCGTGCGGCAAAGCTTCGCTACGGCGACATCCCGGAGCTGGAAAAGACCGTCGCCGAGCAGGAGGCGCGAATTGTCGAGCTGCACGCGGGCGGCGCCTCGATGCTGGCTGACGAGGTGACCGAGGAGGACATCGCCGAGGTCGTCGCCAAATGGACCGGCATCCCGGTCAGCCGGCTGATGGAGGGTGAGGTCGAGAAGCTGATCAAGATGGAGGACCGCCTGCACGAACGGGTGATCGGGCAAGACGAGGCGATCGAGGCGGTCTCCAATGCGCTGCGCCGCTCGCGGGCCGGGCTCTCCGACCCCAACCGCCCGATCGGCTCCTTCCTTTTCCTCGGCCCGACCGGGGTCGGCAAGACCGAGCTGGCCAAGAGTTTGACTGAGCTGATGTTCGACTCCGAGCAGGCGATCATCCGCCTCGACATGTCCGAGTACATGGAGAAACACACGGTGGCGCGGTTGATCGGCGCCCCGCCCGGCTACGTCGGTTATGAGGAGGGCGGTCAGCTGACCGAGGCGGTGCGGCGGCGCCCCTACGCCGTGGTCCTGCTCGACGAGATCGAGAAGGCCCACCCGGACGTCTTCAACACGCTGCTGCAGATCATGGACGATGGGCGGTTGACCGACGGCCAGGGGCGCACGGTCAGCTTCACCAACACGGTGCTGATCATGACCTCCAACGTCGGCAGCGATCGGATCGTCTCGGAGTCGATCGACGAGCGCATGCGCGAGCAGATCGAAGAGGTGCTGGCGGCGACCTTCAAGCCCGAGTTCCTCAACCGGATCGACGACACGGTGATCTTCCACCGCCTCTCAAAGGACGACATCGGCCGCATCGTCGAGCTCCAGGTGGATCAGCTGATCGGCCGCGTCCACGAGCGCGGGATCGAGGTCGAGCTGACGACCGATGCGCGAACGCTGCTCGGCAACCTCGGCTACGACCCAACCTATGGCGCCCGGCCGCTGAAGCGGGTGATTCAGAAGCAGCTGGTCGACAAACTGGCCCTGAAGCTGCTCGAGGGCGAGTTCCGCGAAGGCGATCTGGTCCGGGTCGATGCCAAAGAGGGCGAGCTGGCATTCGTGCGAGCGGAAATGACAACTACAACCCATTAGCCGGTGTTAAGGGAAAGCAGTCAAAATCCGACATAAGCTCTTGGTTTAACCAATTCATGCCTGGACGTCCCCGAATCAGCTCGTCTGCCTCAATCCGCTCTTTCCTTTCTAACGCCGCGCTTGCGGTGGAGGACCGCGTTGTCTGGCGCGGCAGCGACGCCCTGCGCGCGGTGGCCGAGGTGGTCAAGTGGCCCTTCGAGCGAGCCGCCTGGGCGATTGAGCGGGGGCTGGTCTGGCCGCTCGAGGAGCGGACCGGCGACTGGAGCGGGGCGCTCCGCGCCGCGGGAGTCGCCGTCATGGCTCTCCTCGCGGTCGGCGCCGGCATCTTCGGGCTCCTTTGGGCGTCCGGCAGCGGCGGTGGCTCAGCTCCGCAGACGCAGCAGACCTCAGTCCCGGTCGTGGCTCCGGTAGTGAGCGCAGCGGCTTCGAAAGAGGCCCTGGCTCAAGCGGCACCGGTGCTCAAAGGCGCAACTCCCGATTTCACTCCCAAAGCGAGCAGCACCGCTGACACCAGTAGCGGGTCCGCCGCCAAGGAATCGAGCGAAGCGCCTGAAACGGCCGCCGCCGCAACGACAGAAACGGAAACGGCCAATTCTCCTTCCGCCGGCACGGCTGCGGCGGCATCGAAAGTCGTCCCCGCAGGCCCCGCCGCGACCAAGGTCGGGCGCCAGTTCGCCGGCGCTTTCGTCCTCTACGAGACCGGCCGCAGCGACGCCAAGGTCCGCACGAGCTTCGCCGCGACCGCGACGCCCGAGCTCGCCCGCTCGTTGTTGCGCCGCCCGCCGCGCCTACCCGCCAACGTGAAGGTGCCACAGGCCAAGGTGTTGAACCTGGTCCCCGGCCCTCAGCACGGCGACACCTACACGCTCAGCGTCTCGCTGCTGCGGGTGGGGGTCACCAGCGAGCTCCGCATCGACATGCAGCGCGACAAAAAGACAGGCGAGTGGCGCGTCACGGACGTGCTGGGCTGATGGGCAGGCTGCGCAACACGCTGGCCGCCGCGGCGGTAGGGGCGGCGCTGAGCGCCCCCGCGGCGTCGGCTGCCCAGTGGAACCCCTCCGCCGCGACGGCGCCGAGCGCCAGCGCGCCCGCCCAGCCGGCGAGCCCGGTGGCGCCCGCCGCGGTGCCGGTCGAGGAAGGCGCCACGCTGGCTGCCCCTCCGACCACCCCGGCGAAGCCCGAAAGCACCGGCGGCACCTCGGCCGGAGCCACGCCGGAGCCCGAACAGGGCAAGGAAACGCCGGCGACCGAAACGCCCTCGGACGGCGGCTCGACACCGGCGCCGCTGAGCCCATCCGAAACCTTCGTGATCCCCTCGATCCCGAGTTCCAGCTGCGCCTCCTCCGGGGTGCCGCCGATCCTGATTCCGGTCTATCAGCGCGCCGCTGACACCTACGGCCTGGGCCCGCAAGGGGCTGCAATCCTCGCCTCGATCAACGGCATCGAGAGCGCCTTCGGCACCAACATGGGTCCCTCCTCGGCCGGCGCCGTGGGCTGGATGCAGTTCCTGCCCTCGACCTGGGACATGTATGGAGTCGACGCCAACGGCGACGGCGTCCGCGACCCCTACAATCCCGAAGACGCGATCTTCGCTGCCGCCAGCTACCTGAGCGCAGCGGGGATGCCAGCCGACACCTACAACGCGATCTTTGCCTACAACCACGCCGACTGGTACGTCGCCGAGGTCCTGGCAAATGCCTCCTGCTACGGCGCGCTCGGCACCGGAGTAGCGGGCGGCTTCGCCTTGACGCCGCAGCTGCGGAGCTTCAGCTGCGAGCCGGCGCCGGGCTGGCGCGACGAAATCCCCGACTCCTACATGGAAGCCTTCGAGGCGGCGGCCAGCCGCTACGACCTCGGCCAGCGCGGCGTTTGGGCGCTCGCGGCCGTAGCCCGACTCGAGTCGAACTTCGGCCGCGGCATGGGCAAAGAGCAGCTGCGCCTGCGCGGCCCGCTCGGCCTGGAACCAAGCGAGTGGAGCACCTACGCCGTCGACGGCGACGAAGACGGCCACATCCACCGCGGCGACCCGGCCGACTCGGCCGCGACCCTCGCCCGCCTGATCTGGTCGCGGGGTAGCCTGCGGGCCGGCATCTTCACCCACAACCAGGCGCAGTGGTACGTGCAGGCGGTCCTCGCCGACGCCGAACAGCTGGAAGGCAAGTGCCAGGTCACCACGATCGATTGGCCGCTGGAACTCCCCGGCACCGTCGGCTCCTCGATTAACTGGAACAACCTCACACTCTCCAACGACCTCGAGTTGCGCGACATCACCTCGGGCGCGCTCGACCCGCGAATCATCGCGCTGATCGGGGCGATCACGCAAGATCATCAGCTGACGATCTCGGCCCTGCGCTCCGACCACTCCGAGTACACAACCGAAGGCAACGTCTCCAATCATTACTTCGGGCGGGCGGTCGACATCGCCGCGGTCGACGGAGTCTCCTGCACGGACACCGCGGTCGACGCCCCATGCGCCCAGCTGGGCCAGACGCTCGCCTACCTGCCGGCGCCGGCGCATCCGACTGAGCTCATCTACTGCTTCGACCTTGACGGTCCCGGTCCCGCTTTCGCCAGGTCGGATCACTGCGATCACGTTCACGCCGGCTACGACGGCTGAAAGCGGGTAGGTCGATCTCGGCGGCACTTCGTCGCCGACGACTATCTTTGTGATCCCCTGCCGAGAGGAGAGCCATGCCGACTTACGTGATGCTGACCAACCTGACTTCCGAGGGCGTGCGGACGCTGAAGAACAACCCCGGGCGAGTGGCCGAGGTGAATAAAGAGGTCGAGCAGATCGGCGCCAAGGTCGTGGCGCAGTACGCGACGCTCGGCCAATACGACTTCGTCACCATCGTCGAGGCGCCCGACGAGAAGACGATGGCCAAGGTTTCGGTCGAGCTCGGCTCGCGCGGGACGATGACCAGCCAGACGCTGGCGGCGATGTCCGCCGACGAGCTTTCCGGCTCGCTCTAGGCGGACGCGACGTTGAAGATCCTCGTAGTAGGCGGCGGTGGGCGCGAGCACGCGATCGTGCGGGCGTTGGCTCGCTCCGCGCATGCGCCTGATTTGCTCTGCGCGCCTGGCAACGCGGGGATCGCCGCTGACGCCGAGTGCCTGCCAGGTGTGGCGGCCGACGACGTCGAGGCGATCGTCGAGGCGGCGAAGGAGCGCGGCGTCGACCTCGTGGTCGTCGGTCCCGAGGCGGCCCTGGTCGCGGGAGTTGTCGACGCGCTGGAGGACGCCGGGGTGCCGGCCTTCGGGCCGAGTTCCGCGGCAGCCGAGCTCGAGGGCTCGAAGGCCTTCGCCAAGGAGCTAATGCAAGAGGCGGGGGTGCCGACCGCCTCGCACCAGCTGCTGCGCAGCCACGAGGAGGCAGTTGCGCGGATCGCCTCCGTCCCCTACCCGGCGGTGCTGAAGGCCGACGGGCTGGCGGCGGGCAAGGGAGTGATCATCTGCGCCGGAGAATCCGAGGCGCGGGAGGCCGTCGACGTCTTCTTCACCGAGCGGCGCTTCGGCGAGACCACCGTGGTGCTGGAGGAGTTCCTCGAGGGCGAGGAGCTCTCGCTGCTGGCGCTCTGCGACGGCGAGAACGTCGTGCCGCTGGCGCCGGCCCAGGACTACAAGCGAATCTTCGACGGCGACGAGGGGCCGAACACCGGCGGCATGGGCAGCTACTCGCCGGTGCCCGGCTTTGGCGCGGCCGAGGTTGAGGAGATCGTCGACGCCGTCCACCGGCCGATCGTCGCCGCGATGGCGCGGCGCGGGCGACCCTTCCACGGCGTCCTCTACGCCGGGCTGATGATCGGCCCCGAGGGACCCAAGGTGCTCGAGTTCAACACCCGCTTCGGCGATCCCGAGACCCAGGCGGTGTTGCCGCGCCTGCGCTCCGACCTGGTCGACCTCTGCCTCTCCGCGCGCGAGCCGGGCGGATTGGCAGGAGCCGAGGCCGAGTTCAGCGAGGAGTGGGCCGTGACGCTGGTCCTTGCCTCCGCCGGCTACCCCGGGTCCTCTTCGAAGGGAGACGCGATCCGCGGTCTCGACGCCGCCGCCGAGCTGGCCGAGGTGACCCACGCCGGCACGGCCACGCGCGAGGATGAGATCGTCACCGCCGGCGGGCGCGTGCTCAACCTGACCGCGCTGGGGGGCTCGCCCGCCGAGGCTCGCGATCGTGCGTACGATGCCGCCAAGCGGATCGAGTTCGATGGGATGCAGATGCGATCTGACATCGCAGCCCGAGCGGTCGACCGCGTCGCCAGCTAACCCAGCCCACCCCCCAGAGAGGATGAGATGAGCGAGATCTCAGAGCCCCAGCCCAGCGAGCCGACCCCGTCAGCGGCGGTCGAAGAGGCCTTCGAGGAGATCGACGTCGACGAGCCGCTGGTCGGGATTATCATGGGCTCGAAGAACGACATGCCGAAGATGGAACCCGCCGGCGCTGCCCTCGACGAGGCCGGGATCAGCCACGAGATGCGGGTGATGAGCGCTCACCGCGACCCCGAGATGGTGCGCGAGTACTGCACCAACGCCCGCATGCGCGGGCTGAAGGTGATCATCGCCGGCGCCGGGATGTCAGCGGCGCTGCCGGGAGTCGCCGCCGCCCACAGCGACCTGCCGGTGATCGGCGTGCCGATTCTCGGCAAGAGCCTTGGCGGTCTTGACGCCCTGCTCTCGGCGGTACAGATGCCTCCCGGGATCCCGGTCGCCTGCGTGGCTATCGACGGGGCGAAGAATGCTGGGATCTTGGCCGCGCGGATCATCAATGCGTAACGCGAACGCCTCCGGAGGGCGGGTCCTGTCGCGGCGGCCCTCCCCCATGTGCTCGGACGCGCTTCGCGCGCCCTCCGCTATGGGGGACCCCCGCCACCGCGCCACCCGCCCGAAGCGAGGCTTTCGTTGATTCCTCGATACACGCGGCCGGAGATCGGCGCGGTTTGGTCTCCCCAGCGGAAGTTCGAGTGCTGGCTGGAGGTTGAGCTGGCAGCTACTGAGGCTTGGGCCGAGCAGGGCGTTGTCCCTGCAGGAGCTTCTGAGGCAGCGCGGGCGAATGCCTCGTTCACGGTTGAGGCGGTTAATGAGCGGGAGAAGGTGACTGACCATGATGTCGCTGCGTTCGTTGACGTTGTGGCTGCGTCGGTTGGTGAGCATGGGCGTTGGATCCACTACGGATTGACCTCTTCTGATGTGCTCGACACGGCGCTGGCTCTGCAGCTGCGTGAGGCTGGCGAGGTCGTGCTGGCGAGTGCGCGTGGCTATCGCGATGCGCTGATCGAGCGGGCGTTGGAGCATCGGGACACTCTTTGCGTTGGCCGCACCCACGGCGTTCACGCTGAGCCGACAACCTTTGGCCTGCGCCTGGCAGGGTTCGCCTTCGAGGCCGATCGCAACCTCGCCCGCCTCAAGGACGCTTTTGGGCAGCTCGCCTTCGGCAAGCTCTCCGGCGCGGTCGGGACCTATGCCTCGGTGCCGCCGGCGGTCGAGGCGCGGGTGATGGAGCGGCTTGGATTGAAGCGCGAGGACGTGGCGACGCAGGTAATCCCGCGCGACCGCCACGCCGTCCTGCTCTCCCAGGTCGCCCTCGCCGGCGCCGGTCTCGAGCGCTTCGCCACCGAGGTCCGCAACCTGCAGCGCACGGAGGTGCGTGAGGTCGAGGAGCCGTTCGCCTCCGGCCAGCAGAAGGGCTCCTCGGCGATGCCGCACAAGCGCAACCCGATCCGCACCGAGCGGATCACCGGCCTCGCCCGCGTCCTGCGCGGCTACGCCCAGGCCGGCTTCGAGAACGTCGCCCTCTGGCACGAGCGCGACATCTCCCACTCCGGCGCCGAGCGCGTGATCCTGCCCGATGCGACGATCGGCCTCGACTACATGCAGGACCTGGCAACCAAGGTCGCCAGCGGCATGAACGTCCGCAGCGAGCGCATGCGGGAGAACCTCGACCTCACCCACGGCGCCCTCTTCAGCCAGCGCGCCCTAACCGCCCTGGTCGAGTCCGGCATGACCCGCGACGACGCCTACCGCATAGTCCAGGAAAACGCCCAGCAGGCCTGGGACACGGCAACCCCGTTCCGCGCCCTGCTCGGCAAGGCAGCCCCGGAGCTAGACCTGGACGCTGTCTTCGACTACGACGCCTACCTGACCCACATCCCAGAGATCTTCGAGCGGCTTGAAGCGCTGCGGGGCTAGAGGCTGACGGGCCTCAGACCGGGATCACGGTCAGGCCTTCAACGCCGGAGAGGGCATCGAAGTCGCCATCCTGGGTAAGCAAGGGCATTCGATGCGCTGCTGCCGTCGCGGCTATCCATAGATCGTTCGCACCAACTCCCCGCCCAGATGCCGCAAGGTAGGCCCGCATCGCCGCCCAGGCTCGAGCCACCCTTGCTTCGACCGGCATGATCGTGGCTCCCGCGACCCCTTCGAGAGTGGCCATGCGTCGATCGCGGCTTTCGATATCGGGCGCCGCCAGCACTCCGGCGCGTAGCTCGGCAACGGTGATGATCGAGACCGCGGAGCGTTCGGGGAGAGCCTCCTCCCGCAACGGACGGCCCTTCTCGACAGCTACCAGGACGGACGTGTCGACGAGTCCGACCGGCGCGCGTTTGGAGGTCACCAGATCGGGTCCAAGTCGTCAGTCGTTCCTCCGGCCAACCGATCGAGATCGGCACGAAAGGTGGGGTCGGCATCCGCGCTCTCGCGAATCGCGAGAATGTCCGAAGGCGTGAGCCATCTCGGCCCGCTGTTGTGCGGCACCAGATCGGCGACCGGCTTCCCGCGCACGGTGATCACCATGCTCTCTCCCGCCTCGACGCGCTTAAGCAGGTCGGCGGTTTTGTTCCGCAGCTCGCGTGTAGCAACTTCTACGATAGTGCGACGATCGTAGCATCTGATATCTATCGATGGCCACGAAGCTAGTCTCGTGCTGATGAAAGGGCTGGGACGAGCGTCAGCAGACATGATCGATGCGGACGTCGCGATCGTCGGCGCCGGGCTCGCGGGGCTTGTTGCCGCCCGCCGGCTTGCCGCGACTGGGGTCGAACCGGTTGTGGTCGAGGCGCGGGATCGGGTCGGCGGCCGGTTGCTCAACGAGGAGATCGGCGATGGCAAGGTGGTCGAGGTCGGCGGCCAGTGGATCGGGCCAACCCAGGAGCGGGTCGCGGCGCTGGCCGGTGAGCTTGGCGTTGGCACCTTTCCGACCCATGACGAGGGACGGCACTTGATCGAGATCTCGGGGAAGCTCGCCTCCTATGAGGGCCCAATCACTGACGCGAGCCCGCGCTTGGTCCGCGACCTCTCGCGGGCGATCTCGCCGCTAGCGCTAATCGACTTCGAACAGGCGCGCGCCCGCCTTGACCGGATGGCGCGGAGCGTGCCGCTCGAGGAGCCCTGGCTAGCCGCGAAGGCACTGGACTGGGATGGACAGACCTTCGCCACCTGGGTCCGGCGCAACACCCGTACCGCCGCCGCCCGCACGCTCTTCGAGCTCGCCACCGAGGCGGTCTGGGCAGCGGAGCCGAGCGACGTCTCGCTGCTCCACGTCCTCTTTTACACCCGCTCGGGCAGCGGCTTCAGCACGCTGCTCGGCACCGACGGCGGCGCCCAGCAGGACCGTTTCCACGGCGGCTCGCAGCGCCTTGCCCTGCTGATGGCCGAGCAGCTCGGCGAGCGTCGCTTCTGCCTGACGGCGCCGGTGCGGCGAGTCGAGCACGGCTCCGGTGGCGTCGTCCTGCGAGCCGACGGGGCGGACGGTGAGCCGGGCATGCTGACCGTGCGCGCCCACCGCGCGATCGTTGCCGTGCCGCCGACCCTGGCGGGGCGGATCGCCTATGACCCACCATTGCCGGCCCGGCGCGATCAGCTGACACAGCGCATGCCGCAGGGCACCGTGATCAAGACGATGGCGATCTACGAGCGTCCCTTCTGGCGCGAGGAAGGGCTGTCGGGGCAGGCGGCCAGCGACGGTGGACCCGCCCGCGTCGTCTTCGACAACTCGCCGCCCGACGGCAGCCCCGGCGTCCTACTCGGTTTCCTCGAGGGGCGCCTGGCACGTCAGTGGGGGTCGCGACCGGCGGCCGAGCGGCGCGAGGCGATCCTCGCCGGCCACGCCCGCCTCTTCGGCGAGCGGGCAGCGCGACCGGAGCGCTTCATCGAGCGGATTTGGGCGGAGGAGGAGTGGACGCGCGGCTGCTATGGCTGCCTGATGACCACCGGCGGCTGGACCGAATACGGCCGCGCCCTGCGAGCGTCGATCGGCCCGCTCCACTGGGCCGGCGCAGAGACTGCGACTGTTTGGAACGGCTACATGGACGGTGCCGTACGCTCGGGCGAACGGGCCGCCGCCGAGGTCCTCGCAGCCCTCGACATCTGAGGATATGGTTCGCTGATGGTCCTCTACACGTGCGGACAGAAGAAGACCGGGCCGGCCTTTGCGCATCCTTGTGCGAAGGCGGGCAAGGCACTCGATGCCGCCGGATACAAATACGAGTTGAAGACGGTTGGTGGCTATCGGCTGATGCCCTGGACCTGGGGCAACCGCGATGAGGAGCGGGCCGAGGTAAAGAAACTGAGCGGCACTAACGAGGTGCCGATCCTCGTCCTCGACGACGGCGAGGTTATCTCCGGCTCGAGCACGATCGCGCGCTGGGCGCAGGAACATCCGGCGGCCAAGGCTGCTCGAACCAAGTAGCTAGGCCGGGACGAGGTCACGCTCGCCCGCCGGGTGGCGGGCGGTGAGGACGACCGGAGTGCCGTCCTTGGGCGAGAGGGTGATGTTGCGGCGGCCGATCTTCTCCGGCGCCGGGCTGGCCTTGTGCAGCTCGCAGCGGGTCAGCACCTCGCGCAGGGCGATCCGCATCTCGAACTCGGCGAAGGCGGCGCCGATGCAGCGGCGGATCCCGCCGCCGAAGGGAATCCAGGCGTAGGTGTCCGGCGAGCCTTCGAGAAAGCGCTCGGGGCGAAAGGCGAAGGGCTCGGGGAAGGAATCAGCGCGGGTGTGGGTGAGCCAGATCGCCGGGGTAACGTCGGTACCGGCGGGCAGCGTCAACCCGTCGGATACCAGGTCCGTGTTGAGGCGGCGGCCCGCCAGCGGCACGACCGGGCGCAGGCGCAGCGACTCGCTGATCGTCGCCCGCAGGTAGTCGTCCTCGCCCTGCTCGAGCGAGTCGCGCAGGCGCCCGAGCTCACGCGGGTGACGGAGCAGCAGGTCGAAGGTCCAGGCCAGCGCCGTTGCCGTGGTCTCGTGGCCAGCGAGCAGCAGCGTCATCAGCTGGTCGCGCAGATCGGTGTCGCTCATCCCAGAGCCGTCCTCGAATTCGGCCTGCATCAGCAGCGAGAGGATGTCCTCGCGCTCCTCGTAGTTGCCGTTGGCGCGGTGCTCGGCGATCTCGGCGTAGAGCAGATCGTCGGCCTCGTTCAGCTGCTTTTCGAACCTGGCCCAGGGCCCGCGGCCGCCGAAACGGCGAGAAGCGAGGCTGGTGAGCTGGGCGAACGGCGAGGCCGTCTCCTCCAGAACCTTGGTCAGGACTCCGCGCAGGCGCTCCAAGCGAGGGCCATCGGCGACGCCGAAGACGACGCGCAGGATCACCTCGAGCGTGATCGCCTGCATCCGCGGGTGGATCGCGAACTCCTCGCCCAGCGGCCAGGTGTCGATCTCGCGGTCGACGATCTCCTCGACCAGCGGCTGGTAGGAGCGCATCCGCTCACCGTGGAAGGGCGGCAGCATCACCTTGCGATGGGCGAGATGATCGGCGCCTTCGGTGACCAGCAGCGAGCGGGCGCCGACGATCGGGGTGAGGATGATGTCGCGCCCCGGCGGCAGCCCATGCGAGCGCTCCGTATAGAGAGCCTTAATCGCGGCCGGGTCAGAGATCAGCACCATCGGCCTCTCGAAGGTGAGGAATTTGACGCTGAACGAATCGCCGTACTTTTCCCGGCACTCCTGCATGAAGGGCAGCGGCCTAAAGCTCCACTTAAGCGTCTGAACCAACGGGGAGCTCTTAGGTTCCGGCGGCAGGCTCACGGTCGAAGGATCGCAGACCAGGAGAGGTCGGGGGGTCGCTCCCGCAAGCGGCGTCCCCTTTTTCGCCCAACCCACATTCTCGGACGGCCCCTAACTCTCCGGCGAAAAACCCAGCGCCGCGGGAGCGACCCCCCGACCTCTCCCATCGCTAGCATCGGCCAAACCGTGCCCGTCCAAGACCTGAAACTCCACTCGTCCGGAAAGGTCCGTGAGATCTACGAGTGGGAGGACGACCTGCTGATGGTCGCCTCCGACCGGATCTCGATCTACGACGTGGTGATGCCGACGCCGATCCCCGACAAGGGAAAGGTGCTGAACAGAATCTCCGAATTCTGGTTCGAGCTAACCGGCGACATCGTCCCCAACCACTTCCTCTCTGACGACGTGCCGGAAGAGGTGGCGGAACGGGCGATGCGGGTGCGGCGGCTGGAGATGTACCCGGTCGAGTGCGTGGTCCGCGGTTACCTCTCGGGGTCGGGCTGGAAGGAATACAAGAACAACGGCGCGGTCTGCGGGATCGAGCTGCCACCCAACCTGCTCGAGTCCGACAAGCTGCCCGAGCCAATCTTCACTCCCGCAACCAAGGCCGAGATCGGCGACCACGACGAGAACGTCAACTTCGAGCGCGCCGCCGAGATCGTCGGCGACCGTGCATTGATGGAGGAGCTGCGGCGGATCTCGATCGAGGTCTACAAGCGCGGCGCCGAACACGCGGCCGAGCGCGGGATCATCCTCGCCGACACCAAGTTCGAGTTCGGCAGCCACGCCGGCGCCGAGATTGTCCTCGCCGACGAGGTGCTGACTCCCGACTCCTCGCGCTTCTGGCCCGCCGATCTCTATCAGCCCGGCAGCACGCAGCCGTCTTTCGACAAGCAGTATGTGCGCGACTGGGCCGACGAGGCGGGCTGGGACCACAAGCCGCCAGCGCCGGAGCTGCCGCCCGACGTGATCGAGCAGACGCGGGCCAAGTACATCGAGGCCTACGAGCGGATCACGGAGCGCAGCTTCTAGTGGCGAAGGCCCGGGTCTTGATCCGGCCAAAGGAGGGGATCCTCGACCCTCAAGGCAAGGCGGTGGAGCGGGCGCTGCCGGCGCTTGGCTTCGAGGGGATCGAGCACGTGCGGGTTGGCCGGATGGTGGAGCTCGAGGCCGAGAACCCGGAGCGGCTAGGCGAGCTCTGCGAGAAGCTGCTCGCCAACCCGCTGATCGAGGACTACGAGATCGAGCGCCTCGACGGCGCCGCCTGATGCGCTGGGGAGTGCTCCAGTTCCCCGGCTCCTGTGACGAGCGCGACGCCCTGCACGCCTGTTCGCTGCTCGGCGAGGCGCGCCTGGTCTGGCACGAAGAGCGCGACCTAAATAGCATCGACGCAATCGTCGTCCCCGGCGGCTTCTCCTACGGCGACTACCTAAGGGCCGGCGCGATAGCCCGCTTCTCCCCAGCGATGGAGGCGGTAAGCGAGTTCGCCGCCGCAGGCGGCCCGGTGCTGGGAATCTGCAACGGCTTCCAAGTCCTCTGCGAGGCCGCCCTACTCCCCGGCGCCCTGCTCCTCAACGACACCCTCCGCTTCACCTGCCGCCAGCTCGACCTAATCGCGGTCGACGGGCCTGAAACGGGACATATCGACACGTTTGAGGCCCGTCGGCCGATGCTTTCGATTCCGGCTAAGCATGGGGAAGGGCGGTACTTTGCGCCGGAGGGGGTGCTCGATGCGCTTGAGGCGAATGGGCAGGTGGCTTATCGCTACGCGCCGGGGCAGAATCCGAATGGGTCGGCGCGGGACATTGCTGGTGTTCGCAACGAGGCCGGCAACGTGATCGGGCTGATGCCGCATCCTGAGCACGCGGTCGATCCGCTGACGGGATCGACAGACGGGCTGCGCGTCTTCGAAGCGGTCGCCGCCGCCGGAGTGCCGGCGTGACGGTCGAGGTCGCCAAGCACCGCGAGCTGGGGCTGACCGACTCCGAGTTCGAGCTGATCGTCGAGAAGCTCGGCCGCGAGCCCAACACCGTCGAGCTGGCGATGTTCAGCCTGCTCTGGTCCGAGCACTGCGCCTACAAGCACTCGCGCAAGCTGCTCGGACAACTGCCGACCGAGGGCGAGCGGGTGGTGATGGGGCCGGGCGAGAACGCCGGCGCGGTAGACATCGGCAACGGCTACGCGATCGCCTTCAAGGTCGAGTCCCACAATCACCCGAGCGCGGTCGAACCGTTCCAGGGGGCGGCGACCGGGGTCGGTGGGATCCTCCGCGACGTCTTCGCGATCGGCGCCCGCCCGATCGCGATCCTCGACTCGCTGCGCTTCGGAGAGCTCGATTCGGCGCGCTCGCGCCACCTACTCGACGGCGCGGTGCGCGGGATCGGCCACTACGGCAACTCGATCGGGGTGGCGACGGTCGGCGGCGAGGTCTATTTCGAGGCTCCTTATGAGCACAACTGCCTGGTCAACGCGATGTGCCTCGGGATCGCCCAGACGAAGGACATGGTCCGCGCTGCGGCCGCCGGAGTCGGCAACGCGGTCGTGCTGATGGGGGCGACGACCGGGCGCGACGGGATCGGCGGCGCCTCGGTGCTCGCCTCGGCCGAGCTCGGCGAGGGCGACGAGGCGAAGCGGCCGACCGTCCAGGTCGGCGACCCCTTCGAGGAGTCGAAGGTGCTGGAGTGCTGTCTCGAGCTGCTGGAGAAGGGTCTGCTGGTCTCGCTGCAGGACCTCGGCGCCGCGGGACTGACCTCCTCGGCTGGCGAGATGGCCTCGGCCGGCGGCGTCGGCATCGACATCGACGTCGCCCGGGTGCCGCTGCGCGAGGCCGACATGGAGCCCTTCGAGATCATGGTCTCCGAGTCGCAAGAGCGGATGCTCGGCGTGGTCGAGCCGGCCAAGGTCGACGAGGTGCTGGCGGTTTGCGAGAAATGGCAGACCGGTTCGGCGGAGATCGGCATCGTCACCGACAGCAGCCAGGTGCGGATCCTGCGCGGCGAGGAGATCGTCGGCGAGATGCCGGTCGAGGCGCTGGTCGACGGCTGCCCGCTCTACGACCTCGAGCCGGCCGAGCCCGATGGGTGGATCTACGGCAACCGGGCGATGCTCGAGCGCGGCCTCTCGGCCGAGGAGACCCTGCTGGCGCTGCTCACCTCACCCAGCATCGCCTCGAAGCGCTGGGTCTTCGAGCAGTACGACTCGGTGGTCGGCTCGCGCACGGTGCGGCGGCCGGAGGCAGCCGACGCCGCCGTCCTGCAGGTGCCAGAGGGCGGCAACGCGATCGCCGTTTCGATCGACGGCAACGGCCGCCGCGTCGCCTGCGACCCCTACGCCGGTACGATCGAGGCGGTGCTCGAGTGCGCCCAGAACCTCGCCTGCGTCGGCGCTGAGCCGCTCGGCCTGACCAACTGCCTCAACTTCGGCAACCCCGAGAAACCGGCCCCGGCCTGGCAGCTCGACCGCGCGATCGCAGGCCTCGCCGAGGCTTGCAGGGCGCTCAACGTCCCCGTCGTTGGTGGCAACGTCTCGCTCTACAACGAGGGCCCGGAAGGACCGATCTACCCGACCCCGGTCGTCGCCATGGTCGGCGAGCTTCCCGACCCCGCAAAGGCCTGCGGTAGCGCCTTCGCCAAAGAGGGCGACGCGATTGGCCTGCTCGGCCCATTCGCACCAACCTTGGCCGGTACCGAGCTGGCAAAGCTCCGTGGGGAGTTGGAGATGGGCCTCCCCCAGCCCGAGATCGAGGTGGTCGCCGCTGCCTGCGCGACGGTCCGCGAGGCGGTCCGCGCCGGCAAGCTCTCTTCTGCCCACGACATCAGCGACGGCGGCTTCGCCTGCGCCCTGGCCGAGTCGGCGATCGCAGGCGGGATCGGCTGCAGCATCGACCTGCAGCCGCTGCGCGAACGCGGCTGCTCACCCGAGGAGGCTCTCTTCGGCGAGGGTGCCGGCGGCTTCCTGCTCAGCGGCGAGCACGCGGCGCTGGAGGAGCTGGGCGCGACGCCGCTCGGCAAGGTCGGCGGCACGACGATCGAGATCGCCGCCGGCGATCGCAGCCTCACGGTCGGCCTCGTTGCCGTCGAGAACGCCTGGCGCTCGCTCTCCGTTTAGAGACAGCTCCATTCGGGCATTTCATCGGTGCACCCCCGACCGGTCGGCCGGGGGTGGGTGATGGAGGGAATCGATTGACACCCCGGGTGGCTACTAGGTGACCGAAAAGGGATAAGGAGCCCCAAATGTCAGAGATAACCCTCGATGGAATTACCAAGGTCTTCGACGACGGCTTCGAAGCCGTCAAGGAGATGGATCTGGAGGTCGGCGACGGCGAGTTCATGATCCTGGTCGGCCCCTCCGGCTGCGGCAAGTCGACGGCGCTGCGGATGATCGCCGGGCTCGAGGACATCTCCAGCGGCGAGCTGAAGATCGGCGGCGAAGTCGTCAACGATCGTGCCCCGAAGGACCGCGACATCGCGATGGTCTTCCAGAACTACGCGCTCTATCCCCACATGACAGTGCGGGAGAACATGGGCTTCGCGCTGAAGTTGGCGGGCGTCGACAAGGCTGAGATCGACGGCAAGGTCGAGGAGGCGGCGAAGACGCTGGACCTGACCCAGCACCTCGACCGCCGCCCGGCCAACCTCTCCGGCGGCCAGCGCCAGCGGGTCGCGATGGGCCGGGCGATCGTGCGCGACCCGAAGGCCTTCCTGATGGACGAGCCGCTCTCCAACCTCGACGCGAAGCTGCGCGTGCAGATGCGAACCGAGGTCGCCAGGCTGCAGTCGCGACTGGAGACGACGACCGTCTACGTCACCCACGATCAGACCGAGGCGATGACGCTCGGCGACCGCGTCGCGGTGATGCGGGCCGGCGCCTTGCAGCAGGTCGGCACCCCGGCCGAGCTCTACGAGCAACCGACCAACCTCTTCGTCGCCGGCTTCATCGGCTCACCGGCGATGAACTTCATGCCAGCCGAGCTGAGCAGCGGCAAGGTGAAGCTGCCGATTGGCGAGACCGATGTGCCAGAGGGAACCCGCGGCAGCGACGGCAAAGTGATTGCGGGCGTGCGGCCGGAGAGCTTCGAGGACGCCTCGATGGTCGGCGAGCTACGCAACGAGCGCGGCGTCGTCTTCGAGGCCGAGATCGACCTGGTCGAGTCGCTGGGCTCCGACCTCTACGCCTACTTCCACGTCGAGTCGGGCGGGGTCGAGTCCGAGCAACTGGCCGAACTCGTCAGCGAACGGCTGGAGGAGACCGGTGTCCCGGAAGCCCGCGAGGGCGAGGAGCAGATCGTCGCCCGCCTCGACCCGGCAAGCAAGATCAAGCGCCGCGAGCGGGCCGAGCTATGGGCCGACACCTCGAAGCTGCACCTCTTCGACGCCGAGAGCGGCGAGCGGCTCAAATCGGCACAGGCGTAACGCTCTCTCTGTGAGATAGCTGGGCAAAGCGTCGCACGGTCATCTGGTAGCGGGAGTTAGGGCAGCTTCCGCGGCGGGCTCGTCTCCCGCGGCGGCAACGGGCCTGAGCGCCAGCGCCACGGCGCCGGCCGCGAGCGAGGCGATCGCGGCGAAGAGGTAGGCGGCGTCGGAGACCGATAGGCCCTCGGCGAGCGAAGCCGGGTCGCCGACGATCGCGATCAAGATCGCCGTGCCGAGCACGGCGCCGACCTGGCGGAAGGCGGCGTTGACGGCGCTGGCGGTGGCGAAGCGGTCGCCGGCGACGTCGCGGACGGCGGCTGAGCCGAGCGCCGGGAAGGCGAGGCCGATGCCGATGCCGGTGAGGACCGCGCCCGGCAGCCAGAGGCCGAGCCAGTCCGGGTCGGCGCCGGCCGAGCGCAGGACCATGGTGCCCAGGGCGAAGACGAGCGTGCCAGGGACGATCACGGCGCGGTGGCCGAAGCGATCGGCGAGACGGCCGGCCGGCCCGGCGACGAGCGTCGTCATCGCCGGGCCCGGCAACGCCGCCAGCCCCGCCTGCAGGACGGTGTAGCCCCAGATCGTGGTGAGGAAGAGGACATTGCCGAGGATCAGCGAGAAGAAGGCGGCGGCGAAGAGCATCGTGCCGAGGTTGCCGACCCGCGCCGAGCGGTCGGCCAGCAGCGCCGGCTCGACGATCGGCCGCGGGTGGCGGGTGCTGCGCCAGGCCACGCCGGCGAGCAGCGCCGCGGCGGCGGCGAAGGCGGCGAGCGTCGCGGGCGCGCTCCAGCCCCAGTCGTCGCCCTCGACGATCCCGAGGGTGACCAGCGCCAAGCCGAGTGCAAGCATCGCCGCCCCGGGCAGGTCTGGCAGGCGGCTGTCGAGGCCGGGCCGCTCAATCAGGTGGCTTCGCCCGAGTAGCACGATCGCCGCACCGAGCGGCAGGTTGACGAGGAAGACGAGGCGCCAGTCGGCGATCTCGACCAGGGCGCCACCCATGCTCGGGCCGATCGCCGCCGCGGCGGCGGCGGCCGCTCCCCAAAGTCCGACCCCCGCCGAGCGGCGCTCGGCGGGAAAAGCATCGAGGATGATCGCGAGGGAGGTGGGAACGATCAGCGCCGCCGCCACTCCCTGTAGGACGCGGAAGGCGATCAGGAGGCTCAGCGAGGGCGCCAGCGCACAGAGCAGGCTGGTGGCCGTGAAGCCGACTGTGCCAAGGAGGAATATGCGCTTGTGGCCGAAGCGGTCAGCGAGGCCACCGGCCGGCACCAGCAGCGCGGCGAGGACGACGAAGTAGCCGTCGAGGACCCAGGAGAGCGCATCGCGGCCCGACCCGGCGAAGGAAGCCGAGATATCGGGAAAGGCGATGTTGACGATCGTCGTGTCGAGGAAGACGAGGAAGGCGCCGGCGCAAGCGAGCGCCACGGCTCCTCTATGACCACGGTCATACATGCTGGGGAGACTATAGACTATGTCCGTGGGCATAGCACGAGCAGCCGACGGTCAACCGTCCGAGTCGAAGCGCCGCGATGGCCGTGCGCTGCTGATCCATGGCGCCAGGCAGCTACTGGCCGAGAAGGGCTACGCGGGGATGGAGCTGCGCGACGTCGCCGCGCGCGGCAAGGCACCGCGCGGCTCGATCTACCACCACTTCCCCGGCGGCAAGGTCCAGCTCGCCCGCGAGGCGGCCGAGCTGGAGGGAACGACGATCCGCGACCTGATCGAGCGCTCGCTCGAGGAGCGCGGCCTGCAAGAGACGCTGGCCATGTTCGGTGAGATCTTCCGCCGCCGCGTCGCCAACCACCCCGAGCGAATCGGCTGCCCGGTGGCTGCGGCGGCGCTGGCGCGACCCGAGGACCCCGAGCTGGCCGCGGTGGCGACCGCCGCCTTCCAGAGCTGGGAACGGCCGATCGACGCGGCACTGCGCGACGAAGGTGTTAGCGCCAAGGACGCCGAGACCTTCGCCGGCCTCGTCGTCTCGACCGTCGAGGGCGCCCTGCTGCGCGCCCGCGCCGCCGGCAGCACCGCGCCGCTCGACTCGGCGATCGGCGGGCTCGGGCAGGCGCTGGACCGGCTGCTCGAGGGCACATAAACATCGCGATAGCCGTCTAACCTTTACGCGGTCCTCGTCAGAAGGAGACTGTATGCGCAAGCGGCTGGGAATTGCCACGGTGGTACTGGGCTTGGTTCTTCTAGGCCCTGCGACGAGCGCCTCGGCGCTGACAGAGATCGGCAACAACTGCGCCGCGAACGAAGAGATCTCGGTAGCCGCCACTGTCACCCAGGCGCTGGAAAGCCCTGGAAACCCACTGTCGCTCACGGTTGCCACTTCGGGTGTGATTACGAACTGGAGAGTCAACACGAAATCCGTAGTGCAGGGAATCTCCGAGAAACTGAAGGTTCTGCGCGGCAGTACTACCAATCCCCAGGTGGTGGGCGAGAGTGGGAGCGAGCCGATCGTCGGGACTCAGAACATCTTCAAGACCCGCATTCCCGTCGACAGTGGGGATCGGCTCGGGGTCTTCGGACCGGCGGGATTCCTCGCCTGCACGGGCGGAGGCACCGACACAATCGTCAGCTACACAGGCGATGTCCCGGTCGGCGCGAACGCGAGTTGGAAAGGGCCCATCGCCGGCCCGAAGTTGGCAGTCTCGGCCTTCATCGAGCCCGACGCCGATGGAGACGGCTACGGTGACGAAACGCAGGATCTTTGCCTCCAGAATCCCAACCTCCATACCGCCTGTCCGCAGCCCTTCCCGGCGATCTCGCTCGACGCCTTCCCGATCGTGCTCAAGCGCTCGGTGCTCGTCCTCGTCAGCGCCAGCTCGACCTCTGCGGTCCACGTCTTCGGCCAGGTCGGCTGGAAGGCGAGACCGGCCGCTGGGGCGCGGAGTTCGAAGGTGAAACCCGGGGGCGGCCCGGCGACGACCGGGCTGATCGTCAGCCTTACCGGCGGCACCCAGACGGTGAACCCCGGCGAGGTCGCCAACTTCAACGTCAAGCTGCCCAAGTCGGTCAAGCGACGACTTGGGCAAATCCCGCCTAGCAAGTCGCTGAAGGCGCAGCTCACCGCCAGCACGACAGACCTCGCCGGCCGGGTCTCGACCAGCGTCCTGACAATCAAACTGCCGGGCCAGGACCGCCGCTAGCGCGCCGGCGGGGCGGGTCCGGTCCCGCCCCGTTGCTACCCTCCGCGGGTAGGCAGTCCGCCTGCGCGTCACGTCCTTCTACGCACGAGGAAAGCGCGTCATTCTCTTGACCGAGCGGGTGATCAGCGATCGCGACGGCCCGCGCGACGAGTGCGGGGTCTTTGGCGTATACGGACCCGGACACGACGTCTCCCGGCTCGCCTACTTCGCGCTCTACGCGCTGCAGCACCGCGGCCAGGAGTCGGCCGGGATCGCCACTTGCGAGGGCGGCCACATCACCACCCTGCGCGACTCCGGCCTCGTCTCCCAGGTCTTCGACGAGGAGAAGCTGCGGGCGCTGGAGGGCGACATGGCGATCGGCCACACGCGCTACTCGACCACCGGCGGCGGCTCCTGGGAGAACGCGCAGCCGGTCTGGCGCGACGACGGTCGCGAGCTGGCGCTCGCCCACAACGGCAACCTGACCAACGCGGTCGAGCTCTGGGGCGAG
>Ga0157302_10000019_pt1 | contig 60572 bp, 46 predicted proteins | sample NitcycUS103311B2_FD_108381 | JGI IMG/M metagenome (GOLD analysis project Ga0157302, IMG submission 108381) | Soil microbial communities from Arlington Agricultural Research Station in Wisconsin, USA - Nitrogen cycling UWRJ-S103-311B-2 | ecosystem: Environmental > Terrestrial > Soil >... | reverse complement strand
GCAGCAGGATCTGCTGACGTTCAGGGCGGCGGCGAGGCCGGGCCCGGCGACCCGGCCGGTTTGCGGAAGAATCCTCCAAGAAGCAGGGAGTATGTCGCAGGAGGAAGCGGATTCGCGGCGAAGTCGAGAAGTGCTGTGGTCGGCTCCCTCGTCCTCAACCGCTTCTTGATCGAGCGTCGCATCGGCAGCGGCGGCTTCGGCACGGTCTACGAGGCCTGGGACGGGCGGCTTGAGCGCCCGGTCGCGGTCAAGGCGATCGAATCGGGCCGCGACGAGGGCTCGGGACGGGTGATGCGCGAGGCACAGGCCGCGGCCCGGCTCAACCATCCCGGCATAGTCACGCTCTATGAGATGGGGGAGGAGGACGGCAACGCGTTGCTCGTCACCGAGCTGGTCGACGGCGACACGCTGGCCCAGCTCAACCGCGACTGCTCGCTCAGCGATCGCGAGATTGGCGAGATTGGCGCCGATCTCTGCGAGGCGCTCGACCATGCCCACTGCCGCTCGGTCGTGCATCGCGATATCAAGCCGCAGAACGTGCTCGTCACCGAGGGCGGTGAGCCGCGCGCCAAGCTGATGGACTTCGGCGTCGCTCGCCTCACCGACGCCGCTGCGTTGACCGCGCCCGGCGACGTCGTCGGCACACTTGCCTACATGTCTCCCGAGCAGGCCGAGGGCCGCACCGCCGGGCCGGAGGCGGACGTCTACTCGCTGGCCTTGACGCTCTACGAGTGCTGGAGCGGGGAGCACCCGACCCGACGCTCCACTCCGGCGGCAACCGCGCGCGCGATCGGCGCCCGTCAGCGACCGCTGCGCCGACTCCGTCCCGACCTGCCGCGGGAGCTCAGCGACACGGTCGACGCCTGCCTGCAGACCCGCCCGGATCGCCGCCCGCCGCTGGAGGAGCTCGGCGGCGCGATCGAAAGCTCGCTCGACAGTCTCGCCGAGGATCCACCGCGCGCCGAGCGCTCGCTGCGCCTGCGCCTTGGCGCCGTCGCCGTCGCCGCGGTGCTGGGCGCCTGGCTCGCCGCCGGTCACGGCGTCCTGCTGCCGTAGGATTCCAGCCGGTTTCCCCGCCACCCCGAGCGCCTGGTCGCTCGCGAAAAGGAGCCAACGATCAGCGTCCTACGCAACCTCGAGAGTCGGATCGAAGGCCTCGTCGAGGGGGTCTTCAGCCGCGCCTTCAGCTCCGAGGTGCAGCCGGTCGAGCTCGCCCGCAAGCTGGCCAAGGAGATGGACGCCCACAAGACGGCGGGCGTCGCCCGCGTCTACGTCCCCAACGAGTACACGGTCTTCCTCTCCGTCAAGGATCGGACCAAGCTCGAGGGCTACGAGCGCTCGCTTGAGCAAGAGCTTTCCGGCTACCTGCTCGAGCACGCGCGGCGCCGTAGCTACGACCTGCTGACCCGGCCGGCGGTCGAGTTCAAGACCGACGAGCGCCTGCGCCTCGGCGAGTTCGGGATCCAGACGCGGCTGGTCAAGCCGCCTGCACGCGAGGGCGAGGCGCCCCGGCAGGGGGAGGAGGGGCACACGATGGTCTACTCGGCGGTGAAAGAGAAGCCGCCGCCGGCGAGTCCCGAGCAGCGCGCCGAAGCGATGGTGGTGACCCGGGCGGTGGTCTCGCTCGACGACCGGCGCTACGTGCTCGACGGGCCGCGGGCGACGATCGGCCGCTCGAAGCAGGCCGAGTGCGTGCTGGCCGACCCCAACGTCTCCCGCCGCCACGCCGAGCTGCGACGCTCGCAGACGGGTGACTGGACGATCGCCGACCTCGGCTCGACCAACGGCGTCAAGGTGAACGGCCGCCGCGTCTCCTCGACCCGGCTCAGTCCCGGCGACCAGGTCACGATCGGCACCACGACCTTCTCGTTTGACATCGAGCAGTAGGCGACCGCGTGGACTACGCCCCGATCTCGGTTGCGCTCAAGTTCGGCTTTCTTGTCGTCCTCTACCTCTTCTTGCTCTGGATCGCCCGCAGCGCGCTCAAGGACCTGCGCCGCACCGCCTCGCCCGCGCCCGACGCGACGGGGTTCCACCAAACGCCGGGCTTCGTGCCGCAGCCCGGCGCCACCGACGCCTGGCTGGTGGCGGAGCGCGGCGGCGGGCTCGAGGCCGGTGAGCGCTTCGACCTGATCGGCGGGCTCTCGATCGGCCGTTCGGCCGAGGCCGACGTGCGGATCGATGACCGCTACGCCTCCGGCGTGCACGCCAGGATCTTCAGTCGCGATGGCCGAACTTACGTGGAGGACATGAACTCGACCAACGGAACGCTGCTCAACGACGCCACCCTGAGTGGGGAGGCAGAGCTGATCGACGGCGACCTTGTGCGGATCGGCGACACCGAGTTCAGGTACGAGGCATCGGGATAGATGCTGAGGATCGACGACCAGGCCTTCCGCTCCGACACGGGGCGCCAGCGCAACGCCAACGAGGACTCCTTCTTCGTGCGGCCGCCAATCTTCGTCGTCGCCGACGGCATGGGCGGCGCCCAGGCGGGCGAGGTCGCCTCGAAGGCGGCCGCCGACGCCTTCGACATCGATCTTCCCGATGGCTCGCCCGAGCGGATCCTGCGCGAGACGATCGTCACCGCCAACCGCAACATCCACGAGCTCGCCCGCAACGATCCCTCACGGGCGGGGATGGGGACGACGCTGACCGCGGCAATCGTCAACGCCCAGGCCGAAGAGGTCGCGATCGGCCACGTCGGCGATAGCCGCGCCTACCGCCTGCGCGCTGGTCGCCTCGAGCAGCTGACCCGCGACCACTCGCTGGTCGAGGAGATGCGCCGCAAGGGCCAGCTCACCGACGCTCAGGCCGAGGACCACCCGCAGCGCTCGATCATCACCCGGGCGCTCGGTCCCGAACCCGAGGTCGAGCCCGACGTGCAGACGGTGCCGGCCGCGCCGGGCGACGTCTTCCTGATCTGCTCCGACGGGCTGACGACGATGCTGAGCGAGGAGCAGATCGGCAAGCTGCTCGCCGGCGCTACCTCGATGGACGCGGCGGTGCGGGCGCTGGTCGACGAAGCCAACCGCGCCGGCGGCCGCGACAACATCACCGCGCTCGCTTTCCGGCTCGAAGACGCGGCAGCGCCGCAGCAGAGCCACGAGGACGCGACGCTGATCGGCAGCACCGCGGCCGAGGCGGGTTTGACCACGACCGAGGTGCGCCGCCGCGCAGCGGCCGCCGCCGCGCGCGAGCGACGCGAGCAAGTCGCCGCGAACCAACCACGCCGCGGCTTGCGCCGGGCGGCGATGGCCCTCGCGGTCGTCGCTGTGCTCGCTGCCCTCGCCTTCGGCGCCTGGTACGGCAACCGCCAGGTCTGGTTCCTCGGCACCGACGACAGCGGCCGCGTCGCCCTCTACCGCGGCCTGCCGTATGAGCTGCCCTTCGGGATCAACCTCTACGAGGAGCGCTACGCGAGCCCGATCCAGGCCGAGGCGCTGCCGCCGCGACGACGCGAAGCAGCCATCGGCCACGACCTGCGCTCACGCGACGACGCCGTCTCGCTGATCGAAGACATCGAACGGGCTGCCGAAAACCCGCCCGCGGCGGACGCGGAAGCGCGGACACGAGGCAGCCGGGGACGATGAGCGTGTCCGCGCGGGAGCAGAGTACGCGGGCGGAACTTTGATGTCTGCCCGCAACCGGGAGCTGTTTGCCCTCGTCCCGGTCGCCATGCTGCTCACCGCCGGCTTCGCCGCGGTCTTCGCCCAGGAGAGCTCGCAGCTCGACAACCTCAGCCTGATCTACGGCGCCTACTTCTTCGCCGTCTGCCTCGCGACCCACATCTATCTGCGCATGCGCCTGCCCGACGCGGATCCCTATCTCTTCCCCCTGGCGGCTCTGCTGATGGCCTTCGGCTTGGTGATGATCTACCGGATCGACGCCGACCTCGCCCGCGACCAGGCCAACTGGTTCGTCCTTGGGCTTGTGCTCTTCGCCCTGACTATCCAGTTCCTGCGCGACTACGACGTGCTCGAGCGCTACCGGTACACGATCGCCGTGGTCGGGCTGCTGCTCTTGCTGGCCCCGCGCTTGCCGGGGATCGGCGAACAGGTCAACGGCGCCTACCTCGGGGTCAAGGCCGGTCCGCTCGCCTTTCAGCCGGCCGAGTTCTCGAAGATCTGCCTGGTCGTCTTCCTCGCCAGTTACCTGCGCGAGCACCGCGAGGTGCTGATCGTCGGCGCCCGCCGGGTGCTGGGGGTGACGCTGCCGCCGCTTAAGCACTTCGGTCCGATGCTGGTCGTCTGGGGCGCCTCGATGTTCATGCTCGTCTTCATCCGCGACCTCGGCAGCTCGCTGATGTTTTTCGCCGCCTTTCTCGCTCTGCTCTACGTGGCGACCGGGCGCTTCTCCTTCGTCGTGATCGGGATGGCGATGTTCCTCGTCGGCGCCTGGTTCTTTGCCGCGACCGTGCCCCACGTCCACGATCGGGTCGAGATCTGGCTTGATCCCTACGCGCATCCCCAGGCGAGCGGCTACCAGATCCTGCAATCGATCTTTTCCCAAGCCGACGGCGGCCTCTTCGGCAAGGGCTTCGGCCAGGCGCTGATCACGGTTCCGGGCACCGACAACGCCCTCTTGCCTGCGGCCCAGACCGACACGATCTACTCGCTGATCGTCAACGAGCTCGGCCTCTTCGGCGCTTGCGCGGTGATCCTCACCTACCTCCTGATCGCGGCGCGCGGCTTCAAGATCGCCCTGCTCTCCGCCGACGGCTTCTCGAAGCTGCTGGCGACCGGCCTCACCGCGGTCTTCTCGATCCAGGCCTTCGTGATCATCGGCGGCGTCACCAGGGTGATCCCGCTGACCGGCGTTACCCTGCCCTTCATCAGCTACGGCGGCAGCTCGATCGTCGCCAACTTCGTCCTCCTCGCGCTGCTCTTGCTCGTTTCCGACCGCGCCCGCCGCGAGGCGGGAGTCGGCGCTCGCTCCGGCGACCTTGTCCTGGGGAAGACCTGAGGTGAACCGCCAGATCGTCAAGCTCTTCGGCCTCGTCGTCGTCCTTTTCGCGGTGTTGGTCGGCTTCACCTCGTACTGGGCGGTCTTCGACGCCGCCTCGCTGAAGGGAAAGGACGCCAACAAGCGCCCGCTGCTCGAGCAGCAGCAGATCAAGCGCGGCCGCATCCTCGCCGCCGACGGCACCGTGATCGCCCGCTCGGTGCCGAAGGGGCACGGCTCCGGCCTGCGTTACGTGCGCCGTTATCCCGAGGGCTCGCTCTACGGTCACCCGATCGGCTACAGCTTCGTCCAGTTCGGCGACAGCGAGTTCGAGCAGTTCCACAACGACGAGCTGGTCGGCAACGAATCTGAATTCAGCTCGATTCTCGACCAGCTGCGCGGCGCCAAGCAGGAGGGAAACGACGTCGTCACCAACCTCGACCCGACGGCGCAGGCGACGGCGCTGGAAGACCTGAGCGAAGCCGGTTTCGGCGCTGTCGTCGCGATCGAGCCGCAGAGTGGCCGGGTGCGGGTGGCGGCCTCAAACCCGCCCTACGACCCCAACCGCGTGCCCTACGAATACTCGAAGCTGAGCACGAACAAAATAGAAACGCCGCTCTTCAACCGCGCCACCCAGGGTCAGTACCCGCCGGGCTCGACCTTCAAGGTCGTGACCGCGGCGGCGGGCCTGGAAAGCGGCGTGATCACGCCGGAAACGCCGATCGATGCGCCGGGCTCACTCGAAGTGGAAGGGACGCCGCTCGAAAACGACTTTGGCCTGGACTTTCCCGGGGCGACCCTGGATGAAGCGCTGACCAACTCGGTCAACACCTGGTTCGGCCAGCTCGGCCAGCGACTGGGCAACGACACCCTGTTCGAATACATGGAACGTTTTGGCTTCAACTCGACTCCGGCGATCGACCTTCCTGCCGGCGAGGTCTCCAAGAGCGGCGTCTTCAACGAAGAAGGCGAACTGCTGGGCGCCAACGATCCGGTCGACCTGGCCCGGGTGGCGATCGGCCAGGAGCGGCTGGCGGTGACGCCGCTGCAGATGGCGCTGGTCGCGGCCGCGATCGCAAACAAGGGTAAGGAGATGAAGCCGCAGATCTGGAGCCGCGTCGTCGACCCCGACGGCCGCGTGACCAAACGCCTCGACCCCTCCCAGTACAGTCAGCCGATCAGCGCCGAGACCGCCGAAGAGCTGACCACCGCGATGGAAGGCGTCGTCAGCGAAGGCACCGGTACCAACGCGGAGATTCCCGGCGTGGCGGTAGCGGGCAAGACCGGCACGGCGGAAACGCCCGGCAACGAAGCCTGCGGCGGCGGCGAAGAAGAGAACCAGGCTTGGTTCATTGGCTTCGCCCCGGCCGACGACCCGAAGATCGCGATCGCGGCGACGGTTGAGTGCACGGAAGAATTCGGCAACGATGTAGCCGCCCCGATATTTCGCGACGTGGCAGAAACGATCCTCAACGGTGAATGAGAGACTGCCGCCGATGGGCCTAAAACAAGAGCCGGGGTCGTGTTTTAGGCCCGTCGGCTGCGAGGTGGCACGTGGCTGAGGTGACGCAGGGGTCCGTGGTGGATGGGCGCTACACGGTGTTGCAGCGGATTGGGTCCGGCGGGATGGCTGACGTTTGGCTCGCTGACGACACGCACCTGCAGCGGCGGGTCGCGCTCAAGGTCCTGCACGGGCGCTTTGCGCAGGACGGCGAGTTCGTCGCACGCTTTCGCCGCGAGGCCGAGGCGGCGGCTGCCCTGCAGCACCCCAACGTGGTCGCCGTCTTCGACCGCGGCGACGTCGATGGCACGTACTACATCGCGATGCAGTACCTCGAGGGGCGCACGCTGAAGCAGCTGATCGACGCCGGGCTGACGCCCGAGCAGGCGGTCGGCCTGATCCGCCAGGTGCTCGAGGGCGCCCGCTTCGCCCACCGCCACGGCGTCGTCCACCGTGACCTTAAGCCGCAAAACGTGATCGTCGACGCCGACGGCAAGGCGACGGTGACCGATTTCGGCATCGCTCGCGCCGGGGTCTCGGAGATCACCCAGGCAGGCTCGGTGATGGGCACGCCGCACTACCTCTCGCCCGAGCAGGCGCAGGGCTTCGACGTGACCGCGGTCTCCGACCTCTACTCGATCGGGGTGATGCTCTACGAGGCGCTCACCGGCCGGGTTCCCTTCGAGGCCGACAGCGCCGTGGCGGTGGCGATGAAACAGGTCTCGCAGCCGCCGCAGCGGCCGAGCTCGATCAATCCCCAGATCTCACCGGCGCTCGATGCCGTGGTGATGCGGGCGCTTGAAAAGGAGCCCGGCCAGCGCTTCCAGAGCGCCGACGCTTTCATCGCCGCGCTTGACGCCGCGCTCAAGGACCCCGGCGTCGACGGCGGGACAGCGGCCTTCGCGGCGCTGCCGCCGATCGTCGCCATCCCGGAGGAGCCGATCGAGGAGGGCGAGGAGGAGAAGTCGCGACGGCTGATCTGGATCCTGGTCGCGGCCGCGGTCCTGATCGGGTTGCTGGTCGGCTTCGCGCTGACCCGCGACACGACCACCGAGGTCCCCAACGTGACAGGCGAATCGCTCAACCTCGCCTTCGCCCGCCTCCAGCAGGACGGTTTCAACGTCGGCGAAGTGAAGCGGGTTGAGCGCGAAGCGCCTGCCAACACCGTGCTCGAGCAGGACCCCGCCGCCTCGCCACCGGCTGACGAAGCCTCGCTTGACTGCGCCTTCCTCAGCTTCTTCTGCTCGAAGCCGAAGGTGATGCTGACCGTCAGCGCCGGCCCGGGCAGCGCCAAGGTTCCCTCGACCGCTGGCATGACCACCGCCGAAGCCGAGGAAGAGCTTGAAGCTGCCGGGTTCAAGTCCGAGGTCGCGACGGTGTACTCGGAAAACGTCGAAGAAGGATTGGTCATCCACTCCAAGCCCAGCGGCGGCGAAACCGCCACCCGAGGCACCGAGGTCGTTCTCACCGTCTCCAAAGGGCCCAAGCTGGCGACGGTGCCGGTGCTGGCCGGGACCCAGCGCTCGGTCGCGGTGCAGCAGATCCGCGGCCGCGGCTTCACCCCCAGCGTCGAAGAAGAAGTGAGCTCGAAGCCGGCCGGAGAGGTGATCCGCCAAACGCCCAACGCTGGCTCGCAGCTTCCCGCCGGCTCGACTGTCGCCATCGTCGTCTCCAAGGGGGAAACGAAGGCGACGGTGCCTAACGTGATTGGCAAGCTGCGCGCCGAGGCGGTGGAAACGCTGCGGGCGGAAGGGCTGAAGCCGACCGTGAACGAAACCGAAACCGAAGTCCCCTCCCAGGTCGGCCGCATTACCGACCAGTTCCCGCCGCCGGGCTCCGAAGTGAAGCCGGGGTCGGCGGTCACCGTGGTCGTCGGCAAGCAGACGAGGGCCGCCGCCGAACCGGAAACCGGCCTCGAAGAATGAGGGCCGCGGTTCTCAGCGGTGGCCGCTCCTCCGAGCACGACGTCTCGCTGCGCTCGGGTGAGGCGGTGGCGCGGGGCCTGGAGGAGGCTGGCCACGAGGCGGTGCGAGTGAAGATCTCGCGCGGGGGCGCCTGGAGCTGGAACGGGGCGGCGGTCGAGCTGAGGCCCGGCGCCGGGCTGCTGGACTGCGACGTTGCCTTCCCCGCCCTGCACGGCCCCTTTGGCGAGGACGGCAGCGTGCAAGGCCTGCTCGAGTGGCTCGACCTGCCTTACGTTGGCTCCGACGTCCTCTCCTCGGCTGTCTGCATGGACAAGCTGACGCTGAAGCGCCTTTTTGCCCAGGCCAGAGTCCCGCAGGTCAATTTCGTCGCGGCCGGGGAGCCCGGCTGGCGCGAGCGCTGCGAGTCGATGGGCCTGCCGCTCTGGGTTAAGCCCTCGCGACTCGGCTCGAGCGTCGGCATCAGCAAAGTCGAGGCACTCGATGACTTGGACGCGGCGGTCGAGCTGGCTCGCCGCCACGACCCGCGAGTGATCGTCGAGGCCCCCGCCTCGGGTCGCGAGGTCGAGTGCTCGCTGTTGGGCAACGAGGAAGTTGAGGCCTCCCAGCCCGGCGAGGTGACCGCCCACGCTGATTGGTACGACTACGAGACCAAGTACCGCGAGGGGGGCATGGACCTTGCCGTGCCGGCACCGATTTCCGACGATCAGCTCGCCCGCGTGCGCGAGCTCGCCATCACCGCCTTCGAGCTAGGCGGCTGCGCCGGCCTCGCCCGCTGCGACTTCTTCCTCGAGCCCGACGGCTCCGTCCTCGTCAACGAGATCAACACCATGCCCGGCTTCACCGAGACCAGCGTCTACGCCAAGCTCTGGGCGGCAAGCGGCCTCGAGTATCCGGCACTCTGCGACCGCCTGGTCACGCTTGCGGTCGAGCGCCACCAGCGGGCAAGCGCCTACGAGTTTTAGCCGGGCGCCGTTAGCGCAGCAGTTTGATGTCGCTGATCTCGACCTGGAAGCCGCCGAACTGGTCATGGGCTTCGGAGGCCTTGTTGAACCAGAGCAGGAAATAGCTGGCCGATTCGTCGACATTGAGATCGATCTCTTCGCTCGAGGAGGCATCAACCACGGTGCCGACTGGTTCTCCCCATTCGGAGAGTTCTTCGGGCGGGCCCGATGCCGCGGCAAAGACCTCGGCGTCCCAGCCGCTCGTCGGGGTGCGGACGATCATCTTCGCCGGCTTGACCGGGGAGGTCGTCGTCACATAGACGCCCACCCCGGGGTCGGGCCCTGTCTTTGTCCCGGCGAAGGTGTCGGATTCGTAGTGCTCTGTTTCCCAGGCGGTGCCGGTCGGGTCGCCGTCGACCGTGAGTTCGACCTTGCTGCCGACCTCTTCGCCGTCGCCCTGCGGGTCGTAGTCGGTCGCCGAGCTGATCGAAACCGGGTTGCCCTTGCCCTTGTTGGCGCCGCCGCCGCCGAAGTCGCCGTTGGAGATCAGTTGAATGACCAGCAGCGTGGCCCCGGCCACGAGCAGCAGCCCGACGATCGCTGCCCAGCTCCAGCGGGCGCGGCTCGAGAGCGTGCGTTTCGGCGGCGGCACTGCGTCGAGCACGCTGGTCGCCTCGCCGGTGGTCGACCCCGCCCGTGCCGCCTCGACCTCGAGCGCGGTCGAGAGGTCGTCGATCATCTCGCCGACCTGCTGGTAGCGCTCGGCGGGGTCCTTGGCGGTGGATCGCTCGACTACGAGCGCCACCGCAGCGGAGACGTCGGGCCTACGCCGCTGCACGTCGGGCAGCTCCTCATTGACGTGCTTCATCGCCACCCCAACCTGGCTGTCGGCGGCGAATGGGACCTGGCCGACCAACATCTCGTAGAGGACGACGCCGAGCGAGTAAATGTCGGTGCGGGGGTCGACTTTGCGGCCCATTGCCTGCTCGGGGGCGACGTAGTCGGTGGTGCCGAGCACGCGCCCGGTCGCGGTCATCCCGTCCTGCTCGAGCTGGCGCGAGATGCCGAAGTCGGTCAGCTTCGCCCGGCCCTCGGCGTCGATCAGGATGTTCTGGGGCTTGATGTCGCGGTGGACCATGTTGCGGGCGTGGGCAACCGAGAGGCCGCGGGCGATCTCGATCGCGTAGGCGATCGCCTCCTGCGGCTCCAGCGCGCCGTTGCGGCTGATCCGCTGCTTCAGCGTTTCGCCCTCGACGTACTCGAAGACGATGTAGGGGTGGCCGCCGTCCTCGCCGGCATCGATCACCGAGACCACGTTGGGATGGGAGAACTTGGCGACCGAGCGGGCCTCCTGGCGGAAGCGCTCGAGCTGGTCGGCCTGCTCGGACATCTCCCGGTGCATCACCTTGACCGCGACTGGGCGGTCGAGCGTCTGGTCGCGCGCCAGGTAGACGGTCGACATGCCGCCGCTGCCCAGCTTTGCCTCCAGCCGGTAGCGGCCGGAGAGAACCGTTCCGATCATTGCGCTGCTTGAGCGAGTTTCCATCTAACTGCTGACATTGTCGGGCACGGTCTCGATAGAGGTTCTCTATCGAACCCCGGTCTCCCGCTCAGGTGCGGTGGACTTCGTGCAGCCCTTCGACCGCGGCGCCGATGCGCTTTGCCGCTGGGTAGGAGCCACGTAGCAGCTCAAGCGCCGCTCCCTCGTCCGCGGCGGCGACGATGCAGCAGAAGCCGCAACCCATGTTGAAGACGTCGTGCATCTCTGCCCCGGAGGTGCCGGAGCGCTCCTGGATCAGCTCGAAGATCGGCGGGACCGGCAGCGGCTGGTCGATCTCGTAGCCGACCTCGGCAGCGAGGCGGAGCAGGTTGCCGAGGCCGCCGGAGGTGATGTGGGCCAGACCGCGTACGTCGATCCCGGAGCGCAGCAGCTCGAGGATCGGCTTGACGTAGATCTCGGTCGGCTCGAGCAGCTCGTCGCCGAGGGACCGACCGAGTCGCCCCTCGGGGTCCTCGTCGAGCGAGAGCCCGTCGAGCGCCGAGCGGGCGAGGGTGTAGCCGTTGGAGTGCAGGCCAGAGGAGGGGAGGCCGATCACTGCGTCGCCCGGCCGCACGGCCGAGCCGTCGACGATCTCGTCGAGGGCGACGGTGCCGAAGCAGGCGCCGGAGACGTCCACGCCGCGGACCATCTCACCGAGCTGGGCCAGCTCGCCGCCGGGGATCTCAACCCCGGCCAGCTCAGCTCCGCGCGCCAAGCCGGCGCCGACTTCCTCGCAGACGGCCGGATCGGCCTTGTCGATGGCGATGTAGTCGAGCATCGCCAGCGGCTCGGCGCCGACGCAGATCACGTCGTTGACGTTCATCGCCACGCAGTCGATGCCGACGCTGTCGTAGCGTCCGAGCTGCTCGGCGACCAACAGCTTCGTCCCCACCCCGTCGGTGGAGAGCGCGATACCGGTGCGCTCGTCGAGCTTGATCACGCTCGCATAGTGGCCGGGCAGCGGCACCTGGCGCGAGGGCCGTCCGAGCTGGATCGCCCCCAGTGCCTTGACCAGGCCGGCGACCGCGGAGTCCGCTGCTCCCTGGTCAACCCCTGCCTTTGCGTACGCGTCGCCGCTCATCGTCCGTGCAGTTTCGCAAGCACCACGGCCGCCAGGGCGGCACGGTACGCCGCATACGGCCAGAGCGCGCGATCGCGCTCGACCAGGCCGATCAGGCGCTGCGAAGCGAGGGTCGAGGCGAAGGAGGCGCCGATACCGATTGCCAATGAGCGACGCAGCTCGGGTGCGACGCCGCGGCGGCTGAGCCGGACGCCCTTGAGCGCGGTCGCGCCGACGATGATCGGCAGCGCGATTGTGCGTGAGAGCAGGTTGGCCTGGTCGCGGGAGAAGCGCCGCCAGCGGGCCGCGGCGAGGGTGATCCCGTTGCGCGAGACGCCCGGGGCGAGCGCGGCTGCTTGCGCTACGCCGAGCGCCAGCCCATCCGCCGCCCCGGCCTCGCCGCGGCCGCGCAGCTGCGGCCGGGTGTCGCCGGCAAGCATCGCGGCCGCACCGCCGAGCAGGCCGTAGGCAGTTGCGCGCGGCCCGCCGAGGCGCCGCTCGATCACCCGCTCGAACCGATAGCCGAACACCGCGGCCGGCAGGAAAGAGAGGGCGAGGACGACCGCGCCGCGGGCATCGAAGGCGCGCAGCTCTTCGCCGATCAGCTTGCGCTGGCCGACCAACAGCGCCGCCGCCGCGCCGGCGTGCAGCGCTACCTCGAAGCTCTTGCGAACCTCCGGGTCGACTGCCTCCCAGTCCCATCCCGCAAGCCAGGGGATGAGGACGATGTGGGCGGAGCTGGATACCGGCAGCAGCTCGGCCGGCCCCTGCACGATGCCGAGCGCGATCGCGCGCTGTGCCGGGATCCCGCCGTCGCCCGCCGCGCTCAAGCGCTTGAAGAACGAACCGGCTCGGTCGCCGGAGTGGGCTCGTCCTCGCCGCCGCCACGCCGCCGCTTGATCAAGAGGTAGATAACTCCGCCGATGATCGCCGCCAGCACCACGTAGTCGAGGTAGCCGAGCTTGTGGCGCCACTCTTCCCAGTTGTCGCCGACGCTCTGCCCGACCAGCGCCAGCATCAGCACCCAGGGGATGCAGCCGGCAAGGGTGTAGGCGGTGAAGCGCCAGAACGGCATCTTTGCGACCCCGGCGGGGAGTGAGATGAAGGTGCGCACGATCGGCAGCATCCGCGAGAAGAAGACGGTGGGGGCGCCGTAGCGCTCGAACCAGTCATCGGCCCATTTGAGGTGTTTGGGGCTGATGTGGATCAGCTTGTTCTTTTCCAGCAGGTCGAGCCGGCCGTAGTAGCCGACCGCATAAGCGATCCAGGAGCCGACGAGGTTGCCGAGCACCCCGGCGGTGACCACGCCGAACAGGGTCAGGTCCCCTTCGGAGACGCTGAAGCCGGCGAAGAGCATGATCGCCTCGCTGGGCACCGGGATGCAGGCCGACTCCAGGGTCATCAACAAGAACACGGCGACGACACCAGCAGAGCCGATGAAGTCGGTGGCGACGTTGACGATCGGTTCGACGACCTTGTCGGTGATGCTGGCGAAGAGGAGAGGCGACATTCGCGAAGCGGGGATTGTAGGGATGAAGCCAAACAGCAACTAAACTCGCCACGTCCCATGGGTCGCCTCAACCATCCCGTCTACCGCAACCGGATTCTCCAGATGGCAGCCGACGGACTTCTCGTCGCGCTCTCCTTCTATCTGGCGTTTCGCCTGCGCTTCCTCGACCAGAGTGGCCTGCCGCACCGCTACTGGGTCCTCTTCGCGCAGTCGGTCGGCTTCGTCATCGTTGGCAAGCTGGTCGTTTTCTACGCCTTCGGGCTCTACCAAAAGTGGTGGCGCTACGTCAGCGGCCGTGACTTCCTACTGATTGTCCGCGCGGTCACCGTCTCCAGCGCGATCCTCGTCGTCGCCTTCACCGTGCTGCGGCCTTTCGCCCACAACCTGCCGCGCTCGGTCGCGGTGATGGACTTCATCCTCACCCTGATGCTAATCACCGGCGCCCGCCTCGCGGTGCGGCTGATCGTCGAGCGGCCCTCGCGCTCCGGCCGCCTGCCCAAGCACGAGGTGCTGGTGATCGGTGCCGGCTCCGGTGGCCAGATGGTCGTCCGCGAGCTGCAGCTCAACCCCGACCTCGGCGCCACCGCGATCGGCTTCGTTGACGACGACCCGCGCAAGCGGGGGATGCGGATGCTGGGGCTGAAGGTACTCGGCTCGACCAAGAAGATCACGACGATCCTCGACGAGACCCAGCCCGACGAGGTCGTGATCGCGATCCCTTCGGCCCCCGGGACGCTGCGCGCCAAAGTCGTCGCCGCCTGTCGCGACCGCGAGATCCGCGTGCGCACCCTGCCCACCGTCTTCGAGCTGCTGCGCGGCGGCGTCCAGCTCAACAAGCAGTTGCGCGAGGTGCGGGTCGAGGATGTGCTCGGCCGCGACCCGATTGTGCGCGAGCTCGACCGCGTCGGCGCCTACCTGCGCGACCGCATCGTCCTCGTCACCGGCGCTGGCGGCTCGATCGGCTCAGAGCTCTGCCGCCAGATCGCCCAGGTCAAACCGCGGCTGCTGGTGATGCTCGACCACGCTGAGGACAACCTCTTTCAGATCGACCGCGAAATGGTCGACGAGCGCCACTTCACCAACGTCGAGGCGGTGCTCGCCGACTGCAAGGAGCCAGGCCGGATGCTGGAGGTGATGCAGCGCTTCAAGCCCAGCGTCGTCTTTCACGCGGCCGCCTACAAGCACGTGCCGCTGATGGAGGCCAACCCGCTCGAGGCGGTGCGCAACAACGCGATCGCAACCCGGATCACGGCCGAGGCAGCCGCCGCCTCCGAGGTCGAGCGCTTCGTGCTGATCTCGACCGACAAGGCGGTCAACCCGAAAACGGTGATGGGCGCCTCGAAGGCGATGGCCGAGTGGATCGTCGAGTCGGCCGGCAACAAGCACCCGGGCACCCGCTTCGCCAGCGTCCGCTTCGGCAACGTGCTCGCCTCCTCGGGCAGCGTCGTGCCGATCTTCCGCAACCAGATCGAGCGCGGCGGGCCGGTCACGGTCACCCATCCGGAGATGACGCGCTACTTCATGACGATCCCCGAGGCGGTGCAGATGGTGATCCGGGCCGGCGACATCGGTGCCGGCAAGGGGGAGGTCTTCGTCCTCGACATGGGCGAGCCGGTGCGGATCGTCGACCTCGCTCACAACATGATCCGGCTCGCCGGCTATGAGCCGGAAGCCGACATCGCGATCGAGTTCACCAAACCGCGGGCGGGGGAGAAGCTGCACGAGGAGCTCCTCGGTTTCGCCGAGACTGCCCAGCCGACCGCGGCGAGGCGGATCCAGCGCGCCGTGCGCGAGACGCCGCTCGACCCCGAGTGGATCGAGGCGACGCTGAACTCGCTCGAGCATCTCGTGCTGGCCGGTGACGAGGCCAACTTGGCTCAGCGCGTGGTCGCGATGATCACCGCGCCGGGCGGCGACGCGGCGGCAGTCCTCCACGACGAGTAGCCTCTCGCAGCCCCTCCGTGCAGCTGCTCGAACAAATCGGCGCCTTTGCAGGCCTGGCTGCGTTCATCGGCCTTGCCCTGCTTGCCATGCTCGCCTTTTCCCAGGCGCGCGACATTCGTCGCCTGCGCGAGTGGGCCGGCTCGGCGCCGGAGCGCGACGCCGAGCGCAAGGAATCGACCTCCGTCGTCGCCGCCAAACGGGCCGAGGAGCTGCGCGAGCTGGAGCAGGCGCGGACGGCAGAACGCGAGGCGCTCGACCAGCGCGAGGAGCGCCGCCGACGCCGCGACGCCGGCCTGCCGGAACTGACCCGTCGCGAGCGGCTGGGCGAAGCGTTCTCCGGCTTCGGCTCGCGCTTGGCCGAGCCGCGCTACTTGATCGCGATCTTTGTCGTGGTCGTCCTGGTTGCCGCTGGCGCCGTCTACGTCGTCACCCAGGGCTCTGACGATGCCAACGGCAAGTCCGGCCAGGGCAAGACCGCGAAGGCGCTGAAGCCGGGCGAAATCGAAGTTTCGGTCCTCAACGGGACCGCGGTGACGGGCCTCGCCGGCACTTACGGCGACAAGGTCGAGCGCAAGGGCTTCGAGCTCGGCGCGGTGACTAACAGCGCCACCAGCTTCACCGACAGCGTCGTCATGTTCAGGCGCGGCCACGCGCCCGAGGCCCGCCGCGTCGCCTCCGTGCTGGGGATCTCGGACGTGCAGCTGATGAGCGCCGACATCGCCTCGGTCTCCGGCGCCGCGCCGGTCGCGGTAATCGTCGGCGAGGACAATGCCCAGACCTCGGGGTGAGGCCTGGGGTGCCCTGGTCTTCGCCCTTCTGGTCCTCGCCACGGTTGCTGCGTTTGCCTGGTCGCAGCGGCTGAAGCGCGACCCGCTGGTCTTGGACAAGGTCAGCTTGGTCGGGGCCCCCGTTCTCCACCCGAAAAACCCGGTACATAGCTTCACGCCCAACGGCGACTGCCGCTACGACAGGATGCGGATCCGCTTCCGCACGACCCAGTCCGACCGCGGCACCGTACAGGTGGTGAAGCCGGGCGGCAAGCTGATCATCACCCTCGCCCGCGACACCTACCTCAAGCGCTACCACTTCCACACTTTTTACTGGGACGGCCGCACCCGCAATAACGGCCTCGCGCCGCCCGGGCGTTACAAGCTGCGGGTGAAACTGCTCGGTCAGGAACGGACGCTGGTGCCGCCGGGGACGATCCGGCTGCACCGGGCGCATTGGGACCCGCGGGAAGCACAGGACCTCTGCCTGATCCTCAAGAGCAAGGAAGGCAGGCGGTGAGCGACCTCCTGGCGGGGGCAGGGGTACTCATAGCGGCCGCCGTCTCGGCCGCAACGATCCTGCTGCCGACAGGACGCCTCCGCTCGATCGCGATGTTGGCGGCACTGGTCCTCTTCCCGGCTCTGATCCTCGGCGACCAGTGGCACTCCCACCAGATCGTCGATCTGCGTGATCACACGTCGCGACTGGTTGCGCTCGTGCTGCTTGGCGTTGTGGCGGCGGTGGTACTCGCGTACGCCTTCAGGCGCTGGCCGATCCTGCTGCCGCTGGCGGTCGTTGCGGCGCTGCCGTTTCGGGTGCCTCTGCATGCGGGGGGGGATACGGCGAACCTCTTGGTGCCGCTTTACTTGGTGATTGCTGGAGGTGTTCTCTCCAAGGCGTTTGGTGAGTGGCAGCAGGGCGGGGGGGTCGATCTGGGGGCTGGGTTTTTCGCCTGGCGCGGGTCGTCTCTCGCTGAGTCGGCTGTGCGAAAAACAGGACGCCGCCCCCAGATCGACCCCCCCGCCCTCCTGCCATACGTCCTGGCGGGGGTCGTTCTGCTTTATGCGTTGCAGACGCTCTACTCGCCTGATTTCTCTAAGGGTCTCCAGAACGCTTGCTTCTTCTTCGTGCCGTTCAGCTTGGTGTACGGGTTGCTGCGGGATGTCAGCTGGGACTGGAAGCTTCTTACCCTGGTTCTCTGGGTGGTTGCGGTCGAGGCGGTTTGCTTTGTCGTGGTTGGTTCGGTCGAGTGGGGGACCCGCAGCCTCTTCTGGAACGACCAGGTGATCCGGTCGAATGAATTCCACACTTACTTCAGGGTGAATTCGGTCTTCTGGGATCCGAATATCTATGGGCGGTATCTGGCCCTGGTTGCGGTTGTGGCGATGAGTGCTCTGCTCTGGGCGCGCGAACGCAAAACGTTGGTCTTGCTGACGGCGCTTGTCTTTGTGCTCTGGCTTGGCCTGTTCCCGACCTTCTCGCAGTCGAGCTTCGCCGCGCTCCTCGCGGGGCTGGCTGTGCTGGCGGCTCTGAAGTGGAGCTTGCGCTGGACCCTCGTCGCGGTGGGAGCCTTTGCCGTCCTCGGCGTTCTAGTGGTCCTATTCACCGGCGGAAGGGCGAGTCTCGACCGCATCAACATCGACACCAGTGGCCGAGCCAACCTGGTCTCCGGCGGCATCCACTTGTTCGCCCAGCGCCCCATCTACGGCTACGGCTCGGGAAGTTTCCCCAAGGCCTATCGCGAGCACGTAGAGACGCACAAAGCTCCAGTCTCCGTCTCGCATACCGAGCCAATAACCATTGCCGCCGAGCAGGGCATCCTCGGCGTAGCCGCCTACATAGCTCTGGTCGTGACAGCCCTGTGGACGATGGCCGCGGGCTTGCGTCCGTCGCTGCTCTCTCTATCCGTGACTCGCGCGGGTGGCGTGGGGGGTGGGGGGTCGAGGACGGACCGTGGCCCGCCCGCAGGCCCCCCACCCCCCGCGACAGGATCCGCGCGCCTCCAACCCATAGCCCGAGCAGCAGTTCTCGCCACCTTCGTCGCTCTCCTAGTCCACACCATGGCCTACGCGGGATTCTTCGAGGATCCGATCACTTGGGTGCTGCTAGGCGTAGGCGCTTCGCTCGCGGCCGCCGATCGGCCGGGCGCCGCCTCCTCTGCTCCCAGACGGGTGCGCTAATTTCACCCGGCGGCCACGCGCCCGTCCTTCCGCGTCCGGGGGCGGCTAGGGTCAGCGCGTGTCGGGATACCTCCGCCGTCTAGCGACGACCGGCGCCGCCTACACGGCGGCGAGCATCGTCTCGAAGCTGATTGCGGTCGTCCTGCTGCCGCTTTACACGCGCTACCTGACACCGGCCGACTACGGCGCCGCCGAGGTGATGTTCGCCGCGATCGTCTCGGTCAGCATCATCGTCCGCCTCGGCACGATCGAGGCGTTGCTGCGCTTCTACTACAAAGACGACGAGGATCCAGCCCAGGTCGTCGCCACCTCTTTTGCCGCCTTGTTCTGGGTCGCCACCGCGGCAGCGCTGATCCTGCTGCCCTTCGCCAAGCCGATCTCCGAAGCCCTGCTCGACGAATCGGCGCCGGACCTGGCGCGGATCGCGATCGGCGGCCTCTGGGTCTCGACGATGTTCGAGTACCTGCTCACCCTCTTCCGGCTCGAGGAGCGCGCCCGCGCTTTCTTCGTCACGACGCTGCTCAGCGTGATCTCGGCGATCAGCCTCACCGTGGTGCTCGTCGTCGGAGCGGGGGAGGGGGCGCGGGGCCTGCTGCTCGGCAGCTATGCCAGCGGCGCCGTCTTCGTCCTCGGCCTGATCTGGCTTCACCGCCGCCGTCTCTCGCTCTGGTTCGATCGCGCCCTGCTGAGGCGGCTGATGCGCTTTGGCCTGCCGACGATGCCGGCCGAGCTCTCGCTCTACCTGCTCAATTTCGTCGACCGGATCATCATCGTTCGCACCGTTGGGCTGGCCGAGGCCGGCCTTTACTCACTCGCGGTCAAGTTCGCCCAGGGGGTCAACGTGCTCGTCCGCGGCTTCCAGCTCGCCTGGCCGCCACTGGCCTACTCGATCCGCGACGACGGCGAAGCCCGTCGCACCTACGCCGTCGTCGTCACCCTGTTCAGCGCCGGCTGCGCCTTTGTGGTCACCGGCATGTGGCTGCTCTCGCGCTGGATCGTCCGCGCCCTGACCACGCCCGAGTTCTTCGGCTCCTACAAGGCGATCGGCCTCCTCGCCACCGCCGTCACCCTCTACGCCCTCTACATGGTCCTCGTCGTGATCCTCGGCCGTACCGGACGCACCGAGTTCAATTTCCCCGCCACCGCCGCCGCTCTCGCGACCAACATCGCCCTCAACCTCGCCCTCGTCCCACCGTTCGGCATCGTCGGCGCCGGCATCGCCCTCGTCGCCTCCTACATCGTCGTGCTGGCACTGATGTACAGCTTCACCCAACGCCTCTTCCCGGTCCCCTACGAATGGGGCCGCCTGGCCCGCGTCATCGCAGTAAGCACCGGCCTCGTTATCTCGGGGGAGCTATTGCTACCAACGGAGGGCTTTCTCGGCCTCCTCGCACGTACGGCCCTCTGGCTCACCTACCCGCTTGCGCTGCTCGCCACTGGCTTTTTCACTCCGGGTGAGCGTCGCTGGCTCGCAACCCTGCGCAGCCCGGGTGTCCTAGCCGCCCAGCTGCGCTCCCTGCGCCCAGCAGCAGCTGCCGTCGATGGATCAGTGCCGGAGACCTACGAGGCAGAGCAAATGGACGAGGACGCGCGCCCGTGACATGACGATCCCGGTAGGGGTGGAACGTCTTGTACTTTTTGGGCGTTCACCTTGCGGCGTCAGCAGCTACGTCTCGATCCAAAAAGTTAAGTGGAACCCCTACCGGGATCGTCATTTCCCACCACCCGGTCCCGAATACTGTCGCCCCGCCTCGGGAAAAGCGCTTGCCGAGCATGGGCCCAATAGACGCCCGCTGGACGGTTCGGCACGGCGGCGGCGACCGCTCGCACTGAGTAGGACCAGGCGGTAAGAACGCGGACGACCAGCGCGGCCAAGCGGCCGTGGTGCTTGCGCATGTAGAGATCCCGATTGCGGTGGAATTCGACGATCCGCGGCAGGCCCTTGGCGAGGTCGGTGGAGAGCTGGTCGTGGTGGATCGCCTCAGCGCTGGGGACGTAGAGGCTGTGCCAGCCCGCCTCGGCGAGACGCTTGGCGAAGTCGCACTCGTCGTAGTAGACGAAGAACTCGGGGTCCATATAGTCGACCTCGCTGGCGGCCTCGCGGCGGACCAGGAGGGCGCTCGACTGCGCCCAGTCGACCTGGCGCGTGGTCCCGCCCTTGCTCTGAACCGTTAGCCAGCGGTGCAGGAAGAGGGCGCCTGCCAGCGCTGTGCCGACCCCGGGAAACCGCCAGGCGCAGGGAACCGGCCTGCCGCTCGAGTCGAGCAATTGTGCCGTCGCCGCCGCCGCTTTGGGATCCGCGTCGAGGGCTGCTACCAGCGCCGCCGCCGCGCCGGGTCGCAGCTCGGAGTCCTCGTTGAGCAGCAGGCAGTAGCGACCGTTTGCCTCGCGCATCAGGGTCGAATCGTTCTCCGCCTTGCCGCCCCGTTGCTCGAGCGCGACTAGGCGAATCTCTTCGCCCCGCGCCCGCACTGCCTCGACCGAGCCGTCGCTCGAGGCGTTGTCGAGGACGAGGGTCTCGCGCTCGAGCCCGGCCGGATGAGTGCGCTCGATCGCCTCGAGGCAGGCGAGTAGATACTCACGGCCGTTCGTGTTCACGACGCAGTAGGAGAGCGTGGGTGCCACCGAGGTCACGATAATCGTGCACGATGCGGGTGCAGCTCGTCGACCCCTCGGCCTTCACGCCGCCCTACGACCGCGCGCTGGCGGCGGCGCTCGCCCGCGCCGGCGCCGAGGTTGAGCTGCTGACCAGCCGCTTCCTCTACGGCCCGGTGCCCGCGCCGCAGGGCTACCAGGTGCGCGAGCGCTTCTATCGCCGCAGCGCGTCGCGTGGCCTCGATGCCCGCGGCCGCCGCGCTTTCAAGGCCGCCGAGCACCTGCCGGACATGCTGCGCCTGCGCGGCGACCTCGACGCTGACGTCGTCCACTACCAGTGGCTGACCGTGCCGGCCCTCGACGCCCGATTGCTCCCAGCCCGCAGACCGCGGGTGATGACCGCGCACTACGTCCTACAACCCCGCCCCAGCCGCCGCCAGGTTGTCGCCGCCCGCCGGATGTTCGGCGGCATGGACGCCGTCATCGCGCACTCCGAGCACGGGGCCGCGCGCCTGCACGGTGAGCTGGGCCTCGATCCCGCCCGGGTCCGCGTCATCCCCCACGGCGCCTTCGACTACTTCACCCGTCTGCTTGAAGAGAAGCCGCTCCCGGTCGAGTTGGAGGACGCCGCGGGCCCGGTGATCCTCTTCTTCGGCCTGCTGCGCCCGTACAAGGGGCTCGACACCCTGCTGCGCGCCTTCCGTGAGTTGAAGGGCGCCGAGCTGTGGATCGTCGGCAACCCACGCATGGACACCGAGCCGCTGCGCCGGCTTGCCGCCGAGGCGCCCGGCCGGGTCCGCTTCGTCACCCGCTTCGTCGAGGACGCCGAGGTCCCGGCGATCTTCCGCCGCGCCGACCTCGTCGTCCTCCCCTACCGCGACGTCGAGCAGTCCGGAGTCCTCTACACCGGCCTCGCCTTCGGCAAGCCACTCGTGCTCAGCGCCGTCGGCGGTTTCCCCGAGGTCGCCACCACCGGCGCCGCGCGGCTGGTCCCGCCCGAGGACCCCGCTGCCCTCGCCGAGGTCCTGGTCGAGCTGGCCGGCGATCCGCAGGCTCGTGAGCGCCTCGCCGCCGCCGCAGTTCAAGCCGCAGCAGGCCCCTATTCCTGGGACGCGATCGCGTCGCAGACGATCTCCCTCTACAAAGAGCTGATCGAGGCACGCCGATGAGCGCAATCGCGATCGCCTTCTGGCTGAGTATTGGTCTGATCGTCTACACCCACCTCGGCTATCCGCTTGTCCTGCGGCTTCTTCTCGCCCTGCGCCGTCGTCCTGCCGAGGGCCCGGGCAACTGGGATGAGCTGCCCCAGGTCTCCCTGATCGTCGCCGCCTACGACGAGGAGGAGGTGATCGAGGCCAAGGTCGCCAACGCTCTGGCGCTCGACTATTCGCGTGAGCGGCTCGAGCTGATCGTCGCCTCCGACGGTTCCGCTGACGCCACTGCTGAGCGCGCCCGCGCCGCCGGCGCAGACCTCGTGCTCGAGTTGTCGCGGGGCGGAAAGATCGCCGCCCAGAACGCCGCCGCCGAGGCCGCTTCCGGTGAGATCCTCGCCTTCTCCGACGCCAACAGCGTCTGGCAGGCTGATGCCCTGCGCTGCCTGGTCGAGCCATTCACCGAGGACAAGGTCGGCTACGCCTGCGGTCAGGTCCGCTTCCTCGATGCCGGCGGCGACAACCCCGAGGGCGCCTACTGGCGCTACGAGATGAGGGTGCGGGAGATGGAGTCGGCGCTTGCCGGCGTCACCGCCGGCAACGGCGCGATCTACGCTGTGCGCGCCACGGCGTACGTCTCGCTGGCCCCCTCCGGCAGCCACGACCTCTCCTTCCCCTTCCGCCTCGCCAAGCGCAAGCTGCGCTCGCTCTACGTGCCGGCTGCCCGCGCCGAGGAGAAGATGGTGCCGACGCTGGAGGGAGAGCTGGCCCGCAAGCGGCGGATGATGGTCGGCATCTGGGACATCGTCGTCGGCGAACGGATGATCTCGCCGCGCGGCTACAGTCCCCTCTACGCCTTCGAGCTGGCTTCGCACCGACTGCTGCGCTACCTCACCCCCTTCCTCCACCTGATCGCCTTCCTCACCAATCTCGCCCTGCTCGGCCAGGGCTGGGTCTACGTCGTCACCTACGGCCTCCAGCTGGCGGTTATCGCCGCCGCGATTCTCGGCGGCCAGTTCGGCCTCGGCCCCTTCCGGATCGCGCGCTATTACGCGATGACCACGCTCTCGATCGCCGCCGGCCTCTGGGACCGCTTCCGCAAAGGGCCGCCGGCGGCCTGGGAGAAGGCACCGGGCACCCGATAAAGATGCCCCGCCCGCTCGACATCCTGATCGCGTCCCTCGCCCTGGCCGTGCTCTCGCCCTTGCTATTGATCGCGGCGATCGCGATCAAGCTCGGCAGCCGCGGCCCGGTGCTCTACCGTCAGCGCCGGGTCGGCGAGGGGGGGAGGGAGTTCGAGATGCTGAAGCTGCGGACGATGGTCGCTGGGTCGGACCCGGTCGGTGTTGGCACCGCCGTCACTCGCGACGATCCGCGGGTCACCGCCGCCGGCCGCGTCCTGCGCCGCACTTCGCTCGACGAGATCCCCAACCTGGTCAACGTCCTGCGCGGCGAGATGGCGATCGTCGGCCCCCGCCCGACCATCCCCGCCCAGGTGGTCGACTACACGCCCCGTCAGCACCATCGCCACGACGTCGCCCCTGGAATCACCGGCTGGGCCCAGGTCCAGGGCCGCGCCGGCATTCCCTGGCAGGAGCGGATCGAGCTCGACCTCTGGTACGCCGAACACCGCAGCCCCGCCCTCGACGCCCGCATCCTGCTCAAAACGCTCTGGCTACTCGTCACTGGCCACGGGCTAGCACCCGACTAGCCGAACTGCATCAACTTCTAGGCCTGCCGGGCGGAGAAGTTGATGCAGTTCGCGAGGACGTAGGGTTTTCGCTGTGAACGATCGACCACATGTCTCCTTGCGCCCGTTCGAGCCCGGCGATGCCGCCGCGGTTCACCGCTGGTTCAACAACCCAGCGGCGACCGCTTCGCTGATGGAGCAGCGCGACGGCTTCACGCTCGCCGAGGCGCAGGCCTGGGTGGAGCGGGCGATGGGGGATTCAGGCGAGGACCGCAAGTACGCGATCGTGGTCGAGGACTACGCGGAGCCGGTCGGCTTCACCGCCCTCTACGGTCTCTTCCGCCAGACCGCCCCGGAGCTCGGGGCGCTGATTGGCGATGACGTGAGGGGCAAGGGCGTGGGGCGTCGGGCCGAGGCGCTCACCCTCGCCAAGGCCTTCGACGAGTTCGATGCCCATCGCGTCTACGGTCGCATCCCGGCTCGCAACGAGGTCGCCAAGAAGACCGTCGCCGGGCTCGGCTGGAAGCACGAGGGGACGATGCGCGCCCACCTGCGGCGCGAGGGCGCGCCAGCTGACGACTGCGAGATCTGGGGCGTCCTGCCCGACGAGTTTCGCGCCGCCGCCGCGGACCTGCTTCCGTGAGCGAGCCGAGCGCCGCCGCCGAGCTGATCGAGGACCGCGGCGAGGCGGCGGCCGGCGAGCAGTTCTTCCGCTCGCGCCCGTTCCTCGACGCCGAAGGGGTCACTCACACCCTCCGCATCGCCACCAACCAGGGCGAACTGCTGGCGCCGCTGATCGTCAGCAAGATCGGCGACGGGCCGCAGCTCGACGCGATCTCGCCCTACGGCTATCCCGGCATTGCTGGCCCATCCGACTTTGACCCCACTGGGGGTGGGTCAAAGTCGGATGGGCTTGACCCGACCCGGATCGATTTCTCGGCGACGGGCCTCGTCGCGGCCTTTATCCGCCACACCCTTGGTGAGCCGCCGCTAAGCGGCAGCAGCGAGCGCAACGTCGTCCTGATCGCCGACCCGACCCTGCCGCCAAAGAGCCGCCCCAGCGACCGCAACCAGATCAACAAGAACCTGCGGCATGGCTACGAGCTGACGCTGGTTCCTGGGCCCGAGACGACCGCGGTGCAGCGGGCGGGCTTCCTCACCGCCTATGAGCAGACGATGCGACGCACTGCCGCCGCCCAGCGCTATTTCTTCGCCGCCGCTTACTTCGACCGCATCCTCGAATCGCCCCAGACTTGGCTGGCGCTCGCGCTCGCCCCGGGCGGCGAGGTCGCCGCCGGCTCGATCGCCGCCCGCAGCGACGGCTATCTCCACTACTACCTCAGCGGCAGCGCCGACTCCAACCTGCGTGACTCGCCGATGAAGAACATCGTCGCCGCGCTAGTCGAGCTCGCTGCCGAGCAGCGCCTGCCGCTCAACCTCGGCGGTGGGATCTCGCGCGGCGACCGGCTGGAGGAGTTCAAGCGCGGCTTCGCCAACCGCGAGCTGTCCTGGCGTACCTCGGAGATTATCTGCGACGCCGAGGCCTACGACCGCCTTGCGGCCGGTCGCGAGGCGGGGGACTTCTTCCCCGCCTACCGCGCTAATTGATCGTCGGTTCCGCCGGCGTCGGGCCGGTGAAGGGGAATCCCGTTACGGACTCTGGGCTCGTGCCCCAGGTCGCCTTGCCGAAATCGCGGATCGCGTCGAGCGTGATCGCGCCCTTGTATTCGTTGCAGCCGATCAGATTGGTCCAGGTGGTCGCGGCGACTTCGTAGGACATGTTTTCGTTCGGAAAGAGCAGCGTCGCCCCGTACATCGTGTCGTAGAGCCCGATCAGTTCCAGCTGGGCGCTCTCGGAGAGGTCGGGGCTGTACTGGATCTCCATCCGGCCGTGCTCGAGCGAGTGGACGATGTCGAGTTCCTGGGGCATTTCCTTGTAGGCGCCGTCGGCCTGCTGGTAGGGCGGTTCGACGTGATTGCCTGAGGTCGGCGGGTTGGTTTTGTATTCCGGCACCGGCGCGGTCGGCGGAAGGTGGTTGCGACCCTCGTTCGGAAGGTTCAGGCGGAGGTCGCAGTCCGCCTTCTTCGCCGCCTGCTGCAGGTTGGTCACCTTCGGCGGCGGCGGCGTGGTTCCCGACCGTTCGTCGGGCTGGACGCCGTTGGTCGAGCCCGACGACTGGGCGATGTGGGATTCGCCACCGTCGTTCTTGTTGGCAGCGGAGAGGACGATCGCGATGATCCCGGCGAGCACCGCCAAGCCGACGATGCCGGCCACGCCGTAACCGATCATCAAGCGCCGCCGCTCGGACCCAGTCTGTTTCTTCTCGCGTTCCTGCCGGGCCTGGCGGAGTCGCTCCCTCTCTTCCTCCCTGCGGTTAGCCATGAGGACGCGCCATTTTACTCAGAGAGACCTGGCCAGGTCGCCCGTGTCGTCGCGCCGCCTGTCCCAAGGGCGCGCCGCCTTCAGTGCGCCAAGCACCGCGCGCGTCGCCGGCGCCCGGTTCAGCGCGTAGAAGTGGATGCCGGGAGCGCCGGCGAGGAGCAGCTCCGAGCACTGCTGCGCCGCGTAGGCGATGCCGAGCTCGAACTCGGCTTGCTCGTCGCCACCGGCGGCCGCGAAGGCCGCTTCCAGGCGCGGCGGAATCGAGGCATCGCAGAGGTCGCAGATCCGCTTCGTCTGGGCAAAGCTGGCGACCGGGATCACCCCGGCGATGATCGGCACATCGATCCCCGCCGCCCTCGCTGCGGCGACAAAGTCGAAGTAGACCTGATTGTCGAAGAAGAGCTGGGTGATCAGGAACGAGGCACCGGCCTCGACCTTGGTCTTCAGATAGGCGAGGTCGGTCTCCAGGTCGGGAGCCTCGGGATGGACCTCGGGGAAGCAGGCGCCGCCGACGGTGAAATCCCATTTCGAGGCGATGAAGGCGGTCAGCTCGGCAGCGCTGCCGAGGCCGCCCTCGGGCTGGACGAAGTCCTCCTGGCCCCGCGGCGGGTCGCCGCGCAGGGCGAAGACGTTCTCGATCCCCGCCTCGGCGATGCGACCCAGGGTCGCCCCGATACCCTCGGCGCTCTCGCCAACGCAGCTCAGGTGCGCCATCGTCTCGTAGCCGAGGTCGTCCTTCAACGCCCGGGTGATCTCGACCGTCCCCTCGCGGGTCGATCCGCCGGCGCCGTAGGTGACCGAGACGAAGTCAGGCTCCAACTCGCGCAGCGAGCGCGCCGTCGCGAACAGCGCCTCGGTCCCCTCCGCGGTCTTTGGCGGGAAGAGCTCGACCGAGAAGGTCGGTGCCTCGGAGGCGATGATCTCGTCTATGCGCACCGCTGCAGGGTAGCTACGCGCCGGCTCCGCGGACCCTAGCTCATCCCGCCGGGACCGAATATGGGCCCCTCAAACGGGGCAATTGTCGGACTTTGCGGGAACGTTTTCGTCGCCCCCCTTTCGCCCTAGCCAAGGTCGCGCTAAGTTGGTTCTGCGACTGGGAGAGACGCGGTCCGCGGAAGCCAAGCGGAGCACGTCTCGAAGGTGGCGCGACGAGCTTCAGCGTGCGAAGGCTACGCACGCGGCAGGCAACCGAACGCCACCGTCAGTCGCATTTTTTATGCCTCAAGGGTGACTTCGTGTTTTATCTCGGATAGCGAGACAAAACACGAAGCCAGCGGTGGAGATGTCCGGGTCGGTGCCTAGCGTCCGGGTCGGCCGTCGAGCTCCTGCCCTCGTTGGCCCGCGTGCCGGGACGCAGTTCGGGAGTCGGGCGTTGTCGGGTGCCCCGTGAGTAACTCCGACAACTAGCCCGCCCACTCCCATACCCTGCAGCGGATGAGCGACGAGCTTCGCTACGAGCGGGTCGGGGCGGCGGCCGTGCTGACGATCGACCGGTCCGAGCGCCGCAACGCGATCGACGCTGCCGCGGCGGAGGCATTCCGGCAGGGGCTGGAGGACTTCGAGGCCGACGAGGGCGCTCGCGTGCTCGTCCTCACCGGCGCCGGGGGTCAGGCCTTTTGCGCCGGCGCCGACCTCAAGACGATGGACCTCAACGTCGACCATCCGCACGGCCCGATGGGGCCGACCCGGCTCACCCCGGCAAAGCCGGCAATCGCCGCGGTCGACGGCTGGTGCCTGGCGGGTGGGGTGGAGCTGGCACTCTGGTGCGACCTCCGCATCGCCACCCCCGGCTCGACCTTCGGCCTCTTCGAGCGTCGCTGGGGCGTGCCGCTGGTCGACGGGGGCACCCAGCGCCTGCCCCGCATCGTCGGCATGGGCCGAGCGCTGGACCTGATCCTCACCGGCCGCCCGGTCGAGGCCGAGGAGGCGCTGCGGATCGGCCTCGTCAACGAGGTCGTCGAGCCGGGCAAGCATCTGGAGCGGGCGCTTGAGCTGGCGGAGCGAATCGCGAGCTTCCCGCAGGAGACGATGCTCGCCGACCGCCGCGCCACGATCGAGGGCTTCGGCCTGCCGCTGGAGCAAGGAATAGCCCTAGAGCACAAGCTCGGCCGAGAGACTCTTCACGTCGCGGTGCAAGGAGCTCGCCGCTTCGCCGATGGAGCCGGCCGACACGGCGATGGCGTCTGAGAGGGAGTCGGGGAGGGGCGGAACGTCTTGTACTTTTTCGGCAGCCCCTTGCGGCGACAGCAAGAATCTCTCCACCGGAAAAGTTAAGTGGAGCCCCTCCCCGACTCCCTCTCTCACGTAACCCGCCGCATCTCGTCCTCGGCCTCTTCGGGCCCGAGGTAGGGCATCAGCACGGCGAAGACCAAGTCGGGGAGGATCCGCTTCAGTTCTGGCCCCCGCCCGGCGCGGATCTCGTCGAAGATCATCGAGGTGGCGCCGCCGATCGCGAAGCGGGCCGTGTCCGCCGGCAGTTCCCCTCCCTGGCTGGAGTACTCGCGCCCTTCCTCGAGGAAGGGGGTGAAGCGGGCCAGCGCGGCGCGGTAGCGGGCCCGGGCGTCGTCGCCGGCTGCGGTCACCTCGACCATCGAGAGCCGGGCGATGTCGGCCTCGGTGGCGAGCAGCTCGACCAGGGCGCGCAGGCCGGTGGCGATCCGCTCCGGCCAGGGCTCACCCGCGGCGGACTCGAAGGCGGCGGTGACGTGGGCGACGAGGACGTCGAAGACGGCGTCGTAGGCCTCGAGGAAGCAGGTTGGCTTGTCGCCGAACATCTCCTCGAAGGTCTCGCGCGAAACCCCGGCTACCTCGATCACGTCGGTGATCGTGGTCGCCTCGTAGCCCTTGGCCGCGGCGACCCGCAACATCGCCTCCAGCAACCGCTCGCGCTGGGAGCGCACCAGGTAGGCCCGCGGCAAGCTTTGACGCCCGCTGGGGACGCTGTCTGGATTCGAAGTAGATGGCGAATCCATGCAACTCAGCGTAGGGCAGCGTTCCCGCCCTGTCCAACCGCTCAGGGCTTGGCGGCTTGCATCTCGGCGCTGGCCATCTCGGCGCCGAAATAGGGCAGTACGGCGAAGTACATGAACTCGGGCAGCAGCTCGCGAAAGCCGCCTTTCTCGCCTGTCGCCAGCCTCGCGTGGACCACCGCGTGCATGCCGGCGACGATCCCCTCCGCCGCGATCGGAGGTGGTGATCCGGCGCCCTCAGAGGCGTGCCTGGCCGAATCGATGAAATCGGTGATCCGTTTCATCGCCTGGGAGCGTCTTTGCAGCGCCTCGGGGCCCGCCGCGTGCACCTCGACGACCAGGGCGCGGCCCAGATCCGGGTCGGCGTCAAGCGCCGCAAGCACGGCGCCGAGACCGGCGCGGAGCTGTCCTTGCCAGCTCTCTTCGGCGGCGGCCGCGGCACGCGCGATGGCTTCCAGGCGGGCGACGCCGAAGTCGAATGCCTCCAGGTAACAGGCGTCGACGTCGGCGAACTCGTCGTAGAAGGCCTGGCGGTAAAGGCCGGTGAGGTCGAGCACCATACGCACGGATGCCGTGTCGTAGCCGTTCGTGCCGACCACCTCGAGCATTCCCTCGAGAATCTTCTGGCGCTTCGGGGAACTCACCAGTCTGAGTGCGGGAGCGTCGGGGAAAACCTTCCCCGTTGCGGCGGTCCCTTCAGCCCCTGCCTGGACCTTGGGTGCGGCCTGCTTTCCCATCTGACCTTCCTCTGCTCGATCAAGGGAACGGGTTGTCTGGAGTCCGGTACTGTAGCGGTATCTGGTCAATACGTCCAGCTTGGAATCAGATACCCATAGGGGTACTCTGGCGTTCGTGCCCGATCGTGCTCCCCAAGCGACAAGGATGCCACCGGGAAGGCATCCACTGCCCCGGGAGTTCATCGCCCAGCATCAGCGGGCCCGCATCATCGCCGCACTCGCCGAGGAGACGGTGGAGAAGGGTTACCGCGCCGTCACCGTCGCCGACATCGTCCGCCGCGCCGGCATTGCCCGCAACACTTTCTACGAGAACTTCTCCTCCAAGGAGGATTGCTTCCTCGCCGCCTCGGAGTTCGCGGTCAAGGAGGCGCTGCGTCGCGTCGTCGACGCCGCCAGCAAGGTCGACACCTGGCCCGCGCGCGTCAACGCCGGTCTCGCCGCCTTCCTCCACTACGTAGCCACCGAGCCGGCATTGGCCCGCACCTGCATCGTCGAGGCGCTCTCCGCGGGGCCGGCCGCGGTCGAGCGCTACGAGCGTTCGATCCAGGCCTTCGTGCCGCTCTTTCGCATGGGCCGCAAGGTTTCCTCGAAGGGCGAGGAGCTGCCGGGGACGCTGGAGGAGACGATCGTCGGCGGCATCTTCTGGATCCTCTACCAGCGCATCATCATGGGACAGGCCGAGCAGATCGAGAGCCTGCTGGCCGAGCTGGTTGAGTTCTCCCTCACCCCGTATCTAGGGGCCGAGGCGGCAAAGCGGATCGCCGCCGAAGTACCTTCGACATCCACTGCGGGTTGAGCCAGGGGCAGGGATCGGGGGTCCCATGACCTAGTGCTTGACCTGGAGACCCGCGAGCGCGCCGCCAGTCCCGAGCGCGAGCGCATCGTCGAGGCCCTGATCGAGATCGCCGCCGAGCGCGGCTATGCCGAGACCACGATCGAGCTGATCCTCGACCGCGCCGGCCTCGACCGGCCCGCCTTCGATCGCCACTTCCGCGGCAAGTACGACTGCTTTCTCACCGCCTGGCAGGAGATCAACGAGGGCTGCATGAGGGAGATGCTGGAGGCCTTCAACAGTCAGGAAGAATGGCCCGACCGCCTGCGCGCCGTCGCCTGCGAGATCGTCGACAACCTTCGCCACGACACCAACCGGGCCTCGTTCGCGGTCGAGGTTCTCTCGGCCGGCGACGCCGCCCGCGCCCGCCGCGACATGACGATGCGGGTGATCGCCTCGCTGATCGACGCCGGCCGCAACGAGATGGACGACCCCGAGTCGGTTCCGCACACAACCGCCGAGGCGCTGGCTGGCTCAGCCTACGGCCAGGTTTACGCCAAGGTGGTACGCGGTGAGGCCGACGAGCTGCCGGCCCTCGTACCCCAATTGATGTCTGCCGCGGTGATGCCCTACCTGGGTGTCGAGGCGGGCCTGGCCGAGTTGGCACGTGGCTTCGACCCGCCAGCGCGATATCGTCGGGATGTGGCTAAAAAATCTTCCCCCGGTAAATCCGGCGGGACTAACGTCCCTGCCGAGGATTACCCCCCTGAGCTAGCGCGCCTCCCGCCCGGCCGCCACGGCCTGCCGCGCGAGTTCGTCGTCCACAATCAGCGCGAGCGGCTGATCGCCGGCCTCGCCGAGGCAATTGCCGAAAACGGCTACTCGGGGACGACGATCGCCCACATCACCCGCCACGCCGCTGTCTCCCGTCGCACCTTCTACGAGCATTTCTCCAGCAAGGACGAGTGCTTCGTCGCCGCCTACGACACGGTGATGGCGGAGCTGCGCCAGCGCGTCTCGGCCGCCTTCGAGGAGGCCGGTGACTGGCCGCACGCGGTCAAAGCCGGGATCGGCGCGATGCTCGAGTTCCTCGCCGCCGAGCCCAGCCTGGCCCGCCTCTGCATGGTCGAGGCCCTGGTCGCCGGCCCGGTCGTGGTCGAGCGCTACGACGCCGCGATTCAGAGCTTCGTCCCTTACTTCCAGAGCGGCCGCGAGGGTCGCCCACCCGAGGTCCTCGCCCGGCTTTCGCCGACCACTGAGGAGGCCCTGGTCGGCGGCATGGTCTCGCTGATCTCCCGCCGCATCATCGCCGGCAAAGCCGAAGAGCTAGAAGAGCTGCTGCCCGACCTGGTCGAGTTCACCCTGACCCCCTACGTCGGCAGCGCCGAGGCAGCGAAGCTGGCGCAGGAGCCGGACTGAGCTGAGGATCAGGCGCTTGAGTCGACCGGGGTGAGGTCGGACGAGCGCAGCTCGAGCCAGGCTTCGTCCTCGCCGAAGTACTGCAGGACCGCGAGGTGGGAGAGGTCGGGCAGTAGGCGCTCGACCGTGGCGGTACGACCGGCGCCGATCTCGTTGCAGATCGCTTCCTCGACCGCGCCGACGACGAACTGGGCGGTGAGAGCCGTGGTCATCCGTGCGCCGGGCTCTTGCCGGGCGGAGTCAACGGCCGCGGCGAGCCGCTCGATCGCCTGCTGGTGCTTGGCCCAGGCCTGGCCGCGAGCCGCCCGTACCTCGGTCAGCAGCGCCTTTGCCAGCAGCGGCTGCTCGGCGACGGTGCGCAACAGCCTGGCCAAGGCGGCGCGGAAGCCCGCCCGCCAGCTTTCGGCACCCTGAGCCGCCTCGAGCACTTCCGCGCAGATTCGATCCGCCGCCATCTCGTAGGCCTGTGCGAAGCAGGCCTCCTTGCCGCCGAAGCGGCGCTGGAAGCGCTCGCGCGAGATGCCGCTGCGCTCCAGCACCTCCTGCACGCTCGCCTTCTCATAGCCGCGGGCGCCGACGCTGAGCAGCATCGCTTCTAGCGCTCCCTCATCCGACACCCGTTCTGGAATCGCCTCATCCCAAGAGCGAACCGCGCGCAGTGTGGTCGGACTTTCCACTCGGGGTACCTTAGACCATCTTTGGGAACTTGTGACACTTCATATACTACCTTCGTACCAATGGGAACGCGCGCTATCCTGACTCCGTGCGTGCATTGCCTGGAAAGGCCTCCCGGCAGCCGCCCGGCCCCGAGCCGGTCAGCCGCGCCGCGTCGGCGGACGACCAGCGGCGCCGAATTCTCGAGGCAACCGCGGATCTCATCGCCGAGCAGGGCTACGCCGAGACGACGATCGAGCAGATCGTGCGCCGGGCCCGGGTCGGCTACGCGACCTTCTACAAGCACTACGCCGACAAGCAGGAGGCCTTCCTGGCCCTGTTCGACGCGGCGGTCGAGCGCACCGCCTACGTGGTTGAAGAAGCCTACGACCGCGAAGCGGGGCCCTGGCCCGACAAGGTCGGCGCCGGGCTCGGGGCGTTGCTCGAGCAGGTCGCGGCGCACCCCAACGTCGCCCGCGCCTGCCTGGTCGAGGCGCCGACCGCGGGGCCCGAGGCGGCGGCGCGCCACGAGGCGGCGCTGAAGCGCTTCACGCCGCTGCTGCGCCCGGGCCGTGAGCTCAACCCTCGCAGCGACAAGCTCCCGGACAGCCTCGAGGACACCCTGACCGGCGGCGTTCTCTGGGTCGTCAACCAGCGGCTGATCGCCGGCGAAGAGGCGAAGCTGAGGGCGCTCCTGCCGGAGAGCCTCGAGTTCCTGCTGCGACCCTACGTCGGCGAGGACGAGGCGGCGCGCGAGGCCGGCGGCCGCCAGTCGGCATCGGCCTGACCCCCCTGATGGCAGAGGCAGAGCTCGGTCCCCTCCCCGCCGGCCGCCACGGCTTCAGCCGCGAGCAGGTTGCCCACAACCAGCGCGAGCGGCTGATCGCCGGCCTTGCCACGGCGGTCGCCAAGCACGGCTACCAAGCGGTGACGATCACCCACATCACTAAAGAGGCGAAGGTCTCCCGCCGCGTCTTCTACGAGAACTTCGAGGGTAAGGAGGAGTGCTTCCTCGCCGCCTTCGAGGTGGTTGTCGGGCATATTCGGGAGCTTGCGGCGGAAGCGGTGGCGGCGATTCCGGACTGGCCGCATCGGGCGATCGCAGCTTCCGAGGCGGTGCTTGCCTTCCTTTCCTCGGAGCCAGACCTCGCCCGCCTCTGCCTGGTCGAATCGCAGGGCGCCAGCCCGGCGGTCGCGGCGCGCTTCCACGGTGCCGTGCACGAGGCGGTCCCGTTCCTCGAGCAGGGCCGCGCCGAGCGCGAGCGAGCTAAGGAGCTGCCGCCCAGCACCGAGGAGTCGACGATCGGCGCGCTGATCATGCTCGCCTCGCGCAAGGTCGCCGCCGGCGAAGGCGAGCGGCTCGAGGATCTCCTCCCCGACTTCGCCGAGTTCATCCTCGCGCCTTACCTGGGGGCTGAAGAAGCCACCCTCCTTTCCGACGCGGCAGCGTAATACTTCGGTACCCCTGCATCCATCCGGGGAACGCTTCTGGGAACGATCTTTTTCTTTTGGGAACTTCTCCTTGACAACCCCTGAGCGGGGTGCTTCACTGACGCCACTGTCGGTACGGCTAGCACCAACTAGGAACTAGCCACATCCGTCAGCACATCAGGGAACGCGCTGTAACAGGGACAACCGAGCCTCGCGGAACCGCCAAGGGAAGCGGTAGGTAGAGGGGCTCACGGGACAAGGAGAGACCTACGTGAAACGCCACGTGAAGGCATCGTCCGCGGGATCGACCTCGAGCAGGGGCGCCAGCCTCGGCTCGCTTCGCGGTGCCTTCACCACTCGTGCGTCCTCACGCCGTGCCGAAGGGAGTGGTGCGCCTGCCCATCGCCATGGCCGCATTGCCCTCTCGCTGGCCGTCTTCACCTTTGCGGCACTGCTCCTCGCCCCCTCGGCCTTCGCCTCCAAGGAGGTAATCAACTACTTCGGCACTGTCGACGGCTCGGGCAGCCTCGGCGGCGAGTTCCATCACCCCGTTGGCGTCGCCGTCAACGCCGGTGGCAACGGACCGGCCAACGCGGGCGACGTCTACGTCGTCGACAGCAAAAACAACCGCATCGAGCGCTTCGACTCCTTCGGCAATTTCATCTCGGCCTGGGGCGCTGACGTGATCGCGGCCGGCAAACCCGGCGATGTTGCCGGCATCAACCCCTTCGAGGTCTGCACTGTCGCCGCCGACTGCCAGGCCGCTGTCGCCAGCGGCGGCAACGGCGCCACCAGCGGCAACGGCTCTCTCGGCGATCCACAGGGAGTCGCCGTGGACGGCGACAGCGGCAACGTCTACGTCTCTGATCGCGGCAACAATCGCATCAACGTCTACGACGGAGTCGGCAACTTCATCGCCTCCTTCGGCTTCGACACCGATGCCACCACGGCTGGCACCGACTATGAGGTCTGCCCAGCTGCCGATGTTTGCAAGGCCGGAGTCCCCGGTGCAGGCGCCGGCCAGATCGGCAGCAGCTTGGGAGAAATCCTTGGGGACGTGCTCGGCATCGCGGTCTCCCCGGCCGACGGCAGCGCTGCCACCGGCAACGTCTTCCTCGCCGACTCCGAGAACCGTCGCGTCAACACCTACGACCTCGACGGTGGCTCGCCGTCCAGCTTCGGCTCCTCGGCGACCTTTGGAGAAACCCAGCCGCGCCTGGTCGCCGTCGACTCCCGCGGCATCGTCTACGCCTCCAACTCGAAGCTAGGCGGTGAGGTCGAGCGCTACGACAGCCAGAACGCCAACGGCGGCGGCACCGTCTTCCTCGCTCCGATTGAAGCCTCGCGCAACGAGAGGCAGGAAATCCACTTCAGTGGATTCGCTGATTCTGACAAGTTCAAGCTGACCTGCCCGAACGGCGAAGTGACGGGCTATACCCCCTGGACCAGTTCCTCAGAGGTCGTCAAGAAGTTGGACGAAAACTATGGGTCTACATGCAAAAGCGATGTTTTGGTTTCCGGCCAACCGCCCTACACGACAATTACGCTCGAATACCAAGGTGCCTTCGCCGCAACCGACGTGCCGACGATGACCTGCTTCACGGTCGCCGGTAGTGGGTCCTGTTCGGTCAGCACCGAACAGGACGGCCAGAAAGCAGCGCTGCTCAACGCCGGAGAATTTTCGCAGCTCGGCACCCAAGGCCTTGCCGTCGGCCCCGACTCCGATGGGGGCGGCCCCGACACCGACACCCTCTACGTCTTGCGGGATCCCCGCCCGGGCAACACCGTCGTGCAGCAGTTCGGCCCGGCTAACGAGCCCGGGCTCACCGCGGCACCCACCGCCGTCGATGACATCCACGGCAGCGGCGCGAGCATCGAAAGCGGCGGCGGTCTTGGTCTCAACGACGTTAGTGGCCAGCTTCTCGTCTCTTCTGAGGCACGCGTCGCCGACGGCGACTTTAAACACGGCGTCTACATTCTCGCCGACCCAGCCACCATCCCCGCCCCCGGCCTGACGATCGACCCGATCGCGGCGAAGACCGATACCACCGCGACGTTCTCGGGAACCGTCGATCCCAAAGACGCCCTGGTGAGCTGCAAGTTTCAGTACTCGACCGACCAGCTGAGCTGGTCCGACGTACCGGCGCCGGGCTGCAGATCACTCACCGTCACCGGCGGATCCCAGGCAGTGAGCGCCAATGCCACCGGCCTGGATCCCAACACGCACTACTTCGTGCGCCTCGCGGTCTCTCGCCCGTTCATTCTGAACTCCACGATCACCTCGGCGATCGTGCGCAACTTCGACACCGACGCCCCACCACCGGTGATCAGCAACGTCGGCGCGATCCAGGTCACCGACACCTCGGCGCGACTGGTCGGCGCGATCGACCCGCGCCACTCGGCCACGGGTTATGTCTTCGAGTACGGCACTACGCCGGCGCTTGGCTCGGCCACCGCGCCGCTGAACATCGGCAGCGGTACCAAACCGATCGCCGTCTCCCAGGTTCTGGGCGGTCTCAAAAAAGACACCGACTACTACTTCCGCCTCGTCGCCACCAACGCCACCGCTACGGCCGCGAGCGCTGGAAAGAGCTTCCACACCCGTGCGACCACGCCACCTCCGGCCAGCTCGAGTAACTGCGCAAACGAAGGGCTGCGCGAGCAGCAGAGCTCGACCCGGCTGCCCGATTGCCGGGCATACGAGATGGTCAGTCCCGCCGACAAGAACCAGGGTGGCGTCGACCAGTCGGCCTTCAACGAGTTCCAGATGGCGCTCTCCCGCAACGGTGAAGCGGCAACCTTCTGCACCAACGCCCTCTTCGGCGAATCGGTCCTCGGTCACAGCGGCCAGCCTTGCGCGCCCTACCTGAGTAAGCGCACCCCGACCGGTTGGCAGACGACCGACCCGGTCCGCCCCTACTGCCCCTATGACCGAAACGGCTTCACCGGCGGCCAGCAGGGCCTGCTCAACCCCGACTTCGACCGCGTCTTCATCCGCCTGGCGGAGTCCACCCATTGCGCCGTGCAGCCGATCGACCCTGGCGCTGCCGATCAGTCCTTCAACCTCTACCGCGGCGACCTCACCACCAGCCCCTCGAGCTTCGAACTGGTCAAAAGCGACAGCGAATACGCCGGGTATGACTCGGTGTTGCTCGGCGGTTCGGACGATTTCAGCCACGTCGTCTTCAGGCAGGCAGGCCAAGGCGATCCAAACGTCCTTTATGACTGGGAGCGGGAAGGGCACGGTGCTTGTGTGACTCCGGGGGGCTGTATCAACCTCATCTCCAGGGGTCCCGACGATGTTCCGTTCGCCACCGCCTCCGATCTTCCCACGGATGTCGGGATCTCGCCGCCGGACCCTCTTTCCAGCGCGATCTCGGCCGACGGCGAACGGATCTATTTCCAAAATAGTGGCCGCCTCTATATGCGCGAGGGAAACGCCGTCACCTACGATCTCTCCACTCCGGAGTGTGCTGTGCCCGCGGACTGCGGCAGCGGCTTCGGGGAAGAGAGGTTCGACTGGGCCAACGAGGCCGGTGATGTCGTTCTCTTTCGTTCCTATGACAAGCTCACTGACGAGTCCGCCCCTCAAGGTAGCTTTGGTAAGAAGCTCTACCGCTGGGATCGCGATGCGCCACCCGGCAACCGACTCACTGACCTCAGCACCGCCGTCACCCTCGCCGGCGGTGCGCAGCCACTCGCCAGGGGCATCCTCGGCGCCAGCGAGGATGGCTCTGTTGTCTACCTGGTCAACAACAAAGAGCTCTACCGGGTGGTCTGGAACGGCGGTAATCCGACGGCGGAAAGGCTTGGCCCCTACTTCGCTTTCAACCTTTCGGGCGACTCCGACGCTGGCGACTATCTCCCTCAAAATAGCGAGTTTCTGACCCTCGACCCCAACGTCTTGGATCGTTTCGACCGAGTCAGCGCCGACGGCAAATACCTGACCATCACCACGCCGCTAGCGCTGAACCTCGCAGCCGATCGCGACGAAGACCTCGACGCCTACCGCTGGGGCGAAGGGGAAGGCTGGACCTGCGTCTCCTGTCAGCTTCCCGGCGTGCCTTCGGCGGGCGGCGTCAACACGATGATCACCGAGTGCTGCGATAAAGGCGCGGGCTTTTACTCGATCTTCGTCTTCGGCGCGCCGAGCCACATGATTAGCGATGACGGCCAGCGGATCTTCTTCACTAGCCGCGACGCGCTCGTGCCCGAGGACGTCAACGGTGAGGTGAGTTGTCCACGGATCAAAATCACTAACCACAGCGGCAGTGTCTACGCCTGCGACGACGTCTACGAATGGCACGACGGCACGCTCAGCCTAATCAGCTCGGGCACCGCCAGCGAGGGCTCCTTCCTGATCGGGGTCGACTCCTCCGGCGAGGACGTCGCCTTCATCACCCACGACCGCCTCGTCGGCTGGGACACAGACAACGGCACCGATATTTATGACGCCCGCATCGGCGGCGGCTTTCCCGAGCCTCCCGCCCAGCCGGCGATCTGCGAAGGCGAAGCCTGCCGAGGCGCGGGAGCTATTGCCCCGGTGACGACAGGCGCCGGCACCGCTGTGTTTGAGGGCGCGGGCAACCCCGTCCCCAAGCACAACAAAGCCAAAGCGAAAAAACATCGCAAGAAGCACCACCACAAACACCAGCGAGCCAAGCACGACCGGAGGGCGACACGATGAGGACGAAGAAGATCGCAACCCTTGCGGCGAGCGCCTTTGCCGCTCTCGCTGTGGCGCTGCCAGCCTCGGCGATGGCAGGGCCTGTCCTCGACCTCGACTCGAGCCACAAACCGACGATTGACCCCGTCCCCGGCGGGTCCTATGCGAAGTATGAGTACAAAATCTCCAACAGCGGCGATGCCGAAACCAGCGGGCCGATCAGCTTCGACTTCAGCATTCCCGCGGCCGGGGTCGAAATCGTCTCGGTCACCGATGAATCGGCGAAACTGCTGGAAGAATTCGGCTTGCCGCCACTGTGGGGCTGCTCGATCGCCGGCGACTCGCTCTCGCTCAGCTGCGACGGCGTTGACGCCGGCGGGGCGCTCGGCGGACCGTTCGGGATCGCTCCCGGCGAAGAGGCCTGCTTCGCTATCGCTGGACCCTGCCACATTATCGTCACCCTGAGGGCCGATCCGAATGCCACGGCGACCACCGTGCACCCCACTGCGACTGTTTGCGGCGGCGGTGCCACAACCTGCCCGACGGCAGCTGCGAGCGCGCCGGAGGAACCCTTCGACGTGGTCCCGGCCGGCTTCAAGATTAAAAGCGTCGACGGCGGCGTGCTAAAGCAAAACGGCGATCCGGAGACCCAAGCGGGCGCCCACCCTCACACCGCCTTCGTCGAGTTCTTCACAAACACCCTGCTCGATCCGAAAGGGGCCGAGTACTCGGCCGAGGACTTCCAGGACGTGATCACCGAACTGCCGCCGGGAGTGGTGGGCAACCCCCAGGCGCTCCCCCGCTGCACCCAGCAACAACTGGTGACCTCCAACTGTCCCGCGGCGAGCCAGGTCGGCACGGTGAAGATCTGGTTTGCCAACTTCGCCGACCCCAGCAAAGTTCCCCTTTATAACGTCCAGCCGAGCTTTGGCACGCCGGCGCTGCTCTCTTTCAACTACCTCAATACCCTGGTCCAGGTCTACGTCAAGCTGCGCAGCGGCGATGACTACGGGGTCAGGGTGATCGCCAAAAACGCCCCCCAGACCCTGCCGGTCAAAGGCGTCACCTTCACCGTCTGGGGCGTCCCCGGGGATCCCAGCCACACCGACGAGCGTCAGTGCCCGGGCGCAGCCATCAATTACGGCTGCGCCGGCGAGACGCCGCCAAAGCCCTTCTTTACCCTGCCGACCTCCTGCACGGGGCCGGTGGAGACCTTCCTCGAACTGACCACCTGGCAGGGCCACTCCGACAGCGGCAGCTTCATCTCCCACGACAACGGGATCCCGCCCAATCCGATCGGTGCCGAGGGCTGCAGCGCGGTGGACTTCTCCCCGACGCTTGAAGCGAGGCCCACCACCAACGTCGCCGACGCCCCATCGGGCCTCGACTTCGACCTGCACGTGCCCCAGCACGAAAAATGCGAAGAAGGCCCGCCGCTGAGCTGCGAAAACGCCGAGGCCCACCTGCGCGACACCACGATCACCTTGCCCGAGGGCCTGGTGATCAACCCCGCAGGAGCCAATGGCCTCGGCGGCTGCTCACTGGCCCAGTTCGGCTACACCAACACCGAAGCCGGCGTGATCCACACCACTCCCGAGGCGGCGAGCTGCCCCGATAACTCCAAGCTCGGCACGGTGCAAGTCGACAGCCCCCTGGTCGACCACCCGCTAAAAGGCGCCGTCTACATCGCCAACCCCTACCAAAACCCCTTCAACTCCCTCCTCGCCCTCTACATCACCCTCGATGACCCACAGACGGGCACGGTGGTCAAGCTGGCCGGCAAAGTAAGCGCCGATCCCAACACCGGACGGCTCACCACCACGGTCACCGAAAATCCCCAGCTGCCGTTCGAAGACTTCAAGCTGCACTTCTTCGGCGGCGCCGGCGGCGCCCTGCGCACCCCCGCGGTCTGCGGCACCTACACCACCACCTCAGTGCTGACGCCCTGGTCGGCACCCGAATCGGGCCCGCCGGCTACCCCGGGCGACCCCTGGGCGATCACCCAGGCACCGGGCGGGGGCACCTGCCCGACCGCCCAGGGTGCCCGGCCCAACACCCCTGACCTTGACGCCGGTGCGCTGAGCCCGATCGCCGCCGCCTCGACCCCCACCGTGGTCAACCTGAGGCGTCCCGACGGCTCCCAGGAATTCTCCACCGTCAACCTCACCCTGCCGCCGGGGATGACCGGCAAGCTGGCCGGAATTCAGGCCTGCCCTGAGGCGGCCCTGGCGGCTGCCTCCTCGCACTCAGGCCAAGCCGAGCGCTCCTCGCCGAGCTGCCCAGCGGCCTCGCGAATTGGCACCGTAGATGTCGCTGCCGGCGCCGGCCCAGCCCCCTACCACGCCCAGGGAATCGCCTACCTCACAGGCCCCTACAAAGCCGCGCCGCTGGGCATGGCGATCATCACCCCGGCCACCGCCGGTCCCTTTGACCTCGGCACCGTGGTGGTGCGGGTAGCGCTCCACGTCAACTCCGAGACGGCGCAGATCACCGCGATCTCCGATCCGATCCCCCACATCCTGGCGGGCATTCCGCTCGACGTCAGATCGGCTCAGGTAAAGCTCGATCGCCCCAATTTCACCCTCAACGGCACCAGCTGTGACCCGCTGGCCTTCTCGGGCAACCTTGTCTCCACCCTGGGCCAGAGCGCGCCGCTTGCCGAGCGCTTCCAACTCGGCGAGTGTGGCCGCCTTGGCTTCAAACCCAAACTGGCCCTGCGCCTGATCGGCGGCACCAAGCGCGGCGCCCACCCCGCCTTTAGAGCGACCCTTAGCATGCCCGCCGCCGGCGCCAACATCGCCTCGGCCTCGGTCGCGCTGCCGCACTCGGAGTTCCTCGACCAGGCCCACATCGGCACCGTCTGCACCAGGGTGCAGTTCGCCGCCGATCAGTGCCCGGCCGCCTCGGTCTACGGGCACGCCGTGGGGACCAGCCCGCTGTTGGACTATGCCGTGCAGGGCCCCGTCTACCTGCGCTCCTCCTCCAACAAGCTGCCGGACTTGGTGATGGCCCTGCACGGGCCACCCTCCCAGCCGATCGAGGTCGATGCGGTCGGCCGCGTGGACTCGATCAAGGGCGGCATCCGCAGCAGCTTCGAAGCGGTGCCAGACGTGCCCTTGACCCAGGTCGTCTTGTCCATGGAAGGCGGCAAGAAGGGCCTGCTGCAGAACTCGACCAACGTCTGCAACGGCAAGAACCTCGCCACAGCGGAATTCGAGGCCCAAAACGGCAAGGTCTATGACTTCAAGCCGCCGCTGAGAGCGCAGTGCAAGAAGCCGCGCAAAGCCAACAAACGTCATCACCGCGCCGCCCGGCACGCGGTGCGCTAGCCCCGAGCTCCAAAGACGATGCCGATTGCCCCAAAGCGCCGCCGCTCACTCAGCGGCGGCGCCCTAGCTCTGACTCTGATCGCGCTGCTTTGGCCCGCTGCCTCCCAGGTGCAGGCAGCGGCGCCGTCGATCGGCGCGGTCTGGGCATCGGCGGTCTTCTCCTCGACCGCGCGCCTCTCCGCCCAGATAAACCCCAACGGCCTCTTTTCCTCCTACCACTTCGACTACATCACCAAAGCGGCATATGAGGCTAACTTGGCGGCCGCCAAAGATCCCTTCGCCGGCGCCTCGCGGGCGCCGATCGCAAACGATGCCAGCATCGGCTCGGGATCGAGCCCGGTGGCGGTCTTGCAGTTGCTCTCCAGCCTCACGCCCGACACCGCCTATCGCTACCGGGTGGTGGCCAAAAACTCCACCACCGCGACCGGCCCGACCCTCATCTTCATTACCCACCCAAGCGGTGGAGGCGCTGGGCTCCCCGACGGGCGCGGCTGGGAGCTGGTCTCACCGGTCGACAAGAACGGTGGACAGGTCGAGGCGCCCGGCGCGATCGCCAAAGGCGGCGTCTTGCAGGCCGCCGCCAACGGACAGTCGATCACCTACGGCTCAGCGGCCTCCTTTGCCGCTGGCACGGGAGCCCCGCCGGCGAGCCAGTACCTGGCGACTCGGGTAAGTGGCGGCTGGGCCACCGAGAACATCACCGCCCCGATCTTCTCGGGCGCCTATGAGGCAACCGACCAGGGCGTCCCCTACCAACTCTTCTCCGCTGATCTGACCAGGGGCTTGCTGCTGAACGGCGATCACTGTCGCGGTGAGGGCACGGGCTGCGCGGTGGCAAACCCGCCGCTGCCCGGCACCGATGCCCCGGCGGGCTACCAGAACTACTACCTGCGCCAGGGCGGTTCTTTCGCGTCGCTGCTCGGCGCCCAAAACGCCGGCTTCCTCTCGCTCGAGCCAAAAGCGTTCGACCTGCGCTTCGTCGGGGCTTCCGCAGACCTGGCCCATCCAGTGCTCTTGACCTGCGCCGCCCTGAGCGCCAACGCAACACAAGCGCCCCTGGGGGAAGGCTGCGATTCCACCAAAGGCAATCTCTATGAGTACTCCGCGGGGAGCGGCCTCAGTCTGGTGAACCTCAAACCAGGCGAGACACAGGGCACGCCTGGCGCCGCTCTCGCCGCCCAATCTGGCGCGGTCTCAAGCGATGGCTCGCGCGTCTACTGGACCGACCTCGCTACGGGGAACCTCTACTTGCGCGCCGGGGGGCAGACCAAACAGGCAGACGAAGACGCCGGGGGAGGGGCCGCCTTTGAGACCGCCTCCGCCGATGGCGCCGTCGCCTTCTTCACTGTGGGTGAACACCTCTGGCGTTATCTGACCGGCAGCGACACCGCAACAGACCTGACCCCTTCGGGTGGGGTGAAAGGCGTGCTTGGCGCCTCCGCCGATGGCGCCTACCTCTACTACCAAGACAGCTCGGGGCTGCGGCTCTGGCACGCCGGCGCGACGACGACGGTGGCGCCGGGAGCCGAAGCGGCCGACGAAGGCAACTGGCCATCCACGACCGGTACCGCGCGGGTCTCGGCCGATGGCAGCCACCTGCTCTTCGTCTCCAAAGCACCGCTCACCGAATACGACAACACCGATCTAAGCAGCGGTAGTCCTGACTCGGAGGTCTACCTCTATGACGCAAACGGCGCCGCCGCCCTGGCCTGCGTGTCTTGCAACCCGACCTTTGGCAGGCCGATCGGCCCATCGACCATCCCCGGCTCTGTCCCCAACGGCACCGCCCTTGGCTCGACCAACTCCTATAAGCCCCGTTCCCTCTCGGCTAATGGGCGCCGCGTCTTCTTCGATTCCAAAGACGCGCTGGCCCTCGCCGACACCAACAATGCAAGCGACGCCTACCAGTGGGAGGCCCAAGGCGAAGGTAGCTGCACACGGGCGGGCGGCTGCATCAGCCTGCTCTCCTCCGGTCGCTCGGCTGGCGGGGCACGCATCATTGATGCCTCAGCCGATGGGGCCGATGCCTTTTTCCTCACCGATGCCTCTTTGGTCGATGCAGACCCAGGCGCAATCGATCTCTATGACGCCAGGATCGGCGGTGGCTTCCCAGGCTCATCACCCCCGATCATCTGCGAGGGCGATGCCTGTCAGCCCTTGCCCTCGGCCCCCACCGACCCAACCCTGACAACGCTGCTCACCGGGCCTGGCAACCCGGCGGTGCGCTACCCGAAATCGAAGAAGCGCTGCAAGAAAGGCACGCTCAAGCGCAAGGGCAAGTGCGTGAAGAAGCCAAGCAAGAAGGGCGCGAGCAAAGGGGGACGCGGGCGATGAGGGGTCTGGGCGCCATGACAGCCGTTCTCGCGGCGTTGCTATTTGCGAGCGCCTCAGCCCAAGCCGCTGCACCGGTTCTTGGTCCGGTTTCCGCCACCAACATCCAGGGCGTCTCTGCCCTGCTCAAGGGCACGGTGGACCCCGAAGGACTTCCCACCGGCTACCTCTTCGAATACGCCACCGCCTCCAACTTTGCCGGGGCGGCGAAAACGGTTTCCTCTGCGGCTGGCTCCGGCACAGAGCTCCGTCCCGCACGCGTGGCGATCGCCGGATTGAACCCCAACACCACTTACTTCTATCGCTTGGTGGCCACTAACTCCTCGGGAACTACTACCGGAATATCGGCTTCCTTCAAAACCACCAAAGGATTCGGCTTCCTCCCGGGCACGCAGGGCTTTACCGCGCGCGCGAGCGCCGACGGTGGCGCGCCGGCGACTCGCTCAGGCGAACATCCCTACCAACTCGGCTTCACGATCGGATTGAGCCAAGGTGGCGAATTCGAGGACCAGCCGGGAGCGGTCTTCTCTGACGGCGACGTCCGCGACCTCTCGATCGAGATGCCACCGGGGCTGATCGTCAACCCCAATGCGCTCGATAAGTGCACCCTGGCCCAGTTCCACACCCCGCGTGCCTCGTCCTTTGAAACGAGCCGGTCAGGGGAGGGCTGCCCTGAGCGCAGCCAGGTGGGAACGGTCGAGGTCAAAACAAGTCTCGACGGCGGCAAAGCACGCCGCTTTGGCCTCTTTAACCTCGAGCCCGCCCCCGGCGTTCCCGCCCAGCTCGGCGCATCTCCCTTCGGCGCCCCGATCGTCTTGGACGTCGACCTCGATGCCAACCCAGATGGCTCCTACGTCTTGAGCCTGCAAGCGACGGGCATACCTCAGTCTCTCGACCTCCATGGGCTTGACTTCGAGCTCTGGGGAACCCCCTGGGCTGCTTCCCACAACGGCGAACGGGGCAACTGCCTAAACGAGGCAGAGCCTAACTTCCCCTGGGCCAAATGCTCGGTCGGGGAGCCAGTCACCCGCCCACCTGCGGCCTACGTGACCCTGCCTGCCGCCTGCTCGGGGCCACTCTTCTTCACTGCTACCGCCAGCTCTTGGCAACAACCCGCCCAGGTATCCGCACAGGCATTGAACCGCACCTCCGCGGGGGCACAGGCCGAAATGAGCTGCAAAAGCCTCGTCTTTACGCCCAAACCGCTGGGCCAGCTAAACGACACCAAGGCCTCCTCGCCCTCGGGTTACAGCTTCCGCCTCACAGAGGACCTCGCCAACCTCATCAACCCCGACCAGTTCACCCACCCACCGGTGCGCAAGGCAATTGTCAGTCTGCCCCCCGGGGTCAGCGTCAACCCCTCGGTGGGGGCAGGCCTCGGTGTCTGCTCGGCAGCCCAATACGCGGCGGAGAGCGCATTCAGCCCCCAGGGAGCCAACTGCCCCAACACTTCAAAGCTCGGCGACTTTGAAGTGAAAACGCCGCTCTTTGACGGCCGCTTCGAAGGGGCGATCTACCTCGCCGCCCCCTATGACAATCCCTTCAACACCTTGGTCTCCGTTTACCTCGTGGCGCGCCTGCCCGAGCGCGGCCTGCTGATCAAGCTTGCCGGCCGAGTCGACCCCGACCCCGGAACCGGCAACCTCCTCGCCAGCTTCGACGGGTTGCCCCAGCTCCCCTACACCGACCTCGACCTGACCTTCCGCACCGGCCAGCGCGCCTTCCTGGTCACCCCCCCCGCCTGCGGGCCTGCCACCAGCCAGATCGAGATGACCCCCTGGGCGCTTGCCTTCTCACCGGGACACTCCGGCGCCGCCCCCTTCGCCCCCGCCCACGCCGCCACCTCGACCCAGATCACGACGGGGATCGGCGGCGGCCCCTGCCCGGCGGGCACGCCGCCCTTCAACCCCGCGGTGGTCGCAGGCGGGGTCAACTCCAACGTAAATTCTTACACCCCCTACTTCATCCACATCACCCGCCAAGACACCGAACAGGAGCTCACTTCCTACGCGCTCACATTGCCCGAGGGGATCACCGGCAAGCTGGCCGGCATCCCCTTCTGCCCCGAGGCGGCGATCGCGGCGGCGAGGTCAAAGAGCGGCGTCGCCGAGGAACGGTCCCCCTCCTGCCCGGCGGCCTCGGAGGTGGGCCACGTGCAGACCGGCTACGGGGTAGGGGACTCGCTCACCTACACCAACGGCAAGATCTACCTAGCCGGCCCCTACAACGGCCAGCCGCTCTCGGTCGTCGTGATCAACCCCGCCACGGTCGGCCCCTTTGACTTGGGAGTGGTCGTGATTCGCTCGGCTTTCTCGGTAAACGAACACACCGCCCAGCTGCAGATCGACAAATCGGCCTCCGATCGCATCCCCCACATCCTCGGCGGCATCCCCCTGCACCTAAGGGACGTCCGCATCTACATGGACCGCTACCAGTTCACCCACAACCCCTCCAGCTGCGCTGCGGGCAACCTGATCTCCAACCTGAGCGGCGCCGGGGCTGACTTCGCCTCGGGCGCCGATGACTCCACCGCGACCCAGACAAGGCACTTCCAGTTGCTCAACTGCCTCACCTTGGGCTTCAAGCCCAAGCTCGGCATAAGGCTCAGGGGCCCGACCAGAAGAGGCGCCTACCCCCAGCTGCGCGCCACCTTCGCCGCCAGGGGCCAGGGCGACACCAACCTCAAAGAAATCCAGGTCTCGCTGCCCCACTCGGAGTTCTTGGCCCAAAACCACATCAAGGCGATCTGCACCAGGGCGCAGTTCAAAGCCGAGAGGTGCCCGCCGGCGTCGGTCTACGGCTCGGCCACCGCCTTCACGCCGCTCTTTGACGAGCCGCTCAAGGGCAACGTCTACCTGCGCTCCTCGGCCAACAAGCTGCCCGACCTGGTCGCCTCGCTGAGATCAGGGGCGATCCGCATCGTCGTCGAGGGAAGTATCGGACCGACCAAGCAGGGCGGGATCAGCGCCCTGTTCAAGAACCTCCCCGATCAGCCCGTCGATCGCTTCGTGATGGTGCTCAACGGCGGCAAGCGGGGGCTGCTCACCAACTCCTCAAACATCTGCGCCTCACCCCCCGAAGCGACCGTCAAAGCGCTCGGGCAGACCAACCTGGGGGCGAGCTTTACGACCGTGCTGCGCGGGCAGTGCAAGGGGAAGGGCAGGAGCAAATGAGAAGAAGAGGAGCGATGAAGGCGCTCGGCGAGCGCGATGCACGTACATTGCTGGCGGCGCTCTGCGCTTCGGTGATAGCCCTCTCCTTCACTGCGGGCGCCCAGGGCGCCACCGATCCGCTCTTCGTCTTCACACCCCTCGCCCCGCCGCCGCCATCCCCGGCCCTGCCGCCCCCGACCGGCTCCCTGAGCGGCCCCTGCGGCCTCGCCGTGGACTCGGGCGGCAGCTACTACGTCTCTGACTACTACCACCACACCGTCGACATCTTCAGCTCCGGCAACGTTTACTCCAACCAGCTGGCAAACGAGGATCCTCAAGACGGCCCCTGCGGCCTAGCCCTCGACGCCACCAACCGCCTCTACGTCAACAACTACCACCGCAACGTGGTCCGCTTCAATGCCGCACCGTCTTTCGGGGCAGGCAGCGTGATCGCCGGGTCCCCGCTTGACTCCTCCCATCCCACCGGCGTCGCCGTGGACCCGACCACCGGCAACGTTTTCGTCAACCAACGCACTTACATCGCCGTCTATGACTCCTTGGGCAATCCCGTTTTTGATGGCGCCGAACCGCTTAAGCTCGGCCTCGGCAGTTTGGGCGATGGCTACGGGATCGCCCGTTCCCAGTTCGCGGGAACCCTGGGGCGCCTCTACGTCCCCGACGCCGCCACCAACACGGTCAAGGTCTATGACCCACTGGTGAGCAAAACCAACCCGGTGGCCGAGATCAAAGACCCCTTCAACAAAGCCTTCTCGAGCCTGCGCGACTCCGCCGTCGCCGTGGACCGCGTAAGTGGCGACGTCTACTTCTCCGATGACGTCCAGCCCACCTATACCGAGCGCCCGCAAGCCACCATCTATATCTACAGCTCCACAAACACCTACAAAGGCCACCTCAAATACAATGTCATCAACGCCCGCCCAGCGGGCCTTGCCGTCGACAACTCAACCAGCCCCACCACCCAGGGCCGCGTCTACGTCACCTCGGGCAACACCGACAAAGCCTCGATCTATGCCTACGGCCCGGGCTCGGGCACCACGGCGAGCCCCTTGCCGCCGCTTGGCTCGGGGCTGTCGGCGCCGGGTGGCAGCGCGGCCACCACCACCGAGGCAAGCGCAGGGCCGGGCACGCCGCCTTCCCCTGCCGCAGGGTCTACCGCCTCCACCTCCACGGTGACCCAAGAAGAAAACCTCCGCGTCTCGGTCGACGGCAAGCTCAGCCCCAAAAAGCTGCCCAGGGAAGGATCGGCGCCGATCTCGGTCACCGTCGGCTGGCAGATCGCCACCACTGACGGCAGCCCGCCCCCGCGGCTGAAGGAGCTGGGGATCGAAATCAACCGCGAGGGCCACTTCGACTACACCGGCCTGCCGGTCTGCCCGCTGGCAAAGATCCAGCCCGCCACCACGCAGCGGGCGCTCTCCAACTGCAAAAGCGCTCTGGTCGGCCAGGGCAGCTTCTCGGCCGAAATCGCGCTCAAAGGACAAGAAGGCGAAAGCTATGCGACCTCCGGGCGCCTTTTGGTCTTCAACGGCGAAGCCAAAGGCAAGCCGGTCCTCTTCGCCCAGATCTACGCCGCCCATCCCTTCGCCACCTCCTTCGTGATCACCTTCGCGGTCTCAAAGATCAAAAAAGGCGCCTACGGCACCGCCCTCACCACCACCCTGCCCAAGGCGCTGCGCAGCTGGGGCAACCTGACCGCGATCAAGATGAAGCTCTCGCGCCGCTACGGCTTCGAGGGCAAACGCCACAGCTACCTCTCGGCCGGCTGTCCTGCGCCGAAAGGCTTTGCGCTTGCCTCCTTCAGGTTGGCGCGGACAGCCTTCTCCTTCAACGGGGGCAAGGAGCTGGAGAGCACGGTGGCGGGGGACTGCCGGGTACGGGGGTAGAAAGGAAGATCGCACTCTACGCTTCCGGGTACATCATAGGTTCTTTAGGAACGGCGTCTATCCTATCTCTATGAGTGAGGCCCGGGAGAACCTGGTACGCCGGCTTCCGCCTGGCCCGCACGGGATTCCTCCCGAACTGGTCGAGCGCAACCAGCGCGAACGCCTGATCGCGGCGATGGCCGAGGTCAGCAGCGAGTGTGGGTACGCGGAGTCCACCGTCGCAGAGATCTCCAAGCGCGCTGGTGTCTCCACCGCCAGTTTCTACCGCCAGTTCAAGGATCGTCGCGCGTGCATGCTGGTCAGCTTCGAGGAGCTGTTCGGACGGCTGCTGGGGGAGGTCGAGGGCGCCTGCAATGGAGAGATGGAGCGGGAGGCGAAGGTGCGGGCGGGAGTTGGGACCGCCGCGGTCCTGCTGGCGGCCGATCCTCCGACCGCACGGTTGTTGACCGTGGAGATCGTCGCGGTCGGATTGGAGGGAGTGCGGCTCCAGCACGACGCGATCGAGCAGCTTGCGACTCGACTGCGAGAGGCGCATGAGCACGGTGCTGCCCTGGCGAAGCTTCCGAGCGCCGAGTGGACCGTGGTCGTTGCGATGGTCGCGCTGGTATCCAGACGGACTGCCGAAGGAGAGAGCGCGAGCGTGGCAGAGCTCGAAGCGATCTGCAAGCACCTCTGACGGTCGCAGTTCCGACTTGATTATGTTCGGCTCTTGTACGAACATACGTTCGTATGGAAGTCGCTTGTGTCCTGATCCCTGAGTCTGGCCTGGCCGATCCGGTCGAGGCCGGCGAGCTGACCGAGCGACTGCTGCGCCGACTGGAGAGGATCGGCGCGGCGGTCGAGTCGGAGCGGCCCGGGGAGGCGTTCTTCGTCCTCGATGGATTGCGTGGAATCCATGGGAGGGAGAGTGCCGGGGTGCTGGCGGCGGCGCGGCGGGCGGCGAAGATCGAGGTGCGGATCGGGGTTGCGCCCACCCGCTTCGCCGCCCACGCCGCCGCGCAACGGGAGGCGATCGTCCCGCCGCACGCCGCAAGCGACTTCCTGGCAGGTCTCCCCGTCTCGACGCTTGCCGGCAGGCTTGAGCTGCCGGCGCGCGAGGCGGGGAGCCTGATCGAGACGCTGCGGCGGTTGGGGATCGAGAGGCTGGGCGATCTGGCGGCGCTCCCGGCCGATCGGGTCTCCGACCGCTTCGGCTCCCCGGGCCTGCTGGCGCGGCGCCTGGCTCGCGGTGAGGATTCGCCGCTGCGGCCGCGGCGCCCATACGAGGAGCTGGCCGAGGAAGTCGCCTTGCCGGAAGGTGCCGCCGGCGGTCAGCTCGAGCGCGCTCTGGAGTTGCTGGTCGACCGGCTGCTCGCGGCGCCCCAGCGCAAGGGACGGACCGTGCTGGGCCTGCGCCTCGGCGCCCTGCTCAGCGGCGGCGGCAGCTGGAGCGTCGACCAGGGCCTGGGGCGGCCGAGCGCCTCGGCGCGCATCCTGCGCTCGGTCCTGGCGCCGCGACTGGAGGCGCTGCCCGGGCCGGCCTCGGCCCTGCGCCTGCGCGCGCTTGGCCTCGGCCCGCCCGTCGGCGACCAGCTGGAGCTCTCGGTCCGCGGCGAAGAGTCGCGCCGTCGCCGCCTCGGCGACGCGGTGCGTGAGGTTCGTGCCGCGCAGGGGGCGGAGTCCCTGCTCGAGGTCCTCCCGCTCGACTCCGCCTCGCGCTTCCCTGAGCGCTGGGCGGTTCTCACGCCAAGTCCGGACCGATGACTCCCGGCTTGCGGCGGCTGTACGTGCCTCGACCGGTGACGGTCGAGGCCGACTCCGCGGGAAAGCCCGCCTCGGTCGACGGGATCACGGTCGAGGCGGTGCGGGAGGAGTGGGTGGCCGAAGATCGCTGGTGGACGCCGCACCCGCTGGCTCGCCACTGCTTCGAGCTGGTCCTCGCCGACGGGCGCAATCTCGTTGTCTTCCGCAGCATTGTCAGCAGGCGTTGGTATCGGCAGCGGGGCTGATGACGGTGGCGACGACGCAGCGTGTGCCTTCAGGGGCCAAGAAGCGCCGCGGGAACGACGGCAATCCCATCTGGGCGTCGGTAGGCCTCAGGTCCGGTGGTGACGATCACGGCGTCCAGCAGCTCATCGCCGATCCGCTCGGCGAGCCAGTGGAGATGGCGCGTGTCGTCGCCGCCGACGTCGCGCGCGAGCTTGACCTCGATTGCGACGACGCGACCGTCGGCACGCTCGACGATCAGGTCAACCTCCTGCTGTCCACCCGCCGTGCGCAGGTGCTTGACCACCGCCTCTGCCGATTGGGCGTAGGTGCGAACCGAAAGAGTCACGAGCGACTCGAAGAGGGCGCCGAGGAGTGTTCCGTCACGGGGGACGGGGGGGCCGACGGTTTGTCCTTCGAGCAGAGTCTCCGCATCGACGCCGAGCAGCCGTGCGGCAAGGGCGGGGTCCGCGAGCTGGTGCTTTGGTGGCGAGGAAAGGCGGGAGAGTCGATTGCGGGACGGCGACCACGCTTCCACGGGGTCGAGGATCCACAGCCGTTCCAGCACGTCGCGGTAAGGGATCGTCGTCGACTTTGCCGGCTTGTCCCCATAGCCGGCGGTGGCGGCGTCGCGAATCTTCTCGAACGAGGTAGCGGTCGAGGAGGCCGCGGCGTAGGCGGTCAGCCAGCGGCGGAGCGTCGCCGGATCGCGGAGGCGGTGACCCAACTCCTCGAAGTCCCGATCGACGATACGGGTCAGGTAGCCATCCAGCTGACCGCGCAGCCCGCGACCGGAGAGGGACCGCAAGCCGGGGAAGCCGGAGGAGATTATCTCGCCCACGTAGTCCTCCAGGCTGGTGGGACAGGCTCCGGAGATCTTCGGTCCCCCTCCCTTCAGAAGATCCGTGAGGGAGACGGTGGGTGTGGAGAGACCGCGCTCGGACAGGGCAAGGGGCCGCATGCGGAGGCTGAGGATGCGACCAGCGCCAGAATGAGACCCCGCCGCAACGGGCCGCGAAGATCCGGTCAGCAGGAACCTGCCAGGCGAGGCGCCGGCATCGACCGCACGCCGGACGAGGTCCCAGGTCTCTGGCACGTATTGCCACTCGTCGATCAAGATTGGCGGCGGGCCCTCGAGCAACCGCGCCGGATCCGCCACCGCGATGCTGCGCTGACCCGGATCGTCCAGTTCCCGGACGCTTTTGGCTCTCTGGCTGGCCGTCGCGGTCTTGCCGACCCCCTTTGCTCCTTCCAGCGCAATGACGGATACCGCACGCATCAACTCGTCGAGCTCCACATCGACGACGCGAGCTCGGTAGCTCCGCTTAGCCATACGTTAGAGGCTACCGTTTCGCAGCCAATAACGCTACCGTTATGCATACGTTCTCCCTATCGTTATGCGGGCTGCGCGCCAGCCTTCTTTTCACGATGAGGGGGGAGAACGAATACGTCGAGCTGCACGCTCACTCAGCCTTCTCCTTTCTCGACGGGGCCTCGACGCCGGCTGAGCTGGCGGCGGTGGCGGCGGAGCTGGGCTACCCGGCGTTCGCCTTGACCGACCACGACGGGATCTGGGGCTCTATGGAGTTCGTCGACGCTTGCAGGGGACTCCCGATCCGGGTGATCACCGGTGCCGAGATCACCGTTGGGCACGCCCACCTCACGCTCCTGGTCGAAGACACGACCGGCTACCGCAACCTCTGTCGCCTGCTCACCGCCGCCCACTCTCGCACGCGCGAGGGCCCGCGGCGCAGCGCCCGGCAACCGTCGGTGACCCTCGAGCAGGTGGAGGAGCACGCCGGGGGGCTGGTCTGCCTCTCGGGGTGCGCGGGCGCGGGGATGCTTGCCGCCGCCTGGGAGCGGGGTGACGCGGCGGGAGGTGCGGAGGCCGCCCGCGGCCTACTCGGGGCCTTCGGGCGGGACCGCTTCCGGATCGAGCTGCAGCGGCCCTACTGGCGGCGAGACCGCAGCCGCAACCGCTGGCTTGCGGGGCTCGCCGAGCGGCTGGGGGTCCCCACCGTCGCCACCGGCAATGTTCACTCTCACACCAAGCGCCGCGCGCACCTGCAGGATGCCTTTGTCGCGGTGCGCCTCGGGATGACGCTGGAGGAGTCCGAGCCACGCCGGCGAGGCAACTCGAGCTCGGCGCTGGCTTCGCCGGCGGCGATGGTGGAGCGCTTCGCCGAGCACCCCGATGCCGTCGCCGAGACGCTGCGGCTGGCCGAGCGGCTGCAGTTCGACCTCGGCAGCGAACTCGGCTACCGCTACCCGCGCGAAGAGGAGCCCGGGGTAGATCGCAAGCTGGCGGAGGTCTGCCGGGCGCGGCTGGTCGAGCGCTATGCAGAGAACTCCCCCAACCGCCACGAGGCCGGGGAGCGGCTGGATGACGAGCTGAAGACGATCCGCGCCCTCGGCCTCTCGGGCTTCTTCCTCCTGCACCGCGACCTGCTGGAGCTGGCGCGCGAGGTCGCGCTCGAGGTGCGCGGCCCGGAGTCGGCGCGATCTGTTCTGCCCCCGGGGCGCGGGCGTGGCTCCAGCGTCAGCTCGATCGTCTGCTACCTCACCGGCCTCTCCCACATCGACCCGGTCAAGGGCAAACTCTTCTCCAGCCGCTTCCTCAATGAGGAGGTCGGGAAATGGGACAGGGAGGCGGCGATGCCTGACATCGACCTCGACTTCCCGCGCGATATTCGCGAGGTGCTGATCCCGCGCGTGCACGAGCGTTACGGGGCCGACCACTCGGCCTTGGTCGCCGCCTTTCCTACCTACCGTCCGCGCGGCGCCGTGCGCGACCTCGGCAAGGCGCTGGGGATACCGCCGCATGAGATCGAGAAGGTGGCGGGGATGGTCGGCTTCCACGAGCGCAGCGGTGAGATCGAGAAGGACGTCGCCGCGGCGATCGGCAAGGAGCGAGCGGCCTCGCCGCGCTGGCGGGCGCTGCTCTCGCTCTGCCCCGAGGCGATGGGCCTGCCCCGCCACGCCTCCCAGCATTCCGGCGGCATGGTGATCTCGACCCGGCCGCTGATCGACGTCTGCCCGGTTGTGCCGGCGGCGATGGAGGGGCGGCAGATCATCCAGTGGGACAAGGACTCCTGCGGCGATGCCGGCTTCCTCAAGATCGACCTGCTGGGGCTGGGGATGCTCTCCGCGGTCGAGCGCTGCGTCGACGAAGTCGGGCGGACACGGGGCAAGCCGCTCGACCTCTCGCGCATCGCGCTCGATGATCGCGAGACCTTCGAGTCGATCCGCGCCGCCGAGACCACCGGCGTCTTCCAGATCGAGAGCCGCGCCCAGATGCAGATGCTGCCCCGCACCCTGCCCCGGGACATCGACGACCTCACGGTGCAGGTGGCGCTGGTCCGCCCCGGTCCGATCCAGGGCGGCGCCGTCCACCCATATATAGAGCGGCGCAAGCGGCTGCGCGAGGACCCCGGCTTCGAGATCCCCTATGAGCACCCGCTGCTGGAGGCGGTGCTGAAAGACACCCTCGGCACGATCGTCTTCCAGGAGCAGGTGATCGAGGTGGCGAAGGCGATGGGCGGCTTCAGCTCCGCGCGGGCGGAGAGCCTGCGCCGAGCGATGAGCCGCAAGCGCTCCGAGGAGGCGATGCGCAGCCACCACGAGGCTTTCATCGCCGGCGCGGGGGAGCAGGGGGTGACGGAAGCGACCGCGGAGCGCGTCTGGGCGCAGATCAAGGGCTTCTCCGGCTTCGGCTTCCCCAAGGCGCACTCGGCCGCCTTCGGCCTGCTCGCCTACCAGTCGGCCTGGCTGCGCATCCACCGCGCACCCGAGTTCCTCTGCGCGCTGCTCAACGAGCAGCCGATGGGCTTCTACCCGCCCGATGCCTTGGTCCACGAGGCGCAGCGCCGCGGCGTCCGCATCATCGGCCCCGATGCCAACCACAGCCGCGTGCCCTGCCACGTCGAGCGGCTTCGCGGCGGGCTTGCGGTGCGGGTCGGCCTCGGCTACGTGAAGGGGGTGCGGGAGGAGGAGATGGGGAGCCTGGTCGGTGAGCGCGAGCGCAGCGGCGATTACGCCGGGATCGCCGACCTCGCTTCGCGCTCGGGAGCGGGACGCGACGGCCTCGAGCGGCTCGCCTGGGCCGGCGCCCTCGACGATCTGGTCGGCCGATGGGCCGAAAACGTGACATATAGACACGTTTCAGGCCCATCGGTGGCGCTGCCGGGACGACGGGAGGCGCTTTGGGAGGCTGGGGGCGCCGGGACGGGCGTGCGGCATGGGGAAGACGTGCAGATGGCGCTGCCGTTGGAGCCGCCGCGGGCGCCTGAGCTGGCGCCGCTCGACGAGTGGCAGCGGGCGATCGCCGACTACCGCTCGATCGGGATGACCCTCGACGAGCACCCGATGGGGCTGATGCGCGGCGACCTGGACGCCAAGGTCTTGCGCAGCACAGAGCTCGAGAAAGCCGAGAACGGTGACATCGTCGCGGTGGCTGGCATGGTCGTCGCCCGCCAGTGTCCCGGTACCGCCAAGGGCGTCGTCTTCATGCTGCTCGAGGACGAGCGCGGCACCGTCAACCTGGTCGTCCCGCCCCCCGTCTACGAGCGCTGCCGCGCCGCCGTCCGCGCTGCGCCCCTGGTCCGCGCCGTGGGAAAGCTCGAGCGCCACGAAGGCACCACCAACGTCGTGGTCACCGAAGTAACCGAGCTCAGCCCCGGTCGACGGGCCGAAAACGCGACCCCGGCTCCCGAAATCGGCCCGTCGACCAAGAAAGCACCGCGGCGGCGGGTTCGCGAGCGCGCCGTGGCCGAGCTGCGGGCCGTCGCTCCTGCTGGGCATAGTTGGGGGTGGCGGGGCTGAGCGGCCAAGAGTGGCCCGGGTCGGGTCACTCTTCGTTGCCATCCTTTGCCCATGGCCAGTTCGCGCCTTCACGCCACCCGTTCCCTCGCCATCGCGTGTGCTGCCTTTGCGCTCGCGGCCCTCCTCGCGGTCCCTGCTCGGGCGACCTGGCCGGGGCGAGAGGGTCCCGTCGTCTACGCCGGCGTGTTTCCCGGCACAACGCTCAAGCCATACCTGACGAGGCCCGCCGGGCTGCGCCGCTTCACCCCCGGCGCCGCCGGCTCACCAGTCCAGCTCACCACCGACACAACCGATCGCAACCCGCAGGTCTCACCCGATGGCCACCTCGTCGTCTTCTCACGGGGCATCGAGGCCCCCGAAGAACGCGAACGCTCAGCGATCTTCGTCAGCGCGATCGATGGCAGCGGCCTCAGGCAGCTGACTGACGGGGGCTCCCCCGAAGGGGCCGATACCCAACCCACCTTCACGGCCTCCGGCCGAGGCGTCGTCTTCGTCCGCGGAGGCGCCGGGCCCTACGCGTCCGGCGACCTCTACTCGATCGGCCTCGACGGCAGCGGTTTGACCCTCCTCACTTCCGGCCCCGCCGCCGACCGCATGCCCGCCGCCTCGCCGACCGGGAGGCAGATCGTCTTCGTCAGGAGCTTCCAAAGGCCCGACGGCATCGAATTTGGGCCCCACATCTACTCGATGCGCCCCGACGGCTCCCGGCTTCGAGACCTCACCCCTCGCTTGGGCCGGGACCCCTGGGACCCGGACGTCAGCCCCTCGGGCAAGGTGATCGCCTTCGCCACCGAGGGCAACAACCTGCGCGGGGACATCTTCACGCTGCGCGCCGGCGGCGGGCCGATCCGCCGCTTCACCAACCGCGTTACCCACGATCGCCGCCACCACGACGAACCGCGCTTTCCCCGGCCGTACGGCTACACCAACCCGGCCTTCTCCCCCGCTGGTGACTCGATCCTCGCCGTCGCCCGCAGCGGCACCAGCCCCCGCCTTGCCCGTATCCGGCTGGCTGATCCGGACCACCCGCACCTACTTGGCTCGAGCTTCCTCGGCAGTGCTCCGGCCTGGGCGCCCGAACCAAGGCGCTGAGGCGCGGCCGCAGGCTAGGCCGTCGCGAGTGCCGCGTCCTCCACGCCCGCGCACTCGCACGGCTCGGGCATCGGGAAGAGGCGGAGGAAGCGCTTGGCGGCCTGCTTGCCGCCCTCGATTTGGACCGCGCCCGAGTTGAGCGCATCGTCGAGCGGGAGCTCGTCTGTGAGGACGGCAGCGAGGGTGGGGGCGTCGGGGACCTCGATCGACGCGCCGGGCTCGGCGGCGGGGCCTCGGTCGAGGTCGAGCTCTCCGCCCGCGATCTCGACCCGGAAGCGCTCCTCGCCGATCCGCAGCTCGTAGGAAGCGGTCATTTCGCCGGCGACCTCCGCGTCAAAGAGCGAGCGCAGGGCGAGGACGATCGAGTCGGGGCCGATCTCTTGAGAGTCGGGAGGGAAGGGGGAGCGGGCGCCCCAGGCGCCGAGCTTGGTCACGATCGGCTCCAGCTCGCGGCCCCACTCGGTCAGCTCGTAGACCCAGGACGCTGCCGGCGGTGGCAATTTGCGACGCTGTATGACGCCGCCCTGCTCGAGGTCGCGCAAGCGCTCGGAAAGGATGTTCGAGCTGGCGTGGGGCAGGCCGGCGCGGAGGTCCGTGAAGCGCTTCGGGCCGAGCAGCAACTCACGTACGACCAGCAGTGCCCAGCGCTCGCCGACCAGATCCAGGGCGTGGGCGAATCGACACGCCTCTCCGTATGAGCGCTTGGTCGCCATGCCAAGAGTCTATGCCGATTGGTTCAAATTTGCAACCGAGTGGTTGTGTTTATGAACTATTTGCTAGGGTAGCCGCGAGTACGGGCAAGCGACGAGAAGGAGGTCCCAGTGACCGCCGAGACAGCAACCACAACCGCACAGACCGACACCGACCGCAACCGTTGGCTGGCGCTCTACGTGCTCTGCGCTGGGATGCTGATGATCGTCCTCGACGTGACGATCGTCAACGTCGCCCTGCCGACGATCCAGGACAGCCTCGGCTTCTCCCAGAGCGGCTTGGCCTGGGTTGTCAACGCCTACTTGATCCCATTCGGCGGCCTGCTGCTCCTTGCCGGTCGGCTCGGCGACCTGCTTGGCCAGCGGCGCATGTTCCTGATCGGCCTCGCGGTCTTCGTCGTCGCCTCCCTGCTCTGCGCCGTCGCCGAAAACCAGGCGATGCTGATCGGCGGCCGCTTCTTCGCCGGCGTCGGCGGCGCGCTCGCCTCGGCGGTGATCCTCGGCATGATCGTGACGATGTTCCCCGAGCCGCGCGAGCAGGCGAAAGCGATCGGCGTCTACGGCTTCGTCGCCTCCGCCGGCGGCTCGATCGGCCTGCTGCTCGGCGGCATCCTGACCCAGGCGATCAGCTGGCACTGGATCTTCGTGATCAACCTGCCGATTGGCATTGCCACCGCCTACGGGGCCATGCGCCTGGTTGAGGACAAGCCCGGCCTCGGCTTCAAGGCCGGCGCCGACATTCCCGGCGCTGCGTTGATCACCAGCTCGCTGATGATCGGCGTCTACGCGATCCTCGGCGTCAGCGAGCACGGCTGGGGCTCTGCCCAGACGTTGATCCTCTTTGCCGTTTCGTTTGCCCTCGGCGCGGCCTTCATCACCCGTCAAGCTCGGATCGAGAACCCGCTGATGCCGCTGCGGCTCTTCCACTCGCGCAACGTGGTTGGTGCCAACGCGATCCAGGCCCTCCTCGTCGCCGGCATGTTCGGCATGTTCTTCCTCGGCGCTCTCTACCTGCAGCGGATCCTCGGCTACGACGCGCTCGAGGTCGGCCTCGCCTTCCTGCCGACGACGATCGTGATGGGCACGCTCTCGCTCGGCTTCTCGGAAAAGCTGATCATGCGCTTCGGGCCGCGCAGGACGCTGATCCCGGGCGTGATCATGGTCGGCATCGGCCTGCTGCTCTTCGCCCGCACGCCGGTCGACGGCGACTACCTCACCGATCTGCTGGCGCCGCTGCTGCTGGTCGGCCTCGGCGTCGGCACCTCCTTCCCATCGCTGATGACGCTGGCGATGTCGGGAGCGACGCCCGAGGACTCGGGGCTCGCCTCGGGCGTGGTCAGCACGAGCATGCAGGTGGGCGGCGCGATCGGCCTCGCCGTGCTGGCGACGCTGGCGGCCGAGCGCACCGACAGCAAGCTCGCCGATGGTGCCGGGCAGCTGGCCGCGCTCAACTCCGGCTACCACCTCGCTTATGTGATCGGCGCGATCCTGGTCGCCATCGCCGTGGTGGTAGCCGTCACCGTCCTACGCGAAGTGCCGATGCCCTCACCGGAGGAGATGGCCGAACACGGTCAGCAGTCCAGCGGAGAGCGCGAGCCGGCCTACTCCGAGGCCTGATCCCCGGTTGCGGTCGTATTTCTTTCCGGTATGCGGGAGGAAGTACGACCGCTAGGCGGTCAGTTCGGCCAGCCGTCGCTCGATAAAACGACGCTCGACCGGGTTGGGATCCAGCTCCAGGGCGCGGGAGTATGCCTCCGTTGCCCCCTGGTCATGGTCGAGGCGCCTCAGCAGGCCGGCCCTGGCGGTGTGCAGTGGCAGGTAGTTGTCGAGGCCGTCGATCTCTTCGATCAGCTCAAGGCCTCGCCCCGGCCCCTCGCACATGGCCACCGCGACGGCGCGATTGAGCTCGACCACGGGGCTGGGCGCGACCTCAGCGTGCCAGGCGTAGAGGCGGGCGATCCGCGGCCAGTCGGTCTCCGCCGCACTCGCCGCTTCGGCGTGGACCGCGGCGATCCGGGCCTGCACCGTGTATGGACCGGTCGGCCCTCCCGCCGCCGCTTCGCGTGAGAGCTCCAGGCCCTCCTCGATCTGCTCGCGGTCCCAGAGCGAGCGGTCCTGGTCTTCGAGCAGGACGATTTCGCCGTGCTGGTCGAGCCGCGCCGCACGGCGGGCGTCGCTGAGCAGCATCAGCGCCAGCAGGCCGCTCGCCTCGGGCTCGCGCGGCAGCATCGCGGCGAGGGCGCGGGTGAGGCGGATCGCCTCGCCGCTGAGCTCGGTCCGCACCAGCGCCTCGCTGCCCGAGGCCAGGTAGCCCTCGTTGAAGATCAGGTAGAGCGTCGCCAGGACCGCCGGCAGGCGTTCCGGCATCTGCTCGGCGACCGGCACCTCGTAGGGGATCCTGTTGGCGGCGATCTTGCGCTTGGCGCGGACGATGCGCTGCGCGGTTGCGCTCTCGCTGGCGAGCAGGGCGCGGGCGATCTCCGGCGTG
>Ga0157302_10000018_pt1 | contig 63240 bp, 55 predicted proteins | sample NitcycUS103311B2_FD_108381 | JGI IMG/M metagenome (GOLD analysis project Ga0157302, IMG submission 108381) | Soil microbial communities from Arlington Agricultural Research Station in Wisconsin, USA - Nitrogen cycling UWRJ-S103-311B-2 | ecosystem: Environmental > Terrestrial > Soil >... | reverse complement strand
TCGGGGTCGAGCTCGAGCAGCGGGACGAGAACGAAGCGGCGGCCCCCGACCTCCCGGTGGGGCAGCGTGAGGCGGTCGGTCTCGAGCTCGAGGTCGCCGAGCAGCAGCAGGTCGACGTCGAGCGGGCGCGGGGCGTGGCGGGGGCCGTCGAGGACCCGGCCGCGCTCGACCTCGACTCGCTTGCAGACGTCGAGCAGCCGCTCGGGCTCGAGCTCGGTCCGGACCCGGGCGGCGGCGTTGAGGAAGTCGGGCTGGTCGAGGACCTCGCCGACCGGCTCGGTCTCGTAGGTCGAGGAGACCGCCTCGACCTCGACCCCGTTTTCGCCGAGGAGCTCGAGGGCGGCCCGCAGGTGGGAGGCGCGGTCCCCTACGTTCGATCCAAGCCCGAGGTAGCCGACGCGGGAGGCCATCACGCCTCCTCGCCGTTCTCCTCGCTCTCCTCTTCGGTCCGCTCCTGCGTGACCTCGACCGCGACCTCCTGGATCGCGAGCGGCAGCGGCGGCTCGGGCTTGGCAGCCCGGACCCGCACCGATTCGCAGCGGTAGCGTTCCATCAGCCGCTCGCCGACGACCTGGGTCAGGCGCTCGAGCGTGCGGTAGCTCCGCTCGGTCGCCGCGAGGGCGACGATGTCGCAGACCTCGGCGTAGTCGACGGTGTCCTCGATCCGGTCGGTGAGCACAGCGTCGCAGTCGGGGACGTCGAAGGAGATGTCGAACTCGAGCCGCTGGCCGATCTCCTGCTCGGCGTCACTCACCCCGTGGTGGGTGTAGATCGAGAGCCCGCGCAGCTCAACCTCGACCCTCGATTCGATCCCGTTGTCGTGCGACTCCATCGGGGCAACCTACCCAAGGACCGCTTCGGCGACGCGCATTGCCTGGGCGGTCTCGGCGACGTCGTGAACCCGGAGGACGTCGGCGCCCTCAGCGGCGGCAAGCACCGATGAGGCGATCGAGCCGCCCAGGCGCTCGTCCACCGCGGACCCGTCGATCTTGCCGATGAAGCTCTTGCGCGAGGTGCCGATCACCAGGGGACGGCCCAGATCTCGTAGCTCCGCCAGGCGCCGCAGCAGCTCGAGGTTGTGCTCGACCGTCTTGCCGAACCCGATCCCGGGGTCGAGCCAGATCCGCTCCTCCGCGATGCCGGCAGCAACCGCCGCCTCGATCCGCTCGGCCAAAAAAGCCCTGATGTCGTCGACGACGTCGTCGTAGCGGGGATCGTCCTGCATCGTTCGCGGATTACCGGGCATGTGCATCAGGACCACCCCCGCCCCGCGCTCGGCGCAAAGAGCCGCCATCTCCGGATCCCGGCGCAGCGCCGTGACGTCATTGACGATCGAGGCCCCGGCGTCCAGCGCCGCCTCGGCGACAGCCGCCTTCGAGGTATCGATAGAGACAGTCGCGGCGCCGGCCAGCGCCGCCACTACCGGCTCAACCCTGCGCAGCTCCTCTGCCTCATCGACCTCGCGGGCCCCGGGTCGCGTCGATTCTCCCCCCACGTCGAGCACGTGGGCTCCATCCCCGACAAGCTTCTCGCCGTGTGCGATGGCCGCATCCGAGTCGAGATACAAGCCACCGTCTGAGAACGAGTCAGGGGTGACGTTGACGACACCCATCAGCTTCATTGCGATCGTCAGCTAGCGTCGCCGCCGGCGTACCCTGGCCTGGGTCGCGGCATTGGGCGAGCGCCGCCACGCTGTGGGCGCTCGGGCTCCGCCGCCGGCTCGGCGGGCTGCGCCGGCTCCTCCTCGTCGGCGAAGACCTCGTCCTCGGGCCGGCCGTCAAGCAGGGCGATGAACTGCTCGGCGTCGATCGTCTCGCGCTCGAGCAGGATGCTGGAGATTCGGTCCAGCTCCTCGCGCTTTTCGGTGAGCAGATCCTTGGCGGTCTGGTGGGCACCCTCGACGATGCGGCGGATCTCGTCATCGATCTCACGCGCGATCTCGTCGGAGTAGTCGGGTTCGGCGCTGAATTCGCGGCCGAGGAAGGGTTGGCCGCGATCGTGGCCGAAGACGCGTGGCCCGAGGCGCTCGGACATGCCAAAGCGCATCACCATCTGCTTCGCCGTCTCAGTCACCTTTTCGAGGTCGTTGGAGGCGCCGGTGGTGATCTCGCCGAAGACGATCTCCTCGGCGGCACGGCCGCCCAGGGTCATCGCCATCGTGTCGGTCAGCTCGGCGCGCGAGGTGAGGAACTTGTCCTCGGTGGGAAGGCTAATCGTGTAGCCGAGCGCCTGGCCACGGCTGATGATCGAGATCTTGTGCACCGGGTCGGTGTTCTCGAGCAGGTGGCCAACGATTGCGTGGCCCATCTCGTGAAAGGCGGTGATCAGGCGCTCCTTCTCGCTCATCACCCGGGTCTTCTTCTCCGGGCCCGCGATCACCCGCATGATCCCCTCCTCCAGCTCCTGCATGGTGATCTCGCGCTTGCCCTGGCGGGCGGTGAGCAGGGCCGCCTCGTTGATCAGGTTGGCGAGATCGGCACCGGTGAAGCCGGGGGTCTGGCCGGCCAGCGCGTCGAGGTCGATCACCTTGGCCAGTGGCTTGCCGCGAGTGTGGACCTCGAGGATGTGTTTGCGGCCCTTGCGGTCGGGGCGGTCGACGACGACCTGGCGGTCGAAGCGGCCCGGCCGCAGCAGCGCCGGATCGAGGATGTCGGGACGGTTGGTGGCGGCGATCAAGATGATGTTGTCCTTCATCTCGAAGCCGTCCATCTCGACCAGGAGCTGGTTCAGGGTCTGCTCGCGCTCGTCGTGCCCGCCGCCCATGCCGGCGCCGCGGTGGCGGCCGACGGCGTCGATCTCGTCCATGAAGATGATGCAGGGGGAATTCTGCTTGGCCTGCTCAAAGAGGTCGCGGACGCGGCTGGCGCCGACGCCGACGAACATCTCGACAAAGTCCGAGCCGGAGATCGAGAAGAAGGGCACGCCGGCCTCGCCGGCGACGGCGCGGGCGAGCAGCGTCTTGCCGGTGCCGGGGGGGCCGTAAAGCAGGACGCCCTTGGGAATGCGAGCGCCGAGCGCCTGGAATTTCTTCGGGTTCTCGAGGAACTCCTTGATCTCGTGCAGCTCCTGCACGGCCTCGTCAACACCGGCGACGTCGCGGAAGGTGATCTTCGGCGCGTCGACCGACATCCGCTTCGCCTTCGATTTGCCGAAGTTCATCACCCGACTTCCGCCGCCCTGCATCTGGTTCATCAGGAATATCCAGAAGCCGAAGAAGAGGATGAAGGGCAGGATGTAAGTAAGCAGCGAGAGCAGGCTGGAGCCGCCGGTGCCGTGCACCGTCGTCTTGACGTCGTTCTGATCGAGCAGGTTGAGCAGCGACTGCTCGGTGTTGGCCGGGTAGCCGGTTGAGAAGCTCGGCTTTTCGCCCGTCTGCTTGACGTCGAGCGTGAGGTCCTTGTTGTTGATCGAGACTTCTTCGATGTCGCCCTTGACGATCAGGCCCGACTTCGGGTTGACCAGTTCATTGTAGGAGGGCGACTCGGTGCTCGAGGAATGGCCGATCCAGCGCTGGGCGACGAAAGCCAGGATCACCACCAGCAGGATCGGAAAAGCCGCGCTCTTGAAAAAACGCCTCACAGGGAAAAATCAGCGTACCAGGGCGGTTTCGGCATCTACGCGTTCAACGCGGCCACGTAGGAGAGGTTGCGGTAGCGCTGCGCGTGGTCGAGGCCGTAGCCGATCGCGAAGCGATCAGGGATCTCGAAGCCGACGTAGCGGGGTGAGAGGTCGACGCGCAGGCGCTCGGGCTTGGTCAGCAGCGAACAGACCTCCAGCGACGCAGGGTTGCGGGCGTTGAGGTTGCGCATCAGATACTGCAGGGTGAGGCCGGAGTCGATGATGTCCTCGACGATCAGCACGTGGCGCCCTTCGATCGGCGCGTCGAGGTCCTTCATGATCCGCACCACGCCCGAGGAATCGGTCTGAGAGCCATAGCTGGAGACGGCCATGAAGTCGACCTCGCAGGGGACGCTGATATTGCGCATCAGGTCAGCGAGAAAGAGCACAGCGCCCTTCAGCACGCCGACCATGAAGAGGTCGCGGCCCGCGTACTCCTCGCTGATCTGCCGCCCCAGCTCGGCGACACGCTGCTGCAGATCCTCGCTGGAGACAAGGGTCTCGCCAATCGCTGAGTCGGTCACGCGCCGCAGTCTAGATACGACAGCGCCGATGGGCCTCAAAGCAGAGATATCGACCGTTTTGAGTCCCGTCGGCGGGCTTTTAGCGCTCCGCGCGGAGGAGGCCGCGGTCGACGACTGCGCGGACGCCGCCGCCGAGGTCGAGCATCGCTGTGCCGGTGCGACGAAGGGCGGCCACCTCGTCGGCGTGGTTGGCGGCGCCGGGGACGGGGCGGCCGGCGGCGCGGTCGGCGAGGCGCTGGACGACGAGGCGGCGCAGGGCACGGGGCAGCTCGGCCAGCCGCTGCAACTCGATTGTGCCGCGGCCGGAGCCGTTGGCGCCGTCGAGCTCGGCATCGACAAGCGCATCGAGCACCTCGGCCTCGTCGCGCAGCAGCTCGGCCGTGCGCAGGACGTTGCGTGCGGCGGCGGGGTGGATCTCGGCCAGCGCCGGGACGAGCCGGTTGCGAACGCGGTTGCGCGCGTAGCCGCCCTCGGCGTTGGTCGGATCATCGCGCCAGGGGAGATCGCGCTCCTCGCAATAAGCGGTGGTCTCTTGACGGGTGAATCCGAGCAGTGGCCGCACCAGGCTGCCGTCTCGGGGGCGCATCCCCAGTAGGGCACGGCGGCTGGGAGAAGAGGCGAGCCGATAGAGAATCGTCTCGACCTGGTCGTCGGCCGTATGGCCAGTGGCGATCAAAGCCTTGCCCGGGAGTGCTAGCTGCGCCGCCGCCGAGTAGCGCGTGTCGCGGGCCCAGGCCTGCAGGTTGCCGGGACCCTCGGGCCGGCGCGGCCGCTCGACCTCCAGCGCCACGCCAAGCCGCTCGCAGATCCGCACGCAATGGGCCTCGTCCTCGTCGGAGTCGTCGCGCAGGCCGTAGTTAACGTGCAGCGCCGTCACCGCCCCCGGACCAAGCAGGCAAACGAGCAGATCGACTAGACAAACCGAGTCACGACCCCCCGAGAGCATCGCCACCACAGGAGCATCGGGGTCGAGGAGTCCGCCCTCTCGAACTGCTCCGACCATCGTCTGACTCGTCACGACCTAAGTGTCGCGCGCCCGAATAATGAAGAGTGGCGTCGGCGTCGGGAAGCCTTTGAGGTTGACCTCGCCGATCGGCTCGAAGGCAAGGCCCTCGCGGTCGCGGATCGCGTCGGTGACCTGGTCGGTGACCAGCACCTCGCCGGCCTGGGCGCGGCTGACAACGCGGTGGGCGAGGTTGACGTGGGTGCCGAAGTAATCGCCATCGCGGTAGACGGCGTTGGCGCAGTGGATGCCAACGCGGGGCCGCGGGCGCTCGGGCAGGCGGGCGAGCAGGCCGACCGCCCACTCGGTCAGTGAGGCGGCGTCGGGAGAGACGACCATCACCTCGTCGCCGATCGTCTTCACGATCGTCGCCTCGGGCGGCAGGGTCTCTTCCACCGTTTCAACAAAGTTCTCGACTACGTCGAGGGCCTCCAGATCGCCCTCCTCCTCGGTGTAGCGGGTAAAGCCGGTGAGGTCGATGAAGCAGAGGGTGACCGGCACCTGCCCCAAGTCAGAGGCAACGTCCAGCTCGCCCTCCATGTGGCCGATCACGTCCTGCTCGAGGAAGAAACGCAGGTAGCGGGTGTGCAGATAGTCGATCAGCGGTGAGGCGAGCGGCAGCATGTCGCCGGCCAGCTCGCCCATCTCCCCGGCCATCTCGAGCTCGGGGACGCCGTCGCGAATCAGCGGTTCGTGCACGTAGAGGTGGAAGAGCCGCACCTCGGCGTCGGCGATGCGCCGCAGCGACTGGGCGTAGACGCGGACGAGCTGCAGGAAGGCGACGAGAGGAAAGCCGGCGGCAAGCACCCGGGCGCAGTGACGCAGCGCTTGTACGTCGTGCGGGTTGAGCAGACGCTCGCGCTCCAGCGGCGTGCCGAGGATCACCAGGATGCGCTCGACCAGCTCTGGCTCAAGTCCGGTCTCACGCGCGACCTGCGCCACCGTCACCTGCTCTTCGGGCTGGGGAAAGAGGTCCTCGGCGAATCCGAAGGCGAGCCTGCCCTCCCGGCCCGCCCGCTTCAGGTCCTCGAGCGAGTGACCGCGCTCGCGCATCCTCGCCACAACCCGGGCCTGGGCCGCGGCGGCGGCGGTCCAGCGGCCGCGGCGCACCGGCAGAACCTTCTCCTCGGCCCAGCGTTTCAGCGTGCTCGCCGAAACGCCGGCGCGGCGCGAGGCCTCACTCAGGGATATCCGTTCGTCAGCGGCCATCCTCCGAGGCTAAATGCAAACGGGGCGGCAATTGCCGCCCCGTTTCTCTTCGGCTGAGGCCGCCTGACCAAGCAGACCAAGGACGCAGGGAGCGCCGCGTGCTCCGCACGCAAGCGACCGAGGACGCCGGTATGCGCCGGTCAGGCGGCCTCAGGCCGGGATCTCCGGCTCCTCGTGCGCCTGCAAAACGGGCTCCCCGCCCTCGCCGGTGCGGATGCGAATCGCCTCCTCGACCGGCAGGACGAAAATCTTTCCGTCCCCAACCTCGCCGGTCCGAGCGTGGCGGAGGATCGTCTCGACGACCAGGCCCTTGTCCTTGTCCTCGACGACGACCTCCAGCTTCAGCTTCGGCCGGACGTTGACGGTGAGGGTCGAGCCGCGGTACTTCTCGACCACTCCCTTCTGGCGACCTGAGCCCTTGGCCTCGATGATCGACAGGGAGGGGAATCCCTTGTCGAGCAGCTCGGTCCTGATCGGCTCGAACGCCTCGTGACGGATGAACGCCTCTATCTTCTTCATGCGCTCAGCCCTCCTATACGGCGTCGTTGGCTGTCATCTGGGCAGGGGCGGGAGCGGGCGTTGAAATCCCGGCACCACCGCTGATCGTCCCCGGCAGCCCGGTCGAGTACTCCGGCTGGGGAATGAACTGCTCCGGGTACCCGTACATGCCGTGCGAGCTGATGTCGAGGCCGGCTTCCTCCTCCTCTTCGGAGACACGAAGACCGATCGTCGACTTGATCAGCTTGAAGGTGACGATCGAGATCGCAAAGACGACGACGAAGGTAAACGCGACCGCCAGTCCCTGCACCCCAAGCTGCCCAAGCGACTGGCTGAACGGCACATCACCGAAGACGGAGTACCAGACCCCCGGCGCCGCGCCTTCGCTGACCAGCCGCGCCGAGCCGAAGATGCCGACCGAGAGCGTTCCCCAGATACCGGCCAAGCCGTGCGCTGAGAGAGCCCCGACGGGATCGTCGAGCAGCTTGTCGATTGCCAGGACCGCGTAGACGACGATCAGGCCGGCGACGAAGCCGATGATCGGCGCCGCCCAGTACTCGACGAAACCGGACGGGGCGGTAATCCCGACCAGGCCGGCGATCGCGCCGTTGCCCGCCATGCCGACATCGAGCGTGCGGCTCTTCAGGTAAGCGGCCAGCGACGCGCCGATCACTCCTGCGGCGGCGGCGAGCTGCGTGTTCAGCATCACCTCGCCGAAGAACGAAGCGCTGGTTTCAAAGGTCGAACCGCCGTTGAAACCGAACCAGCCGATCCAGAGGATGACCACGCCGAGACCGACCAGCGGCATCGAGTGGCCGGGGATCGCCCGCGGGTTGCCGTCCGCGTCGTACTTACCCCGGCGCGGGCCGAGCAGGAGCAGCGCCGCCAGGGCGCCGACGGCTCCGGTCAAGTGGACCACCGAGGAGCCAGCGAAGTCCATCACCGGCTTGCCGCCGATGTCGGAGAGCAGGCCGCCGCCCCAGACCGCGTGAGCGACCAGGGGGTAGATCACGGCGCCGAAGACAATTGCGTAGACGACGTAAGCGCCGAACTTGATCCGCTCCAGGGTCGTGCCCCAGACGATTGCCAGCGAGACCGCGCAGAAGGCAAGCCCGTAGAGCATCAGCATCGCTGTTTCGCCGGTGACCGCTTCCCCGGCGACCGTCTGATTGAAGTGGAAGAAGAACCCGCTGGTGCCAAAGATGTCGTTGCCGCCGCCTTCGGCGATCCCGTAGCCGACTGCCCACCAGGCGATCGTGCAGATCGCCAGGTTGATGAAGATCTTGGCGACGCCGGTTCCGGCGTTCTTCTGCCTCGAGAAGCCGACCTCGAGGAACATGAACCCGGCCTGCATCAGAAAGACGAGGACGGTCGCGACGGCGACCCAGACCATGTCCAGCTGGCTTGCCTTTTCTTCGACCGTGCCGGCCACTTCGGTCAAGCTCTGCGCAGACGCGAGCGCCGGTAGCGCCATCGCGACAAGAGCCACGACTGCCGTCAGAGCTGCGGCGAGGCCCACCTTCTTTCTCATCAGACACTCCCTCCTTGCCCGCCGGGGACACGCCCCAGCGGTCGCATATGGACGAGTGATTCACGGTAGGGACGGGGTTGAGAGCTGTGTTTAGACAGCTGGCGAAAATGCACGCGGGGCATTTCTCGCGAGTGGATCGTCGGGCGCCGCCTCCTCGGCTCCCGCGTCTAGGGGCGGCTAGGGTCCGGCGCCGTGCCCGCGCACCTACGCCCCACCGCCCCGATCGCCGCCGACGCCGTACTGGTCGGTGATCCCGGCCGGGCGCTGCTGCTGGCCCAGGAGTTGCTGGAGCAACCGAAGATGAGTAACCACGCGCGGGGGCTGTGGGGCTACTCGGGCCAGACGCCGGCGGGCGACGCACTGACGATCCAGGCGACCGGGATCGGCGGGCCGAGCGCGACGCTCGTGCTCGGCGACCTCGCCGAGCTGGGAGTGCGGCGGGTCGTGCGGGTGGGGACCTGCGCCGGATCGGCTACCTGCAGGCCCGGCGAGCTGCTGGTGGTATCTGAGGCAGTCGCCGCGGGCGGCAGCGCCACCTCGCTCGGGGTCGAGATCGGGGAGCTGGTCAGACCCAACGCGAGGCTTAGCGAGCAGGTCCGGAGAGCGCTCGGCGGCGACGGCCACTCGGCGGTAGTCGCGAGCGTCGATTCCCATCCCGGCGCGCAGAGCCTGCCGGCAGGAGCCCTCGCGGCCGACATGCAGACGGCCCCGCTACTCGCCCGCGCCAACTCGCTCGGAATCGCGGCCGCCGTGATCCTGATCGTCACTGAAATTAATGGTGGCGCGACGGTATTGGAGAAGGAGGCTCTCGAGCCGGCCGAGAAGCGAGCCGGAGAGGCCGCGTCTATTGTACTCTCAGCCTAAAGTCGAGGGTTAGTCTTCGTCTTTGGCGCGCTTTTCAGCCGCCAGATTCCGGCGAACCTCGCCGAGATCGCGAGCCACCCGGTCGACCTGGTCCTCGACCTCTTCCAATCGCTGCGAAAGCGAGCGCAGCCGCCGCTCGAGCCGCTCGACGTCGCCGGCCGAGGGCAGGTTGAGGGCGCTCATCGCGGCGTGCTGGGCCTCGACCGCCTTCTCGCGGGCGCCAAACGCCGCCGACACCGCATTCTCGAGCACCTGGCTATCGAGCAGCGCTTGCGCGAACTCGCCAATCGCCTGCTCGCTGCGGGCCCGCAGCCCATCGGGATCGTCGTACTCGGCGTTCATCAATAAAGCCCCTCCATTGACAGCAGCTTAACCGGTGCATCCGGCACGCCTGAAATCCTCCCGCCTTGTCGCCATGAAGCAAACGTTGATTAAGGGCTTGTTGGGGGCAGCGGTAAGCCGTTGCGCCCCCATGGGTCAGTCAGTAGCTTGGGCGAGCCTTGTTGCACAGGGAGAAGGCGAAAATGGGCTGCACGTTCCGGGACCGCAGGGATAGAGGCGCCGTCGTATGAGAAAAAAGCTCGCACTGACCATCGCGCTGGCAAGTTTCGGTGTCGTCACGGCGCTCGGCGTCAGCTTCGCCGGGGCCGAAGGGGTCACGACCACCGAATCGCTGGAAGCGGTCGCCCCCCTCTCGACCACGCCGGCCCCGGCCGTTGAACCGTCCGCCTGTTCGAACGAACTCGACGACGACCAAGACGGCCTCGTCGACGGCGAAGACCCCGACTGCACCGCGCCAACGGATAGCAGCGAGGAAGGCGAAAAGCCGTCGCCCGGAACCAGCATCGAAGCGCAGCCGGCACCGAGCGCACCGACTGCCGCGCCCACCGACGGAGTCGAGGCCGGTACGACGATCGACGGCGGCAGCGCCGCTGCTGGCGTCACCCGTAACAAGAGCCTCGGCGATTCGAGCGGCGGCGGCGAAAACAGCGGTGGCGGCGTTGTCGCGCCGAGCGCCACCGCCGGAGTACAGCCGGCTCCCGAAAACTCCAACGGCGGCTCCTCCCCCGCCTTTACCAACGGCGGCTCGCCAACCAGTGCCAACCCGACCGCGACGATCGCGCCCTTCGGACCGGCTCCGATCGGCGTTCCCAACTTCGTCATCGACTCCTTCGAGATCCCGCCCTTCCTGCTGCCGATCTACCAGGCCTGCGGGACCGAGTACGGGATCCCCTGGGAGGTGCTCGCCTCGATCAACAAGATCGAGACCGCTTTCGGCACCAACCTCAACGTCTCCAGCGCCGGAGCCGTTGGCTGGATGCAGTTCCTGCCATCGAGCTGGGAAGCCTTCGGCGTCGACGCCAACGGCGACGGGCGCAAGGATCCCTACAACCCGGTCGACGCGATCTGCGCCGCCGCCCACTACCTCAAGCTCAGCGGCGGCACCAGCGATCTCTATAACGCGATCCTCGCCTACAACCACGCCGACTGGTACGTCGAAGAGGTACTGCTCTACGCGCGGGCCTACGGCAAGCTTCCCTCCGACCTGGTCGGCTCATTGACGGGCCTGACCGAGGGAGCCCACTTCCCGGTCGCGGCGGACGCCAGCTATGCCGACGACATCTCCGCCCGCGAGGCGCTGAAGCGATCAGAGCCGGGCGCACGCGATACCTACGGCAACGCCGCCGACGTGATCTCGTCCTCCCCGACCCGGCGCGGGATCAACATCTTCTCCGCCGAAGACGCCCCGGTCGTCGCCGTCAACGACGGCGTGATCGAGAAGATGGGCAACTCGCCCGAGCTCGGTCACTACGTCGTGCTTCAAGACGCCTACGGCAACCGCTTCACCTACGCCCAGCTCGGGCAGATCGTGCGCGAGCACCGCGCGGTCGTGATGCCGAGCGGCAAGGAGAGGCGGGTCCCGATCGACAGCGAGAACCTGCGCCCGCGTCTCCACGCGCTGCCCAACCGGGTCGACGACGAGCAAGCAGTAACCGAGGCTTCGGTCAGCACCGAAACGATCGACGGCGACGGAACCCTCAAGGTCGGGTCGAAGGTCATAGCTGGCACCGTTCTCGCCCGAGTCGGCGGCAGCGAAGACGGCGCCGACTCGCACATCAACTTCTCCATCCAGCCGGCCGGCCGCGGCGCTCCGAGGATCGATCCGAAGCCGATCCTCGATGGCTGGAAGCTGCTCGAGGCGACCGCGATCTATCGCGCCAAGGGCAAGAACCCCTTCGCCGATGACCTCAGCGGTGCCGGCGTGCTGCTGCTCTCCAAGGAGGACCTGCAGCGTCGCGTCCTCGCCGACGAAAACCTCTCGATCTACGAATGCGGCCGCGAAGACATCGCCACCGGCCAGATCGACCGGCGGGTGCTGGCGATGCTCGAGTACCTGGTCTCGAAAGGCTTCAAATTGACGATCACCGCGCTCAAGTGCGGGCACAGCCTGATGACCGCCTCCGGCTACGTCTCCGAGCACAGCACCGGCGACGCGGTCGACATCGCGGTGATCAACGGCGTCGTGGTGACCGGCCATCAGGGACCGGGAACGCCCACCGACGAACTGATCAGGACGGTGCTGCAACTGCAGGGCACGATGCACCCCCACCAAGTGATCTCGCTCGAGGACCTGCCGGGTGAAACCAGCTTCGCGCTTCCAGATCACTACGACCACGTTCACGTCGGCTACCACCCGTTGAACGGACCGTTCGACCAGCAATTCGAAGCGCTGCTCAAGCCCGATCAGTGGCAACGGCTGACCGACCAGTTGAGCCAGATCGAAAATCCGGACGTGCCCACCGCACCCTCGAAGTACGCCTTGCCCGACGATCTTGGCAAGCAGGGCAAGAGCGGCGGCACCGCTCAGCCCGGCGGCGACTGATCTTTCAATCAGAATTGGGTCGTTGACCCGCCTCTTCGGATTCGCCCAGTTCGAGTTCGCCGGCACGCTTGCTGTCGCGGACGGTCGCTACGTGGTCCGCGACGGCGAGTTCGAGCGGGTGCTCGTACTCGAAACACTCGGCGCCCCGTCGCCGCCAAGGCGACGGCGACGGCGATCGCGCGAGGTCGAGGCAGGGGGGCTGCCTGCAAGCTTGCCGCTGAGCCGGGCGACGACAGTCCGCGCCTCCGAGCCGTTCGCCACAGAGGGGGACGCGGCCAGCTGGCTGGAGCAGGCGAGCGCCGACGAGGACGCGGTCGACGAGCTCGTCGCCGAGGGCATCGGCCTGCTCAACCGGGCCCTCCACGCCCACGCGGTCGCCAGTGGCGATTCCCACGTTCAGGCGCTGACCCCACGGCTGGCGGTTGCCGTCAGGCTCGGCTACGGCAGCGGTGAGCAAGTCGCCGATGGCGAATTCAGCGCCGCGCGCGAAGTAGACACCGAGGCCGGCCCCGCCAGCCGGCGCCAGCAGCGAGCCGAAGAGCTGCGCCCGCAAGAGCGGCTGGCCGCAGTTCTCGGCGGCCGCGAGCGCCTAGATGTCTGCGAGACGCTGCTCCTGCGCGCAAAGGCCGACCTAGATGCCGGCCGCAACCGCGAGGCCGCGCTGCAACTCCGCGTGGGCTTCGAGTCGTTGCTGGCCGAGTTGCGCGGCGCACTTTCGGACCCGGGCCACGACGACGACATGGCGACGCTGGAGGCTCGTCGGCACGATGTCGGCGACCTCGCCAACGCGGCCTTGCAAGGTGACCTCAGCGCAAAGCAGCTTCAGCAGGTCCGTGACACCCAAGCCCTCTGCGAGCGCGTCCTCCGTCGCCGCCGAGTCCTGGAGAACTGAGTCGGGGCACCCTCGAACGGGGCGGATACTCAAAATGCCGGTCTCATTAGACCGGCATTTGTCCGGGCAAGGGTGCCCCGACTCAGTCCGCGCCAAGAACCAAATGTCGTGCGACGACCCCGTCGAGCAGCGACTCGGCTATCTCATGAGCTTCAACCAGCTCGATCCCCTCCAGCGAAGGAACCCCGATCACGGTCAGCCCCGCCGCCCTGGCTGCGGCAACGCCGGTTGGGGAGTCCTCCAGCGCGACCACCGCTGGACCGGCCTCGACACCGAGACGCCGACAGGCCTCTAAGTAGGGGTCGGGCGCCGGCTTAGGCGCCGCCACTTCGTGGGCGCTGATCACGACGTCGAAGTGATCGGCGAAGCCGACAATCTCCAGCGAGCGCTGAACGAAGATCAGGGGCGAGTTGGAGACGAGGCCGATCGGGGTGCCGCGACGCTTCAGCTGGTGCAGCAGCTCGCTCGCCCCGACCATCGCCTCCACTCCGTGCTCGAGCTCGGCGACGACCAGCTCGTTGAGCTCGTTGATCAGCTCGGCCGCCCGCCCCGGCTCGCCGAGGCGCCGCTCGAGTATCCCGCCGGCGACCTCAGCCGAGGTACCGACCAGCTCCCGCTTGTCGGCCGGTGTGAACTCGATCCCCCGCCGTTCGAAGAGATCCTGCTCGGCCCGGGTCCAAACCGACTCCGTGTCGAGGAGGAGGCCGTCGTTGTCGAAAACGACGGCGGCAGGCAGGGGCAACTCCATCGCCTCTGAGCATATGGTTGTCGCGTGCCCTTTCATGTCGAGGTCAGCTCGCCCCATCACCACGCCCGGGTCTTCAATCTCGAGGACGCCGAGCTGCGACAGGTCCTCAGGCGGTGGATAGCCGGCCAGATCTTCGAGTTCGGTGAACAGGAGTGGGAACCGCGGGAGAGCAGACTGAAGATCCTCGAGGGCAAGGCCCTCGAGGGCCCCGACCTGGCGTTCGGTCAAGGCTGGTCCAACGCCTTGCGCTCGGCCGAGGACGTGACCCGACAGATGGTCGAGTCGGAGGAGATCAGCGCCCCGCTCGCCCCCGTCGTCGCGGTTGAAGCTGACTCGGTCGAGGGAGCCGTAGCCGCAATCGCAGCGGGCGGCAGCCCCGCCCCACTCGAGTGGTCCGAGGCGCGGGCCCGGATCGACGGCCGCGACCCCGCGGTCGCGGCCGTGATCATGGTGCTCAGGCCGTCTGGGCCTGAGTCGAGCCAAAGCTGAGCGCGACTCCGCGCGGCACCACCAGCACCGGCTGGCTCGCCGTCTCAATCACGTAGTCGCTGGCGGCGCTGAGAGTGACCTTGCCGGTCGGTGACTCGGGCCGCGATCCGACCACGAGTAGATCGACCGGGCCGCCGCCGGCCTCGCCGACCTGGGCACCAAGTGCCGTGGCGAGGCTGCGACCGGTCTCCGCCGCCGCAGCATCGCCTTCATCGATGACGCCGACGGTGTTAACGCTAACGGAGGGCCGTGAGCGCAGATCGGCGGGCGCAACGGCGATCGCCGCCGGGCCGCCGAGCAACAGCTTGTGGGCGGAGATCCCCGGCTTGACCGTTCCCGGAGCGGTGCGGTACTCGGAGCCGAAGACGATCACGTCCGCGTTCTCGCGTTCGGCCAATTCGGTCAGGCCGACGCTGGTGCCGGCATTGACGACGACGTGGCGCGGCATGTCCGGCGCCCCGACCGAGGCGGCTCCGCGGGCCAGCAGCTCCTCCGCCTCTTTCTCTTCCAACGCCCCGCCCTGGGAGTGGCGGACGTAGGCGAGCGAGAGCTCAGCGCCGGAGTAGGCGAGCAGTCGGCCGAGGGCAAGAGCGTCGCGGTCATTGTCGGTGTCGTCGTAGGAAACGATGATCTTCAGGGCCATGAGGCACCTCCTTGATCGAGTCGGTTGCGAAGTTCAGCGCCGATGGTCGCAGCAGATCAGCATTAGCACAACTGTTATTACCAATAAGCAAGATAAGCTTTGCTTATGCTCAATGCATCGCGGCTCAGCGTCTTCCGCGAGGTGGTCGGACACGGCTCTTTTTCGGCCGCTGCCGACGCCCTCTCATACTCTCAATCGGCCGTGTCGCAGGCGATCGCCACGCTGGAGAGCGAAGTCGGCGCCTCGCTGATCGAGCGCAACCGCGGCGGCGTCCGGCCCACTGCCGCGGGGGCAGCCCTGGCCCGGCACGCGGGCGGGATCCTGGCCAGCATGGAGACGGCCGAGGCCGAGATCGAGGCGATCTCGGCGGGCCGCGGCGGGCGTTTGCGGACGGCCTCCTTCCCGACCGCCGGCGCAACGCTAATGCCGCAGGCAATCGCCGGCTTCCGCGCCTCGCACCCCGGCGTCGACGTCACCCTCGCCGAGGGCGAGCCGGAGGAGATCGCGCCGCGGCTGCGCGCCGGCGAGTTCGACCTCGTGCTGCTGTTCGAGTTCGAGGGCGTCGGCGAGCGGCTGGGCGCCGGGATGAAGCGCTTCGAGCTGCTCGACGATCCGCTGCATCTGGCGCTGCGAGCCGATCACCCGCTGGCCAAGCGCAAGCAGCTCAGCCTCGCCGACCTGCGTGAGGAGTCGTGGGTGCAGACGTCGTCCTCAAGCCCCTGCGCCCGGCACGTGGTGCGCTCATGCCACGCCGCCGGCTTCGAGCCCAGCGTCTCCTTCGAGAGCGACGACTACCAGACGGTTCAGGGCCTGGTCGCCGCCGGGGTCGGCGTGGCGCTGATCCCGCAGCTCGCCCTCTCCGGCCTCCGGCCCGACATCCGCGTCCGCGCCCTGCATCCGCAGAGCCCGGTACGCAAGGTCTTCGCCGCGACCCCGCGAGGTGCCGCGGTGACGCCTGCCGTGGCGACCATGCTCGGCGTCCTGCGCGAGGCCTCGCGCGCCCAGCATCAGGGCGCAGGCTGATCGGTCCGCGCTTTTACGAGGCCCAACGGAAACCGCCCCCGAGGAGAGGGCGGGGGCGGTTCCGTCTGACTGTCGTGTTGCCGGTAACCCAGGGGGTCGGGATCCGGCCTGGTGCTGCCCGGGCCTAGGCAGCTCCTCCTGGCGCCGACTGGGGGACTCCAGCCGGGTAGCCAAGTGAAGGAACATCCGATGGGTAGACCTCGTGGCCGTGGACGGCGATATCGCCTTCCTCCATTTCCGCCTCGCTCATCCGCAGCGGCACGAAGAGGCCGACCAGCTTGAGCAGGATGAAGGTGCCGATTGCGCTGAACACGATCACCCAGAGCGCGGTCAGCGCCTGCCACTTGAACAGCTCCAGGCCACCGCCGGAGATCGTGCCGGCGAGGACGGTTTCCGCCATCGCGCTGTTGGCGAAGATCCCGACCAAAAGGCCACCGGCGACCCCGGCGAAGCCGTGGGTGTAGACGACGCCGAGGGTGTCGTCTACGTTGCGGAACGGTTTCACCCGGCTCAAGTAATTGAGCGCGAAGTAGACAAGGGTCGAGGCGACTACGCCGATGATGATCGCGCCCCAGCCGTTGACGAAACCGGCTCCCGGCGTGATCGCGACAAGGCCGACGATCATCCCGTTGACGCTGCCGATCAAGCTCGGCTTGCGGCCGGTCAGGTAGTCGAAGGCGACCCAGACGAGGAAGGCAACAGCGGTGCAGAGGTTCGTGTTGAGAACCGCCGCCGATGCGATGCCGCTGGCTTCATACCAGTCACCACCGTTGAAGCCGTTCCAGCCCATCCAGAGCAGGCCGGCACCAACGGCGACCATTGCCAGGTTGTTCGGTGCGTCGACCTCGCGGTCACGCTGCAGGCGCGGGCCGATCACCCACGCCGCGATGAATCCGGAGACTCCCGCCGCGAGGTGAATCACGTAACCACCGGAGAAGTCGACGGCGCCCTGCTGGGCGAAGTAGCCGCCGCCCCAGATCAGGAAGGCGTTGATCGTGTAGACGAACACCGTCCAGAGCGCGACGAACGGTATCCACGCTTTGAAGTTGATCCGACCGAGCACCGAACCGAGCATCAGGATCGGGGTGATTCCGGCGAAGACGATCTGGAAGTAGGCCAGCGTCGACTCCGGGAAGGAGAATTCCAATTCGGCGTACTCGGGGATGTGCGCCTGTTCCAGGAGGCTGGAGCTGCTCAAAATCGAGCCTGGCTTACCCCAGAAATTGCCGAAGAAGCCGCTGTCGGAGATGGCGTGCATCGGCACCCCGAAGGCCATTTTGAAGGCGAACAGAACCCAGAGGATGAGCACGATCGCGAAGGCGACAAACGCCATCATCATCGAGTTCACCGACCAGCGCTTCTGCATTACGCCGCCGTAGAGCACGACCAGTCCCGGGATGCTCATCAGGCCGACCAGGCTTGCGGCGGTCAGCTGCCAGGCGTTATTGCCGGTATCCAACCATTCCATTTGTTCGATGTTCCTTTCCTCTCGAGGGCCACGCCGCACCTACAGACAAACCCCGGCATCGACTCGCCCAGTGGCAATGGCATAACCCTGCCGGGACCGGCTAACAGTCACCTCGTACCGCTGTCTAAAGATCGAGGCGAAACGTTCGCCCCAATGTCGTAACCCGACCCCGAATGAGGCGGTAGCCTGCTCCGCATGCCCCTCGAAGGACATTTTCAGCGGGTAAATACACCCCTGCGGCGGCTGACCAAGCGCGAGCGCAATGTGCTGATCGCTGGGCTAGCGATCACGCTCGTGGCCATGCTTGGCCTGGTCCTGGCGACGCAAAGCGACAGCCGTCCCGGGCCCGCCGCCGGCTGCATATACACGGTGGTGGCCGGTCGCACCGGCGGCGAACCGGTGCACGGCTGCGGGGCGGAAGCGGAAGCGATCTGCGCCCACTCGGCGCGCTTCGACAGTCCCCGCTCGGAAACGGTGGTCGCGGCCTGCCACGAGGCGGGTGTGCCGACGACCGGCAAGCCCGGCGGGCCCTTCTCGGTCCGCTAGGCGAGTGCCGCCAAGACGGCCGCCAGCTCGGCCTCGACCTCCCCATCGAGCTTCAGGGTCGAGTCGGCGTCATAGGGCGTCGGCCCCTTAGTGACGATCGCGAGCCGGCCGCCGTTTTCGAGCGTGAGTTGGGGCAGGCCGGCAACCGGGTAGACGGCCAGCGAAGAGCCGATACAGAGCATCAGCTCGGCCCGCTCGGCCAATTCTTGCGCACGCGCCATCGCGGTCACGGGCAGCATCTCGCCGAAGAGGACGACGTTGGGCTTGACCGGGCCCGCACAGGTCGCACAGATGGCAACGCCATCGGCGTCGAAGAGCCGCTCGACCTCGTCAATTGCATAAGAGGCGGCGCAATCTCGGCAGGACAAAGTCTCAATCGTGCCGTGCACCTCAACGACGGTCCCAGAGCCCGCCTTGCGGTGTAGGCAATCGATGTTCTGCGTGATCACGCCCTCCAGCAGGCCGCGCCGCTCCAGCTCGGCAAGCGCCTCGTGGGCCGGGTTGGGCTGCTTATCGCCAAGCGACTGAAAGCGCGGCCGGTAGTAAGACCAAAAGCGCGCCGGATCGCGCTCGAAGACGTCGATGTGGGCGACCTCCATTGGATCGACGTTCGCCCACAGACCGGTCTCGGGGGTGCGGAAGTCGGGGATCCCGGAGGGCACCGAGATCCCCGCGCCGGTCAGCGCGACGGTACCGCGCGACTGACGGATCAGCTCCGCCAGTCGCTGGACATCGGTTGCCGCAGCTACTTGCCGCTCCACTTCGGCGTCCGCTTGCCGAGGAAGGCGCCGATGCCCTCCTTGGCGTCCTCGCTGCGGAAGGCGGTCGCGAAGCCCCGCTTCTCGGCCTCGATGCCCTGGTCGAGGTCGCCGGCATGGGAGACGAGCTTGATCTGCTCAACCGCCAGCGGCGCCTGGGAGGCGAGCTTGCGACCCCACATCAGGGCGGTCTCGAACAGCTCGTGGTCGGCCACTACGCGATTGACGAGGCCGCTTTCAAGCGCCTCCCCGGCCAGGATCGCATCGCCGATTAGGTTCATCTCCAGCGCCTTGTTGGGGCCGACCAGGCGCGGCAAGCGCTGGGTGCCACCGAAGCCGGGGATGATCCCAAGCTTGATCTCGGGCTGACCGAAGACCGCGGCCTCGGCGGCGATCCGCACGTCGCAGGCCATCGCCAGCTCACAACCGCCGCCGAAGGCGAGCGCGTTGACGGCGGCGACCGTCGCCACCCGCGAGGAGCCGAAATCGCGCAGCAGCGCGTGAGCGGTGTGGATCAGCTCCTCGCCGCCGCTCTCGTCCATCCGAGTGAAGGCCTTGATGTCGGCACCGGCCGAGAAGACGACCGGGACCGAGGAGGCGATCACCATCGCGCCGACGTCCTCGTTCGCCTTGACCTTCTCCCAGACCGTCTTCAGGTCGCGGATCACGTCGGGCGAGACCGCGTTCATCGGCAGATTGGCGAGCCAGGCGATCGCGACCTCGCCGCGGCTCTCCAGCTTCACCGTCTCGGCCTGCTCGCCCTCGTCGGGCTGCGGGTAGGGGTAGAAGCCCTGTCCCGATTTCAACCCGAGGCGCCCCTGGGCGACCAGGCGTCGCAGCAGAACCGGCGGCGCAAAGCGGTCGCCATAGCGCTCCTGCAGCCCCTCCATCCGCTCCAGTACCGCGTCGAGACCCTCGACATCGGCCTTCCAGAACGGGGGCAGCAGTCCCTTGCGGGGGTCGAGGCCGGCGCCGGTCATCATCCCGAGGTCGATGTCGCGGACCGAACAGACGCCCTCCTCGACCAGCAGGCAGGCCTCGATCAGCGCCCGGCAGGTGAACTGCGCGATCAGCTCCTCGGCGTCGGGCGCGGCGTCGCCAGGAACATTCTGCTCCCCGTTGGTGAAGAAGCCCTCGCCGCCCGACTTGGCGCCGAGCTTGCCTTCGGCGACGAGCTCTCGCATCCCCTGGTGGACATAGAAGGTCTCGCCGTAGGAATGGTTGAGGTGCTCGGCGACGTGCAGAACCGTGTCGAGGCCGAGCAGGTCGGTGCGGAAGAAGGGACCCATCGGCGAAACCTTGGCCGCCGCGAAGGCCTCGTCGATCGCCGCCATCGAGAGCCCCTGGTCCTCCTGGGCATGCCAGATCTCGCCCATCGTCGCCATCAGGATCCGGTTGACGACGAAGCCGGGCACCTCGCCGCAGACAATCGGCTGCTTCTTGATCGCCTGGGCGAAGTTGTAGGCGGCGGTCGCCGTTTCCCGCGAGGTGTCGTCGCCGACGATCACCTCGACCAGCGGCATCACCGAGGCGGGGTAGAAGAAGTGGAAGCCGACGACCTTGTCGGGGCGCAGTGTCGTCTCGGCCATCTCGGTGATCGAGAGCGTGGATGTGTTGGAGGAAAGGATCGCGTGGCCGGGGGTCGCCGCATCGATCTCGCGGAAGACAGCCTGCTTGATCTCCATCCGCTCCGGCACGGCCTCGATCACGAAGTCGACGGCACCGAACTCCTCATAAGAAGTGGTGCCGGTGACCAGTCCCATCACCTCGGCGAGGCGAGCGTCGGCCTGCTCTTGGGTCAGCTTTTCCTTCTTGACCAGGCGGGCGAGCTGGCCCTCGGTGACCGCGCGCGCCTTCTCGACCGCGGCGTCGACGAACTTCTGGTCGATGTCCTTGACGACGACTGGGATATCGGCGGCGGCGATCGCCTGGGCGATCTCACCACCCATGGTGCCGCCGCCGACTACGGCGGCCTTCGATACGAACATTTGGCTTGAAACTCCTCAGGTTGGGGGCGGCCGAAGGCTATAGGTGCGCCGTTTTCGGGGGCGTGTCTGAGCTAAACCCCCCTATGTGGTGGCTTAGCTCAGACACGCCCTGCCGACAGGCGGTACAAGGGCCTGAAGCGATCCTTGTACCCGAGTACAAAGGCATCTTCGAGCCATCGGTACTAGGCTCTTTTGGCTCTTCAAAAGGGAGTGGACCGGTAACCAACCGTGCCCGCCGACCGGGTGCGACGCCAAGCGAGGGACGACAAGAGCGATGACCCGTATCCGCCAGCAGAACGTGACCGCAGCCCAGTGGAGCGCCAACGGGGGAGCCCTCGGCGCGATCGACCTGACCCTGCCCGAGAACGAAGCCTTCGGCGCCAACGTCTTCTCCGTCGTCGTGCAGCGCGAACGCCTGCCCGGCGATGTCTTCGAGAAGCTGCAGGGGACGCTGGAAGCGGGTGAGGCAATCGACGCCGATACCGCCGATGCCGTCGCCGCGGCGATGAAGGACTGGGCCCTGGAGAAGGGCGCCACCCACTTCACCCACGTCTTCCAGCCGCTGACCGGGTCCACCGCCGAGAAGCACGACTCCTTCTTCGAGCCCTCCGGTAACGAGGGCAAAGCGCTGGCTGGCTTCTCCGGCAAAGAGCTAATCCAGGGCGAGCCCGACGCCTCCTCCTTCCCCACCGGTGGCGTCCGCGAAACCTTCGAGGCCCGCGGCTACACCGCCTGGGATCCGACCAGCCCGGCCTTCATCCTCGAGAACCCGAACGGCTCGCTGCTCTGCATCCCAACCGCCTTCGCCTCCTGGACCGGCGAGGCGCTCGACGCGAAGATCCCGCTGCTGCGCTCGATGGACGCGCTCTCGGGCGCCGCCGTCAAAGCCCTCGGCCTGCTCGGCGACACCGAGAGCAAACGCGTCTTCACCACCGTCGGCCCCGAGCAGGAGTACTTCCTGATCGACGAGCAGTACTTCTTCGAGCGCCCCGACCTGATCTCGACCGGGCGCACGCTCTTCGGCGCCAAGCCGCCGAAGGGCCAGGAACTCGACGACCACTACTTCGGCACGATCCCCGAGCGGGTGCTCGCCTTCATGCTCGAGTCCGAGCTGGAGATGCGCAAGCTCGGCATCCCGGTCAAGACCCGCCACAACGAGGTCGCGCCGGCGCAATACGAGATCGCGCCGATGTTTGAGAACTCCAACGTCGGCTCCGACCATCAGCAACTGCTGATGCGGGTGCTTGAAAACGTCGCTCGCCGCTACGGCCTGGTCTGCCTGCTGCACGAGAAGCCGTTTGCCGGCGTCAATGGCTCGGGCAAGCACAACAACTGGTCGATGAGCACCGACACGGGCAGCAACCTGCTCAACCCAGGCGACACGCCCGCTGACAACGTCCACTTCCTCTTTTTCTGCGCGGCAGTGATTCAGGCCGTCAACAAGCACCAGGGGTTGCTGCGCGCCTCGGCCGCCGACATCGGCCAGGACCACCGCCTCGGCGCCAACGAGGCGCCGCCGGCGATCATCTCGATCTTTCTCGGTGCCGAACTGGACAAGGTTTTCGAGGCAATCGCAAGTGGAGAAGGTGATCCGCATACCCCGGCCTCCTTCCTCGACCTCGGAGCAACGGTGCTGCCGCCGCTGCCCAAGGACGGCGGTGACCGCAACCGCACCTCGCCCTTTGCCTTCACCGGCAACAAGTTCGAGTTCCGGGCGTTGGGGTCGAGCATGTCGCTCGCCTTCCCCAACACCGTGCTCAACACGATCGTCGCCGAGGCGATTGACGAGATGTCCGACAGGCTGGAGGCGAAGACCGGCGGCGGCATGGACGCGGCCGAGGCGGCGATCGAGGTGGTCAAGGAGGCCTACGTCGCCAACAAGCAGATCTGCTTCAGCGGCGACAACTACTCCGAGGAGTGGCATACCGAGGCGGAGCGGCGCGGTCTGAAGAACCTCAAGACGACGCCGGACGCGCTGCCCGAGGTGATCGCCGACGCCTCGGTCGAGGCCTTCGAGAAATACAGCGTGCTCTCCAAACGGGAGCTGGAGTCGCGCTTCGAGGTCTGGGCCGAGCAGTACGCGCTGCGGGCCAACATCGAGGCGGAGACGACCTTCTCGATCGGCAAGACGATGCTGCTACCGGCCGCTCTGCGCCACCTGGCGCTGATCAGCGCAGCTGGCGTCTCCTCCCTGGAGGCCGACGTTCGCAGCCAGGTCGACGAGTTGATCATGGCGCTGGACGCGCTCGAGAAAGCCAATGCCGAGCCGGTCGAGTTGGAGGGCATCGAGGGCGCGGTCCACGCCCGCGACGAGCAGCTCGCCAAGAGCGACGCAGTGCGCGCGGCCGCCGACAAGCTGGAGAAGGTCGTCGCCGATGACCTTTGGCCGCTTCCCAAGTACGAGGAGATGCTCTTCATTAAGTAGCGCTCGGTTAGGGAGATCCCGGCAGGGTTCCGCTTAACAGCGCTCGGCTGGGGAGACCTCGGTCAGGGGTTCCGCTTAACTTTTTCGGTGGAGCGGCACTTGCTGGCGCCTCAAGGTTGGCGCCGAAAAAGTACAAGACGCTCCACCCCTGACCGAGGTCTCCTTCTCGCTTGGCTTATCTAGTTCATACGTTGGCGCAGATTGCGTAGACGCGCAGGTCGATTGAAGTGTCGATCGTCGTCGAGTTGTTGAATAGCTGGGCAGACCAGCCGGTTCCGGTTCCGTTCGGGCCGCTCAGGGAGACCGTTGCCTGGCGCTGCTGGCCGTTCTGAGCGGCATTGGTACCGAGGTCGGTGCCGCCGCCGATTACGCGCTTGCCCGCTGGACAGGGGACGGTCTTTACTTCGCTGAGGCCGCGGGGGCTGCCGCTGTTTTCGATGAAGACTTCTTTGAAGGTCTGGTTGACCACCTCGTAGCCGGAGACGCCTGCGGCGCCGGTGGCTCCTTTGTCGCCTTTGTCGCCCTTTTGACCTTTGTCCCCCTTGGCCCCTTTTTGTCCTTTGGGGCCTTGCGGACCCTGGGGGCCGGCGGGGAGCCGGCCGAAGACCTTGCAGGTGACCTTCTTGCCGTTGAGCACTTTGGTTGGGCACTTGACCTTTACCTTGCCGGCCTTCGAGCCTGTGGCTCCGCTGGCGGCAATTGCCACAGCGCTCACGCCGATCACGGCGACCAGCGCTGGAAGCACCGCGCGGCGGAGCGGAATTGACAGATATCGCATCGTCCCTCCTCGGGTCTGGTTCGCCTGACCCGTACCCGCGACGAATCCGGCTCAACCCAGGTTGGGCATCCCGGGACCGCCGGCGAGCGGGTTGAGGTCGGCGAGCAGCTCGATCAGGCGCGGCTCGGGTGCTTCATCGTCGATCACGATCGCGGTGCCCGGCCAGGCGTGGCGCAGGTAGCGGGCGTAGGCCTGGCGCGAGCCGAGATCGGGCTCGTAGATCCAGGAACCGGTGTTCCAGTAGCGGGTACGCGAATCCTCGCTCGACTGCACGCAGGCGAGGGGCTGGTGGGTGTGGGCGAAGACGATCCGCTCGGCCTCGTGGTTCCAGCCAAGGTTGGCGACCACCTGGGCGAAGGCCTCGAGCGCGTGCTCGGAGGGATCACTGGGCGAGATCACCGATGCCGCCGGGTAGGCCGGACGCGGCCAGGCCGCCTGCGGCGCCGGCTGCTCGCGGTGCTGGCGCTCGGCCTCGTCACGGACGACCGAGTCGAAGTGCTCAGCGCTGGGCAGGGAGTCATCGCTCGGGCCGGCGCCGCGCTCGCGCAGCCCGGCGGCGACACGCTTGGCGCCGCGAATCGGCAGACCGAGGGTCGAGGCAGCCCGCCCCGCGCGTTGCACGGCGCGAAAGACGTTCTGCTGGGCGTGGGTGCCGTGCGGCATCTGCGCCGCGATGTAGAGCCACTCCGTCAGCAGCGTGATCGTCGACTCGTAGTCCTCGATCGTCTTCGGCTGCTCCGGACCGCCACTGGCGATGCTCCAGAGGATGCGGGTCAGCAGACGGTCGCCGCGCGAGCCGGATAGGCGGGCGTGCGGGTCAAGGTAATGCCCGTGGGTGCAGAGCACGCCGGCAAAACTGTAGGTCGGGTAGGCGATCTCGACCTCTACCCCGGGCAGGCGCCGGGCGAGGAAGGAGCGGAAGTAGCCGGGCCCTGGATCGGTCGAATCGGTCGGCTCGCCGGTAACGAGCGGAGATCTCCCCGCCGCGAGCTGCGCCTCGAGCCGGTTCTCGGCGTCGCGGTGAACGAGGTGGTGATCGTGATTACCGGCGAGGAAAACAAGGCGCTTGCCGGAAAGGCTCTCGGCGATCAGCCTCAGCAGGCCATCCGCAGCATCGACCGCTTCGCCGACTGAGCCGAAGAGGAAGTCGAAGAGGTCGCCGAGGAAAATCAGCTCGTCGATGCCCTGCAGCTGCGGCGCCAGCCGTTCGAGGAAAAACTCCTCGCGAAGCAAGTCCCGCCCGGTCCAAGCGCCGAAGTGGGTATCGGAGATGATGAGCGCCCTCATCCTGGGCGCGAGACTACTGGCGCGGCAGAACGCGCATCTCAAGGCCGCCCCGGGGCGAGAGCGTCGGCATCTGGCGCACGGTCATCGAACGCCCCGGCATCGCATCGAGCCGCAGCCGCTGCAGCAGCATCGTCGCCACCAGCTTCACCTCGATCTGGCCGAAGCGCTTGCCTATGCAGATTCGCCGGCCGCCGCCGAAGGGGACGTAGGCGCCACGCGGCAGCGCCGCCTTGCGCTCGCGGCTGAAGCGCTCGGGGATGAAGGCCTCGGGCTCGGGAAAGACCTCGGGCAGGCGGTGGCTGGCCCAGGAGCAGTAGTTGACGTAAGCACCGCGGGCGACCCGGTGGCCGCCGAACTCGAAGTCGCGAACGGCGCGGCGCGGGCCGATCCAGGCGGGCGGGTAAAGGCGCAGGACCTCGTCGAGGACCATGTCGAGGTAGGGCATCTCGCGCTCCAGCCGGTCGATGTCTGGAGCCTCGCCGCCGAGCACGCGGTCCTGCTCCTCGCAGAGCTTGGCGACCACATCGGGGTGGCGGGCCAGCTCGTGCATCATGAAGGTCAAGGTCGAGGTCGAGGTGTCGTGACCGGCAAACATCAGGGTCATCACCTGATCGCGGATCTCCTTGTCGGTGAAGCCCTCCCCCGCCTCGTCGCGGACGCCGACCAGGAGGCTGAGGATGTCCATCTTGCTCTCGTCGGGCGCCACGCGCCGCTGCGCGATCTCGCCGTAGACGATCTCGTCGAGGACGGCCCGGGAGCGCACCATCTTCGACCAGGGCGAGCCGGGCCCGCGCAGCAGGCGCAGGTGGAAGTCGGTCCCGTAGAAGCCGAGCGCCCGCTCGAAGTGCCCAGCCGCGGCGGCTCCCTTGCCGGCCTCGTCGGGATCGAGGCCAAGCAGGGCGCGCATCGCGATCCGCATCGCCACGCCGCGCATCCACTCGTAGACGTCGACAACCTTGCCCGGCTGCAGTCGCTCGATAGCGGGCGTCGCCTCGGCGACCATCGCCGCCACCGATGCCGCCACCTGCTCGCGGTGGAAGGCAGGCATCATGATCTCGCGGGCGCGGTCGTGATAGGCGTCGTCGATCGTCAGCAGGCCGTCGCCGAGCAGCGGGATCAGATCGCCAAAGCTCGACTCGCGCCAGTGGAAGTTCTCGGGGTGGGCGACGGTGATGAAGTGGTTCGCCTCGGGGCCGAGCATGAAGATCACCGGGTGGTGAAGCAGGCGGGCGCTGAAGATCGGCCCGTGCTCCTCATATAGAGAGAGCAGCATCGGCAGCGGGTCGCGCGCCGCCTGCAGCGTGCGGCCAAAGCTGAAGCTCTGCGGCCCGGGCGGGTAGGTGCCGCGGGCGCGCACTTTGGCCTCGGCCCAGACGTCGTCGAGGACGCGCACCGCGGGGTTGGCGCTGAGCTGCTTTGGCGGCGGCACCCGCCGCGAGGAGGTCTCGGTCGCCATCGGCCGCATAGTAGTTGGCTGACTAGCCAAACAACAGCGGAAAAGCTAAGCGTTGGCGGCGAGCTGGCCGCAGGCTGCGTCGATGTCGCGACCGCGGGTGAGGCGCACAGTCGCGGTCAGGCGGTGCTCGGCGAGGATCGCGCGGAAGCGCTCGATCTGCTCTGGCGGCGAGCCGTCGTAGGCGCCGGTCGGGTTGTAGGGAATCAGGTTGACCTTGTAGACGCGCGAGTCGAGCAGGGCGGCGAGCTGGCGGGCGTGCTCGGGCTGGTCGTTAACCCCATCCAGCATCACGTACTCGACGAAGACCTTGCGCCGGCGGCGGGCGCGGTAGCGCTGGCAGGCGGCCAGCACCTCGGCCAGCGGGTAGCGATCGTTGACCGGCATCAGCTGCGAGCGCAGGCCGTCGTTGGGAGCGTGTAGGGAGAGCGCCAGGCTGACCGGCATCTCGCACTCCGTGAGCGCATCGATTCCGGGCACCCAGCCGACCGTGGAGATCGCCGTGCGGCGGTGGGTCACGCCGAGCTCGGGCAGCCGCTCGCAGGCTGCCAGAACCGCGTCGAGGTTCATTGTCGGCTCCCCCATGCCCATGAAGACAACGTGGTCGATCGCTTCGCTGCGGCGGAAATGCAGCGCCTGGTCGAGGATCTCATCGGCGTCGAGATTGCGCCCGAACTTCATCTTGCCGGTGGCGCAAAAGGAACAGGTCAGCGGGCAGCCCGACTGCGAGGAGAGGCAGACCGAACGACGGCCGTCGCGGAAGCGCATCAGCACCGCCTCGATCGGGCGGGCATCGGCTGTGTGGAAGAGCGCCTTGACGGTGCCGTCGTCGGAGTGAGCCTCGGCCTGGAGCGTGAGGGTGGAGAACGGCACCGCTGCGACGAGCCGCTCACGCAGCTCCGCCGGCAGGTTGGTCATCTCCTCATAGGACTGCGCGCCGCGTGCCACCCACTCCCAGACCTGGGAGGCACGGTAGGCGGGCTCACCGGCATCGGCGAGCGTGCTCTCAAGTAAGGCGCGATCCATGGGCCGAGTGTACGGGCGCAGGGCGCGCGGTTGGAGCGAGTAGATTCGAGGGCCATATGAGCGGCCAAGCCGAGCGAGCCCAGAGGTTCAGGGCCCTGCACGAGGGCCCGGGGCTCCTGCTGATCCCCAACCCTTGGGACGCGGGTTCGGCGAAGCTGCTCGCTTCGCTTGGCTTCAGGGCGCTGGCGACGACGAGCGGCGGCGCGGCGGCGACCCTTGGGCGGCTGGATGGGACGATGAGTCGCGACGAGGCGATCGCAAGCGCCGCGGCGATCGTCGAGGCGACCGAGCTGCCGGTCTCCGCCGATCTCGAGAACGGCTTCGCCGACGATCTGGCAGGGGTTGCCGAGACAATGCGGCTGGCGCTCGACGCCGGCCTGGCAGGGGCCTCGGTCGAGGACTACACCCGGAGCGAGGAAAAGCTCTACGACATCGGTGTCGCCAGCGAGCGGATCGCCGCCGCGGCTGAGGCCGCGCACAACGGGCCGTCGCAGCTGGTCCTCACCGCCCGCGCCGAGAACCACCTGTACGGAGTCACCGACCTCGCTGACACGATCGCCCGCCTGCAGGCTTACCAGGAGGCGGGAGCAGATGTCCTCTATGCACCCGGCCTCAGCCAGCTCGAGGACATCCGTCAAGTCGTCACCTCCGTCGATCGGCCGGTCAACGTCCTCGGCCGTCCCGGCGCCCCTTCCGTGGCCGAACTGGATGCCGTCGGAGTGCGGCGCGTTTCGGTCGGCGGTGCCTTCGCCTACGCAGCCCTTGGCGCGGTGGTCGAAGCGGCCCGGGAGCTGCTCGACGAGGGGACCTATGGCTACTTCGAGCGGGCCGGCATCGGACTGCAAGCCGGGCGCTCGGCCTTTGCCGACGACCCCGAGCAAGCGCGCCGCTAGGCGGAGCCCCAGCGCGTCGCCGCGCTCGGCATGTCAGCCGTGGATCTTCTCTCCTCGCTCCAGCATCGCAACGAACTTCCGCAGCCTTCGCTCCCTCGTCTCCGGTTTCTTCGCCTCCTGCAGGCGATAGAGAATCGCGTAGCGATTGGCGCTGTCGAGCCCGGCAAAGAACTCGGCCGCGACCTCGTTGCGATCGAGCTCGCGCTGCAGATCCTCGGGAACCGCGGCCCTGCGCTGGCCGGCGTAGGCCGCTTGCCAACGACCGTCGGCTTTGGCCGCCTCGACCTCGGCCAGGCCGGCGGGACGCATCGCGCCGGCGGCGATCAGCGCTTCGGCCTTCTCGCGGTTGATTAGCGACCACTTGCCCCGCGGGCGCCGCGGCGTGAAGCGCTGCAGGAAGTGCCGATCGTCGAAGCCACGCTTCTGGCTGTCGATCCAACCGAAACAGAGCGCCAGCTCGAGCGCCTCTGCGTAGGTGACGCTCTTAACGCCGGAGCCCTTCTTGGCGATCTTCAGCCAGAGACCCGCCGAGTCGGCATGGCTCTCCTCGAGCCATACCTCCAGATCCTGCGGCGTGGCGAAGAGAAGAATCGGCAGGTCGTCGGCCATCGCCCTGTCACAACCCGCCGCGAATGCTCAGAAGCCGACCGCGCGGGCGAGAAGATCGACCTGATCCGGATCCGCGGAGGAAGGGCAGAGGATCAGCTCATCGCACCCGGCGGCTTCGTAGGCAGCGACGTACTGCTTGACGGTGTCCGGGTCCTTGGCGGCGCCGGACACGAGGAAGCCGGCGACCTCATCACCGAGCCACGCGTAGTAGTCGGTGAGATACGCGCGAGCGTTCTTCTCCGCACGATCACCAAGCGAAAAGTAGGCGAGTGCCGCAGTCCGCGGCTCCCCCTCACGACCGGTCTCCGACCAGGCCGCCTTCGCCTTCTCGGCCCCCTCGGCAAATTGCTCCGGCCCAGAGCCGGCGGCGATCCAGCCGTCGGCGAAGCGCGCGGTCCGGGCGAAGGAGGCGTCGGCGTGACCGCCGACCATCAGGCCCGGAGCCCCTGCGATCGACGGGCCGATCTGCTCGCCGGCCCAGACCTCCTTGATCCGCTCGAGCATCGCGTCCAGGCGGCGCCCCCGACCGGCCAGATCAAGGCCGCTCGCTTCGTAGTCGTCGTCGCGGCCGCCGAGGCCAATGCCGAGCGTGGAGCGACCGCCGGAGAGGGCGTTGAGGCTGAGCGCCTGCTTGGCCAGCTCGGTGGCGTTGACGCGCAAGGGTCCAAGCAGGACCGATGTGCAAAGGCCGATCCGCTCGGTGACCGCTGCCGCCGCCGCAAGCGCAACCAGCGGCTCGTAGTTCTCGTAGACGATGCGATCGATCGTCCCAAGGCTGGAGAATCCGCGGGCATCGGCGCGTCGTGCCCACTCGACAGTTGGGCGCCGGTGGCGCCGGGCACAGCGTTGGGCAATCCGATCGCAACGTCCATGTCCTACCTCCTCAGCCGATGTCCCCCGAGGCGCACAACCCTAGCGACGCCCAACAGCGGCCAGAATCGCGATTAGAGTGCGATGTATGAACGAACGCGACGGCATCGAGGCGCTGACCGCGGCGATTGACCGCTACAACGAAGCCTGGAACTCGCAGGACCTCGACGCGATCGTGGCGATGCACGCGCCCGACATGGTCTTCGCCAACCACACCGCGGGAGAGTCAGCGAGCGGCGAGGAAGTGCGAGGCCACATCGCGAAGATCTTCGCGTCCTGGCCCGACATGAAGTTCGAGACCCGGCGGCTCTACGTGCGCGAGGGCGTCGTCACCCAAGAGTGGACTGCAACTGCCACGCATTCGAACACCCTGCGCCGCGGCGAGCTCGAGGCACCGCCCACCGGGAAGACCGTCAGCTGGGACGGGGTCGACGTGATCCCCTTCGAGGACGGCTTGATCAAGCGCAAGGACGTCTACTCGGACTCGGTCTCGATCCTGCGCCAGGTCGGCCTGCTCGACTGAGCGCCGACTACGCGGAGAGCTCGCCGAGCAGACGCTCGATCGCAGCGCGGGCGTAGTCGAAAACAACGCGATCGCCGCTGAGCCGAAAGCGAGCATTGGCCCCCGTGGCGATTGCGTAGAGCTCGAAGGCGAAGCGATCCGGCTCCGCCGAGCCGGCGATCTTCGCCTGGCGTCCGAGCTCACCGAGCCAGGCCTCCAGACCAGTGGCGATTGCGTCACGGACCGGGCCTGGCCGATCGTCGTACTCGGCCGAGGTCGCCGACCAGAAGCAACCGCCCGAGAAAGTGCCGTCGTCGAGGTAGGTCAGGCTGGACTGAGCCAGCGCGCGCAGGCGTGGCAGGCCCTCGTCCGCCCCCAGCGCCGGCTCGATCACCGCAACCCAGAAGCGCCGCGCGGCGGCATCGACGGTCGCCAGCTGCAACTCCTGCTTGGAGCCGAAATGGGCGAAGAGCCCGCTCTTGCTCATCTCCAGCTCTGCCGCGAGGCGGCCGATCGTTAGCCCCTCCAATCCCTCGACCGAGGCGAGATCGACGGCGCGATCGAGGATCGCCGCCCGCGTCTCGGCGCCCTTGCCGGATTCAGGACCCGCTTGAGCGGGAGCTTCAGTCGTCGTGGCCATCAGCTCAGAGTATAGAAAAGCACGAACGTTCGTACTTAGTTAGGCTGGGCACCTCGACCCTTCGGGGATCACCACTTCAAGGAGGAGCAATAGTCATGCCAGGTCACGCGGTAAAGAAAATCGACGATATGGAGGCCGTCTACCTCGGCGCCTTCAAGCGCGCCCGCGCCGAGCTGGGCGTTGAATCCTTCGGCCTGCAGATCTTGGACCTGCCGCCGAATTACGAGAACTACCCCGAGCACGACCACGAGCAAGACGGCCAGGAGGAGGTCTACGTGGCCCTCCGCGGCGGCGGCGAGATCGAGATCGAGGGCGAGCGCTCTCCACTCGACCAAGACCACATCGCCCGGGTCGGCTCCGGCGTCAAGCGCAAGGTCTGGCCGGGAGCCGAGGGCGTGCGACTACTGATCATCGGCGGCGTGCCGGGCGGCTCCTACGACGCACCGGAAATCTCGCAGCTGGGCGCGCCGGACCCGATGGCCGCTGCCTGAGCCGCCGCAGTCAATCGCCGTCCCGGCGCGGCTCGTGGCCGGGGCAGACGGCAACCGGAACCCGCGGGTAGCGGGGATAGCGCGGGTCGGTACGCGAGCGCAAGCAAAGCGAGAAGACCGACCCGCGCGTATTGGGAACCAGCTGCTGGTGAACGCAGCTCTCGCATAGTCCGAAACTTTGCCGATTGCTCATCTTGGGCAGAGGCTAGCTTTGGGGTGTGAACGGCACCACGACCCTCTTCGACACGGACGCTCCCGGGCACTCGGCGACGGTCGAGGTGCTCGGCGTCATCTTCTGCGCCGAAGACGACGGTTATGCGGTGCTCGAGGTCCAGGACGCCGAGTCGGGCGAGGGCTTTGCCCTGGTCGGCCCGGTGGCTCACCTCGGCGTCGGCGACCGGGCTGAAGTCAGCGGCGAGTGGCAGACGCACGCCCGCTACGGGCGCCAGCTCCGCGCCCAGGGCGCTCTGCCGCTCGACCCCGCCGACCGCGAGGGGCGGATCGCCTACCTCACCTCTCTGCGCCACATCGGCCCGGCCCGGGCCGAACGGCTGGTCGACGAGCACGGCGAGGGAGTCCTTGGAGCGATCGCCGCCGACCCCCAGGGAGTCTTCGCCTCGTTGCGCGGGGTCAGCGCCGACCAGGCCGCCGACGCGACCGAGTCCTGGCATGCCAGCCGCGCCGTCCGCGACCTGCACGTACAGCTCGCGCCCCACGGTCTCGCCCACCTGGCAGCACCGATTCATACCCGCTTCGGCGACAGCTCGATGGCGATCCTGCACGAGGACCCCTACCGGCTGACTGAGGTCGCCGGGGTCGGCTTCGCCCGCGCCGACAAGATCGCCCTCGCCGCCGACGTGCCGCCGGAGTCGAGCCGGCGCGCTCAGGCCGCCGCCGTCTACGCCCTGACCGAGGCCGAACAGCAGGGCAACAGCTATCTGCCACTGGCCGAGCTGACCCTGCGCACGGCCAAACTGCTCGGGCTCAACCCCGACCCGGAAGTGCTGAGCGAGGCGCGCGGACTGATCGTTGACGAGGGGCGGATCTACCGCGAGCTGACCCACGCCAGCGAGCTCGCCGTCGCGCAGATGCTGGCCGTCCGCGCCGTCGCTCCACCCCACCTCGAGCATGACCCCGGCGAGGCGCCGCCGCAGGATGCCGAGGACACCGAACTCACCGACGAGCAGTGGTCGGCGGTGCGCGGCGCCTTCCGCTCGCGGATCTCGGTGCTGACCGGCGGGCCCGGCGTCGGCAAGACCGCCTGCACCCGGGCGATCGTCGAGGAGGCCGAAGGCGCCAACCTGCGGATCGCCCTCTGCGCCCCGACCGGCCGCGCCGCCCGCCGGCTCGAGGAGGCAACCGGCCACACGGCGCAGACGATCCACCGGATGCTCGAGTGGATGCCGGGGCGCGAGCCCACCTTCAAGCCGGGCCACCCGCTGCCCGCCGACCTGATGATCGTCGACGAGTCCTCGATGCTGAACCTGCGCTTGATCGAGATCCTGCTCGGCGGCTTGGCCGAGTCGACCCACATCGTCTTCGTCGGTGACGCTGACCAGCTGCCTCCGATTGGCGCCGGCAAGCCCTTCGAGGATCTGATCGCCTCAGAGATCGCGCCGGTGGTCCGCCTGACCCAGATCTTCCGCCAGGCGGCGCGCTCGATGATCACAACGGCCGCCCACGAGATCAACCAGGGGCGCACACCTCACCTCAGCCCGGAGGAAGACCAGGACCACGACTTCTTCTTCATCGACCGGCCCAATCCCGAGCGGGCGCTGGAGACCGTGGTCGAGGTCGTCGCCGAGCGGGCGCCGAACCGCTTCGGCGTTGACCCGATCCGCGACGTGCAGGTACTGGCGCCGATGTACCGGGGGGCGGTTGGGATCGACGCCCTCAACGAGCGCCTACAGGCACGGCTCAATCCGCGCGGCAAGCGCGCGCTCGGCGAGCGCTTCCGGGTCGGCGACCGCCTGATCCAGACCCGCAACTCGCACGAGCTGGGGCTGATGAACGGTTCGATCGTCTTTCTCCGCGCCGACGACCCTGACGAGGAGGAGATCGTCGTCGACACCGACGAGGGCGAGCCCCTGACCATCCCTTACGGCGAGACAGCGACCCTACGGCTTGCCTACGCGATCTCGGTCCACAAGGCGCAGGGCTGCGAGGTCCCGGTCGTCGTCGGCGTCTGCCACCGCTCCCACTCGCGCATGCTGACCCGCCCGCTCCTCTACACCGCGATCACGAGAGCCCGCAGCAGCTGCGTGCTAATCGGTGACCTGGGGGCGCTTGGCATGGCAGTGGGGCGCGACGACAGCGGCGGCCGCCACTCGGGGCTTGCCGAGCGGCTGGGCGCGGCCGCCAGGTATCCGAGCATCTGAAAGCACGCGGTCCCTCGCTGCCTACGGCGAGGCCGCGAGGTATACCGGGGTTGTTGTGCCGTCTAACGTAATTAAATATTTTGCGTCCCAGAAGCCTTCGAGGGGGAAGGCAAATTCCGCATCGCACGGTTTAACGCGTTCCAGACGCACTTTGTTTGCGATCAGTAAATCGGATTCGAAGGAGAGTAACCCTTTCCCGCCAAACCATTGATAGGTGCATTTCAAATTGATGAGACTGCATCCACTGAGCGTGGTTGTCCCCGATCCAAAGATGTGCGCCTGTAACGTTAACGCTTCAGCAAGGCCCAGATAGTTGAAGAATATTGGCGAACTTACCGTTTTGCATTCACCTTTGCAGCCGGTCCAGGTGAGGGATTCGATTTCAAATTCAACCCCTGCGTGTGGCCCGCTGGTTTTCCCGATTGTGCCTAACACTTCCGATGTCGCACATTCCTCCAAGATGTTCCCGGAGGGGTTTAACAGTCTCGAGTTTGCCGCCACCCCTTTGAGGTGTTCCCCTAGGCTGAGCCTCTGCCCCGCGAGACATTCACTGGCATGTCCGACACTTTTCTCGCAGAACGTATCTGCCGAAGCGGAGGTGACAGCTAGGACTACTACGGTTAGAGTCGCGCACACAACAGAGCCGAGTGTTCGAATCAGTCTCACCTGAGTCTCCTTTCGCGCGACTTCGGCCGCAGCACAGGGACGAGTGGCCGGGAAAGCACGGTTTGGTCATGGTGTGGTCGGCGCGGCAGCATTTGCCGGCCTTTGATTTCAGACTGTGCTCAGCTATATCATAATTTTGCTCGAATAGTCAAGATAATCAGTTCTTTCTACCCGGGCGTCGCCAGCGCCGTCAAAGCAGCGCCAAGCTCGCCTCCTGAGCGACACTGTCGCTATGGAGGACCGAGCGCCGAGGCCGTCGCTGGCGGCAGTAGCGATCACCCTGGCGGGTATTGCGCTTCTGGCCGCCTTGGTGTTCACGGTCCCGGCGCTGCACGATGCGGCCGTCGCCGCGATCCACGGCGACACCGCGGAGGTGCGCGTCCAGCTCAACAGCCTCGGGGTCGCCGGTCCGTTGCTGATCGTCGCCCTCGCCCTGCTCCACGCAGTCGTCTTCTACCCGGCCGAGATCGTCGACGCCGCTGCCGGCTTCGCCTACGGCTTCTTCCCAGCGCTCGCCCTGACCATGGCCGCCTGGTTGCTCTCGGCGATGCTCTGTTACGCGGTCGGCCGCTCGCTGGCCCGTCCCCTGCTCGACCGCTGGCTGGGCCGCGAGCGCTTTGAGCGCACCGAGGCGATGATCGAGCGCGGCGGGCCGACCCTGCTGATCGCCGTGCGGCTGGTCCCGATCTTCCCCTTCAGCCTGATGTGTTACGCGGCGGGAGCGGCCCGCGTCCCGGTCTGGCGCTACCTCTGGACGACCGCGGTCGGCTACCTGCCGATCACCGCGATCTCGGTCTACTTCGGCACCCGGCTGGAAGGTCTCAGCCTCACCGATCCGCTCGTCCTCGGCACCGCGGCGGCCCTACTGGCCCTACTGCTGGGCGGTCATTGGGTGGTGCGGAGAGGAACGGAGAAGGCCGAGCAGTAGAAGCTCAGCCGATGCGCTTGACCTTGAAGCGGAAGGCGGCGGGCGTGCGATCCGCGTCGCCGGCCGCATTGCGCGCGACCACCAGCACCGAGTGCGCGCCAACGCTGAACCGCCGCACGAGCCTTTCGGGGCAGGGCCGGAAGAGGCCGCCGTCGATCCGACAGGCATAAGAAACGTCCGCCTGGTCAGATCCAAAGCGCAGGACGACCCGGGCGCTCACCTCGTGGGTGCGGATCAGCTTGGACGGGCGCTGCCGCAAGAAGGTGCGGGGACGGTGCAGTTCGCTCGTGATCGGGCCGACCGGCGACTGGGGTGGAACGACTGCCGCTGGAGAGGAGGAAAATTCAGTTCCCCAGTCCCCAGGGGCGCGTGCTTCTTCGACAGACACTTCGGATACCGGCGTTGTGCATAGCGGTGGACTGAGCAAGGGCGGCGTCGAGAGGGCTTTGATTGCGCCCACAGCTTCGACCAATCCGGCGCCCACGGCGCAGGGATCGATCTCGCTGTCTCCGACTTTGACAGCGCTTTCGCGCAGTGCGGCCTTGATTTTCGCCGGCGTGGCAAACGGGTCCGCCCCCAACATCAGGGCCGCCACCGCGGCGGCATGGGGAGCGGCGGCGGAGGTGCCGCAAAAACGCCAACCTTCCTCCAGTTCGAACCTCGCAAAGAACGTCGTCAGGCCGCAGTCGGTGGCAGCGACATCTGGCTTGGAGAGAAATTCTTCGGGTTCGAGCGGGAGAGCGGCTTTGCCCGCTTCAACCGGACCGAAGTCGTGCCGCACGGGCCCGCGCGATGAATACCTCTCCACGGGGAGTTTGCCGTCGAATGGCACGGCGCCGACCGAAATCGCGGCTGCCGTGCCGCTATGGCCAAACACCGTGGGGCCGACCACGTCTTCGCCGCTCGACTGCGGGTACTCGGTGCCGGTCACGCCGGAGCCGTTCTCGATCAGGCCGAACTTGAGCCTCGGGCTGCCTCCCGAGAAGTGGTTGATCACCAGCTGAACGGTCCGCTGAGACCCGCTTTCGTTCCTCCACTCAAGCACCTCGAGCGGCTTCTGACTTTCTTCGACGTTGTCGTCCCCGGCCGCGGCGATCAGGCTGCCTCCCGAGTTGAGCAGGAACGCGTCGAGATCGGTCTCCACCCCGAGCCAGGGTTCGTCCCACTGCAGGTCGACCGTCAAAGTCGCCCCGCGCGCGACTTTGATCCCGAAGGTGCGATCGGTCTGGGCGCCAGGGTCGAAGTCAAGGCAACTCGTCGCTCCCAGTTCCTGAGTCGCGGGCGGACAGCTGCCGGCGTCTCTGAAATTCGGCGTTTCCCAGGAAGCGATCTGGTGCCCTTCGGCGTCGACCAGGCTGTTGTTGCCGGCGGCCGAGAGATAGGTGACGCCGCCATCCACAGCTTCGTTGACTGCGACCGCGACCGGACCGTCCTGAAAGAAGGGCTCTTCCAGGTAGAAGACGTCGTCGGCGATCACCTTGGCGCCAACGAGGGGGTCGGCGAGTTTCCTAATGTTGTTGGCGAAAGCGCCTTCGCCGTTGAAGGCCGTAGCGAAAGCGATATCTGCTTTCGGAGCGAGGTCGTGGACGATCTGCGCCATCGCCCTGCCCTCGTCGGCGTCTTCTTCAACGGAGGTTCCTGCGTCGTCTTCGAGGTTTTCGACCGCAGTCAAATCGCCGCAAGGGTTGTCGCCGGTACCGGGAGGGTCGCCGAGGCCGGGCAGATCGCCGCTTTCAATGTCCTCCGGGGCCGTCGTCGCGAGCGGCCCTCCATCGGCCGCTTCGGTGGCCTGGTCGAAGGAGTCGGAGAGGATGCCAACCTTAACCTCGCTGCCGTCGATGGAGGGCGTTTCGCGCGCCTCCGCCGCTTTCAGCTGTTGATCACCCTCAGAGACGACTTCACCGGACGGGCACGGGCCCGCGGCGGTGACCGGCGCGAGCGCCTCGGTGATGCCGACAACGCGGGCCACACTGCCGAGGCTGGGCAGCTGGGCGGGTTTGGCGGCGACGGTGACCGTCTGGTAGCTGCGGTTGAGGCTGACGATCTTGCCGCCGGCGCCGCGAAGTGCTTTGAGCCCGTCTGCAGCGCCCCGCTCGAAACGCACATAGACGAGCACTCGGTTGCCCTTGCGCAACAGACTGCCCGGTCCGCCGTCGACGAGACCCAGCTTGTCCGCCTGCGCGGCGTCCGAAGCCGAGCTCACAGCAGGCCTCGCCAGCTTGGCCAGGCGCGGCGAGAGGCTTTGCTTCGCCGAGGCACCCACCACGGCCGCCGCCGAGCCGGGCCCCAGGGCAGGCGCGATGAGGAGGGCGGCAGGCAAAAGCAAGCCTGCCCGGCAGGTCAATCGTCGCCCTCTGGTCATCATCGTCACGGTATCGACTGGTCTCCTTATCTCCTCAACACGGCTAGACGCCCATCCGAGCGCCGCGCCGGGCGCCCGATCCCTGCTACGGTCCGCGCGTTAGGTCGGATCGATATCCGGCAAAGTCGTGTCTAGCGCTCGCGTCGTTGCTTTACCGAAGCCTCCGCGTTCGCAGCACATCAATGGAGGCAATTCATGCCGACTGGAACAGTCAAGTGGTTTAGCGACGACAAGGGCTACGGGTTCATTACGCCCGACGACGGCTCCAAGGACGTCTTCGTCCATCACAGCGCGATCCTGGGCGAGGGCTTCAAGTCCCTGGCCGAGGGCGCCAAGGTGAGCTACGAGTCCGAGGAAGGCCCCAAGGGCCCCGCCGCGGCGAGCGTTCAGCAGACCTCGTAGTCGCACACCGCACTTGAGCATCAAAGGAGGCCCGCCGATCCGGCGGGCCTCTTCTTTGCCCGCCCTATCCTTCAACGCCGCTGACTTCGCCTGTACCAGTCCAACTGTCCTAATAAAGACCCAGATCCCGATGACCAGACGAGACGACCTCCGCAATATCGCCATCGTGGCTCACGTCGACCATGGCAAGACGACCCTGGTCGACGCGATGCTTTGGCAGTCGGGCGCCTTCCGCAAAGGCCAGGACGTCGCCGAGCGGGTGATGGACTCGATGGACCTCGAGCGCGAGAAGGGGATCACGATCCTCGCCAAGAACACCGCCGTCAACTACAACGGCGTCAAGCTCAATATCGTCGATACCCCCGGCCACGCCGACTTCGGCGGCGAGGTCGAGCGCGGCCTGACCATGGTCGACGGTGTCCTGCTCTTGGTCGACGCCTCCGAGGGACCCCTCCCCCAGACCCGCTTCGTGCTGCGCAAGGCGCTCGAGGCGAAGCTGCCGGTAATTCTCGTCGTCAACAAGGTCGACCGTCCCGACGCCCGCATCGACGAAGTCGTCGACGAGGTCTACGAGCTCTTCCTCGATCTCGACGCCGACTCCGAGCAGATCGACTTCCCGATCGTCTACACCAACGCCAAGGCCGGCTGGGCGGCGCTGGAGGAGGGCGTGGAGGGGACCGACCTCTCGCCCTTGATGGACCTGATGCTGGAGAAGATCCCGGCGCCGCAGTACGACCCCGACCACCCGCTGCAGGCGCACGTGACCAACCTCGACGCCTCTCCCTACGTCGGCCGGCTGGCGCTCTGTCGCGTCCACAACGGGACGATCCGTGCAGGCCAGCAGATCGCCTGGTGCCGCGCCGACGGCACGGTCGAGCGAGCCACAGTCTCCGAGCTCTACATCACCGAGGCGCTGGACCGGGTATCCGCCGAGGAAGTCGGACCGGGCGAGATCATCGCCGTCGCCGGGATGGAAGAGGTGACGATCGGCGAGACCCTCGCCGATCCGGCCGACCCCCGGCCTTTGCCGGTGATCAAAGTCGACGAGCCCTCGCTCTCAATCGTGCTCGGGATCAACACCTCGCCGCTGGCCGGCACCGAGGGCAGCAAGCTGACCGCCCGCCAGGTCCGCGATCGGCTCGACGCCGAGCTGATCGGCAACGTCTCGATCCGCGTCAACGACACCGAGCGCCCCGACGCCTGGGAGGTCCAGGGCCGCGGCGAGCTACAGCTCGTGATCCTGCTCGAGCTGATGCGCCGCGAGGGCTTCGAGCTGACCGCCGGCCAGCCGCGCGTGCTGACCCAGGAGATCGACGGCAAGCTACACGAGCCGGTCGAGCGGCTCTCGATCGACGCCCCCGAGGAACACGTCGGCACGATCACCCAGCTGCTGGCCGGCCGCAAGGGTCGGCTGGAGCAGATGGCCAATCACGACACCGGCTGGGTACGGATGGAATACCTGGTGCCGGCGCGCGGGCTGATCGGCTTTCGCACCGAGTTCCTCACCGAGACCCGCGGCACCGGCGTCATGCACCACGTCTTCGAGAGCTGGGAGCGCTGGGCCGGTGAGCTGCGCCTCCGCCCGACCGGCTCGATCGTCGCCGACCGCCGCGGCAAGACCGCCGCCTACGCCCTAATCGGCATCCAGGATCGGGGCACGCTCTTCGTCGGCCCCGGCGAGGAGGTCTACGAGGGGATGATCATCGGCGAGAACGCCCGCGCCGAGGACATGGACGTCAACGCGACCAAGGAAAAGCAGCAGACCAACATGCGCGCCGCCGCCGCCGACGTGCTCGAGCGCATGGCGCCGCCCACACGGCTCTCGCTCGAAGCAGCGGTCGAGTTCCTGCGCGAGGACGAGTGCGTCGAAGTCACCCCCGAGTCAGTCCGTTTGCGCAAGGTCGAGCTCGACAAGCTGAAACGCCAGAAGGCCGCCCGCACCGCCGGCCGCGGCCGCTAAGCGCGGATCCGCCCAGCGATGGCTCAAATGGGGCGGCAGAGCCCAGTGGCCTATTGACCAAGCACAGCGGCCGATGGCACGAGAACCGAGGAGGCGACCGTAGCCGCCTTCCAGTACCCGCCCTCCCGAACCATAGTGAATTGATATAGCTCGGCACCCGGAGCGAGGAAGACGACGAAAGCACGGTCTCTTTGGACGCGAACCTTTGTCACCTTGCCACCGCCCTGCTGATGAGCAGTAACAGAGGCGGACGGAGAAAGCAATTTCGATAGAAGCACCCCGCACCCGGGCCTATCAGACTTGGCGTCCGCGAACCGAAACAGCGAGCGATGGGCCGGTGCGGAAAGGTAGAAACAGGCCTTTGTGGCGTTTTCAGCCGCGACCGCATTCAAATAGCCCTGCTCTGCGGCGAGGATCGCCGAGCGCCTCGAACCGCTTGCTTCGACACCAAAGTCTTCGATGCTCTTTTCGCCACCTGCGTAGCGAGAGTTACTTGTACCGGAGCCGCTTGATTCGATCGAATTCTGGCTGGTGCCTCCTCCACAACCGGTGATGAAGGTGAGCAAAGCAAATAGCAAGACGGGTGCGGCGTGCCTCATCCTTTCGCGTGACGGCCTTTGCCCCGCTTCTTGGCCGCGGCTTTGCAATCGATCCGCATCGTCGGATGCAAGGTGATCCGCTTACCATTTTGGGCCGCGAACTTAGCCGTGGCCCGGTTAGTTTTGGCGCAGAGATCAGCCGAATTCACCAACAATCCCTTCTTCGCCCCTTGCAGCATCAGAGTGAACTTCGTCACCGGAGCGTCAGGGATAAATTCAAAGGTATTGCGAATTCCCCCGTTGACCGAATCAACTCGTCCATCGAGATCAACCTCGATCGGCAGCGACGCAGGGCCCCTCAGCGCCGCAACCAAGTCAGGCAGCTGGTGGCTCGACGAGCGGAGATAAACCGGCCCCGAGAATCTCTCTTCAAAGAGTGGTGACGTAGCCGTCGCGTGGCCATAAATCGAACCGGCCGGGCATTCGTTCGCTGCAAATTGAACCCGCGTGCAGACCGTCTTTATGTGACTTTGGTCCAAGAACTCAGAGCGCGGCAAAGTGACCGAGGCGCCGGCGATGTTGGCGTAGGCGCCTTTTTTCGGATAGGTAACTACCGCTTTTAGCTTCGGATGCGAGCCCCGGTGGGTACCCCCGGAGAGGCGGAAAGAGAGGCGGGGCTTGAAGCCCAGCGAAGCACAATCAGCCGCCTGGAAGCGACTGGCAAGATCCGCCGCGGTGTCGTCCGCGGTTGAGTTCACATCGCCGCCCGTCCCAGTTATGTGTCCGGCAACTTGCTTTTCGGCGCAGCTGGTTGGATTGAGAGTGAAGTCCGGCCTATCGAGCTTCAGGCGGATGTCTCTGATCCGCACCGGAATGCCCTGGAAGATCTGAGGCAACTGGTCGGTCAGCGCGGAGGCCGCGGCCGTCTCACGATCGATGTTCAGCGCGGTCCGCACGGCAATCACACCAAGATCAAAGGGCCCCACCACGGCCGGAGTGATCGCGACGACGCTCAACGGAGACCCTCTATAGGGGCCCGCAAGGTAGAGCTTGCCCGACACATAGGTAAGTGGAACGCCAACGCCCGCCCCCACCTCGGATGTGCCGATCAGGGACGAGGCCGGGCAAGAGGGATCTCTCTGCTCCAATGAGCCGTCTCCCGCGCCTGTACGTGAAATCGCCTCGGCGATACCATTCTCAGGGCAGCGACTGACACCTGCAAGCTTCGCCAGCAACCCTTGAGGCAGCCTGACACCCAATCGGGAGAACTCCTGATCATTATCAGTCCTGGTAAGGCGCATGAGGAAGGGTGCATAGGAGCCCGCAGTGTCGTTGGCGGTGCCCGCCTCGAATTGCGGCTCGAAGGGTCGCTGACCGAGGTCGTTAACACAGGGCGAACCATCTGGCTCTTCAGTTATCTCGTAGCTGCTCTTGACTGGATATGGAGTACCGGGATCCTGCCAAGGAAAGAACGTGGCGGTAATCGTCTTCTTGCCGCAGGTAGAAGGCTCAACCAGGCCGGCGCGCACCCCGCCCTTGAGGCTCAATTGCATGTCGGACACCGGGAACTGGGGCAGTTCGTCGAATGTGGTGGTGATCTGTCCGGTCTGGGAATTGAGATCGAGCTTACCGGGGATCTTAATCAGGATGCCGCGTTCGGATTCTTCGATCACCAGATACAAGCTAAGGAAGTTGTGGAAGAAATTGTCACCCTGCTTCGCAATATAGATATGGCCTTCGGGCTGAGCATTAACAGGCAGGATGGGTGTGTGCAGGGTCAAGGTCCCGTACTGAGAGTTGTCAGGGCAGGCCACGGGGTCGTCGGTGCCGAGGGAAATCTGCTCCGAAGAGCAGCTGCCAAGGCCCTGCGCTGCGGAAGGAGAAAGAGTCATTCCTTCGGGGAGCGTGACAACTGCTTTCTTGATTGGCGGGGTAGCGATCGCTCTAACGCCGCCATTTGCGGCGTACAGTTCTTCGGCGTTCTCGACCTCGTCGTCTCGCTGTGGCACTTTGAGGTGCACGTCAAGCCCGGTCGGCGCCCCGGCGTGGCGATCGGTCGGCTGCAGAGCAACTTCGGGTTCGAAGCGAAAGCGCGGGTCTTGACAACCAGTGACGTTAAGCGGATTGGTACTTTCCTCGACCTCAGTGAAATTTCCAGGGTGCTGATAGGAGTCGACCTGGATACGGGCGCCGCCGTTATCAAACCCACAGTCCATTGGATTGGTTAGCAGCGGACGAATAGCAGTGCGGCCAAAGGGAGCGCCTATCACGGTGCCGTCTTCCTCCTTGTCGGAGGGGTAGCGGAAAGGGTCATGGGCAGGATCACCAGGTACACCCCAGATTGTGACTTCCGATCCGCGTACTCCGACGAGACTCGAGATGTTCGGCGTCACCGACTTGATTGCGTAGTTCTGGGCCGGGTCGAGCTTGAAATAGATGTGAGCCTGGACTAGGCCACCGGCGTTGAAGCCGAAGTCGGCAGGCGTGCCCTTTGGCGGCACCAAGTTGTAGACGGGGACGCGACTAAGGAGACCCCAATCAAAGTGCGATGCAGCCCCAGCTCCATACTCGCTCGTGCCATCGTTGAAGGAGGCATTCAAGTAACCGACCTGAGTATCTGGCGGGCACGCGGTCGAATTGGCAACCGACCCCCCTTCCGCAAAGACGGCCGGGTCGCACTTCGGAATCGCCTCCGGGTTACCGATCTGCCCGCGTGGCAGAGTCACTTCGGCCGTGCGCAAAGCGCCAGCGGGGGCGGTAAAGCGAGTGCCGTCTCCCCCCGGGCCGTCGTTGACGCCGGTCTTTGCAGAGATGTCGAAACTAACCCGGAGCTCGAAAGGCCGGTCAGATGCCTGACGGTCTGCCTCGCCGAACGGATAGGCAGCGGTGAACATGTCAGCGCCAAAGCTTCCCGGCACCAGCCCAAAGGGCGACGGCATTTTGTCGAAGACCACTTGATCTATATCGCTGACAGGCGCTGGGGCGCCTCCGCCTTTAACGGTCGCCGTGTTGGTACCTTCCCCTTTGGCGTTTTTCGGCACCGAAACATCGATGAAAATATTCGGCAGGTACCCAGACGGTTCCGGAGAGAAGGAGGCTCCATCTCGGTGACCCCCAGGAGGAAGCGCAAGCAGTGGCAAAAGCCCCGCTTTCAAGGTGCATTTCACCGTCCCGGTGCCGATCCCAGAGCATGCACTTGGGGCGATGTTGGAGTTAGGCCAGTGGAGGGCGGTGACCAGAACTCCTTTTGGCAATATGTCTTCAATAACCAGGCTTTCAGAACCCACGGAATCGCCGATGTTACGAACCCGCAGGACGAACTGCCCCTCGGCGGTGCTCGGGTCGGCGTCTCCTGGCGTCAGGTTCGTGTCGCCCCAGGTCGCCTTGACGTCATAGAGCGGCCCGACTGCAGCCTGCGCCGGGGCCGGGGCCGCCAAGGCAAGCGCGAGCAGCAACGCCGAGGCCCCCAGAAGCGCCACCCGGTACCTCACTTTGACCTCCTCTGCTTGACGTGAGCACTTCGCTTGGGATGCCTTAGACAGCGCCCGTGACGGCGAGACTTGCCTTTGGGGCAGCGTGTCTTACGTGGGTGCCTTTTGATGTTGCCCGCACTAACACCTGTGCTCGCAGTCTGCCCAACCGCCGGAGGCGGCTGCAGTGGACCCTGACAGGAGTCCCCCTCGCATACTTTCGGCAACGGCGGCGGTTCAAAACCACCACCAACCCTTGCGTCGTAGAGGTTTGCGACTCGGTCGCCCTCAAAGCCGGTCAGACTTCCGCCTGGCGGCACCAGCGCGAAGAGAATGTTGCTGCCCTCGCTGTCCGCTGCGATCACCCTGGGCGCTGAGACGCCAGTCTGGAAAACACTAACTCCATTGGTGATCAGATGCCGTGTGCCGTTTCGCCATTCGTAGATATCGGTGCCGTGGTTGACGTCCGCGGATATGAGACCTTCAGAAGTCGCGAAAGCCACCGTGCCGCCATCACCGGCAAGTCGAAAGTCGAAGAGATCTCCACCGTAGGTTGATCCGACGCTATTAGTCGTGATCCCCAGGTGGTTGCATGATAGGCACTCAAGGCTACCGTCACGCTCGTCGTATCTATAGACCTCGATGCACTTATCAGTGGGGCCCTGCGGCTCGACGCATTGCGGTGCGGTGGCATCGGCCGTCATCGCCGGGGTGGCCTCGGTCTTGAACAGCAGCACACTGCCGTCGTTCGACAGTTCGGAGAAGGCTTCATGAGCCAATACTTCGGTGTTAACGGCAGTGATAAAGCGGATCTTTTTATCGCTGAGGACGTACAAGCTGAGGGAGCCCGATTGACCTTCTCCAGCCACGAGCTGCTCTTTGCTGGTGAAGTAGACGTGTGAAAAGTCATTCGAGACCAGGGCTCCGACGACCCCTGCGGGAGCTTCGACGATGTTTCCTCCGTCTTCAATTCCACATGTGAGGCAGGTCGATTTTCCGGCCTCCTCATCCCAGCGGTACACATCGCCGCTAGCGTCTTTATCGGCGGAGTCGAGGGCGCTATCGGAGACGAAGTATGCATGCCTGCCATCTGGAGTGGCACGAAGGAAATGTGGCCCGCCTGGGTCGAGCAGAGTGGTTGTGCCGGTTCCGGATTCTCGATTACGCACATAAAGCCCCATCGGTGCCGAGCTACAACTGCCCCCGCCGGATTCGTCTTTGTTTGGTTTGGTGCGGAAATAGACCCGCGATGCATCATTCGTGCCTATCCAGTGATACCCCGGGTGAGCGGCCACGCCGAAGCTGCTTCCGCCAAAGGCATCCAGGCCGCATTCCGACGGCAAGCCATCGGGCATGATGCTGACTGTTTCGCTTTCGGCCGCGGGTGGGCCAACCCGAGCTCCACCGATGTCCTCCAGCTGGTTCGTCTGGGCATCCATGAAGAGCACATGCTGACCATCATCACTGAGATCCAAGGACTCTTCCCACACCTTGGTGGGGGGTTGTCCTGTATAGGCTTTTAGCACGTCCTGCTGGCCCTCTCGCACACGGACAACAGTCGGCGCTGGCGGGCTAGAAAGCGCCGAAGTGCCCGTAGCGCCAAAGACGAATGACTTGAAGTCCGGCGAGACCGCATTTAGGAAGTAGGCCAAGGCACCACCCCCGTACTGCTCTTCAGCTGGCGGGGCAACGCTTTGGGATCGCCAGCCTTCGTCGGATCTCTGGGCAAGGAACGCGCTGTTGGCTCCGTTGGGTCCACCCGGAGCCCCGCCCGCGACCCGCCAGAGCACCTTATCTCCATCAGCCGACATCGGGGAAACTCCGACAGGAGGCGCATCGGAGATGATGTTCTGGTTCCCCTTGTCGGGCTCGTTGACCAACTCGATTCCGCGGCAAGAGCCAAGGTAGGCCGTGTGCTGGGCAGCACGCACGTCTGCGTTTTCTGGGCAGATGGACGGGTCGGCCTCTTTGACTTCGGCCTCGCTACGAGTCGTAAAGGTCTTTTCTCCGCCCAGCGAAATCGCCGGGCCGCCCTGGCTTTGAACCATCCCGAAGCGATAGTGGTAAGTGGTGGCTGGATCGAGTCCGCTGAGGTCGTCGGAGAGAACAATCGGTTCGCGGGCGTCGATGTTTGATTTGAGAATGGGCCGCAAGGTCCAATTGACACCATCAACGCTCACTTCAAAGCGATAGGTGATGCCACCGGTGATTGCCGCTTCACCGTTGGGATTGACGCGACCGTTGATCCGCGCCGTGGTGTCAGTGCGAGGAGCAGCAAAGACGGCGGAGGCTTCACCCGGGGGGATCGCCAGCGTGGAGAATCCTGCGTCTTCGCTGTCTCCGCCGCCGGGATTAGCTGCCGTTACTCGCACGCAATAGGCCTGCGCCGGGAGAAGCCCTTCCAAATCCGTCTGCACTTCAATCGTACCTGGGCTTTCGCCAGGATCAGTTCCTTCTCTGACTATTTTAAATTCGGCATTACCAAGAGCTTCACACTTACCCTTCGTAGCATTGGGCAGAGGTGTGCTCAAGACCTGCCAGCTAGTTTCGTCTTCGTGCGGGTCAATTGTGCATCCGATGTGCGCAGATTCGGCTGCAACCGCGGAGATCGAGCAGCTTTCTATCGTCGCCGGCAGTGGGGCGAGGGTCTTGAAAGTGTCAGCCGTCGCGTAGGCGCTCAGGTGATTTTCGGGATTGGTGCCCGCCAAGCGCACCTCGAACCAGGTGTTGGATCTCAGCCGTTTCCCGTGATATTCCGTGATTTCCTCTGAAACGGAATGGGAACTGCTGTCAGCCGGTTCGACAGCCCCCGCCTCTGAGGACTGCGCCGCACCCCAGTTGGCATCATTGGATGAACTACATTCAATGCTTTCGCATGGCTTCCATTCGAAATGGTAGGAGGCAGGCAAGCCAAGCGGGTTGATGGTGCCGTGGGCGGTCGCGCTGTGCAACCCCACCGGTTCACTGGGTTGCGTGCCCACGTCGGGCGCAGTACCAGTGGTTACCGGCCCGAACACCTTGACGGTATTGGAGGCCTTGTCGGAGACATACACCCAGTCCTTCATAGGGTTAAATGCGACACCCCGTGCGCTGCCTATGAGATCATGGCCAAAGGGGCTGCCGGGGACCTCATTAACTGGACAGTGGACGGATTCACAAGGTTTGTACTCGGAGAAGTTCGTAGAGTTGATGGCAAAAATATGCCCATCGAGTTTCGATTGATCGACCGTGACATCAAACGGCGAACTAGTGGAAAGAGTGGTGTCATAGCTTTTTTTAAAGTATTTATCCAATCCCGAACCACCACCCTCAAGACCCACGTATACGCCTTGTCCTCCCATGTCGACGGCAAGGCGGCAGGGCAACTTACTGCTGTTGGTCGTCTGAAATGAGCCAATCTGCGCCGGGGGACTACCGGTGCTGGCGAACTCAAGGACTTCGGATCCCGTAATGCCGCTGCCGTAGCCATTCCCAACCCAAAGGTGCCCTTCTGCGTCAACCGCGATACCACAAGGACGAGCTGTATTTTGTGGCAAGGTCCAGAGATAGCTGCCGTCTGGGGAGAAGGCATGTACGGAGCCGCCTTCTTCGCTGACGTAGATTCTGCCTGGGTTGACAGCAGAATTGTCGACGGCAATATCAGAGCGGAAGGCGCCGGACGAAAAGAACCCTTCGACGCCAAATGAGGCATTGTCTGGTTTCTGGCTGCCGTCCAGGCACGATTCACCAAGAGCGGAAAAATTCTCCGCTTCGCCTTCTGCGTTGAACCTGCAGATTGCCCTTTCTTTATCGAAAACCCCTGGGCCTTTTCCAGCCCCGGCGGCATTGATCACGTAGACGTCGCCAGTCAGTTCATTAGCGGCGATGGCCAACGGCGCCGTAAAGAACCCAACCGAGGATTCGCTGCCGTCGAATCTAAAGAGCAACGGGCGATCGGTCGTTACGGTAGCAGCGAACACAGGCGACGCAATTAGCAAAACCGTGACAAGCGAGCTCACCGTCAAGCCAAGAACACCAATACAGGATCTTGGTCCAGCCCAATATGCAGTACGTTTCATCTTTGCTCTTTCACGTCCTACCTATGAAGATATGAGCAACGTCGGCTCGGAGCGCCGCTTGCGCACTCCGAGCCTACGCATCAACCGTTACGGCGCGGTCACCGCAAAGGTTCCAAAAACAACGAGTTCGTTTGCTCCGTATCCGACAATATGGAGATTGCCTCCGGCCTTACCAATTCCGCCCGCCCCAAAGCTTTTCTCGATGAGAATGTGGGTAGATTCGGTTGCGCCAACAAACGGAGACCCGACGAACACACACAGCTGTCCTAGGTCCGCCTCTGGATTCTGCTCTGACGCCACTTCGCCTTCGCCGTCATCACACATTTCGAATTCTTCAGCTTCTTTTTCTTCCCGTTCTTCTATTTCTTCTTGCGTTTCCCCTTCGTGTTCGACCGAGTAACCGATCAAATGCACGTTTTCTTCGGGCAGCGGTGAAGACAACGGAACTGGGAATGAAACAGTCGCGAAGGCTGTTGCGGGCGGTCCCGCAAAGCCCCTGCCCGCGAAGGACCACGCGCCTGTCTCCGTCTTCCCCGCGGGCAAAGTTCCGCCGGCGGTCCAGGGCGAGCCTTCCGCGCCGTTACAGACTTCCTTACCCGGTCCGGCGCCTTCCTCCGCAACGATGATCCCGCCGCGTTCTTCGCACCTTTCCTCACCAGGTTCTATTTCACCGACGGTTACACTCCTGCCGTCTTTACCCGGCGCTCCTGGCGTTCCACTAGTACCGTTGGAGCCAGCAGGTCCAGCAGGACCGATCGGTCCCTGCGCACCTGGCTTGCCCTGGGGTCCTCGCGGCCCGGGCACCTTCTTGACCTTTCCTTTTGAGCTCGTTGCGTAGCCGCCAACTCCGGCAAGCGCGCCTCCAGTCAAGGCAAATACCAGCGCGATTACTGCTATTACCCCAGGAATTCCGAATCTCATGCGTAGCGTTGCCAACATTGAATCTGCTCCTCCCCCTGCTCCTGCGTTGCAGTGGCGTATCAGCGCGGGCGCCGCGCGTTGTCTTAATTGCGCCGAGCAGTCTCGCTCGCCGCGGTCCTCCCTTGAACTAAATCTAATATACGACTGAAGTCCTGTCAAGGTACGCAGCCGAAGCTTCTGGCGCGTTCGGGAAGGAGGGCCCGCGCCGTATGGCCCGGGCCCTCCTTCGAAACTTCGTCGGACGAACGCTACCTAGCGATCATCCGATCGACTCCTGTTACGGTAACGCGGCGATGTATACTGGGATTTCAGTATTGTGTAACACCGTTAAATATTTGGCGTCCCAGAAGCCTTTCGCTGGGAATACTTCTTCGAAGTTACACGGCGTTGTACGTGCAAGTTCTACTTTTTCGGCAACCAGTAAGTCTGATTCAATTTTAAGTAATCCTGAGCCGTTGGCACCAGGCAATTTATATGTACATTTTAGGTTGAAAATGCTGCAGCCACTTAGGGTGGTTGTGCCCGAACTGGTGATATGGGCCAGTAATGCTAAGGCTAATGCTTCCCCAGGATACGGGAGCGCATTTGACGTAACCGTCGAGCACTGACCTTTACAATTTAACCATTCGAGCGAATTAATGGTGAATTTAACGCCGGTATGCGGCGCAGAACTCGTACCCACCGTAGCTAATGCGTGTCCTATTCCGCATTCCTCCAGTATGTTTCCGCTGGCATCTAAGAGTAAGGGATTTGTTGCTAACGCTTTGAGCAATTTGCCCGGTACAAGGATTTTACCTGCAGGGCATTCGCCAGCATGCAACCCCGATGTCTCACAGAATGCGTCCGCCGACGCGGTTGCAGCGACGAACGCCATTGCGGCCAGAGCTGCAATGGCAGCAAGGCCGAGTATCTTTATTGGTCTCACTTTACTGTCTCCTTTTCTCCGACCATTTTCGCCGGAGTCGTGTACGGCATTACAGTTGAACTGCCGTTGGCGCTGGCTGTCAGCGCCGCCGGATAGCTATACCACAGTTAAACATGATTAGTCAAAAATAATAGAGTTTGTCTTGACCCAAGCTCCGCCGGTTCGGGCTCATCGCACGGCTCGCGATCTTGCGGGCGCCGAAGACGGGTGTCGCCGGCGCCGCCCCTTCGTCAGTTCGAGGCCGCGCGATGCGGCGCGATGATCCGTGGTGCGAGTGAGCGCAAGAAGGCCGGGCGCCAGCACTCCTCAGCGATCGTCAGCTGCATCCGCTTCGGGAGCCGTTGCCCCCCCGGGCCTCTCAAAGTCCTCGCCAAAGCCAAACTCATTGCCGCCGATGGCGTGCCCACACCTTCTTCGGTCCCCCTCTGCAGGAAGGAGGCGCTAAGTGGAAGAAAGGGCATGAACGCATCGAGCGACTGGCCGATCCGTAGGCTCAATGGAGTGAGGTGGGATAGAGGTTTCCGCCGATCCTCCACGAGCCGTCTTCCCGCGCCATGTACAGCTTGTGCCCCCCATCGGGGGCGGCGGCATTAAAGAAAATGAAGCCAGTGTCGCCCTTGACCCGCAAGCTGCCAGCTTCAACTTTGCTCGATTCGTATCGTTCGCTGCGGGGAACCGGCGAGAGATAGGCATCTACCGTCGCGGCGCAGCCCTTACCTGCGACCTGCTCTGAATGCGGAGCTTCCTCTTCGAGCTGTTTTCTAAAGTCCTTGCTGAAATAGGTGCAGGCCTGCGTCCAATCCTCTTCAACACGGGCGACGAGGTAGCTATGCACATCACTCGCCGCCTGTTCGAGTTCTGATCTGCTGGCCTCGTGGCCGTATTCCTCGATGCTGTTGTCGGCGCCGCGTTCCCGGAACTGACCTGATCCTCCACCGGTGATCCGCAGCGGACCGGTTTCGGAGGATGAGCTGGACGAGTTGGTGCCGCCGCCACATGCGGTTAGAAGCGCCGCCGCAAGGATCGCAACGTAGAGCGAAGCAGCGGGTCGGGGTGTCAGCATGCGTGCCTTTCTTCAGGCAGGAGTGGGCGGTCACTCGCCGCTGGCCTAGCAGCCGCTGAGGCCGTATTCATTTGCCAGATTGTCCGCTCTGCCAAACCCTTCCACCTCGTACTTCACCGCTTGCTCCGGCTGCTTTTCGGCCTTTTCGTCTTCCTCTTCTAGAGCCTTGACAATCGCCTTGACCCGATCCTCATCGCCGGGTGGAGCTGCCAAACTGCGGAATTCTTCGACCTTCCGATGCATGATCGGAAGCAGAATCGTTTCGGCAGCTTCCGCTCGAGCGGCTTCTATCCCCGTCGGATCGGTTGGTTCTTCTCCCTTGAGGCCGGCAATAAAAGCCTGGAGTCCAGATTCGAGCTGTTTCTGGGCTTTGCCGCAAACCGCGTTGGCCTGCTTGACGAATTCGGCTTTGGTAATCGAGGCCGTCCCGTCGTCTCCCCCACCACCGCACCCCGCGGCGGCGATCAGGGCGATCGTCAGCGCGGCCACAATCGGTGCGATCAGTCGCTTGTTCACAGTCATCTTTCTTTTAATCCATTTGACTAGTTTGAAAAGTTATACAGAGATTCGCCCGAGACTGCCGGCCGGGCCGACCGGCCTTAGCGGTGACGGCGGGGGGCGACCTTGGGGGCGATCGGGATCAATCGCCTTCGTCAGCTCGGCATGGTCGTTTGATCCGCATAGGCATCGTCGCCGACCGCCGCGGCAAGACCGCCGCCTACGCCCTAATCGGACTCCAGGGCCGCGGCACGCTCCTTCGTCGGCCCCGGCGAGGAGGTCTACGAGGGGATGACATCGGCGAGAACGCTCGCGCCGAGGCATGGACGTCAACGCGAGTGTCGAGTCACCCCCGAGTCAGTCCGCCTGCGCAAGGTCGAGCTCGACAAGCTGAAACGCCAGAAGGCCGCCCGCACCGCCGGCCGCGGTCGCTAACTCGGGCCCGCCAGCGGCGGCATCTCGAAGCCGAGCATCGCCGACATCACCCTGATCCCTTCTTCGCCGCTCTCGGCCAGGCGTTCGGCGCTTTCCGCCTGGACCCTGAAGCACGCCTCCAGAGCGTCCCCCTGGATCCGCATGAGCTCATTCCAGCCTCGCTCGTCCACGACCGAGACCGTGCGACTGGCGTGAGTGTCCTCGCGCGCGGTGAACGTCCACGCGGCCAAGGCCCCTTCGGCGTCGCTGGCGATCATTTTCACGAGCCAGGCCGAGAGCTGGCGGCGTTCCTCGACGCTGAGGCTGGCCCACTCCTCATTGCTCCACAGCGCCCGTACCAACGCCCGGTAGCGCGGCTCGGACGCAGCTTCGTCGGGCGAGTCTTCGACGAGCTCGACCAAGCCCTGAGCCCGCATCTTCTCCAGGTGACCGCTCATCGTCGCCACATCGACACCCAGCGCCCCGGCAAGCTCGGCGGGACCGGCGGTGCGTGCGTTGAGCTCCGCGAGCGCTTTGACACGAACAGAGTCCGTCGCCAGATCCATCAACCGCTGATCGATCCCAACCTCTTTACCGGTCTTCTCAACCACAGAGACCCCCCTCGATCGACTTGGACCAGGTCACCCTAGTTGCCACGACCGCGCAAAAAAAGAGCCGCCGGGCGCGATGGCCCGACGGCTCCAGTTAGGGCCCCTGCCCTAAGTGCGGAGCTAGACCGTGGCGGCCGCCTGCGTGGACTGGCTTTCCTCGGAAGCCTTGGCCTTCGCTTCGGCCTCGGGAGTGGGCTCCTCGACGCTGCGTGGCAGCAGCACTTCTTTGGCGATCACCAGGCGCTGGATCTGGCTGGTCCCCTCGTAGAGCTGCATGATCTTGGCGTCGCGCATCAGCTTCTCGACCGGGTACTCCTTGATGAAGCCGTAGCCGCCGTAGACCTGCACGGCGTCGACGGCGATCTCCATCGCCGAGTCGGCGGCGAAGCGCTTGGCCATCGAAGAGACCTTGCTGTTGCGCACGCCCTGATCGAGCATGACCGCGGAGTTCCAGACCAGCAGACGACCGGCCTCGACCTTGGTCGCCATGTCGGCGATCATGAACTGGATCGCCTGGTGCATCGCAATCGGCACGCCAAACTGGACCCTTTCCTTGGAGTACTCGGTGGCGTACTCGAGCGCCGCGCGGCCGATGCCGACGGCCATCGCCGAGACGCCCGGGCGGGTGCGGTCGAGGGTCATCATCGCCAGCTTAAAACCCTTGTTTTCCTCACCGATCAGGTTCTCGGCTGGAATCTCAACTTCATCGAAGGAGATGGTCGCGGTATTCGATGCCCGCTGCCCCATCTTGTCCTCCTTCTTGTCGACGGAGACCCCGGGGAGGTCGGCGTCGACGACGAAGGCGCTGATCCCACGATGACCTGCCTCGGGATCGGTCTTGGCGTAGACCGTGAAGTAGTCGGCGTAGGTGCCGTTGGTGATGAAGCACTTGGAGCCGCTGATGACGTACTTGTCGCCCTTCCTCACGGCCTTGGTCTTCATCCCGGAGACGTCTGAGCCGGCATCGGGCTCGGTCAGGCAAAAGGAGGCGAGCTTCTTGTCTTCGGTCAGCATGCCGAGGTACTTCTTCTTGGTCTCCTCGGAGCCGCCGAGCGTGATCGGCGCCGAGGCGAGGCCGTTGGCCATCAGGGTGGTGCCGATGCCGGAGCAGCCCCAGCCCATCTCCTCCTCGATCAGGCAACCGGAGAGGTAGTCAAGGCCTGGACCGCCGTAGGCCTCGGGGATGTGGGTGTTCATCAACCCGACCTCCCAGGCCTTGTCGATGATGTCCTGGGGCCAGGTGCCGTCCTTGTCGTACTCCGCGGCAACCCTGCGCATCTCTTTCTCGGCGAAGCTGTGCGCGAGCTCGCGTAGGTCCTTCTGCTCGTCGGTGAGGGTGAAGTCAACCACTGGTCGAGGCTCCTTCTTGTCGGTGCGTAAGCCTTTTCACGCGGCCGCGCAGCAGGGCGACGACCACCGATTGACTGGTCAGTCAACCAGGCCAAAGGCTACCGGATAGCGGCCCCGAGAGCGGCGCTCGGCCTCAATAGTGCCCGCCCTCGTCCAAATACCGGCAGGCGGGGCCGAATCGCCGGGCCCCGCCTGCCGATCATTGCTACAGCGTCAGACCTCGGCTAACGCCCCGGTCGCCTATACGGCTCCCCATTTGCAACCTACGTGCCCGGCGCCGTTCAATTTCAGTTTGGCGCTGCCCACGATGTAGGCCGGCTGCAGGCCGTAGAGCAGTTTGTCGGTTGGTTCGAATAACGCCTGTATAGCTTGGTTGGATCTGACTAATGGTTCGACCTTTTCACCATCGCGATTGATGTCGCCCAGGGCGACTTCGAATATCGCACTCCCTTTGATTTCTACACCCGACATGAGGACGCAGCCAATCCCTTTGGCGAAGTTTACTTTGGCGAAGAACGCCTGCCCATCGGGCGTTGCTAAGAGATAGGACGCACCGCTATGCAAGATGACTAAGTAGCTCGCTTTTGACGTGATGTGCCCGGCAGTACCAGTTCCAGCATCTAATATTTGGCAATTCGGTAGTTCTTCTTTTTCTTTTATTTCTTCTTCTTTCCCCCTCCCACATTTATGTGGAAAACCTTGCATTCCGAGTGTAAGATTTTGGTTAATACTTTGCCGGACGGACCGCTGATGATTTCACCTTCCAGGATCGACATTCCCTTGCTTTCGATTTCGATGTTTGACCCAGGAGCAACAAACCTGGCGACGCCCTCCTGGGCCCCAGTGAAGGTTTTTCCAGTTGCTAAGCCGGTCGAGGTTAAGATCGTTATCGCCCCTTCCGCCTGAGCACCGGCTGCAGCGAACGCCATCCCCCCAACCAAGCTCAATGCGACATGACAAGAATTCTGAGTGCGTGCTTGCGCATTTCGTTTCCTCTCGTGCGTGGTTTGGTCGCGGGCATACACCGCGAAAGCGCACTCGCACTCATTGATCAACTTCTTTTTTGCAAAATCGCGCAGGTAGATGTTTTTGTAAAGAACACAGGTTTCAGGGGCAGCAGACAGGCCACGAAACGGTGCTTTGTCTGGCAAAGACGGCGAGCCGGGGCTAACCTGGAGCCATGACCTGGCCCACAGCCTTGACTTACCTGCAGAGCGGCTACGTGCTTGCCGTGATTACGCTCCTCGTTCTGCCGGTTGCCGCATTCAGCTTTATCCGCTCGGGACCTGCCTGGGAAGAAATCGGCAAGGGTCGCTTCGGGGTTATGCACTCGATGCCAGCACCCCGCCTATCCGAGCCGACTCAGCCGCTCGACAAGGCCGCCCAGGCGGCTGAGGCGCGCCAGATGCTCGAGGCGAAGTCCTACCGGCGCTTACAGCGTGGCGAACCGCCGCTCGACGTCGATGCCGAGGTGGCCCTGCTGCTCGACAACGGAGGCGGCGCGAGCTCCGGCAAGGCAGATCTCGACCAGAAACTTCGCGTCGAGGTGCGCGAGCTGGTGATCGCGCGCAACGAAAGGCGCATGCGCGCCGGCAAGGAGCCGCTCGACGTCGATGCCGAGGTGGAGCGCCAGGTCGTCGATTTCATAGGATTGGGCAACTGATGACGGGCGCCGCCAAGGAGAACCTCTACGAGGTCGAGGACCTGCTGATGCAGCCGGGGACCTACTTCAACCCGCAGACCGAGGTGCTGGTCGTCGTCGACGACTCGACCTCACTCGACCAGGAGGTCTTCAACATGGAGGCCTACGAGGGTGCCGACTGGGTCCGCATCTCCGACGAGGTGCCGGTCGACGAAGACAGTCGCGACCGAGTCCTGGAGAGCTTCCAGACCAGCTACCACCCCGGCTCCACCGGCTCGGTCTCCGAGACAGCGCTGGAGCAGGGCGACGACGAGCTTGACGAGGACGAGAACGGCCAGGACCCTGGCCGCGAGGACGTCGAGTAGTGCTGGAAGCCGGGGCGAGGGCGCCCGACTTCACCCTGCCCGACCAGAACGGCAACGAGGTTAGCCTCTCCAGCCTCAAGGGCGAGACGATCGTCCTCTACTTCTACCCCCGCGCCGACACTCCCGGCTGCACAACGCAGGCTTGCAGCGTCCGCGACCGCAGCGCCGAGTACAAGGCAGCCGGCGCCCGCGTGATCGGCGTCTCCCCCGACACGGTCGAGGCGGTGGCCAAGTTCGCCGGCAAATTCGACCTCGACTTCACCCTTCTCGCCGACACCGACCACACCGTGGCCGACGCCTACGGCGCCTGGGTCGAGAAGTCGATGTACGGCAAGAAGTACATGGGCGTGCAGCGAGCGACCTTCATCATCGGCGCCGAAGGCATAGTCGCCAAAGTCTTCCCCAAGGTCTCACCGAAAAAGCACGACGATTTGGTGCTCAAGGCCCTGGCTGAGCTTGCCGCGGCCTGACGGTTGCCCGCGAGTTTCGCCTCAGCAACCTTCGAGGCCGTAATCGTCGGCAAGCCTTCCCGACTTGCCAAAGGCTTCGCTTCCGTCTGTCGCCACGCGTTCCGGATGCCTTTCGGCCGCCTCGATGCCCTCCGCGAAAGCGTCGAGCAGAGCCGTCACTTGATTGTCGCCTCCCGGCGGGATCCCCAGCGCCCGGAATTCCTCGAGCTCCTGCTTCATCACAGGAACAATGACCTCCTTGCCAACTTTCGCTGCAGCTTCTTCTGGCGTCAGCTCGTTGGCTTGCTCAGCTTTTTCGATCTCTCTGCCTTCTGGGCCCTTCCTGTAAGCCTCGAAGTCGGATCGAATCTGCCGCCTCGTTGCCACGCATATCGCGCCCCCCTTCTCTACAAACGCGGGCTTTGAGATCTCGCTCGACTCATCGCCATTTCCTCCTCCACATCCGGCGACGATCAAAGCCGCTGCCAACGCGGAGAGGACCGCGCCCATTGGGCGCGGTCCTCTCCAACTGACAATCGAATGATTCATTGGTCTTCTCTGCTTGCGCCCTACGGTAAGGCCGTAAAGAAGAGCTCGGGACCCTCAACAAATGCCAGGTCCTCGTAAATTAAGTATTTCGCTTGAAAGACCGCATTTTCCGGACACAGTGGATCATCTCCACCCCATTTGAGCGGAACATTGAAGCCAAGCGCTCCGGCTAACGGCTGGCCCGTCTGTTCGTTGAGCTCTAAGAGGTAGTTGAGTAAGACCGGCGGCTGCGTTTTATATAAGCAGTTCATCGGGATGTTTAAGATGAAACAGTTCTGGAGTAAGACAGACGGTGGGCCGTTGCCATCTCCGGTGAGTTTCGCGTGCAGCTGATTCATCGCTACTAACAGTAAGTAGGAGAGATTCTCGGCGAATGCGACCGGGCACGCCCCCACGCATTCGAAGAAATTCAGGTTTAAGATTAAATATAAGACCCCGATATGAGGGCCCTCGTTGCCAACGTAGTCGGCTAAGAAGCTCGACTTACACTTGGTAACGGTGTTGTCGACTTTGAACGTGGCTTCTCCTGATAAGCCGAAAATCGGTCCGTTCCAGACCGAGCCGGCCGGGCAAAGGCCCAGAGGACCGGGATCTACTAAGCACGCGCTGTCAGCAGAGGCCGTGCCCGCGCCGGCGAACGCCATCGCGGTCAGGGCCACGGCCCCGGCGAGTCCGAGCATCTTGATGAGTCTCACTTTTCATCATCTCCTTTGACGGGACACAGCCACCATCGATAGCCTCTCCCCGCCATCGCTTTTGAGTTATGGCGTCAGCAGGATCTGTGCCGCGCCTGCCTTTGGCTCAACCCAGGGCCCAGAAACTCGCTCAACGCGGGAACAGCTATATCACAAGAAATTGAATAGTCAATTTCTATAGAGCATTACCGAAGCTGCGATTCGCTCAGGCGCCGAGCACGACGATGAGGATGAAGGCCAGATAGAGGCTGAACCAGCCGAGCACCGCCGGCAATTCGAAGCGGCCGCGGCGGTGCAGGGCCTCGTACGCCAGCACTCCCCCGGCGAGGCCGAGAACCATCGAGATCGCGGCGTTGCCGCTCAGCTCCCAATCGGTGAAGATCAGGCCGATCCCGACCGGGATCGTCGACTGGAAGACCATCGCGCCGGTGATGTTGCCGAGCGCCAGCGAGTCCTTGCCGTCGCGGACCCAGAAGAAGCTGTTGACCTTCTCGGGAAGCTCGGTCGCGAGCGGAGCCAGGATCAGGGCGAGGACGACCGGCTCGACCCCGAGGCTCTTGGCGATGCTGAGCAGCTCCTCGACGAAGAGGTGCGCCCCGCCGACCATCGCCCCGAGGCCGACGAGGAGCTGGATCACGCAGAGCAACAGCCCGGGGTCTTCTCGTCGCTCCGGACGGCGCTCGAAGACGAGTGGCGCGAGCGTGTCCTCATCCTGAATCGGCCCGGCACTGAGCAGGGTGCGGCGGATGTAGAGCGGGTAGGCGAGCATGACGACGATCCCGATCGGGATCCGAAGGGCCTCCGGCGCTCCCCAGCCCAGTCCTAGTGAGAGCACGAAGAGCGAGAGGAAGAAGACGAGATCTCGCTCCAGGGTCGGCCTATGTGCCTTTAGCTCCAATCCCTGTTCGCGGCGATCGCGATAGAGATAGGCGAAGAGGCCAACTAGCCCCATCGCCAAGGTAGCGAGCAGGAAGGGCGCGCCGACGATCGACCCGATCGCCACCTGGTCGCCGCCCTCGGCCGTGCCGACGATGGCGACGATCGCGATCAGCGTCTCCGGCATCGCCGTGCCGACCGCCGCCAGCAGGCTGCCCACCGCGCCCTCGCCGAGCTTGAGGTTGTGACCGATCCACTCAACCGCGTTCGTGAACAGCAACGCCCCGCAGAGGATCACCGCAAAGCTAGTGAGCAGCAGCACGACGTCCATCGGGCCAGGCTATCCGGGACCCCAGCTCAGGCGTAATAGAAGGCGAGCCCAAAGACGGCGTAGACAGCGAGCAGTTGGACCCCCTCGAACCAGGTCGACTCGCCGTCCTGGGTGACGTAGTTGGCGATCAGGATCGCGATCAGGATCGCGCCGAGCTCGAAGCCGTTGAAGACCAGCGCCAGTGGATGGGGGCCGATGAAGAAGGAGGCAAGGACGAGGACGGGGGCGACAAAGAGCGCGACCTGGGCGCTGGAGCCGATCGCGATGTTGACCGCGAGGTCCATCTTGTTCTTCATCGCGACCAGGACCGCGACCCAGTGCTCGGCCGCGTTGCCGACGATCGCGACGACGATCACGCCGATGAAGAACTCCGAGAGCCCGACGGCGTGCGAGGCCTCGGTGATCGAGCCGACCAGCACCTCCGACATCACACCGACCAGCACCCCGGCGACGGCGAGGGCGAGAATCGACTTGCGCGTCGACCAGCCCCAGGTCCCCTCGTCCTCGTACTCGGGGTTGAAGATGTCGCGGTGCGTCTTCAGCGAGAAGAAAAGGCCCGCAACGTAGGTGAGGATGAGCACCACGGCCACGGCGAGCGAGAGGTGCTCGACGGTCGAGCCGTACTCGACCAGCTCGGCACCAGGCTGGGGAAGACCCTTGCCCTCGACGAGCTCGAAGATCGCCGGCATGATCAGAGCAGCGGCGGCGAGCAGCAGCATCGAGGTCTGGACGCTGGCGCTGGTCTTGCTGAAAGTCTGTTTCTCGCGGCCGATTCCCCCCGCCAGCATCGCCGCGCCGAGCACGAGCAGGATATTGCCGATGATCGAGCCGATGATCGAGGCCTTGACGACCTCGTGCAGCCCCTGGCCGAGGGCGAAGAGGGCGATGATCAGCTCCGGCGCGTTGCCGAAGGTGACGTTGAGCAGGCCGCCGATACCCGGTCCCGAGCGCGCCGCCAACTCCTCCGTCGCGCGGCCCATCAGCGCCGCGGTAGGGATGATCCCCAGCGCGGAAGTGGCGAAGACAATGCCCGCCGCGGCGCCCGCCAGGTCCAGTACCACCGCAAGCGGAATCAGCGGCGTCAGCAGATACGGCCAACCATATGGTGTGCGAAGGAACGCGACTACTGGAGCATCCCAACGCAGTTCTGGATCGCGGTCGCCGTATGCGCGCCCTGCAGGCATTCGAGGTAGGCCTGCTGGCCGCCGCCCGAGTTGCCAGAGCCGCCCCCACCCGATGACGAGCCACCACCAAAGCTGTTGAGGCCTTCCAGCAGACCGCCCAGCCCGCCGGCCCCCTGTCCTTCAAAGGCGCCGAGCAGTTCGATCGGGTTGATCCCCAGCTTGAGGAAGAGGTCGCTGAGCGGCTTCGCTGTCTCCGGCGCCGAGATCGTCTGCTCTTCGTTGACCCCGGTGAGCTTCAGGTCGAGATCGAGCTCGACGCTCTTCACGCCTTTGTTGTCAGAACCGGGCGGCGGTTCGATCGTCGCCTGGGCGGAGATCTCCCGCACGATGTGATCGTCGCCGACGTAGAGATCGACGTGGGCGTCCTTGACCGAGTCCTCCACTGTGCCCTTTGCCGCGTCCAGTTCGGCCGTGGAGGGCAGCGGGCCGGCGGCTTCGAGCTGTTCGCTGCAGGCCGGATCTTCGATCAGTTCGCTGACCGTGTCGAGCGCGGCCGACGCGTTGAGGTCGCCGCTGACCTTGGTCGTGCTGGTGCCACCGACGTCGGCGCTGCCGCCTTCCTTGAGGTTCTCGATGAAGTCGGAGATCTTCAGCTTGCCGGCCGCCTCGGTACAGGCAGTCGCTTCGCTCGACTGTCCGCCACTCTGTTTCTTGAGCGCCGATTTGACGAAGCCGAAGGTGGTCGGGTCGACTTCGTACTCGGTGCCTTCGTAGGCGAGGTAAGCCTTATTACCGTCGAGCAACGTAAAACCGCCGTCGAAGTTGATGTCTTCGCCTCCGAGCGAGCCTTTGGCCGTCGCCGCTAGGTCGAGTTCGGGCAGTTCCGCGTCACTTTCCTTCTGGAAGGGGCCGGAGAGGCTGGCGTCGACGTGGCCGCTCTTCCCGCCCTTCACGTCGATCCCAAGCGAGAGGTCGACGTCGCCGCTTTCGATCCCCTGCAGGGTCGCTTCGTCAACCACCGCCTGAGGGCTGTCGCTGCTGCCGCCACCGCAGGCGGCGAACGCGGATGCCAGCGCGATCAGCGCCAGGAAGAGGGTGAGGATGCGAGCTCGGCTCAAAGCGGTGGGCCTCCTGGAAGAGTTGGGTTGGGCATTGTCGTAAAGCTAGCGCGTGGGGGGCGGCTCTTGGCCCCAGGTTCGCATCCCGCTTTCGATCGCCTCGATCACCGCGCGAACGGCGGCGACGCGGGCATAGCGCTTCGACTCGGCGGCGATCAGGCTCCAGGGCGCGCGCGGCTGGTCGGTGCGGCCGATCATGTCCTCGACCGCCTCCTCGTACTCGGAGCGCTTGGCCCGGTTGGACCAGTCCTCCTCGGTCAGCTTCCAGGCCTTGAGTGGATCGGCGGCGCGCTGCTCGAAGCGCCTCAGCTGCTCGGCCTCGGAGATGTGAAGCCAGAACTTGACGATGATCGTTCCCTCGTCGGCGAGCGTGCGCTCGAAGCTGTTGATCTCGTCGTAAGCGCGCAGCCACTGCTCCCTGCTCGCCAGTCCCTCGACCCGCTCGACCAGCACGCGGCCGTACCAGGAGCGGTCGAAGACGGCCATCCCACCCCACCCCGGCAGCCCGTGCCAGAAGCGCCAGAGAAAGTGGTGGCGCTTCTCATCATGGGTCGGCGCGGCGAACTGGACGACGCGCACGTGGCGCGGATCGAGCGGCGAAACCAGGCGTTTGATCGCGCCCCCCTTACCCGAGGCATCCCAGCCCTCGAAGAGGACGAGGACCGGCGGGCCGAGCTGCTGCGGCCCGATCAACCCGCCAAGGGTCAGCCGCAGTTGTGTCAGCCGCTGCCAGGCGACCTTTAGCTCGCGCTCCTCCTCTTTGCGGCTGAGGGCGAGCGAGAGGTCGACTTCGTCGAGCCGTCCCATCGCCCGATCCTACGCCCCAGCCCTCAAGGGACTATTTCGACCGGCTGCACGCTTTCTTTGGGCGCATCGAGCGAGCGCGGGCTTTCCTCGGTCAGGTTCAACGCCAAGGGGAAGAGCAGGGCGCCGAGGAAGATCAGGATCACGCCGGCGGCGACCAGCCAGCGGGCGGTGCTGAGGTGGCCGAGGATGCCGACGACGAAGCCGATCAGGACCAGCGCAATGTAGGGCCCAGCGCTGTGCGGCAGCAGCGAGGCAAGTGGGAGGACGAGGTCGAGCACTGCGCCGGATTATCATCGCCCTCATGGCCGATGGCTCTGTGGCAGAGGTTAAGGACGCGCTGGCCCAGGCCGGCTACCTCGCGGACGAGTCCGCGGCGCTGGTCTCCTTCCTCGCCCAGCGGCTCGGCAAGCCGGTCCTGGTCGAGGGCCCGGCGGGGGTCGGCAAGACCGAGCTGGCCAAGGCGCTGTCGCGGGCCACGGGGCGCGAGCTGATCCGCCTGCAGTGCTACGAGGGACTCGATGAGGCCAAGGCGCTGTACGAGTGGAACTACCGCAAGCAGCTATTGCGAATCCAGGCCGGCGGCGAGGACGGCTGGGAGGACGTGCACGGCGACATCTTCGACAAGGAGTTCCTGCTCGAGCGGCCGTTGATGCAGGCGATCGCCAGTCCCGAGCCGGTGGTGCTGCTGATCGACGAGATCGACAAGACCGACCAGGAGTTCGAGGCGATGCTGCTCGAGCTGCTCTCCGACTTCCAGATCACGATCCCCGAGCTGGGCCAGGTCGCGGCGACGACGATGCCGATCGTCGTCCTCACCTCGAACAACTCACGCGAGCTGACCGAGGCGCTGAAGCGCCGTTGCCTCTACCTCTGGCTCGACTACCCCGACCTGGAGCGCGAGATGGAGATCGTCCGCCTGCACACGCCGGAGCTGCCCGAGGCGCTGGCGCAGCGGATGGTCGAGGTGGTGCTGATGGTCCGCGCGCTGGACCTGAAGAAGCCGCCCTCGATCGCCGAGTCGATCGACTGGGCGCGGACGCTGCTGCTGATGGGGGCCGAGGACATCGATCGCGAGACCT
>Ga0157302_10000017_pt1 | contig 66815 bp, 78 predicted proteins | sample NitcycUS103311B2_FD_108381 | JGI IMG/M metagenome (GOLD analysis project Ga0157302, IMG submission 108381) | Soil microbial communities from Arlington Agricultural Research Station in Wisconsin, USA - Nitrogen cycling UWRJ-S103-311B-2 | ecosystem: Environmental > Terrestrial > Soil >... | reverse complement strand
TTGAGATCGTCGGGATTAAGGACACGACCACGACCGTGGTCACCGGGGTCGAGATGTTCCGCAAGATCCTCGACCAGGGTCAGGCCGGCGACAACATCGGCGCCCTCCTGCGCGGTACCAAGCGCGAGGAGATCGAGCGCGGACAGGTGCTCTGCAAGCCCGGTTCGATTACGCCGCACACCAAGTTCAAAGCCGAGGTCTACTGCTTGAAGAAGGAGGAGGGTGGCCGTCACACGCCGTTCTTCTCGGGCTACCGGCCCCAGTTCTACTTCCGCACGACCGACGTGACCGGGATCGCCAACCTCCCCGAGGGGACGGAGATGGTGATGCCGGGCGACAACGTCGAGATGACGATCGAGTTGATTCAGCCGATCGCGATGGACCAGGGTCTGCGCTTCGCCATCCGCGAGGGTGGCCGGACGGTGGGCTCGGGGGTCGTCGCGGACGTCATCGAGTAGCGACCTGGGCGGGCTTCGGCCCGCTCGTCGCCGCCGGCGGGCGGCGAGACAACTGCAAAGCACATACGACCGGGGCGGCGCCCCACAAAAAGGGGCCCCGCCCCTTATGCGCGGTAAGACCGCGCAGAAAGACCAGAGAGACAAGATCAGAACGTGGCAGCGATAGCAGCACAGAAAATTCGAATCCGGCTCAAGGCGTACGACCATGACGCCATAGACCGGGCTGCCCGCGAGATCGTCGAGACCGCGGAGCGCACTGGCGCCAGCGTCTCTGGTCCGGTGCCACTGCCGACCGAGAAGAACGTCTACTGCGTGATCCGCTCGCCGTTCAAGGACAAGGACTCGCGCGAGCACTTCGAGATGCGCACCCACAAGCGCCTGATCGACATCCTTCAGCCCTCACCGAAAACCGTCGACTCGCTGCAGCGCCTCGACTCGCTGCCGGCCGGCGTCGACATCGAGATTCGCCTCTAGCACGATGGCTGCGATCCTCGGAAAGAAGCTTGGGATGACGCAGGTCTTCAGGGAGGACGGGTCCGTTATTCCCGTCACCGTGATCGAGGCCGGTCCCTGCAAGGTGACCGCGGTTCGCGACCCCGAGCGCGACGGCTACTCCGCCGTCCAGCTCGCCTTCGGCGCGACTAAGGAGGGCAAGCTGAGCAAGGCCGAGGAGGGCCACGTGAGGAAGGCCGGCTCCGGGCCGATGCGCCACCTGGTCGAGTTCCGCGACGAGGACCTCGGTGCCGAGGATGGCCCCAAGATCGGCGACGATGTCACCGTCGAGTCATTCGAGGCAGGCCAGAAGGTCAAGGTCGCTGGGATCTCGATTGGCAAGGGCTTCCAGGGCGGGATCAAGCGCCACAACTTCAGCCGCGGTCCGGTCAGCCACGGCTCGCACAACGTGCGAGCACCGGGTTCGATCGGCGCCAGCACCTTTCCCGCTCGCGTGTTCAAGGGAATGAAGATGCCGGGTCAGATGGGCAACAAGCGCATCACCCAGAAGGGTCTCGAGGTGGCCGAGGTCGATGCCGCTCGCAACTTGCTCCTTATAAAGGGCTCCGTTCCCGGCTCGCGCAACGCGATGGTCGAGGTGAGGACCGATGGCTAAAGCAGCCGTGCTCGGCAAGACGACCAAGGCCGACCTGCCGAAAGAGCTCTTCGACGAGCCCTTCCACCACTCTCTGGTCGACGAGGCTGCTCGCGCCGACCTCGCCGCCCGCCGTCGCGGCACCGCCTCGACCCTGACCCGGGCCGAGGTGTCGATGACCGGCGCCAAGGCATGGCGCCAGAAGGGCACCGGCCGTGCCCGCGTCGGTGCGCTCAGCTCGCCCAGCCGCTTCGGCGGTGGCGTTGCCTTTGGCCCGAAGCCGCGCCACTACACGGTCAAGGTCAACCGCAAGGCGCGTCGCAAGGCGATGCGCTCAGCGCTCTCAACCCACGCCGAGCGCGACAGCGTGGCGCTGCTCGACGCCAGCGCCTTCGAGACGCCCTCAACCAAGACCGCGGCTGAGGCACTCGGGAAATGGGGCGCCAAGCGCTCGACCTTGATCGTGCTCACCCCCGAGGAGAGCGGCGCCGCAAAGAGCTTTCGCAATATCCCCCGAGTCGGCGTCGTCGACGTCAGCGCGATTGGAGTGGCCGACGTGATTGGTGCCGCCTCCTTGGTCGTCTCCGAAGGCGCCCTGGAAAAGCTGCAGGAGAGGCTGGGCTAAGTGCCCCTTCAAGCGACATTGCACCCGCAACGGCGGCCTCGGGCTGCCACCATGCGGCGTCCTCAGTCGGCCGCGTACTTGAAAGTACGCGGCCTCCCTGCGTCCTTGCCTGGCGACATCCGAGTCTCGCCGTTGCAGGCACACTGTCACTGGAAGGGGCACTGATGGACGCGCGCAACGTGATCATCCGCCCCGTCGTCTCCGAGAAGAGCTACGCCCTGATCGGGGAGGGCAAGTACACCTTCCGGGTCGACGATCGTGCCCACAAGACCCAGATCGCCCACGCGATCGAGGAGATCTTCGAGGTCAAGGTCGCCGCGGTCCGCACCTCCAAGGTGCGCCCGAAGCCGAAGCGCCGTGGCCTGCACCAAGGCAAGAGCCGCGGTTGGAAGAAGGCCGTCATCCAGCTCGCCCCGGGTGAACGGATCGAGCTGTTCGAGGGCGCCGAGACCGCATAGGGATATAGGGATGCCGAACCGAAAAACCAAACCGACCAGCCCCGGCCGCCGCTTCGCGACGTACCCGCTGCGCGAGCAGCTGACCGCGTCCAGCCCGGAACGCAAGCTGACCGAGGGCCTGCGCAAGTCCGGTGGCCGCAACGTCAACGGTCGCGTCACCGCCCGCCACCGTGGTGGCGGTGCCAAGCGGCGCTACCGGCAGATCGACTTCAAGCGTCTCAAGGACGGCGTGCCCGCCAAGGTGGCGACGATCGAGTACGACCCCAACCGCAGCTGCTACATCGCGCTGCTGCACTACGCCGACGGCGCCAAGGGCTACATCCTCGCCCCGGCCGCGATCTCCGTCGGCGACGAGGTCCAATCCGGCCCCGGCGCCGACATCCGGCCCGGCAACGCGCTCGCGCTTGGCGAGATGCCGACCGGCACGCTCGTCCACAACGTCGAGCTCACGCCCGGCCAGGGCGGCAAGCTCGGGCGCTCGGCCGGCACCTCGATCCAGCTCGCCGCCAAGGAGGGCGAGATGGTGACGCTGCGCCTGCCTTCCTCGGAGATGCGGCTGGTCCGCGCCGATTGCCGCGCCACGGTCGGCGTGCTGTCCAACGCCGAGCATCAGAACCTCAAGGTCGGCAAGGCGGGCCGCAGCCGCCACAAGGGCAAGCGGCCGCAGAGCCGCGGCGTGGCGATGAACCCGGTCGACCACCCGCACGGCGGCGGCGAGGCACACCACACCCCCGGTGGGCACCCGGTGACCCCCTGGGGCAAGCCGACGCTCGGCTACCGCACGCGTAAGAAGGGCAAGCAATCCGATCGATACATCGTGCGCGGCCGGCGCCGAGGAAAGAAGAAGCGCTGATGGGACGTTCGACGAAAAAGGGTCCGTGGGTGGAGGCGGCGCTGATGAAGCGGGTCAGCGCGATGAACGACTCGGGTCAGAAGCAGATGCTGAAGACCTGGTCCCGCGCCTCGACCGTCTTCCCCGACATGGTCGGGCACACGATCGCCGTCCACGACGGCCGCAAGCACGTGCCGGTCTTTATCTCCGAGTCGATGGTCGGCCACAAGCTGGGCGAGTTCGCGCCCACCCGCACCTTCCGCTCCCACTCCGGAACGGGTAAGGGTGAATAGCGTGGCCGCACCAATCGTCGTTCGCGCCAGCGCCCGCTACGTGCGGGTCGCCCCGCGCAAGGCTCGCCTGATCGCCGATCAGGTGCGCGGCCTGCACATCGACCAGGCCCGAGCGCTGCTCGAGTTCTCGCCGCGCGGCGCCGCCCAGGACATCAGCAAGCTGATCGAGTCCGCTGCCTCCAACGCGGAGAACAACCACGACCTGATCGGCGACGAGATGCTGATCTCCGAGATAACCGTTGACGAAGGCCCAACCTTGCGCCGCTTCCGGCCGCGGGCGATGGGCCGCGCCTCGCGGATCAACAAGCGAACCTGCCACATCGCCGTGGCACTTACACCGGAAGACGAGGACTAAAGATGGGCCAGAAGATCCATCCCGGCGGCTTCCGCGTCGGTTACATCCAGGACTGGAAGTCGAACTGGTTCGAGGAGAAAGACTTCGCCGACGTTCTCAACGAAGACTTGGAAATCCGCGAACACATCGAAAACAAGCTTGCCCACGCCGGGCTCTCCAACATCACGATCGAGCGCCACGGCGAGATCGCCGTCGACATCCACACTGCCCGTCCGGGCATCGTGATCGGCAAGTCGGGCAGTGAAGTCGATGCCCTGCGCAAAGACCTGCACAAGCTGACCGGCAAACCGGTGAAGGTGAACATCCGCGAGGTCAAGCGCCCCGAGCTCGACGCGAAACTGGTCGCCCAGTCGATCGCCGAGCAGCTGCAGAACCGGGTCGCCTTCCGGCGGGCGATGAAACGCGCCCTGACCTCGGCGATGCGCTCCGGCGCCCAGGGCTGCAAGGTCCAGGTCTCCGGTCGGCTCGGCGGCGCCGAGATGGCGCGGACCGAGGGTTACTCGGACGGCCGGGTGCCGCTGCACACGCTGCGGGCGAACATCGACTACGGCTTCTTTGAGGCGCGCACGACGACCGGCCGGATCGGCGTCAAGTGCTGGATCAACAAGGGCGAGGTGATGCCCGAGGGCTTCCGTTCCAACCAGCTCGACGAAGACGAGCCGCAGGCCCCTCAACGCGGCGGTCGGCCGGGTGGAGATCGCGGTGGCCGTGGCGGCGACCGCGGCGGTCGCCCAGGCGGCGGACGTGGCGGCCCCGGCGGCGGCCGAGGTGGCCAGCGCGGCGGAGGTGGACGCTAGCCATGCTGATGCCGAAGCGGGTCAAGCACCGCAAGCAGATGCGCGGTCGCATGCGCGGCAACACCAAGGGCGGCAGCACCGTCGCCTTCGGCGAGTACGGGCTGAAGTCGCTCGACCGCGGCTGGATCACCAACCGCCAGATCGAGGCCGCCCGCGTGGCGATGACCCGCAAGATCAAACGTGGCGGCAAGGTCTGGATCAACGTCTTCCCCGATAAGCCCTACACCAAGAAGCCCGCCGAGACGCGGATGGGCTCGGGCAAGGGCAACCCGGAGGGTTGGGTCGCCGTGATCAAGCCGGGCAAGGTGATGTTCGAGCTGGCCGGGGTCCCCGAGGACCTCGCGCGCGAGGCGCTGCGCCTGGCCGGGCACAAGCTTCCCGTTAGGACCAAATTCGTCATGCGCGAGGGGGTCGATTCTCAGTGAAGGCGGCCGAGGTGCACGACCTCAAAGACGACGAGCTGATCGCCAAGCTGATCGACGCCAAGCAGGAGAAGTTCAACCTGCGCTTTCGCCAGGCGACCGGCGAGCTGGAGAACACGGCTCGGATCGGGGTCGCGCGGAGGGATGTGGCGAAGCTGCTTACCGTTGCCAAGGAGCGCGGAATCGACGTTGAGAAAGAGTTGAAGAGATGACGGACGAGGAGAAGAAAGACGTGACTGAGGACACGCCCCAGGACGAGGGCGCCGAGACCGCGGGTCCTGTCGTGGGGGAGGACTCCTCGTCCTCGCAAGCTGCGGGCGAGGAGCCCACCCCCACGCCACCCGCGGACGAGGCGTCTGAGGCTGAGGCGAAGGACGAGCCCGCTGAGGACTCCGCGCCCGCTCCTGAAGCTGAGCAGGCGGAGCCTGCTGCCGCCAAGGAGGAGCCCGCTGCGGAACCGAACCCTGAGGACGATCTTCCTTGGAAGGAGAGGCGTCGCCTCGAACGGTCGCGGCAGCCGCATAAGGCGGGGGCTGCTCTTAGCGCTGAGGAGCGGATTGCCAAGCGGGCCGCGGAGCGCAAGCTCAAGGCTGAGTCGCGGCGCAAGGAACGTGCGGCTGCCAAGCAGGGGCGGACCGCTGGAACGGGCACGCCCCCGGCCGAGAAGGACGCTGTCGCGGCCAAGACCCGGCAGGGGCTCGTCGTCTCCAACAAGGGCGAGAAATCGATCACTGTGCGGATCGACATCGCTCGCCGTCACCCAACTTACGAAAAGGTCGTGCGCCGCTCGCGCACGCTGCACGCTCACGATGAGCGCAACGAGGCCGGCGAGGGCGACACCGTGCGGATTGTCGAGACTCGGCCGCTGTCGAAGACGAAGCGCTGGCGCCTGGTCGAGGTTCTGGAGAAGGCCAAGTGATCCAGCAGGAGTCGAGACTGAAGGTCGCCGACAACTCCGGCGCCCGCGAGATCCTCTGCATCCGCGTCAAGGGCGGGTCACACCGCCGCTACGCCGGCGTCGGCGACGTGATCACCGCCACGGTCAAACAGGCCAGCCCGCAGGGCGGAGTGCGCAAAGGCGAGGTCGTGCAGGCCGTCGTCGTGCGCACCAAGAAGCAGCTCGGCCGTCCCGACGGCACCTACATCTCCTTCGACGAAAATGCCGCGGTGCTGATCGACCCGGCCAGCAACAACCCGCGCGGCACCCGCATCTTCGGCCCCGTCGCCCGCGAGCTGCGCGATCGCAACTTCATGAAAATCATCTCGCTGGCACCCGAGGTCCTCTGATGGCCAAGGGAATGCGCATCCGCAAAGACGACCAGGTGATCGTGATCGGCGGCAAGGATGCCGGCAAGACCGGACGCGTCGTGCGGACCGATCCGAAGAAGGAAAAGGTCTTCGTCGAGCACCTCAACATGATCAAGCGCCACGAACGGCCGCGTTCGGTCCAGGACGCGACCCGCGGTGGCGACATCGGCGGCATCGTCGAGAAGGAGGGGCCGATTCACGTCTCCAACGTGATGCTGCTCGACCCCAAAGACAACAAACCGACCCGGGTCGGCGTGCGCCGCGACAAAGGCGGCAAGCGCGAGCGCTTCGCCAAGCGCAGCGGGGTGTCGTTCTAATGGAGGCCGCCACGGCACAGACTCAGGCCGCGCCGCCGCCGCGCCTGCGCGAGCGCTACGAGCAGGACGTGCTGCCGGCGCTGACCAGCAAGTTCGGCTACTCGACCCCGATGCAGGCGCCGCGCCTGGAGAAGATCACGCTCAACATGGGCCTGGGCGAGGCCAAGCAGAACAACAAGATGCTCGAAGCCGCCCAGACCCAGCTGGCGACGATCGCCGGCCAGTACCCCAACGTGCGCCGCGCCCGCAAGTCGATCGCTTCCTTCAAGGTCCGCGAGGGCATGCCGGTCGGCGTCTCGGTGACGTTGCGCAAGGCCCGCATGTGGGAGTTCCTCGACCGGCTCTGCTCCATCGCCGTGCCGCGCATCCGCGATTTCCGCGGCCTCAACCCACGCTCCTTCGACGGCCGCGGCAACTACTCGATGGGCGTCAAGGAGCAACTGATCTTCCCCGAAATCGACTACGACTCAATCGATGAGGTTCGCGGTCTCGACATCACGATCACCACCTCGGCGCAGTCCGACGAGGAGGCTTTCGAGTTGCTGCTCGGGTTGGGTATGCCCTTCGCCAAAGAGGGCAGGCCGGGCAAACCCGATGCCGACATCGAGGCACAGGAAGCCGCCGAGGAGGAGAAGCGCAAGGAGGAGGCCCGCCAGCGGGCAGAGGCCGAGCAGGCCGCGCTGGAGCAGCTGAAGGAAGAAGACCCCGACGCATACGCGAAGCCCGAGACCGAGGACGAGGGTGAGGGTGGAGAGCCCGCCGCCGAGGGCGACCAGGACGCCGAGAAACCGGCCGACGAGGAGAATCAGGAGAATGGCTAAGACTTCGCTGAAGGTTAAGCAGGGCCGCAAGGCCAAGTACAAATCACGTGCCTACAACCGCTGCCGCCGCTGTGGCCGGCCGCGCGCCTACTACCGGAAGTTCGGCCTCTGCCGCATCTGCCTGCGCGAGGCCGCGCATGAGGGGTACATCCCCGGAATGACCAAGTCGAGCTGGTAAGAAACTAAGACCCGATGCTGACCGATCCAATAGCTGACTACTTGACCCGAATCCGCAACGCGCTTGGCTCCGGCCATGACGATGTCGAGATCCCCGCTTCGAGGCTGAAGATGGAGATGTCGCGGATTCTCAAGGAGCAGGGCTACATCCTCGATTTCCATCGCAAGCCGGCGAGCGTGGGCGAGGCGATCAACATTCGCCTCAAGTACACGGAGGACCGCCGTCCGGTGATCCTCGGCCTCGAGCGCATCTCGCGCCCCGGGCGTCGTCGCTACGTCGACCACAAGCAGGTTCCGCGCGTTGACGGCGGCACCGGCACCGCGATTGTCAGCACTTCGGTCGGCGTGATGACCGGCCACGAAGCAAAGGCAAAGGGCGTCGGCGGCGAGGTCGTCGCCTACGTCTGGTGAGCAACTGATGAGCCGGATTGGAAGAAAGCCCATCTCTGTGCCCGAGGCCGTAACGGTCGAGATCGCCCCTGGTCTGGTGGCGGTCAAAGGCCCCAAGGGCGCGCTTGCCCAACCGCTCTCGAGCGACATGAAGGTCGAGCAGTCCGACGGCACGCTCACCGTTGCTCGCCCGACCGATCGCGGCGAGCATCGCGCCCTGCACGGTCTCACCCGCAGCCTGATTGCGAACATGGTCGAGGGGGTCACCGACGGTTTTGAGAAGCGGCTGGAGATCCAGGGTGTCGGCTACCGCGCCCAGCTCAAGGGCAAGAACCTCGAGCTGGCGCTCGGCTACTCGCACCCGGTCTCGATCGAGGCTCCCGACGGAATCGATTTCGAGGTTCCGCAGCCGACCGAGATCATCGTGCGCGGGATCGACAAGCAGCTCGTCGGCCAGGTCGCCGCGGACATCCGCAAGCGCCGCCCGCCGGAGCCGTACAAGGGCAAGGGCATCCGTTACCGCGGCGAGCACGTCGCGCGCAAGGTTGGTAAGCGCGCATGACGGTCGTCACCAATCGCCAGCGCCGCTTGCGCCGTCGCCGCCGCGTTCGCGCCCGGGTCACCGGCACGACGCAGCGCCCGCGCCTGTCCGTCTACCGCTCCAATCGCGGCGTCTTCGCACAGCTGATCGACGATGGCAAAGGCCACACCGTGGCCGCGGTCAACTGGATCGAGCCGGAGCTGCGCAAGCTCACCGCCAGCGAGCAGGCCAAGAAGGCAGGAGAGCTGCTGGCCGAGCGCGCTAAGGCGGCCGGCGTCGAGACCTGCGTCTTCGATCGCGGCGGTTACCAGTACCACGGCCGCGTCAAGGCACTTGCCGAAGGAGCCCGAGAGGGGGGGCTGGTCTTCTAGCGCTAGTTCGCTACCTTGGACCGCTGCTATGAAGGGAATGGACACAACCAACGTCGAGACGGTGAGCCCGCGCGGGCTCGACCTGCAGGAGCGCGTGATCGAGATCAACCGCGTCGCCAAGGTGGTCAAGGGCGGCCGACGCTTCTCCTTCACCGCCCTGGTTGCCGTCGGCGATGAAGAGGGCGTCGTCGGGATCGGCTACGGCAAGGCCCGCGAGGTTCCGCTGGCGATCCAGAAGGGCGTCGAGAACGCCCGCAAGGACTTGATTCGGATCCCGAAATACGGGCAGACGCTTACCCACAAGATCATCGGGCGCTACGGCGCCGGCCACGTCGTCCTGCGGCCGGCCAGCCCCGGTACCGGTGTGATCGCTGGCGGCGGCGTACGCGCCGTGCTCGAGCTTGGTGGCGTCAAGGACGTACTGACCAAGAGCATTGGGACGCAGAACCCGATCAATCTCGTCAAGGCGACTATGGACGGCTTGATTCGTCTGCGGCGCCCCGAGGAGGTTGCGGAGCTGCGCGGTTTGACGGTCTCTCAGGTGCTTGGGGTTCAGAAGAGCAATGGGAATGGTGCTGCGGCTGAGGATTCAACTCTCTCGGCTGCGGGTCCTGTCGCCGAGGATGACCCGTCGTCCTCACAAGCTGCGGGCGACGCCCCATCCTCGACGCCACCCGCAGGTGAGGCCGCCGAGGCCTCGGCACCGACGGCTGTGGCTGAGGAGAAAGCTTCTGAGGTTCCGGCGGAGGGCGATGCTTCGTGAGCGCTGTGAAGATCAAGCAGGTTCGGTCTCTCAATGGCGCGAATCCCAATCAGAAAGCCACGTTGAAGGCTTTGGGCTTGGGTGGGATCGGCAAGACCGTCGAGCGCAAAGACAGTCCTCAGTTGCAGGGGCAGCTTCACGTCGTCTCTCATCTGGTCGAGGTGAGTGACTGATGGCCGCTGAGACGCCTCGCTCGGAGGAGATCGGGCTGCACAATCTTCGACCCAAGCCTGGGTCGCGCAAGCCGCGCAAGCGGATCGGTCGCGGCGAGGGCTCTGGCCTGGGCAAGACCTCGGGTCGCGGGCACAAGGGCGCCGGCTCCAGGTCGGGATCAAAACGCAAGATCGGCTACGAAGGCGGTCAGAACCCGATCCATATGCGGATGCGAAAGCTTCGAGGCCCGCACAAAAAGCAGTCGATGCCGTTTGAGAACTTCAGGACGAAGTCGCAGCCGATCAACCTGGCCGACCTCGATGAGCGCTTCGACGCCGATGCCGAGGTGACCCCGGAGACGCTGAAGGAGAAGGGCCTCGCCAAGCGTTCCGACCCGGTGAAGATCCTCGCCCGCGGCGAGATCTCGAAGAAGCTGACGGTACGAGCGCACGGATTCAGCGCCGCCGCCAAGGAGAAGATAGAAGCGGCGGGCGGTTCCTGCCACACTCTGGAGCCCTAATGCTCCGGACTATTGCGAACGCCTTCAGCGTCGCCGACATTCGCAAGAAGCTCGCCTTTACCGCGGCGATGCTTCTGCTCTACCGGCTCGGCGCCTACATCCCCGCACCCGGGGTCGACCTCGAGGCGGTCAAGGAAGTCTCACAAAACTTCGGCGGCGCCGGCGTGCTCGGCTTCCTCAACACCTTCTCCGGCGGCAGCCTTTCGCGACTTTCCCTTTTCGCGCTGGGGATCATGCCCTACATCACGGCATCGATCATCCTGCAGCTGCTGACCGTGGTCCTGCCCTCGCTGGAGAAGCTGCAGAAAGAAGGTGAGGTCGGCCAGCAGAAGATCACCCAGTACACGCGCTACCTCACCGTCGGCCTTGCCTTCGCCCAGTCTTTTGGCTACGTCTTCCTCTTCCGCTCCTTCGGTCAGCAGGCAGGCGGCGAAAACCTGCTCGGCAACCTGACCGGCGCCAAGGTGCTGCTGATCGTGATCTCGCTGACGGCGGGCTGCACGCTGCTGATGTGGCTCGGCGAGCTGATCACCCAACGGGGAATCGGCAACGGCATCTCGCTGATGATCTTCGCCTCGATCGTTTCCGGCCTGCCGCACGGAATCCAGGCCTGGTGGTCGAGCCCAGATCAGGTCTTCGTCGTGATGATGCCGTTCATCGCCCTCGCTGTAATCGTCGCGATCGTCTTCGTCCAGGAGGGACAGCGCCGGATCCCGGTTCAGTACGCGAAACGGGTCGTCGGGCGCAAAATGACCTCGGGCGGCTCGACCTATCTACCGCTGCGGGTCAACATGGCTGGTGTCATCCCGGTCATCTTCGCCGCCTCGATCATGGCCTTCCCGGCGACGATCGGGCAGATGCTCAACACTCCCGCCGCCCTCGACTTTGCGGCCTTCGTCGGCCCCAACACTTGGGCCTACGTGGTCGGCGAGGTCTTCTTCATCGTCATCTTCACTTACTTCTACACCGCCGTTACCTTCAACCCGGTGGACCAGGCCGACAACCTGAAGAAGTACGGCGGCTTCATTCCCGGCGTACGGCCGGGAAGGCCCACCGCTGAGTACCTCGACCGCATCCTCTCGCGGCTGACCTTCCCTGGCGCCCTTTACCTGGGTGCGGTGGCGGCGCTGCCGACGATCTTGATCAGCCAGACCTCCGCCAACTTCTTCTTCGGCGGTACCTCGATTCTGATCGTGATCGGCGTCGCCCTGGAAACCGTGAAGCAGCTCGAGGCGCAGCTGATGATGCGCAACTACGAGGGCTTCCTCAAATAAGCTGCGCTAGATGTCCGAGCAAAACCTAGTCCTCCTCGGCCCGCCCGGGTCCGGGAAGGGGACGCAAGGTGAGCGCCTGCAGGAGGAGCTGCAGCTCCCCTACTACGCGACCGGAGACATTCTGCGCGCGGCTGTCCGTGAGGGAACCGAGCTGGGACGCTCGGCGAAGGACTACATGGACCGCGGTGACCTCGTTCCCGACGAGTTGATCGTCAGCATGATCGGCGAGCGCATCGATTCCCCCGAGGCGGCTGATGGGTTCATCCTCGATGGCTTCCCGCGAACCGCCCCCCAGGCCGAGGCGCTGGCGGCAAAGCTTGCCGAGCTGGGCCGTAAGCTGACCTCGGTGCTGCTGATCGACGTCAGCGACGAGGAGGTCGTGCGCAGGCTCGGTGGCCGCCGCACCTGCGCCGAGAACGGCCACGTCTTTCACGTCGAGTTCAACCCGCCCCAGCGGGACGGGGTCTGCGATGTCGATGGCAGCGAGCTGATCGTCCGCGACGACGACAAGCCGGAGGTGATCCGCCACCGGCTCGAGCAGTACCACAGCAAGACCGCGCCGCTGATCGAGCACTACGACAGCCAGAGTCTCTTGCGCCGGATCAACGGCGCCGCCACGCCGGACGAGGTCGGCGACGAGATCCGCCGCACGCTGGCGACGCTTCGCCTCGAGGCCGATGAGGCGATCTAGTGCACTGTCACGCGACATCTGACCGGAAATGACGGCCCCAGATCACCGCCATACCGCGTCCTCAGTCGTCCAAATAGCGCTGCTATTCGGACTCCCTGCGTCCTTGTCTGGCGGCGCCTGGACCTTGTCATTTCTCGGCCAATGTCACGAGACAGCGCACAGCCTGTGTACAGAATGATCGTCAAGAAGTCCCCAGAGCAGATCGAGAAGATGGCGGCCGCTGGCGAGATCCTGGTCCGCTGCCTGCACATGCTCGCCGCCAAGGCGCGCCCCGGCGTGACCACCAAAGAGCTCGATATGGCGGCGGAGAAGCTGATTCGCTCGCAGGGAGCGGAGCCCGCATTCAAGGGCTATCGCGGCTTTCCCGCTTCGATCTGCTCCTCGCCCAACTCGATGGTCGTCCATGGCATCCCGGGGCATTACGAGCTGAAGCGCGGCGACGTGCTCTCGGTCGACGTTGGCGTGATCAAGGATGGGTGGGTCGCCGACGCGGCGATGACGCTGCCGATCGGCCCGATCGATCCCGAGGCGCGCAAGCTGCTCGACGTGACCAAGGCCTCGCTCTTCGCCGGGATTGAGCAGATGCAGCCCGGAAACCGGCTGGGCGACGTTTCCGCTGCGATCCAGCGGGCGGTCGAGATCGAGGGCCTCTCGATCATCCGCACTCTGGTCGGCCACGGGATCGGCCGCGAGATGCACGAGGACCCGCAGGTTCCCAACTTCGGCACCCCGGGGAAGGGGCCGCTGCTGGAGGAGGGGACCGTGCTGGCGATCGAGCCGATGGTTAATGCCGGCGGTCCGCTGGTGCGGATGGGCGAGGACGGCTGGGCCGTCTACTCACAAGACGGCTCGCTGGCGGCGCACTTCGAGTTCACCGTCGCGGTCACAGCCGACGGTCCTCGGATCTTGACCCCCTGGCACGAAGAGGATTAGTCACCGATACCTGCGGGGTATGCTGAGGGAGCGGTGGGGGCGCCGCAACGAACAGGAGGAATCCTTGATTCGCTCGTTTTTTCGCCTCGCCGTTTTCTCATTGCTCCTCACCCTGCTCTTTGCGACGGTAGCTCGGGCGGCCTCCCAGCCTTACGGCACTAACGACGCCGGAGGCTTCCGCAACGTATTGCCGCCAGGCGAGAACGGGCTCGACACGCTCAGCCAGATCTTCTCCTTCCGCGGTCTTGGCACGCTGCCGCCCCACTTCGCCGACCAGCAGCCGCTCTACGAAAACCTCGTCTACGGCTCGCCCGAACTCACCGACGAAAAGGTCCCCGCTTATTTCAAGGACGCGACCTTCGGGGTGCCGGCAGGTGAAGTCGCTTCGACGATCGAACCGCGGCCGGGCGTGACGATTCTCAGGGACTCCGCCTACGGCGTGCCCCATATCTACGGCGATACTCGCGCTGACACGATGTTCGGTGCCGGTTACGCGGGCGCCGCCGACCGCCTCTTCCTGATGGATGTGCTGCGCCACACTGGCCGCGCCGAACTGGCCTCCTTCCTCGGTGGCGCCAACGCCGGCGCCGACGCCTCCCAGTGGGGGTTCGCTCCCTACACGGAAGCCGACCTGCAGAAACAGCTGGACGCGCTGCCCAAGCAGTATGGGCAGCCCGGCCTGCAGGCTGACGAAGACGTGCAGAGCTACGTCGACGGAATCAACGCCTACGTCACCGCGGCCGCCACCAACCCGGCGTTGAAGCCGGGCGAGTACTCGCTCTTGAACAAGCCGATGGAAGCGTGGAAGCCGACCGACGTCGTCGCGATCGCCTCGCTGATCGGCGGCATCTTCGGCCGCGGTGGCGGCAACGAGCTGAACTCGGCCCTGACGATGCAGTCATTCGTCGATCGCTTTGGCGCCAAAGCAGGCCGCAAGGCGTGGCTTGGCTTCCGCGAGAAGAACGACCCAGAAGCGCCGACGACGATCTCCAAACCCTTCCCGTATGAGACCCGCAGCGCCTTCGCCAAGCGCGGCCTGGCGCTGCCCGATCCGGGCTCGGTCCGCGAAACCGCAGTTGCCACCGCCTCAAGTGGAGGTGTCGGAGGAGCCGACGGCTTCGGCGCCGCGATCGAGCGCGGCCTGCGCAAGGCCGGCCACGCCTCCAACTGGGAGCTGGTCTCTGCCAAGCACTCGGCGACCGGCCACCCGATCGCGGTGATGGGTCCGCAGGTCGGTTACTTCATCCCCCAAATCCTGATGGAGGAGGACCTGCACGGCCCCGGCATCGACGCCCGCGGCGCCGCTTTCGCCGGCGTCAATCTCTACGTTGAGCTGGGCCACGGCCGCGACTACGCCTGGAGCGCGACGACGGCGACCTCCGACAACGTCGACACCTTCGCCGAGGTGCTCTGTCGCGACAAGTTCCACTACGTCTACCGGGGCAAGTGCAAGCCGATGGAAAAGCTGGTCAGGACGGAGAGCTGGGCGCCGAACTCGATTGACCCGACCGAAGCGGGCGCGCAGACGCTGACCGCTTACCGCACCGTGCACGGCATCGTCTTTGCCCGCGGCAAGGTGCACGGTCGCAGGGTCGCCTTCGTGCACCAGCGCAGCACCTACTTCCACGAGCCCGACTCGGTTGTCGGCTTCGGCCAGCTCAACGAACCCGGCGTCGTTAGCGGCCCCGCCGAGTTCAAGAAAGCGATCTCGCAGATCAACTTCCTCTTCAACTGGGGTTACACCGACTCCGAACACATCGCCTACGCGCTCTCGGGAGCGATGCCGCAGCGGCAGGGCACCTCACCCGACTTCCCGGTCCTCGGCACCGGCCCCTACGACTGGAAGGGCTTCAAGCCCGCCAGCCAGACCGCCGACTACCTGCCCTTCGCCAAGCACCCGCAGGCGATTGACCCGCCCTTCCTCGTCTCCTGGAACAACAAGCAGGCGCCGCAATGGGGTGCCGCCGACGACCAATACGACTACGGGGCGCTGCACCGGGTGCAGATGATCTCCGACAAGGTGCGGGCCGCCACCAAGGGCAAAGGCCGGATGACGATCGCCCAACTGGTCCAGGCGATGGCCGAACCGGCGACCCAGGACCTGCGTGGCTACAGGCTGCTGCCGACGATCTTCAAGGCGATCGGCAAGCCGAAGCAACCGGCCTTGCGCAAAGCGCTGGCGACGCTGCGCGCCTGGCACAGGGCAGGCGCCCACCGCCGCGACCTCAACCGCGACGGGGCCGACGAGGAAACCCCGGCAATTGAGCTCATCGACGCTTGGTGGCCGAAGCTGGTCGCGGCGGAGTTCAAACCGGCGCTGGGCAAGAAGGCGTTCGAACGGCTGCAAGGGATGATCTCGACCGGTGACCACACGGGCGGCTCCCCCGACGCCCCGGACTTCTTCGACGGCTGGTGGGGCTACGCATCAAAGGACCTGCGCACCCTCTTCGGCCCAAAGCCGAAGGCCCCCTACAGCCGCATCTACTGCGGCCAGGGCTCAAAGCAGCGCTGCCGTCGAGCCCTGCAGCGCAGCCTCGGTCAGGCCCTAAAGGTCACCCCGGCAGCGATCTACGGCGGCGGCAACGGCGAGTGCGCCGCCAATCCCCAACCGTCCTGCTTCGACCAAAACCGCCCCCAGGTCACCTCAGGGATAGACCTGGGCCCCTTCCCCTTCCAAAACCGCCCGACGTTCCAGCAGGTCGTCACCTTGACCCAGAAGTTGCCGCGGTAGGGGTGGTGGGGGGCGGCGTCGATACCCCTTCCCAAAACGCGCGGCAGGAGCCGCGCTTGAGTGTTTTGGGAAGGGGTATCGACGCCGCCTTCTCCAGCGTTTCGTCCCGCCCAATTTTCAACCGAGGCGCCTCCGGTCGGACCGCCCCGGGTCTCAGGCGCGGTACGGGAACGGTTGCACGTCTGGAGCGTAGATCCGGGGCGGAGATGGCACTCAGCATTCGAAGCTTCTCCGTGTTTCGGAGCGTGTGGGTAGAGGAGCTCTATGCCCCTCTCCAAAACACTCAAGCGCCGCTCCTGCGGCGCGTTTTGGAGAGGGGCATAGCGCTCCTCCCAACCACCGCCCCCCGAACCACGCCCCCTGCTATCTTTCCCGGTCGGCCCAGTGGCCGAAGGTTGCGCCTGCTTGCCCAACTCCTGGGGCGTGCAGAGTCCTGTAGTCGATACGAGACCCGGAGCGATGAAGGTTAGAGCTTCTGTAAAGCCGATGTGCGAAAAGTGCAAGATCATCCGCCGTCACGGCGCGGTCCTGGTGATCTGTCAGAACCCCCGCCACAAGCAGCGTCAGGGCTAGGGCGATGGCACGGATCGCAGGCGTCAACGTACCGGTCGGCAAGCGCGTCGAAATCGGGCTCACCTACATCTTCGGGATTGGGCGCTCAACCGCGCAGAAAATCCTCGTTGAGGCCAAAGTCGACCCCAACACGATGGTCAAGGACCTGACCGAGGACGAGGTGATGCGCCTGCGCGAGGCGGTCGACCAGCGCGAGGTCGAGGGCGACCTTCGCCGCGAGCGCTCGCAGGACGTTAAACGACTTATGGAGATCGGTTCCTACCGCGGTCTGCGCCACCGTCGCGGCCTTCCTGTCCGCGGTCAGCGGACCAAGACCAACGCGCGCGGCCGCAAGGGCCCGCGCCGGATGAGCGTCGCCGGCAAGCGCAAGGTCTAAGGAGACTTATGGCAGCTGCGAAAAAACCCGCCAAAGGGCGCTCCCGGCGTCGCGTCAAGAAGAACGTCACCTACGGACAGGCGCACATCAAGACTTCCTTCAACAACACGATCGTCACCCTGACCGACACCGAGGGCAACGTGATCGCCTGGGAGTCGGCCGGCTCGGCTGGGTTCAAAGGCTCGCGCAAGTCGACCCCGTTCGCCGCCCAGGTGACCGCCGACGCTGCCGCCAAGAAGGGGATGGAACACGGCCTGGAGAAGGTCGAGGTCTTCGCCAAGGGTGCCGGGTCCGGCCGCGAGACCGCGATCCGCTCGCTGCAGGCAGCGGGCCTCGACGTGACCACGGTCAAGGATGTCTCGCCGCAGGCCCACAACGGTTGTCGTCCGAAGAAGCGGAGGCGTGTCTGATGGCCCGCGATACCGGAGCACAGTGCAAGCAGTGCCGTCGCGAGGGCCAGAAGCTCTTCCTCAAGGGTGAGCGCTGCTTCACCGACAAGTGCGGCGTCGAGCGACGCTCATACCCGCCCGGCGAGCACGGCCGCGGTCGCATGCGCCAGTCCGAGTACCGGGTACAGCTGCGCGAGAAGCAGAAGACCCGCCGCTATTACCAGGTGCTGGAGAAGCAGTTCCGCGCCTACTACGACAAGGCCTCCCGCCAGGAGGGCGTCACCGGCGAGAACCTGCTGCGCCTGCTCGAGTCGCGCTTCGACAACGTGCTGGTCCGCCTCGGCTTCGCCGCCTCGCGGCGCCAGGCCCGCCAGCTGATCAGCCACGGCCACTGGTTGATCAACGGCCGCCGCGTCGATATCCCCTCCTACCAAGTACGTCCCGAGGACGTGATCTCGATCAAGTCGAGCTCGTCCGCTGGTGACACGATTCGCAAGGCAACGGAGCTCGTCTCCACCGTGCCGGCCTGGTTGCAGGCCGACCACGACTCCCTTACCGCCAAGGTCCTGCGCTACCCAGAGCGCGCGGAGATCTCGGCACCGGTGCAGGAGCAGCTGATCGTCGAGCTGTACTCCAAGTAACCGGATCCCGTTTCTGAACACGCATACGCAAGGAACACATGCCCACTGATTTCCAGGTCCCTCGCATCACGTCTGAGAAGGTCGATGACCGTCGCGGCACCTTCACCGTTGAGCCACTCGACAAGGGCTTCGGCTACACCTTCGGCAACAGTCTCCGCCGCGTCCTGCTCTCCTCGCTGGGGGGAGCGGCCGTGACCAGCGTCCGCATCGAGGGCGTCGCCCACGAGTTCTCCACCGTGCCCGGGGTCAAGGAGGATGTCACCGACATCGTCCTCAACCTCAAGGACCTCGTCGTCCGCATGCACACCGACGCCGATGAGGTCGAGGCGCCTTTGGTCGCCACCGGCCCCGGCGAGGTCAAGGCGAAGGACATCGATCTGCCCTCCGGCGTTGAGATCCTCAACCCCGATGCACCGATCGCCACGCTCGAGAAGAAAACCAAGCTCGAGATCTACCTGACGATCGGTCGTGGCCGCGGCTACTCGCCGGCTGATGAGAACAAGTCCGACGAGCAGCCGATCGGGGTGATCCCGATCGACTCGATCTTCTCGCCGATTCGCCGTGCTTCCTACTCGGTGGCGACGGCTCGCGTCGGTCAGCGCACCGACTTCGACAAGCTGACCCTCGACCTCGAGACCGATGGCTCGATCGAGCCCGGGGCAGCGCTGCGCGAGGCTTCCGAGATCCTGATCAAGAGTCTGGCGATCTTCACCGACGCCGACCGGGTCGAGGAGCTGACCGCGCGCGAGCCGGTCGCGACTCGCACGCCCGATGTGCTGCCGGGTCCGGCTGGCGATGGCATCGCCAGTAACAACGGGCTTGACGAGATCCTGATCGAGGAGCTCGAGCTCGGCGTCCGTTCCTACAACTGCCTGAAGCGGGCGGGAGTGCAGACGGTCGGCGACCTGGTCCGCAAGACGCGCTCCGAGCTCAACGCGATTCCCAACTTCGGCTCGAAGTCGATCGAGGAAGTAATCGAGACCCTGCACGCACGCGGCCTCGACCTTCAGGGAGACTGAAGGGGGAGCTGATCCAGGGCGATGCGTCACCGCAAGAAGCGAAACAAGCTGAGCCGCGACGCGGCGCATCGCGAGGCACTGCTCTCGAACCTTTCCAAGCAGTTGATCGAGCACGAGCGGATCAAGACCAGCCAGGCCAAGGCCAAGGCGGTCAAGCCCGAGGTTGAGCAGCTGATCACACTGGCAAAGCGAGGCGATCTGCACGCGCGGCGCCAGGCGCTGGCGACGCTGCACAACGACAAGTTCATCGTGCACAAGCTGTTTGAGGAGGTCGCGCCGCGCTACGTCGAGCGGCCCGGTGGCTACACCCGGATCGTCAAGTTGGGTCCGAGGCGTTCGGATTCGACCGAGATGGTCTATCTGGAGCTGGTCTAGGGCTCGGAGGGGCGGGGCACCTCCCGCCCTGACAAATGACGGGCTAATTAGCCCGTCATTTTGAGTATCCGCCAGTTCGGGAGGTGCCCCGCCCCTCCAGGCCGCAACGGCTCTAGTTAGGCGCTCAGTCGTACGAGACGGATTCCAGGTACAAGCCGTGGGGTGGAGCTGTGTCGCCGGCTTCGGAGCGCGGGGCGCCCTTTAGGAGAGCTTCGAAACTCGAGAGGGAGCGGCGGCCCGAGGAGACGTCGAGCATTGTTCCTACTAGGACTCGGACCATGCTGCGCATGAAGGCGTCGGCCGTTACTTGGAAGCTGAGAATGTCTCCGTCCTGACTCCACTGGGCGTTGAAGATTTTGCGGTGGAAGTGGACGTGGTCGGTTTGGGTGGGGGTGAAGGCGGTGAAGTCGTGCTTGCCCGGGAGGGCCTCGGCGCAGGCGTCTAGGGCTTCGCGGTCCACCCGGTGGGGCCACCAGAGGGCGCGGCCCTGCTCGAAGGGACTTGATGGGCGGCGGATCAGGAGTCGGTAGCGGTAGGTGCGGGAGAGAGCGTCGCGACGGGCGTCGAAGCCATCCTCTGCCACGGTCGCGGCTGTGATCGCTATGTCGCGGGGGCCGAGGCCATTTGCCCGCCGCACCAGGTCGCCCGGCACCTCGGCTGCGGTTGTGAAGCTCGCCACCTGCCCGCGGGCATGGACACCCGTGTCGGTGCGCCCGGCGACGGTCAGCTCGACTGGTTCGCGCAGGACCGTTGCCAGCGCTGTCTCGATCTCCTCCTGCACCGTCCTCAGGCCGGCCTGCTTGGCCCAGCCCTTGAAGCCGCCGCCGTCGTACTCGATGTCGAGGCGGACGGTGGTCACTTGCCGAGCAAGCTCAGCAGGCCAGGTTCGTCGAGGATCTCGGTCTCGAATTTCTCCGCCTTGGCCAGCTTCGAACCCGGGTTCTCGCCGGCGACCACGTAGTCGGTCTTTTTCGAGACCGAGTTGACAACCTTGCCGCCGGCCGACTTGATCAGCGCTGCCGCCTCCTCGCGGGTGAGCTCGGGCAGGGTGCCCGTCAGCACGAACGTCTTGCCTTCCAGCGGGCCGCCGCTCGTGCGTCGTTCAGACGGATCCTGCTCGAGGCGCAGCCCTTTGTCACGCAGCTTCTCGACCAGTTCCCAGGTGCGCTCGTCAGCCAGCGACTCGGCGATCTGCACCGCCATGATCGGACCGACGCCCTCGACCTCCTCGATCAGCTCGGGGTCGGCCGTGTGCAGCGCATCGATCGAGCCGAAGTGATCGGCCAGTGCCTCCGCGGTGACGTAGCCCACGCCGGGTAGGCCTAGAGCGTAGAGAACGCGCTTGAACGGACGTGCCCGGGAGGCGTCGATCGCGGCCACCAGGTTGCGGGCGGAGACGTCGCCGAAGCCCTCGAGCCCGTTCAGCTGTTCCTCATCCAGCTCGTAGATCTCGGCGACGTCTTCGATCAGGCCTTCCTGGAGGAAGCGCATCGCCTGCTTCTCGCCCAGGCCGTCGATGTCCATTGCCCCTTTGCTGACGAAGTGCTTGACGTGTTGGAACGCCTGGCCGGGGCAGCCGCCGCGGTTGGGACAGATCGTGAATACCGCGTCCTCAGGCTTGACCGTCTCGGTGCCGCAGGCGGGGCATTTCTTCGGCGGTTTCGGTTTGCGGCCGCGTCGCCCGGACTTCTCTTTTCTCAGCAGCGGCGAGACCACCTGTGGGATCACATCGCCGGCCCGCATCACCACGACCTCGTCGCCGACCCGGACGTCCTTGCGCGCCAGATCCTCCTCATTGTGGAGGGTGGCGGTGGAGACGGTGACGCCGCCGACGTGGACGGGCTCGAGCATCGCGAAGGGGACGAGGTGACCGGTGCGGCCGACGTTCCAGACCACGTCGAGCATCGTCGTCGTCGCCGTCGTCGGCGCGAACTTCCAGGCGATCGCCCAGCGCGGCTCGCGGCCGACGACTCCCAGCTCTCGCCAGAGGGCGCGCTCGTCGATCTTGACCACGACGCCGTCGATCTCGTAGTCGAGCTCGTCGCGGCGCTCCTCCCACCAGCGGCAGCGCTTGACTACCGAGTCGATGCCCGCGTGGTGATCGGTGTCAGGGTTGACCTTGAAGCCGCGCTCGGCCAGCCACTCGACCTCGGCGGAGTGGGTGGGCAGGTCGAGACCACGGGTCGCGCCGATGCCGTAGCACCAGACCGATAGCGGTCGTTCAGCGGCAAGGGCCGGGTTGAGCTGGCGGATCGAGCCGGCGGCGGAGTTGCGCGGGTTGGCGAAGGTCGGTTCGCCGGCCTCGGCGCGCCGTTCGTTCAGCGCCTTGAAGTCGGCGATCGGCAGGTAGACCTCGCCGCGCACCTCAACCAGTTCGGGGGCATTGTCGATCCGCAGCGGGATCGATCCGATCGTGCGCAGGTTCTGGGTCACGTCCTCGCCGATCCGGCCGTCGCCGCGGGTGGCGCCGCGAGTGAAAACCCCGTCCTCGTAGGTCAGCGACATCGCCAGGCCGTCGATCTTTGGCTCGCTCGTGTAGCTGAACTCGGAGGCGGTGATATCGAGGCGCTTGAGGTGATTGCGCACCCGCGTCTCCCAGGCCCGCAGCTCCTCCTCGTTGCGGGCGTTGCCGAGCGAGAGCATCTGCTCCGCGTGCTCGACCTGCTCGAAGCGATCCAGCGGCGGGGCGCCGACCCGCTGGGTCGGCGAGTCGGGGGTGCGCAGCTCGGGGTGGTCCGCCTCGATCGCGCGCAGCTCGTCGAGCAGCTCGTCGTAGACGTTGTCGCCGACGGTCGGTTCGTCGAGGACGTAGTAGCGGCGGTTGTGCTCCGCCAGCTCCTGGCGGAGCACCTCGGCGCGCTTCTCGGGCTCTGCCGCGCTCACACCGAGGTCGGAGCGCTCGCCACCAGCATCTCCTCGAAGCCCCAGCCGCGCAGCCGCTCGAGCCCGCCGTGGTCGGTGAGGTCGAAGTGGATCGGGGTCACGGAGATCCGGCCCTGCGCGACCGCGTTGAGGTCGGTTCCCTCGATCTCCTCGTAACCCGGCCGCCAGCCGTAGATCTCGTAGTGGCGGCGACCATCGGTTTCGCCGATCAGCTTCAGCTCATCGTTGTAGATCCGTTTGCCGAGCTTGGTTACTTCGATCCCCTTTGGCTCCCCGGCTGGGCAGTTGACGTTGATCAGCGTTGCCTCCGGCATCGGCTCGGAGATCAGCCGCCGCACCAGCTCGGCCGTGAAGGACGCCGCGAAGTCGAAGTCGAAGCGGCCGCTGACGTATCCCATCCCGCCGCCGGAAGACTGCTGCGAGACAGCGACGGCCGGGATGCCGAGGATGATCCCCTCGAAAGCCGCCGCGACCGTGCCCGAGTAGGTGATGTCGTCGCCGAGGTTGGCGCCGTGGTTGATCCCGGAGACGATCAGGTCAGGCCGGTGGCCGACCAGCCCCAGCTCGGCGAAGCGGACGCAGTCGACCGGCGTGCCGTCGGTGGCAAAACCCTTGTCGCCATCGCCGAACTCGACCTCCTCGACCGTCAGGGGCGAACGAGTGGTGATGCTACGCGCGGTTGCGCTGCGGTTCGAGTCCGGCGCGATCACATCGACCTCGACCCCCTCGATTTCGCGCAGCGCCCGCCGCGCCGCCTGCAGGCCGGGGGCGGTGATTCCGTCGTCGTTGGTCAACAAAACGCGCATCGCTCTCGATTCTAGGTGTCACATCGCCGGTCAGAGTCGGAGGCGTTGCGGATACGTCACATTTGGCGCGCAACGAGTGATTCAGAACTTGCCAGGGTTGGAGTATGGAGCTCGCCCAGATCGGACCCCTCACGACGATGTTCGAGGCCGTTGCCGCCTCAGTGGGCGCGGGCATCGTCCTCGGCAGCGTTTTGTTCGGCGCCGCGAGGTTGGCGCGAGGATGGGCAAGGCAGCGGATCGAGCGGCGTGCCCTTACGGATGGCTATTTGGGTGGGGTAGTTGGCGCCATTGCTGCCCTGATCGACATTGTTCTGCGCTATGGTGGGTGAAATGAATTGTCTGCATGAACAGGGAATACCATGAATGGAATTCGCTACGCGAACATTGGTGCGGTCGTGGCGGGCACGATCATGGTGATCGGTGTGATCCTGTTCAAGGACTCGAGTGAAGCGGCGATGCAAGTTACGGCGCTGGTTGGATTCGTAGTCGGAGGCGCTGTCTACTACGTCCTTGACGAACGCGCCACCCGCCGGAACAAGAACCGCGCTCAGTAAGAGGCGATTTCGGCTGCGATCAGGTCTTGCTCGGTGTGAGCGAGGCTGAGGCTGCCAACGCTTCCCATCAGGATCGAGAAGATCATCAGCTTGCCGTCGCGGTTGAAGCAGTAGCCGGAGAGGTTGCTGACCCCGGTCAGGGTGCCGGTCTTGGTCCGGCAGCGCCCGTAAGCGGCGGTGCCGTGCATTCGATCGGCGACCGTGCCCTCGTGGCCGGTCAGGGCCAGGTCCTGGATGAATTCGTCTCCGACGGGGTTGCCGCGCATTGACTTGAGCAGGCCGACGACCTGTTTCGGTGTCGCCCGGTTAGAACGGGTCAGCCCGGAGCCGTCGACCGCGTGCAGCCCCGATTCGTGGCCGCGGGCGAACTGTTCGACCACCTGGGCACCGGCCGCGGTGCTGCCGCTTCCGCCGAGGCGCGCTCCAAGCAGCTTGATCAGCATCTCGGCGAAGTGGTTGTCGGAGTAGACGTTGGTGGTGTTGACGATTTCGCTCAGCGGCGGCGATTCGATCCGGGCCAGCTCGGTGCTGAAGGGCGGCGCCGTGGCAAGGGCGACGTTGGTTGCGATGCGGACGCCCGCGCCGCGCAGCGACTGCGCCAGGGTTGCTGCCGCGGTCAAGGCTGGGTCGGTGGCGAAGCTATTGGCGCTGGCGCTGCTGTAGCCCGAGTCGAAGTCGAGCCCCGAGAGCGGGCCGATTTCGGAGCTGGTCGCGTAGCCGGAGTCGGCAACGCCGCGCAGGCGATCGAAGATGCCGTCGTCGGCGTAGAGACGGCCCGTCACCGAGCTAATGCCGGCTTCGCGGACCTGCCGCTTCAAGAGAAAAAGGTTGGTGCCCAAACCGCCGAGGAAGCGTTTGTAGAAGGACGGCGTGCCAAGCGCCGGGTCGCCGCCGCCGACCAGGTAGAGGCTGCCGTGGAGAACGCCGTTGCGGTCGATCCCGCCGTCGGTCTTGAGCAGGGTGGGGATTCGTGACTGCGGCCCAAGGCGCGAGAGCGCGGTCGAGGTCGTGAACAGCTTCATGTTCGAGGCGAGCGGCCGTGGCTTGCCGGCGGCCCGAGCGCAGACGGGGGCGCCCGTTTCGCCGTCGATGACGAAGAGGCCGCTGGCATTGCCGCCACCGTGCACCAGGCGCGCCCGCAGATTGGCGCAGAGCGCTTCGCGCGTGGCTGCTCCCGCTCCCGCCGAGAAGAGGAGAAGCGCAAGCAGCGCACATACTGCGGCGAAAGTTGCCGGGGTCCGCCTCACTTAGTGAGATAATGCATGTTTATGGGCAAAGTTGTGGACATAGAGTCGCAACCGCGACGACGCCGCAGTCGTAAACGCCCGTCTAAGACCGCCCTCGTACTCGGCGGCGGCGGCTTCACCGGTGGCGTCTATGAGATCGGCGCCCTGCGCGCTCTCGACCTGCTCGCGGTCAACAGCACGGTCAACAACTTCGACGTCTACGTCGGCACCAGCGCCGGCTCCTTCGTCGCGGCGATGCTCGCCAACGGCGTCACCCCCGACGAAATGATGCAGGTGATCAACCGGCGCATCCCTTCCGAGCTCGAGGACCTCGATCTCGGCAAGGTGCTGAGGCCCAACTACCTCGGCTTCCTCGAGAAGTCGGCGATGCTGCCGCTGCGGACCCTGGAGCTGGCCCGCAGCTTGGTGCGGATGGGGCGGTTTTCGGCGATGGACGTCGGCGTCGGCCTCGCCGAGGCGCTGCCGACCGGCTTCTACTCAGGCAGCGGAATCGCCGACTACGTCGCCGCGGCACTCTCCGAAGAGGACCGGGTCGACGACTTCCGCCTGCTCGACAAAGAGCTCTATCTGACCGCCACCGACCTTGATACCTGCGAGCGGATCGTCTTCGGCGAGGAGGGATGGAGCGACGTGCCGGTCTCCAAGGCGATTCAGTGCTCGACCGCGCTGCCGATCGTCTACAAGCCGGTCGACCTCAAGGGCCGTCAACTGGTCGACGGCGGCATCCGCTCGACGACTAACGTCGACATCGCGGTCGAGAAGGGGGCCAAATTCATCGTCGTCGTCAACCCCCTCGTCCCCTACGTCAACGACTTCGAGAAGACGATTCCGACCGTCTTTGGCACGCGCGTGCGGCGCGTCTCCGACATGGGGCTGCCGGCGATCGCAAATCAGACCTTCCGCCTAATCGCCCATGCCCGCCTGCACCAGGCGGTCCAGGTCTGGCAGGAGCGTTATCCGGGTGTTGACATCATCCTGGTCGAGCCCGAGCCCAACGACGAGCTGATGTTCGGCACGCCGATCATGGACTACTCGCGCCGATTGAAAATCGCTCGCCACGGCTTAGAATCGGTCACCGCGACCCTGGCCCAGGACTACGAGCGCTTCCACGAGATCGCCGAACGTCACGGCCTCGAGATCTCCGAGCGCCGCGTCCGACGCGTGGTCGAGCGGGCCTCTGAAGAGGAGCCAGAGCAAAACTCCACCTGGCGCCGCGTGCTCGAGCAGACCACAGCAACGCTGCTGCGCCAGTCCGGCGAGGCTTCCTGACCCCTGGTCGTAGGGGAGGCCCAACGGCCCTCCTGTCCAGCTCGAAGCGAGGAAGCTGAGCTTGCCGCAGCAGAAGCCCCAGCTCAGTGGAGCTTCTTGGTGGCCACCCAACCCCTCTGACCAGCGTCAGCTCGCGTAGAGCTTCTCTATCTCCTGCTCGTGCTTGCTGGCTACGACGGCGCGCTTGACCTTCAAGGTCGGCGTCAGCTCGCCGGTTTCCTGGGAGAGATCGCGGGGGAGGATCGCCACCTTCTTGACCTGCTCGACCCTGGCGAACTTCTCGTTGATCGTCGCCACGTGATCTTCGATCGCTTTTTGCACCGCGGCGTTTTTGGCGAGCTCCGCGGGATCCTCAGGCAGGCCATGCTCCTTCGCGTAGGCGACGGCGTCTTCGGGGTCCAGCGTGACGAGGGCGACTAGGTAGGGCTTGCGGTCGCCGACGACGACGCACTGGGAGACCAGCGGGTGCTGCTTGATTTCGTTCTCGAGGTTGGCCGGGGTGATGTTCTTGCCGCCCGCGGTGATGATGATGTCCTTCTTGCGGCCGGTGATCTTGATGAAGCCGTCGGTGTCGATCTCGCCGATATCGCCGGTGTGCAGCCAGCCGTCGACGATCGTCTCGCGGGTCGCCTCCTCGTTCTTGTAGTAGCCCTGAAAGACGTTCGGACCCTTGACCAGGATCTCGCCGTCCTCGGCGATTTTCACCTCGCAGCCGGGGAAGGGCTTGCCGATCGTGCCGACCTTGAAGTCGTCGGGCTTGGAGATCGTTGCCGCGGTCGAGGTCTCGGTCATCCCCCAGCCCTCCAGCACGAGGACGCCGGCGGCATCGAAGAAGCGCAGAATCTCAGGGCTGATCGGGGCGGCGCCGGAGACGGCGAGGCGCAGGTTGCCGCCGAAGAGGCCGCGGATCTTCGAGAGCACCTGCTTGTCGGCAAACTCGTAGCTCTTGCGCAGCACGAAGCCCGGTCTGCGTCCGGCGCGTTCGGTCGCCCGCATCTTCTTGCCAGTCTCGATCGACCAGTTGAAGATCGCCTTCTTGATCCCGCCCTCTTTCTCGACGCCGCTGCTGGCGGCGGTGTAGATCTTCTCGAAGATGCGCGGCACCGAGGGGAAGTAGGTCGGTTTCAGTTCGGCCAGGTTGGGCAGGATCTTCAGCGGCTCGCGCTCCCAGTAGGCGATCGTGGCGCCGAGGTCGAAGCTGCCGAGCTGAATCAGCAGGGCAAAGGAGTGGGCAAGGGGGAGGTAGAGGTAGGTGACGTCTTCTTCCTCGATCACGCTCGTCTCGTTGACCATGTCGAGCATCGAGCGGTAGTTGCCGTGGCTGATCACGCAGCCCTTGGGCGGGCCGGTGGTGCCGGAGGTGTAGATGAAAGTGCAGATGTCGGCTGGGGTGACCGACTGCCAGCGCGCTTCCCACTCGGCCGCGTCGCGGGCAGCGCCGCGGGCGGCGAGGTCCTCGAGCGAGATCGCGTCCTCGCTGGAGCCGGTCATCCGCACCACCTTCTCTAGCAGCGGCAGCTGATCGCGGACGGCGCGGATCTTCTCCATCTGTTCGTCGTCCTCGACCACGACGACCTTGGCGTCGGAGTTCTCGAGCACGTACTGGCACTCCTCGGGCGAGTTGGTCTGGTAGATCGGCACGACCACCGCGCCGGCCGAGAGTGCGGCGAAGTCGAAGTAGGTCCACTCGGCGCGAGTGTTGGCGAGGATCGAGACCTTGTCGCCCTTGGCGACCCCAAGGTCGATTAGGCCGAGGGAGAGCGAGCGCACGGTCTCCTGCACCTGGTCGAAGCTGCGGTCGACCCACTTGTCGCCCTGCTTGAAGCGCACGGCGGGGGCGCTCCCATACAGCTGGGCGGAGAGCGGCAGCAGGTCTGCCAGTGTGGCCGATTTGGTTCCCCGCACCATGCGGGGGGAGAGTCTAGTTAAGAGCTAAGTGGGGCGAGCCTGCTGTGGCTGGGTTTGGCTCGGCGTGCTGCGCAGCGAGCTCTGGAAGAGCGATTTGTCGATGCGGCCGTGGAAGATCGGGACGCCCATCTGCACGCACCTGCCGATCACCTCCTGCCGCTTCATGTGAAGTTCCTCGGCGAGCTCGGACGGGGTGAGGTGATTGGCCACGGCGGACCTCCCAGGTCGTTGAAATCGGGTAGGCAGATATTTACCCCTGAGGGCGGACGTGTCAAACCGCAGAGCGGCTCGGGGCGAATCCCGGACTCCGGAGCCGCGATAATGACGCGATGCCCACCGTGACCCCAGACCAAGGTGCCGAGCCGGCAGTCGTGCCGATCCCGCGGCGCGGTCGGATCTGGGTCACCCTTGCCCTTGCCCTTGCACTCACGGCGCTTAGCTATGCGATCGTCAGCATCGCGACGCAGAAGGCCGGCCGCGACGTCGTTCGCCTTGCCGGCATCGCTGAAGCGCAGGAAATCTTCGGCGGCGTGCCGCAGGAAGGCGACCGTCTCGGTTCCTCCGACGCGCCGGTCTCGATCCAGATTTTCAACGACCTGCAGTGCTCCAGCTGTCGCCAGGACTTCCTCAGCACGATCCCCGCCCTGGTCAACGGCTACGCGCGACCAGGCGACGTGCAGCTGCTCTACCGCCATTACTCGGTCAGTCAGAGCCCGCAGGAGCTCGGCTTCTACGGCGCCGAGGCAGCCGCTCAGCAGGGATATGGGTGGCAGTACACCTACCTCTTCTTCCGCAACCAGAGCGAGGCAGAACGCTTTGGGATCGACCAGGACTACCTCGACTCGGTGGCGGGCGGGATCGAGGAACTGAACGAGCCCGAATGGCTCGAATATCTCGAAGACCACGGTGGTTCCGGAGGCGCGATCAGCGAGCAGCTTCAAGGCTACGACGAACTCGGCACCGAACTCGGCATCCGCACCCGTCAGGCGGCGATCGTCAATGGCCCGGGGGGCACCCGCACCCTCCAGGACGGCCCCAGCCTGGCCCAGATCGAGGCCGCGATCGAAGCCGTGCAGTAGTTCCCCCGCCGGTCTGGGATAATCGCCGCCTCTCGGGGCGTGGCGCAGCCTGGTAGCGCGCACCGTTCGGGTCGGTGAGGTCCCCGGTTCAAATCCGGGCGCCCCGATGAGGTGCTCTGTGCGTGGGCAGCCGCGACTTTCGCCCGCTCAGAGGGTCATTGTTGGGACGCATGCGCAGATTTCTTCTCATTCCCCTGACCGCGGCGCTGCTGGCGCTGGCGCCGGCCGTGGCCGGATCGTCGCTGTTTGTCGTGCCCCTCTATGGATTCATCGGGATTTCTCCGCAGGGGGCCACCGACAGCGACGACTACGAACTGATGGAACTGGCTGGGATCACGAGCGTGCGCCTGCCGATGAACTGGTCGGGGATCGAGCCCGAAGCCCGGGATCGTTTCGAACCGGATTGGGGATGGTTCGACGACCAGGTGGCGCGCGCGGCCGAACACGGGATCACCGCATTCCCCTTCCTCTGGGGTACGCCGGAATGGATCTCGCCGCGCTATGGCGGCGAGCCGGTGGCGAGCGCCAGGCAGCGACGGGAATGGGTCCGCTTTCTCAACGCCGCTGTTTACCGCTATGGCCCGCGGGGCAGTTTCTGGCGAGAAAACCGTGATCTGCCGCGGTTTCCGGTCCACCAGTGGGAGATCTGGAACGAGGAGAACATCATTACCTTCTCCCGCGAACCGGATCCAACCCGCTTTGCCCGGCTGATCGAAATCTCTGGCGGTCTCCTGCACCGAGCCGACCCGAGCTCTACCGTGATCCTCGGCGGTCTCTTCGGCCGGCCGCTGCAGACGCCGCCAAATATCCCGTCCGGCGTCTTCCTCTCCCAGCTTTACAAGATCCCCGGGATCAAGCGCTACTTCGACGGCGTGGCATTGCACCCGTACGTCGCCGATGCCGGCGCGATGGCGGGCGAGATTGAAAATTTGCGGCGAGTGATGCGCCTGCACGGCGACGCCGCGACGCCGCTCTACGTGACCGAGGTGGGCTGGGGCTCGGACAGCTACGAGTCCCGCTGGGAGCGCGGTCCCCGGGGGCAGGCCCGCGAGCTCGATTCAGCGTTTTCGCTGCTGACCGACAACCGGCGGCGCTGGAACATCGGCGGCGTCTGGTGGTTCTCGTGGACCGACGCGACCGGTTCCTGTCAGTTCTGCGACTCCGCTGGTCTGCTCACCGGCGATCGCGAAGCGAAGCCCTCCTGGTATCGCTTCAACGCCTGGACAGGGGGTGACGCGGCGACGGTGCCGCGAGCATCGGCGCGGGTGCTGCGGAGCGGTCCCTAAGGGGGACCAGATCCAGCCCATCCGCGAGCTGAGCAGCTATGGACTTGCGGAGCGGCGACGACTACTGTCCGGGCCGGGAGGCCTATGGACCTGATCGTGATATCGGTGATGGCGGTGGCGCTTGCGGCGCTTTGCGGCTGGCTCGCCGTCCTGCTCGTGCAAGGGAGGAGGGCACGGCACCACTTCGAGATCCTCGGTGAGGTGGCGAGGGCTTCCGAAGCCGCGGGCTCGCTGGAGGAGACGCTGACGGCGATCTGCGACGTCCTCGTCCCCGAGGTCGCCGACTTCTGTGCGATCGACGTAATCGAAGGCGATCGCCCCCGCCGCGTCGCCGTGCGGGTGGCGCCGGGCGCCGCTGCCGAGGTCGAGCGGGGCCTGTTGGAGCGCGAGCCCTCGCTGCCGGAGCGGATGATCGAGGGCGACAACGGCGATTCCCTGGACCCGCGCTTCATCGAGCGGATGTCGGAGGAGCACCTGCGCGCGCTTGCCCACGACGACGGCCCGGACCTTGACTTCTTGCGGGGGCTGGGTGTCCGTTCCGCGATCACCCTTGCCCTGCAGGCGAGGGGGCAGGTAACCGGGGCGCTGACCCTCGGCGTTGCCTGGTCGGGGCGGCGCTACCGGCGCAGTGATGCGCACTTCGCCTGGATCCTCTCCGGCCGTGTCTCCCTCGCCCTTGACAACGGCGGTCTCTTCGCCGACCTCGAGCGGGCCGAGCGCGAACGGGCCGAGATCGCTGAGACCCTGCAGCACGGTCTCCTGCCACCGCCCCTGCCTCACCTGCCCGGCTGGTCCCTCGCCGCGATGTACCGCCCGGCCGGGGCCGAGAACGAAGTCGGCGGAGACTTCTACGACGCCTTCCGCGTTCCCGGCGGCTGGATGCTGGTGATCGGTGACGTCACCGGGCGCGGCGCCGAGGCCGCCTCGATCACCGCCCTCGCCCGTTACACGCTGCGCACCGCGGCCGTGCTCACCAACGATCCCGAGGTCGCCCTCGCCACCCTCAACCGCGCCCTGCTCGCCCGTGGAGGTACGGCGCTGTGCAGCGTCGCGGCGCTGGCGCTGAGCGAAGATCCCAAGCAACCGGTGCGACTCGCGGTGGCCGGTCATCCACCGCCGCTTTTGATCGACGGCGAGGCCGTGACCGAGATCGCCGAGGCTGACCCCGTGCTCGGCGCTTTCGCCGACGTCGACTGGACGATCGAGCAGGCCACGTTCGAGGCCGGCCAGCAGATCGTGCTGGTGACGGACGGGATCATCGAGGCGGCGGGAGATCGGGGCCGTTTCGGTGAGGAGCGGCTGCGGACGGAGCTCTCCGGGGCGACCAACCCGGCGCTGGTGGTGCAGCGGCTGGAGGGCGCGCTGAACGCCTTCACCGCCGGCGGCCTCGACGACGACGTCGCGATCCTGGCGCTCACCCGCTCCAGCGGTGAGCGCCCCTTGGTCGATGGGGGGTCAGGAAGTTCGTCCGGAAGGGCGGCCGACGACGCCTACGAGGCGCTTGTCGGCCGCCTCTTCCATGCCTTCAACCAGCGCGACTCGGTGGCGATCGTCTCGCTTTGCGCGCCGGAGATGGAGTTCCTCACGGTCACCGGGGGTGAAGTCGGCCACGACGCCCCCTACAGAGGGCCCGATGGTCTGCGCGAGTACCTCGCCGATGTCGAACGAATCTGGGAAGCGCTGCTGATCACGCTCGGCACGGTTGAGCGGCAGGGAAATCGTCTGCTCGCCTGCGGGCGCGTCTACGTACGCAGCCGTGAGCTTGGCATCCGCGACATGCCCGTCGCCTGGATCTGGAACGTCGAAGACGGTCTTTTCGTTCGCGGCGAGGTCTTCGTCGATCCGAGCGAGGCGATCGCCAGCTTCGATCGCACAGCCGCCTGAACGCCGCGGCCTCGGGTTAGACCGAGTGCTCAGCGGGGGCCGCGGCCGGAGCATGGCGAAGCGCATTGAGCACTTCCTCGGCCAGCTGCGAGCCGTCGTCGGTACGCAGCGGCGTTGCGCTGATGCGCAGGACGACGCCATCCTCGTCGATTTCCTCCAGGGCGACGTCGGGCGCGTTTCGGGTCGGTATGCGGATCGAGCTGAGCAGCAGTTCCTCGATTCTCTGCGGGCTGGCCTCGGTTGAGAAGCGGGCCCTCACATTGACTTGCGGCGGCTCGCGCAGGGGAACGACGACCAGGCTGATCAGGACGCTGTTTGGCACCTGGAGGCGGTCGGCGCCCTGGACCAAGGTCGCGTAGAAGAGGCCGAGTGAGCTGACCGTGCCCTCGATCGAGCCGGCCAAGGCGCCGCCGACGAGGCGCACCCGTTCGCCGACGCGGAAGGGGCGGGTGCTCTGCAGGACGATGCCGGCGAAGAGGCTGCCCAGGGTCTGTTGGGCAGCTAGGCCGAGGACGATCGCGGTGAAAGCGCCGCCGACGGCAAGTGTGGCGGCGGTGACGCCGGCGATCCGCAGCGCCAGGATTACAACCGCGGCCATCGCGAAGAGGCGGACCAGGAAGCCCGCGGTGCCCGCGGTCGCGGGATCAACGCGGCGGAAGAGACGTGGTGAGATCCAGCGCACCAGCCAGTGACTGCCGGCCGATCCGACGATGATCAGGATCACCACGGTGGCGGCGCGAACCCACGGACCGTAGCCGGGTAGCAACTCGTGGCGGCGGTAGTAGACGACGAGAACGGCGGCGATCACGGTCAGGGCGACCAGCAGCCCGCCGAGCGCCCGGCCCGGTGACTGTGGCTCCAGCTCGTGCCCGAGGCCGACCTCCTGCCAGGAGTGGCTGCGGGTCTCAAACAGCTCACGGGGCGTTCTCCGGCGCGGCGCTGGCATCGCTCGTAATTACCCGTTTGGGTCACCCCTAAGCGGCCCCCTCAGCAGGGTCGCCAGGGTTTGGCGAAGAGATCCTCGGACTTGCCGATTGCGCTGAAGTGGATATCGCGCGCCGTTTCGCAGTATTCGCCAAGCTCGAGTTCGTACTCGGCCTCGAATACCGCCCGCGCTGGTGCGCCAGTTGGGAGGATCAGCGCTATCGCCCCGCTCATCAAAAGGAGGTAGTTGAGACGAGCTCTTGCCCGGCAGCGGCCCACAGCTTGGCGCTACCCCGGCTCGGGCCGGGGAAACGAATGCATTGCACCACGGTTTGCAGAGCTGCGCCTCGGGTACCGGGTGGCCGAGGACAACACAGTTATGCTCGCAGTCCGCGGGGAACGTGCTCTCCAGCGGAAACGCGTCAATGGCAGATAGCTCCCCCATCAGCGAGAAGCCGAAAGGGCTTTACATGAGGCTCCCCGCGAGGGCGGAGAACGTCGCGGTGGTCCGTCACGCGCTGGCTGGGCTGGCTGAGCAGATCGGCATGGACGAAACCGGCGTCGCCGACCTGAAGACGGTCGTCACCGAGGCCTGCATGAACGTCGTTGTCCACGCCTACCCCGGCGGCGAATCCGGCCCGCTGATGGTCGAAGCGGAGCCCGACAGCGAGGGCCTCACCGTGACCGTCAGCGACAGTGGCTCCGGGATCAGTCCCCAGGCCGAATCCGAGCGGGCCAGCCTCAAACTCGGCCTCTCTTTGATCGCCGCCCTGTCCAGCAGCTTCAGCATCTCCGGCGGACTCGATCGCGGCACCGAAGTGATGATGCGACTGCCGCTCCGGGAGCGTGGCAATTCAGATGGAGCAGTGCAAAAGGTGCCCGCCCCTGAGATCGCGGGCGCCGAGATCGCGATCGGTCGCACTGAGCTGCTCGAGCCGGTGCTGGCGAGGATGGTTGGCGCCCTCGCCGCGCGCCGCGACCTCCCGGTCGATCGCGTCTCCGACGCCGTCCTGATCACCGACGCGATCGCGGGAGCCGCCCCGGGTCGCTTTGCCGACGGTTGTGTGCGGCTCGGCCTTGGCGAGAGTGACGAAGGGCTCGAGCTGCGCCTAGGGCCGATGGAAGAGGGGGCTGCCGGTGAGATCCGCCGCGAGCTTGACGTCCCCGAGGTGGGCGGTTCGCTGGAGGCGCTCGCCGACGAATTCGTCGTCAAAGAGTCTGAGGACGGCGATTACCTGATCGTCCGCTTCGCCGGCCTGCCGAGCGCCTAGCCGTTCTCCTCATGGCCGCGTTCGGACTCGATCTGTTCGCGGATGCGGCTGAGCGCGCGGCGCAGGATGCGCGATACGTGCATCTGCGAGTGACCGATTTGGTCGGCGATTTGCGACTGCGTCAGGTCCTCGACGAAGCGCAGGCGTAGGACCGTGCGCTCGCGCTCCTCCAGATAGGGCAGCGCAGCGTCGAGGGCGATTCGTCCCTCGACCAGCTCGAAGCGCTCGTCCTCATCGCCGATCCATTCCGAGGGCGGCGCCTCGTCGGTGTCCTCGCCGCCAGGTGGGCGGTCGAGCGAAAGCGGGCGACGATTGTGGTTTGCCTCGAGCACCTCGAGCACATCGGTTTCCTCCAGCCCGAGTCGCTCGGCGATCTCACCGACCGAGGGAGAGCGTTGCAGTTGCTTGGTCAGCTCGGTGATCGCCTTGTCGACTTCGGCCATGCGGTCGTGCAGGCCGCGCGGCACCCGCACGGTCCAGACCCTGTCGCGGAAGTGGCGCTTGAGCTCACCAAGGATTGTCGGCGAGGCGAAGGCGGTAAAGGGAATGCCGCGCTCAGGGTCGAAGCGGTCGACCGCGTTGAGCAAGCCGAGGTTGGCGACCTGGAGCAGGTCGTCGAAGGACTCGCTGGCGCCGCGGTAACGCAGCGCGAGGCGCTTGGCGAAGGCCATGTTGCGTCGCACCAGCTCCTCGCGGATAGCGGGGTCGTGGTCACGCGCGAAGCGGTCCCAGAGCTCGCGTTCGCCGGCGAGGTGCTCGTCGGAGCCCGGGGAACGGGCGGTGGTGTCGGTGTCGTCTGGGGGACGCTTAGCTGCCATCGCGCTCGAAATGGGGCGGGTGTTCCATTCTGGCCTGTCGCCGCCCTTGAGCCTCATCTGAAGCCGTGCAGCCGCTGTTCAGCACACGCTAGCAGGGGCTACCGCCGTGGCCAATTGGGCATTCCAGGTGGGGAGCTGTAACTACCGCGACCCAGCCGGTAGCGGCCGCGGGCAGGCTCGCTTCTCCGATCCTTTTCCCTCTTCTCGTCCCCGCCGCCTTCCTCGGCCGTGAGCGGTTCGGCGATGTCCTCCAGCTGCCTCTGCTCGGCCTTGACCCCGAAGAGCAACTCGGCGATCCCGCCGATCGCCATCACCGCGGCGCCGATGAAGAAGCCGGTCGCGACCTGGTCCTGACTGCCGCTGTTGATGAAGCTGCCGAAGAGCAGCGGGCCGGCGATTCCGCCGGCCGCGGTTCCAACTGCGTAGAAGAAGGCGATCGAGAGCGCCCGCGTCTCCATCGGGAAGATCTCGCTGACGGTCAGGTAGGCGGAGCTGGCGCCGGCCGAGGCGACGAAGAAGATCGCCAGCACGAGGGCCATGAAGGTCCAGGTGGTGAGCGAGTTGCCGAGCAGCAGGATCGCCAGCACCATGGTCAGTGCGGCGGAGCCGAGGTAGGTGGCGGTGACCATTGGCTTGCGCCCGACCGTGTCGAAGAGGCGACCGAGGGTGAACGGCCCGAGGAAGTTGGAGATGCCGAAGAGGGCGATGTAAAACGGCACGCTGCCCGAGGAGACGTCGAAGAACTCGCCCAGCAGGGTGCCGAGATCGAAGGTGACCGCGTTGTACATGAAGGCCTGGCCGACGAAGAGGGCAAGCCCGAGGGCGGTGCGGCGGGGATATTTCGAGACCGCGGTCTGGGCGATCTCGCGGAAGGAGATGCGCTCGCGCTGGTTAATCGTGAGGCTGTCGTCGGGCCGGGGGAGCTCTTCGCCCTTCTCCTCTTCGATTTCCTCCTCGATCTCGTCGACGATCTCGTCGGCCTCCTCGTCGTAGCCGTGAATGAAGAGCCAGCGCGGGCTCTCGGGCACGTTGCGGCGGACCAGGAGGATGCCGACGCCGAGCAGGGCGCCGATCCCGAAGGCCAGGCGCCAGCCAACATCGGCGGCGAAGAGCGCCGTGTCGAGCAGGGCGATCGCCGCCACGGCGCCGCCGGCCGCGCCGATCCAGAAGCTGCCGTTGATCATCAGGTCGACTCGGCCGCGCAGACGCGCCGGGATTAGCTCATCGATTGCCGAGTTGATCGCCGCGTACTCACCGCCGATGCCGGCGCCGGTGAAGAAGCGGGCGGCGAAGAAGTACCAGGCGCTGAAGGAGAAGGCGGTGGCAACCGTGGCGACGATGTAGACGCCGAGCGTCAGCAAGAAGAGCTTCTTGCGGCCGAAGCGGTCGGTGAGCTGGCCGAAGAAGAGCGCGCCGAGGCAGGCGCCGGCGACGTAGAAGGCGGCGGCGGTGCCGATCTGGCTCGCGTCGAGCACGAGTCCGCTGCCTTTTTCGGTCAGCCGCTGGCCGATGCTTCCAACGATCGTCACCTCGAGCCCATCGAGGATCCAGACCGTGCCCAGCCCGATCACGATCATCCAGTGGAAGTTGGACCAGGGGAGGCGGTCGAGGCGCGAGGGAACGCGGGTCTCGATCTTTTCCATTTCGGGACCGGAATCGCTCATTCCGCACCGCCAGTACCCCACTGGCGACCGGTTCATGCATCTTGTCGGGTGTCGGGCGCGACTCGCGCGGGTACCGAAGGCGTGGCGGCGTTAGGCTCCCAGCGGACTTCGAATATCGACCCAAGGAGACACCAGATGGCCTTTTCGGTTCCCGACCTTCCCTACGCGTACGACGCGCTCGAGCCCCACATCGACGAGGCGACGATGCGCGTCCACCACGACAAGCACCACCAGGCCTACGTCGATAAAGCCAACGCCGCGTTGGAGGGGACCGAGTGGGCCGACCGTGAGGTCGAGGACGTGCTGCGCAACCTCTCCAGCCTTCCCGGCGATAAGCAGGGCCCGGTCCGCAACAACGCTGGCGGCCACTACAACCACAGCCTCTTCTGGCAGATGCTCAGCCCCGACGGCGGCGGCGAGCCGGGCGGCGACCTCGGCGCGGCGATCGGCGAGACCTTCGGCTCCTTCGATTCCTTCAAGGACGAGTTCAAGAACGCCGGCATCGCCCGCTTCGGTTCCGGCTGGGCCTGGCTGGTCAAGGACAACTCCGGCTTGGCTGTCGTCTCGACCCCGAACCAGGACTCGCCGCTCTCCGACGGCAGCGTGCCGTTGCTCGGCTGCGACGTCTGGGAGCACGCCTATTACCTCAAGTACCAGAACAAGCGCCCCGATTACATCGACGCCTTCTGGAACGTTGTCAACTGGGACTACGTAGGGGAGAGGTTCGCTCAGTAGCGGACGCTGCAAACCGGCGCATCTCGGGGTCTTCGGTCGTCCGGATCGGGTCACGCACCAACAAGTGCGCTCCCCTCACCGTCCTCCCTGCATCCCCCGACCTGCTTGGTTTTCGCGCCCGTTCTAGGGACTGACAGGGATTGCCGGTCGCGCCGCCTCGGGGAGGTGGCGCGACTCGGCGCCATCCTTGGGCGGGACCAGGCTCATCGCGTGCTCGGCCTTGGCGGTGATCGTCAGGCTCGGGTTGACCCCGGGATTGGCCGGGATCGAGGCGCCGTCGGTGACCATCAGGTTCTCGTAGCCGAAGACCCGGTTGGCGGAGTCGACGACGCCGCTCTCAGGCCCGGCGCCGATCACGGCGCCGCCGAGGATGTGAGCGGTGGTGGGGACGTTTTGGATCGACTCGGTGAGGGCGCTCTGGGCGGTGCCGCCGGTCTTCTTTGCGAACCAACGCGCCGCCTGCGCCGCGGCCGGGAGGTAAATCGGGTTCGGCCGGTCCGGATCCTGCTCGGTCTGCAGCCGCACGCCGCGCCCGAACAGCTTTCGCTTCGGCTGCAGCTTCATCGCCGCGTCGACGGTCTGCATCACCAGCAGGATCACGGTCCGTCGCGACCAGCGGTAGGGGATTCGCATGCGCAGCGTCTGCCATGGGTGGCGCGCCATCGCGACGATCCACTTCAGCGGCCTGGTCACCCTGGTGCCGGGGCCGGTCATCGCAGTGAAGGTGCCGCTCATCGCGTCACCCGCCTCGCCGTAGGTGACGACCTCGATATGGGTGTCGGGATCTGGGTAGATGCTGGAGGTGATCGCGACCGAGCGGCTGAAGTCACGCTCGTCGTCCATCGCGGTGACCGATTGGATCGACTCGGAGTTGGTCCGGATCACGTCGCCGATGCGGTTGGAGAGGCGCGGCAGGGCACCGCTGTGGCGGCAATTGGCGAGCAGGTTGTTGGTGCCGAGGGCACCGGCGGCGACGACCACGCCGCGTGCGGTTGCGGTGCGCCGCCGCTTGCGCAGCCAGGCGCCGGAGCGCTCGCTCGTCACCGCGTAGCCATCGGAGCCGTCTGCTGCGCCAAGCGGCCGGATCTCGGTCACCTGCCGTTCGGGCTCGATCCTGACCCCGAGCTTCTCGGCGAACCAGAGGTAGTTCTTGACCAGTGTGTTCTTGGCCCCGTGGCGGCAGCCGACCATGCAGCTGCCGCAGCGCATGCAGCCGGTTCGCGCCGGTCCCTCGCCACCGAAGAAGGGGTCCGGGACCTCCTCGCCGGGTTTGTCGAAGAAGACGCCGACGCGGGTGTTGGTGAAGGTCTCGCCGACGCCGATCTCCTCGCCGTATTCCTTCAGCAACTTGTCTGCCGCGCCCATGCCCTCGTACTCGACCACGCCGAGCATGCGTTCAGCGGTCTCGTAGTGGGGCTTGAGCTCGGTTTTCCAATCGCCGAGCTCGCCCCACTGTCGGTCCTTGAAGAAGGCGGGGCGGGCCCGGTAGAGCGTGTTGGCGTAGCCGAGGCTGCCGCCGCCGACGCCGCTGCCGGAGACGACGAAGACGTCCTTGAAGAAGGTCAGGCGCAGAACACCGCGCATGCCCAGCTTCGGCGCCCAGAAGTAGCGCCGCGGCTGACGCAGGGTCGACTCGGCGAAGTCCTCGTCGCGGAAGCGGCTGCCGCACTCGAGCACGGCGACGCTGTAGCCCTTCTCGGCGAGCCGAAGCGCCGAGACCGAGCCCCCGAAGCCGGAGCCCACAACGAGCCAGTCGTAGTCGTACTTCAAGCTGGCTCCCCCGCGGGCTTAAGCCTCGCCGGGTTCCAGCGGGCGAAAGTCCGAGGTCCGGGCCCCGCAGACCGGGCAGAACCAGTCCTTCGGGATGTCCTCGAACTTGGTTCCGGGCGGGATGCCGCCGTCGGGATCGCCGATCGCCGGGTCATAGATGAAGCCGCAGCTCTCACAGATCCACAGCGTTTGCTCGGTGGCCGTCGTCATAGGAAAAGCTTAGAGACTCAGTCTTTGCTGAAGTTGACCGCGACCGGCTCGCGATCCGATGCGTCTTCGATCTCGAAGAACTCGCGTTTGGTGAAGTTGCCCTGGTTGGCGATGATCGAGCCCGGGAACTGTTCGATGTCGGTGTTGTAGGACTGCACGTTGGAGTTGTAGATCCGCCGCGATGCCTGGATCTCGTCCTCGAGCTCGGAGAGGTTGCGGCTCAGCTGCTGGAAGTTCTCGGTGGCCCGCAGGGTCGGGTAGTTCTCCGCAACGACCCTCACGTCGGCCAGCGCCTGGGTCAGTTTCTGCTCTGCCTTGGCGGTTTCTTCGACGCCCTGGGCGGCCATCGCCTCAGCCCGCGCCTGGGTCGTCTTCTCGAAGGTCTGACTCTCGTGCTCGGCGTAGCCCTTGACCGTCTCGACCAGGTTGGGCACCAGATCGTGACGCCGCTTCAGCTGCACATCGATCCCGCTCCAAGACTCGTCGACCCGGTTGCGCGAGGCGATGATCGAGTTGCGCTTGGCAATGAAGTAGAGGACCGCGATAACGATGATCGCGACGACGACGATGATGGCGATAGTCATAAGCGCATCCTAGTCTGCCCGGGCGGCCGCCTGCAAACCGGCGCATCTCGGGGTCTTCGGTCGTCCGGATCGGGTCACGCACCAAAGTGCGCTCTCATCACCGTCCTCCCAGCATCCCCCGACCTGCTTGGTTTTCGGCGGCGAGTGGAACATAGGATCAACTAATGGGAGCCAAGCAGGAAGCGGAAGACTGGGCTGAGGCCGTTCGCAGGTACGGCGAACAGCATGAGTTGAGGTACGAGCCGATCGGCGGGATCAACCCCGTGGACGGGCCGGTCGCGCTCTGCGTCGGCGGCACGAACCGGCTCACCGGCCAGCTCGCCGAGGGCTTCTGGGGTTCGTGCTGCGATGCCGACGAGAAGGAAGTCGGTGGCCTTTTCAGCAAGGCGGTGCTGCCCACCGCGATCCTCGCTAAGGCGCACATGCCCGATCTTGCTCAGGTGGTTCCAGCCTTCAACGTCGAGTCGATCGAGGGGCATGAGGTCGCCACCAAGCGCTTCGCCCGCAAAGTGGAGTTCGAGTCGATCGACTTCAACAAGCGCTTCCAGGCGACGGTGCCGCGCGAGTACGACCCGGTGGCTCTGCGCGAGCTGTTCAGCCCCGGTTTCCTCGCCTGGACGACGACAATGAGCGGCGAGGTGGACTTCGGCATCAACGACCGCCAGCTCTGGTTCCTCTGGCGCTTGGGAGAGCGCAGTGAGGGTGAACTGAGGGCTGTGCTGAAAAACGCCGGCCAGCTGTTCAAACGACTGCAGGGGGAGATGGAAGAGAGCGGCATCCACACCTACCCGCCCGGCCCTTGGCATGCGGGTTTGGAGCCCTTCCCGGAGGTTCAGGCTGGGTAAGCGGGATCGCCCGGTAGGACGACCCGATTGTCCTCCGGCGTGCCAATCACCTTGGGCAGGATCGGCTCCACCGGGTGCCCCCGGTGCGCCTCAATCGCATCGTCGGAGGTGCGGAAGGGAAGCAGCGATTCGAGCTGTTTGACGGTGGGGAAAGCAAGCGCGAGCTCGCCGGCGCCCTGTGCCTTCAGCGCCTGTGCTGGCTCGAACCAGCCCGCGTCCACGGTCTCGAACCCGTCCGGCTTCGGCCGCATGTGAGCGGGGGCGAGGGCGAGGAAGAACCAGGCATCGAAGCGCCGCGAGACGACCTCGGGCGTAATCCAGCGCGAGAACAGCACCAGCTCCTCCTCGGCGGCCAGCGCGATCCCGGCCTCCTCCTCCAGCTCGCGCACGGCGCAGGCCCGAAATCCAGCATCGTTAGCGCCGTCCTCGGGATCTACGGCTCCGCCGGGAAAGACCCAGACACCGGGCATGAATTTCGCCGTCTCCGCCCGCTTCAGCAGCAGCACCTCGAGCGCCCGGTCCTGGTGCTTGCCACCGCGGCGCAGCAGAACTACCGAGGCCGCCGGCCGGGGCTCCGCGGGGGTTCCGAGGTTCGGTGCCTCGGCGGGTCCACGCTGTCTCTCCTCGGCCACCGAGCCACCATATCGACGCGTATCCGATATTCACCCCATCTGGGTGTGGTCAATGTCGGCTACGCGTCGAGGGCTCGCTCGCGGCGGGTTCGCAGCCAGAGGCGGTAGGCCAGCCAGGCGAGGAGGCCGAGCAGGGCGAGCGGGGAGAGGATGGCAAGGCCGATGACCGTGACGCCCGCGGCGATTCCGAGGATGCGGCCGGCATCGCCGAGAGCGTCGTCGACTCCCCAGGCGCCGCCTGCCGAAGTCGCCGACGTCCCGGTTTCGATTCGCAGTGAGACGCGCGAGAAGTCGGCGCGCTGGTGCAGTCTCGCCACCTGCGAGCGCAGACGTGCAGCGCGACGGCGCTCGCCTCGCAGCTCGGCTTCGATCGCGTCGCGTTCGGATTCGATTTCGGCGGTGGAGAGCTGGGCGAGGAGGCTGTCGATCCTCGCTCGGGAGTCCTGCAGCTCTTCGCCGGTAGCGACGGTGGGCTTGGTGATGTCGGTGGTCGCCTCGTGACGGGTGCGGACCTCGTCGATCGCCGAGAAGGCGGCGAGCGCATCGCCCAGCCTCGCGCTCGGGATCAGTAGATCGAAGTGCGCTCCGGCGTTCCTCCCCGCGGTTGTCGTCGAGCGCAGCACGATGCCGCGAGCGTCGTGGACAGCGCTGAAGACCTTGGCCGAGTCGTCGGCGACATCGGCCGGGTCGGCGAGGAGGCCGATCTCGGCGGAGCGTTCGATGTCGCGGTGGGTGGCGCGGCTGAGGAGCGAGGTGGAAGGTGAAGTCGAGTAGCCCTTCAGAGCTTCTGCGGACTCCTGCAGAGCTCCGGCGCTGCCGTTGGCGGCACTGGATTCCATTGCGCTGCCGGCGACTTGAGGAAGCGCTTCTGAATACTGCACCCCGCCAGGCTCGCTCGACTGCTTCGTGGCGTGCTGCTCGAACGCGATCGGCGCTGGATCCGATCCGGTGTTCGAGACAACGACCGTCGCAATTGCGATCGCTGTAAGTGCCGCGGCGCCAGAGGCGACAAGCCGGCGCTGTAGCGAAAGTCCGTGAAAGCGCACCACGATCGCCCGCAGGCGACCGAGGCGGGTTTTGCGCGGGAAGCCCGCCGCGACCAGCTGGTCGAGCTCCGCCGCAAAGTCCTCGCGCGGCGCGGGCCGCACTTCCGCGAGGGCGACGGCCAGGTCCTCGTACTCCCTAGAACGCTCCATCGCAGACCTCCCTCAGTTTGGTGACGGCGCGGTGCAGCTTCGTGCCCGCGTTCGACTCGCTGACCCCGAGCACGGCAGCAATCTCGGTATTGGCAAGGCCGGAGAAGAACTTGAGTGCGATCAGCTCCCGCTCGCGCGGGTCGAGCTTTGCCAGGCCCGCGACGAGGATGAGCCGCTGCTCACTGCGCTCTGTGTCGGGGCTGGTGGCGTCGACCGGATCGGAGACGAGCTCGGCTTGGCGACCGCGCCGCCGCAGCTCGTCCAGGGCGGCGTTGCGCGCGATCCCAAACAGCCAGGCGCGCCCGTTACCCCGGCTCGGGTCAAAGCGCGAGCGCTTGCGGTAGGCGCGCTCAAAGGCGGTCGCGGTTACGTCCTCGGCGGCGGCGCGGTCCCGCAGCAGGCCGGCGGCATAGGCGTAGACGTCGTCGCGACTCGAGAGGTAAAGCTCGTCGAAGGCGAGGTCGGCATCCCGCGGTGCGTCGGTGGCCGCTGCGACGAGAGTCTCACTCACGCCCTTACTACGGGCGGGACCCTGATCCGTCACAGATGAATCAGGCGGCTGCTTGGGCCATCTGAGCCGGCCGGATCTCGGCGCAGGCGGCGTGGATCGATTCCCGCGTGATCTCGACCAGGCTTCGCAGCTCCTCCTCTGAGATCGAGAGGGGGGGCATGAGGACGACGACGTCGCTTAGCGGGCGGATGATCGCGCCGCGTTTGCGGGCCTCGAGGGTGACCCGGTGACCGAGGCGCAGGGCCGGATCGTGCTCGCCGAGGTCGATGCCGACCATGACGCCGCGGCCGCGCACTTCGATCACCTCGGGCATCGACTCGACCTCGGCCAGCAGCTCCCAGAGCAGCTCGATTTTGGCCTGCAGCTCGTCGATCGTCCGCTCCTGCTCGAAAGCATCGAGGCTGGCGAGCGCGGCGGCGCAGGCGAGCGGGTTGCCGGTGTAGGTGTGGCCGTGGAAGAAGGTTCGGTACTCCTCGGGAGCGCCAAGGAAGCCCTCGTAGATTCGCTCGGTTGCCAGGGTCGCGGCCAGCGGCAGGTAGCCGCCGGTCAGGCCCTTGGCGAGACAGAGCAGGTCGGGCGCGACCTGCTCATGCTCGCAGGCGAACATCTTGCCGGTGCGGCCGAACCCGGTTGCCACCTCGTCGCAGATCAGCAGCACGCCGAAGCGGTCGCAGAGCTCGCGGACTGCGCGCAGGTAGCCGGGCGGATGGGTCAGCATGCCGGCGGCGCCCTGGACCAAGGGCTCGACGATGACCGCTGCGATCTCCTCTTCGTGGACGGCGAGGACCCGCTCGAGGTCCACGGCGTTTCCCGGTTCCGCGGCGTGGGTACGGAACAGCAGTGGCCGGTAAGTCGAGTGGAAGAGATCGATGCCGCCGACGGAGACTGAGCCGATCGTGTCGCCGTGGTAGGAGTCGCGCAGGTGGACGAAGGAGGTCCGGCGCCTGTGCTGGCCGCCACGCTGCTGCTGGTACTGAAAGGCCATCTTCAGGGCGATCTCGACCGCGGTCGATCCGGACTCCGAGTAGAAGACCCGTGAGAGCCCGGCCGGAGCTAGGTCGACGAGGCGGGCGGCGAGCTCGCCGGCGCCAGGGTGGGAGAGCCCTAGCATGGTCGAATGGGCGACTTTGCCGAGCTGGTCGAGTACCGCGGCGTCGATGCCGGGATGCCGATGGCCGTGGACCGTGCACCAGAGTGAGGAGACGCCGTCGAGGTAACGGCTCCCGTCGCTCCCGATCAGGTGAGAGCCCTCGGCGCGCTCGATCATCAGCGGCTCTTCTTCAGACCAACCCCGCTGCTGCGTGAAAGGGTGCCAGAGATGATCGTGATCGAGCTGCACAGGGTCGGCCGATGTCACTGGGGCGACCTTAGCTCCAGCCGCGGCGGCACTGGGAAGGAAGCGTGCGGCTTCCCACACAAGACGCCTGCCTCGATAGCTCTACTCCCTGCCGATGGCTGAGCGAGGAGCGACACCGAACGTCCCGAAGCTGCGGCGCAGAGCGCTGAACGCCGTCCGTTCGCTGTTCTCCCCGCTGCTTCCCGACGATTATCTGGAACTGATCAACCCGCTCTGGTCGACGCGCGAGCTGCGTGGGCGGATCGAGCGGATCGACCAGGAGACGCCGGATGCCGTCACGGTCCTGATCCGTCCCGGGTTCGAGTGGACGGGGCATCGGCCCGGGCAATACCTGAGGATAGGAGTCGTCGTCGACGGGGTACACCACTGGCGTGCCTACTCCCTCACCTCCGAGCCCGAGCGGCCCGACGGCTGCATCAGCATCACCCCGAAGCTCGTCGATTCAGGCAAGGTCTCTCCCTATCTGGCACGACGCGCCAGGCCAGGGGACATCGTCCGGCTCGGTGGGGTCGAAGGCACCTTCGTGCTGCCCGATCCGGCGCCGCAGAGGCTGCTCTTCGTCAGCGCCGGCAGCGGGATCACGCCGATCATGAGCATGGTCCGCAGCCTGCACCGCAGCGACGCCGTCGACGATGTGGTCCACATCCACTCCTCTCGCGATCGCGAGGGGGTGATCTTCGCCGGTCTTCTCGACGAGATCGACAGCTCTCACCAGGGCTATGAGCTGCACCTGCAGATCACCGGCGAGCGGGGAAGGATCGCGGCCGCCGACCTCGACCAGCTCTGCCCCGACTGGCGCGAGCGCCACGCCTTCCTCTCCGGCCCGGCCGAGATGCTCGACGCGATGAGCGAGCGCTGGGAGCAGGACGGCAACAGTGAGTTGCTTCACATGGAGCGCTTCCAACCGGTGATCGGCGGCGAGCCCGGCGAGGGCGAGGGGGGCACCGTGCGCTTCACCAAAAGCAGAGTCGAGGCTCGCTGCGACAGCGGTACGCCGATCCTCGCCGGTGGCGAGGAGGCCGGCGCGGCGCTCCCCTATGGCTGCCGGATGGGGATCTGCCACACCTGCGTTGGCCGGCTCTGCAAGGGACAGGTGCGCGATCTGCGCACCGGAGACGTCCACGGCAGCGAGGGAGAGATGATCCGCACCTGCGTCAATGCTCCCGAGGGGCCGATCGAGATCGCACTTTGAACCTACGAAAGAGAGACCATGAACGCGACCGCTGAGATTACGAGCCCGCTCGCCAACCTTTCGGCAGAGCAGCTCGACCAGCTCGCCCGCGAGCTCGACGAGATTCGCGACCGGGTGTTCGCCGACCTGGGCGAACGCGACCGTCGCTACATCGAAAGCATGATCGCGATGCAGCGCCGCCTCGCCGTACTCGGCCGCGTCCTGATGCTCGGCGCCGGCAACCGACCCGCCCAGCTCGCCGGCACGACGGCGCTCTCGATGGCGAAGATCCTCGAGAACATGGAGATCGGCCACAACGTCCTGCACGGGCAGTGGGACTGGATGAACGATCCCCAGATCAACTCCTCGACCTGGGACTGGGACACGGCCTCGACCTCCGAGGCCTGGAAGCACTCGCACAACTACGTCCACCACACCTTCACCAACATTCGCGGCAAGGACAAGGACCTGGGCTACGAGATCATGCGGATCGATCCGCAGCAGCCGTGGCACCCGGTCTACCTCTTCCAGCCGCTCTACAACCTCCTGCTGATGTCCTTTTTCGAGTGGGGGGTCGCCCTCCACGACATGGACTACGAGGCGATCCGCAGGGGGGAGAAGTCCGAGGCCGAGGTGAAGCGCCAGGTCAAGGGCATCGTCGGCAAGGCGAAAAGCCAGATCGTCAAGGACTACATCGCCTGGCCGCTGCTGAGCGGCCTGGCAACCGCCGGGGCCGAGCTGGCGCTGGAGGCGGTGGCCGATCGCCGTGAGCCGGGTCGCCGGCGCCGGCGCGGTGGGCTGGCCGGCAGCCTGCGGCGCTCGCTCGGCAAAGGAGCCAGGGCATACCGGGCGGCCGCGGCGGCCAATGCGGCGGCCAACGTGGCCCGCAACGTCTGGGCCTACGCGATTATCTTCTGCGGCCACTTCCCCGACCAGACCTACACGTTCAGCCAGGCGGAGGTGGAGGACGAGAGTCCCGGCGGCTGGTACGTCCGGCAGCTGACGGGGTCGGCCAACATCGAGGGCAGCCCCCTCTTCCACGTCGCCAGCGGCAACCTCGGCTACCAGGTCGAGCACCACCTCTTCCCGGACCTGCCGAGCACTCGCTACGCCGAGATCGCGCCGCAGATAAAGCAGATCTGCGAGCGCTACGGCCTGCCCTACAACAGCGGCCCCTTCGGGCAGCAGCTGGGGATGGTGCAGCGGACGATCCTGCGGCTTGCCCTGCCCGGTGGCTCGCCACGTCCCAAGCCTGGGCCGTATCGGGGGGAGGATCACCCCGCTCTGTGATAAGCATCACAGGCGCAATTATTTCTCTCGCATAATAGTTGTGGTTATGCAACTATTGCTGACATGCAAGCGAGCGACATAGCGGCACTAGTCAACGAGGTGGCTTCCCCCGAGGCCAGTCCCGAGGCGCAGGAGACTGCGGCGCGGATCAGCGCCCTGCTGCGCCACCTCTTTCTCTATGACCGCGGCAATGTGTTGCGGGTGATCGAGGAGAGCGGCCTCTCGATGACCCAGTCCAAGGCTCTGCTGGAGCTGGGTGGGCTGGGCGAGGAGACCGAGGAGCGGCAGGTCGGCGAGCTGGCGGAGACGCTTGGCGTCTCCGTTCCCTCGATGAGCCGAGCCGTCGACGGCCTGGTCAAGAAGCGGCTCGCCACCCGGGTCGAGGACCCCGACGACCGGCGCGTGCGTCGCATCGCGATCACCGCCAACGGCAAGAAGATCGTCGACACCCTCGTCGTCGTGCGCCAGGCGGGCATGGAGACCTTTGCCGCCAGCCTCACCGCCGCGCAGCGGCGCAAGCTCGATGCCGCGGTCGACGCGCTGATGGACCGCGAGGACATCGCCGAGGCTTACGAGCACCTGAAGGAGGTAGGACCAGCTTGACCCGTTACCGGCACCTGATCACCGACGATAACCGCAAGTGGTGGACGCTCGGAGCGATGTGCTTCGCGCTGTTCATGATCATGCTCGACAACACGGTGGTGAACGTCGCCCTGCCGTCGATCCAGCGCGACCTGCATGCCTCGATCTCCGGCCTGGAGTGGACGATCAACGGTTACACGCTCTCCTTCGCGGTGCTGCTGGCGACCGGCGGCCGGCTCGGCGATATCTTCGGCCGCCGCCGCATGTTCCTCTTCGGCGTCACCATCTTCGCTCTCTCCTCGGCAACCGCCGGCTTCGCCCCCGACGCGACCTCGCTGGTGATCAGCCGCGTCGTCCAGGGCGTCGGCGCGGCGCTGATGATGCCGGCGACACTCTCGATCATCACTGACGCCTTCCCCGCCCACGAGCGCGGCAAGGCGATGGGGATGTGGGCGGGCGTCTCGGCCCTGGCGCTCGCGGTCGGCCCGGTGCTGGGCGGCTTCCTCACCGAGAGCGTCAGCTGGCGAGCGATCTTCTACCTCAACATCCCGGTCGCTATCGGAGCGGTAGCCGCCTCCCTCTTCGCCGTACGCGAGTCGCGCGACAACACGGTCGGCCGCGAGGTCGATTACGCCGGCGTCGCGGTGCTGACCGGCGCTCTGACGGCGCTGATCCTCGCTCTGGTTGAGGGCAACAGCTGGGGCTGGGGCTCGCCTGAGATCGTCGCGCTGCTGATCGGCGCCGGCGCTGGCTTCGCCGCCTTCGTCGCGGTCGAGCTGCGGGTCAAGGTGCCGATGGTCGAATTCCGCTTCTTTGCCGATCGCAACTTCCTCGGTGCGGTCGTCGTCGCCCTGATCGTCTCCTTCTCGATGCTCGGCGTCTTCTTCTTCCTCGCCCTCTACATGCAGGACATCCTCGGCTACTCGCCGCTGGAAGCGGGGGTCAGGTTCCTGCCCTCGACCCTGATGATCGTGCTGGTGGCGCCGGTGGCCGGACGCATGGCCGATCGCTTCGGCCCGCGCTGGCTGATCGCCGCCGGGCTGGCGATCGTCTCCGCCTCGCTGTTCAGCTTCAGCGGCATCGCCGTCGATTCCAGCTACCTCGACCTGCTGCCCGGCTTCATGCTGCTCGGCATCGGCATCGCGCTGACGATGTCGCCGATGACCAGCGCCGCGATGAACGCGGTCGCGGTCGAGAAGGCCGGGATCGCCTCTGGCGTGCTTTCGATGTTCCGCATGGTCGGCGGCAGCCTCGGCGTCGCCGTCACCGGAGCGATCTTCCAGGGGCTGAGCAAGTCCAAGCTCGACAGCGACCTGGCCGGCAGCGGCGTCTCCGCCGCGCAGCGCTCCGAGCTCGCCCACCAGTTCGGTGGCGGATCGAGCGAGGCGCTGCACGGGATGGCCCCGGGCCAGGCGCGGCAGGTAGTTGCCGCCGGCCAGGACTCGTTCGTCTACGCGCTCGGCCACGCGATGACAGTCTCGGGCGCGGTCGCGTTGACTGGCGCCCTCGTCGGCGCCACAGCGATCCGGGCAAAGCGCAAGGGGATCAGCACCGAGGCCGCCGAGGCGGCGATTAACCCCGGTGGGTCCGAGTTGGCCGCGCAAGAGGCAATGGCCGGGGAACCGGTCGCCTCGCGCTAGCGCTAGGTCGATGCTGATTCTGCTGCCGCCTTCTGAGGGGAAGGCCATGCCAGCGCAGGGCGACCCCGTCGACCTCGGCACCCTCGCTTTCGCGGCGGAGCTGGAACCGCTGCGCAGCAAGCTGCTCGATGCGCTCGAGCAGCTGGGTGGCCAACCGGTTGGCCGTGCGGTGAAGGCGCTTGGCATCTCCAAGGGACAGGCCGCCGAGGTGGCGCAGAACGCGACGCTGCGCGAGGCACCCGCGGCAGCGGCGGCTCAGATCTACAGCGGCGTCCTCTACGAGCGCCTCGACCTGGCGGGGCTACCGGCAGCGGCGCGGCGCAGGGCGGAGCGACAGGTCCTGATCGCCAGCGCCCTCTGGGGCGTCGTGCGACCCGGGGACCGGATTCCCTACTACCGCTTCTCGGCCAAAGCGAGGCTGAAAGGAATTGGGCCACCGGCTGCCTGGTGGCGCGATGCGCTTGTCGAAGCGATGCCCGACGAGCCCGGCGATCTGATCGTCGATATGCGCTCGGGCGCCTACGCTGCCGCCTGGAAGCCGCTACAGGCGACGCTGCTGTCCGTGCGCGCCTTCACCGAGCAGGCCGGCAAGCGCAAAACCGTGTCGCACATGGCAAAGGCAGTGAGGGGGGAAGTGGCCCGGGCCCTGCTGCTGGCGAAAAAGTCGCCGGCCGACCCCGAGGCCGCCGCGGCGATCGCAAGCGACGCCGGCTTCAAGGTCGAGCTGACCCCCCACACCCTCGACGTAATCGTCTGAACCGCCGGGTCGATGGGCCTGAAACGTGTCTATATGTCCCGTTTTAGGCCCATCGGCGGCCAGGTCTCCGGGGCGTCGAGGGCCAGGGGCGGCAGGGTTTCGACGGTCACGCTGCCCAGGGCTTCGATCGTCTCGCGGTTGGACTGCTCGATTGGGCTCGGCTCGTCTGGCCATGGAGTAAGGACGACGGCAGTGACCTCGAGTGCGGCGGTGCGGGCGGCCTCGATCGTCAGCAGCGTGTGGTTGATCGTCCCCAGTCCCGGCGAGGCGGCTATGGCCAGAGGCAGCGCCAGCTCGACTGCGAGGTCGCGGACTAGGTAGCTGGAAGTGAGCGGGACGAGCAGGCCGCCGACCCCCTCACAGACCAGGATGTCGGCGCTTTCTGCCGCCGCGCGAGCGGCATCGAGCAGTCCCTGTGGATCGATCGCCTCGCTGGCCAGCGCCGCAGCAAGGTGCGGCGAGGCGGCCGGTCCGTAACGGTAAGGCGCAATCTCATCATCGCTCTGCCCAGACCCCGCGGCTCGGCGAAGCAGCGCGTGGTCCTGCTCATCCCCGGGCCGACGGGACTGAAAGCGATCTATATCGCTACTTTGAGTCCCGTCGGCGGGCAACTCGTTGAGGCCCGTCACCGCTGGCTTGAAGACGGCGACACTTGCTCCATTCGCGGCGAGGGTCCGGGCGATGACGGCGGCGACCACGGTCTTGCCGACCTCGGTGCCGGTGCCGGTGACGAAGACGCCGTTCAAGGCGCTCAAGCGGCGATGGTGACGGGCGCTGCCGAGGCGGACTGACCGGCCGCGATCCCCAGTTCGCGCGCTGTGCCGCCGACGATCTCCGCGGCCCGCTCCAGCTCGTCGGCGCGGTGCGTGGACATCACCGTGAAGCGCAGCCGCGAGGTCCCCTCCGGCACGGTCGGCGGGCGGATTCCTTGGGCGAAGACGCCGCGCTCGAGCAGTCGTTCGCTCAGCTCCATGGTTCGCGTCGCGTCGCCGACCTCCACCGGGATGATCTGGGTCTGGGAGCCGCCGGTCGCGAGCCCCTGGGCGGCGAGGGCGGAGCGCAGGGTCGCCGCGTTGGCGTGGAGCTGCTCGACCCGGTGCGGGCGCGCTTCGAGCAGCTCGAGCGCGGCCAGGCCCGCCGCGGCCACCGGGGGTGACGGCGCCGTGGAGAAAATCAGCGAGCGGGCGGTGTTGGTCAGGTAGTCGGTCAGCTCACGGCTGGCGCAGACGTAGGCGCCATAGGAGCCCAGTGCCTTGCCGAGCGTTCCCATCACCACGTCGACCTCGCCGCTGAGGCCGGCGGCGGCGACCGAGCCGCGCCCGCCCGGGCCGAGGGCGCCGGTGGCGTGGGCCTCGTCGACCATCAGCCTACAGTCGTGATTGCGGGCCAGCTCGAGCAGCTCCGGCAGCGGCGCCAGGTCGCCGTCCATCGAGAAGACCCCGTCGGTGACGATCAGCGAGCCGCGTCCCGTGGCCTCGCGCAATCCCCAGGCAAGGTGCTCGGTGTCACCGTGGCGGTAGACGAAGGTCTCGGCGCGCGAGAGCCGGCAGCCGTCGATGATGCTGGCGTGGTTGAGCTCGTCGGAGAAGACGACCGTGCCGCTTCCCGCCAGGGCGGCGATCGTGCCGGTGTTGGCCAGGTAGCCGGAGCCGAAGAGCAGGGCGGACTCATAGCCCTTGAAGCGGGCAAGGCGATCCTCGAGCCGACCGTGCGGCTGCATGTTGCCCGAGATCAGCCGCGACGCTCCTGCACCCGCCCCCCAGCGCATCGCCGCATCGGCCGCCGCACCCCGCACCCGCGGGTGGTTGGCGAGGCCGAGGTAGTCGTTTGAGCAGAGCAGCAGCACCGACTGCCCGTCGAGCGTCACCCGCGGTCCCTGCGGACCGCTGATCAGCCGCAGTCGCCGGTAGAGCCCCCGGTCGCGAAGCTCCTCCAGCCGCTCCGCGATCTCGGTCATGCGGCGCTTGACGCCGGATACGGCGGGGGCTTCTTGGTCTTTTTGACCACGCGCAGCTGGGTTGAGGGGTCCCAGAGGTTGGCCTCATCCTGGTGGTCGATCAGCTCGTCGATCGGCGTCGCCGGCGTCTCGCCGTCGAGCCAGCCGTCGCGATTGTCGGGACGCGGGTTGGCGCCGTTATCGGGCTGGCGGGCGACGTTGAGGCCGAGGTCCTCGAACATCGCCCGGTCGTCCTCGGGCTCGGCCCCGAGCGTGGTAAGGAAGTTGCCCATCATCACCCCGTTCAGCCCCGCCTTGACCGCCAGCGGCTGCAGGTCGCCGAGGTTCTCGACCCGGCCGCCGCAGAGGCGGAAGAGGGCGCCGGGGATGATCAGGCGGAAGATCGCCACCCACTGCACGACCTCGATCGCGTCCATCAACGGGCGGTCGCCAAACTTGGTCCCGTCGCGCGGGTTGAGCAGGTTGATCGGCACCGAGGTCGGGTCGATCTTGGAGAGCTCGAAAGCCATCTCGACCCGTTGCCGCTTGGACTCGCCGAGGTTGAGGATGCCGCCGACGCAGGTCTCTAGTCCCGCCTCCTTGATCGCGTCGATCGTGCGCAGCCGGCCCTCATAGCGGACCGTGCTCGAGACTTCGGGGTAGTAGGAGCGCGAGGACTCGACGTTGTGATGGACGCGCTGGACCCCTGCCTCGCGCAGTTTCTTCGCCCGTTCCGCCGACATGTGGCCGATCGAGGCGCAGCGCTTGAGGTTGGTCTTCTCGGCGACCAGTTTCGTACCCTCGAGGATTTTCTCGAAGTCGCGCTTGGAGAGCCCCTGCCCCTGGGTGACCATGCAAAAGCGATGGGCACCGGCCGCCTCGGCTGCCTTGGCGTGCTCGAGGATCTGCTCGGGCTCCATCATCGCGTGCATCGGCGTGTCGGCCTCGGCGTAGCGCGACTGGGCGCAGAAGCCGCAGTCCTCGGCGCAGCCGCCGGACTTGGCGTTGACCAGCGAGCACATGTCGGTCGAGTCGCCGAAGTTCTCGCGCCGCACCGCCCAGGCGCGCTCGACCAGCTCGCCGATCTGCTCGTGATCGGTCAGCTCGCCCAGTGCCAGCGCTTCCTCGAAGGAAATCAGGGGAGGCATCGGGCGCAAGGCTAAGCGGCCGTCCGGACGGCTGGCGGGGCTGCCGGCACCGCTGTCGCTCATAACATCGGCAGCCGTGGCGACAGTGAGAACGAGGCGCAGGCGGATCGCGATCGGGGCCGGATGCGGCCTGGCGATTGCTGCCTTCGCTTTCGGCGTTGAGCTCAGCGACCGCTCGGGTCCGCCGCCCAGCGTCGCCTCCGGGTTGCCGCTTGCCGGGCTTGCCGGCCAGCGCATCGTCGCCGGCTTCGGGGGCACCGAACCGCCCAGACAAGTGGTGCGGATGATCAACCGAGGCGAACTTGCGGGCGTGATCCTCTTCGCCGAGAACCTGCCCAGCCGCGCCGCTGGCAAGCAACTGGTTCGCCGGCTGCAGTCGATCCCACGTCCGCCCGGCCTGCGCGAGCCGCTGCTGGTCATGGTTGACCAGGAGGGCGGGCAGGTGCAGCGCATAGAGGGGGCACCCGCCGCTTCGGCGAAGCAGATGGGCGCCGCGGGCGCCGCCTTCAGTCACGGTCAGGGACGCGCTACCGCGGCGAACCTGCGTGCCGCCGGCGTCAACGTCGACCTCGCGCCGGTGCTCGACCTGGCCCGGCCGGGCGGTACGATCGCCGACACCGAACGCGGCTTCGGCTCGACCACGGCAAGGGTCACCGCCACGGCGATTCCCTTTGCGACCGGCTTGAAAGAGGGTGGGGTCGCAGCCACCGCGAAGCACTTCCCGGGCTTGGGTGCGGCTGACGAAAACACCGATTTTGAGGCGCAGCGGATCGACCTCTCGAAGCAAACGCTGCGCGCGGTTGACGAGGCGCCCTATCGACGCTTCATCGCCCGCGGTGGCGCGATCGTGATGCTGAGTACGGCGATCTACCCGGCCTTCTCGCCGCGACCGGCCGCCTTCGCCCGGTCGATCGCCAGCGGCGAGCTGCGCTCGCGCCTCGGCTTCGGCGGCGTCTCGATCACCGACGCGCTGGAAAGCGCCGCCGTGGGCGAGTTCGGCGGCCCCGCCAAGGCGGCTCTGGCGGCAGCGGGCGCTGGGACCGACCTCTTGCTCTTTACCGACTACAGGGCTGGCGCCCGGGCGGGCGGCGCCTTGCTTGGGGCGTTGCGCACTGGCTCGCTCGACCGCGCCGCCTTCGAGACCTCAGTCGGCCGCGTCCTGCGCCTGCGCCACCGGCTGGGCCGCGGCTAATTCGGTTCGACCGTGCCCGCAACTGCCTCGGCCGGCGCACCCGCATCGTCGAAGTCGAAGGTCCGCACCGCGTCGCGCCCCGAGCCCTTGGCCGCGTAGAGCGCCGCGTCGGCTTTGGCCAGGACGGCTTCATAGCTCAATTTCCATTCGGGCCCAAAGGGGGCGATGCCGATGCTGGTAGTGACGGGCGGCATGTTCTCCTCGCTGCCCATTCGTTCGCGCACCGCGGTCGCGATCTCGGCGGCGACGGCCTGCGCCTCCTCGAGACTGCAGCGCGGCAGGATCACCGCGAACTCGTCTCCACCCAGCCGGGCCAGCACGTCGGTCTCGCGAGTGCGGCCCCGCATCGCCTCGGCGATCTCAGCGATCACGCGGTCGCCGGCGGGGTGGCCAAGCGTGTCGTTGACTTGCTTGAAGTGGTCGAGGTCGAGCATCAGCAGCGCACCCGGCACCGCGTAGCGCCCGCTCCGCGCCAGCTCGGCCCGCAGCTCCTCCTCAAAGCGCCGCCGGTTCTTCAGTCCGGTCAGCGAGTCGTGGCTGGCCTGGCGGCGCAGCTCCTGCATGCGATCGTTGCGGCCCCAGATCAGGACCAGTGCCGCCAGCAACGCCGCCACCGAGAGTCCGACCAGGGCGATCATCACAGGCAGGTCGACCCCCGGCCGGCTCGGGTCGCGAACGACGAGCATCCAAGTGCGGTCGGCGATCTGGATTGGGGCCGCTGCCGTGCCGTCGCGCGAGAGGCTGGGCCCGGCGACCGGCTTGCCCCGCTCGATCAGGGAGACGGCGACATCGTTCGGCAGGGCGTCGTTCGCTGCTTGGGCGAGGTCGGGCACGTGGAAAGAGCCGACGGCGAAGCCCGCCAGGGCGGCGCGGCGCTCGGCCGAGGTCACGGTGGGAGCGCCGTCGCGGTAGACCGGACGGAAGACGTTGATCCCGGTGCCACCGACGGGAAGCCGCATTACCGGGGTTGCCGCCGGCTCTCCCGTGTTGCGGGCACGGAGCAGGTAGGGCCCCCGATAGGCGTCGGCGCCGACGTCGTAGCCAAGCCGCAGGCTCACGCTCAGTCCCGACGCGGTCGCGGCGAAGGTCAGCGGGAAGTACTGAGGCCGCGGGCGCGCCCTGCGCAGCTCCCCGAGCGGACTGCGTTCGAGGATCGGGTAGCCATGGCTGTGTTCGAAGCGTGCGCGCTCCGCCCCCGGCACCGATTGAACGAAGCCCGTCGCCGTCAGCGCGCCTGCCGTGAGCAGCGAATCGGCGATCACGTCGAACTCGTGGCGGCTGAAGTGGCCCTCTGCTTGGTAGAAGGCCGCGGCGCTCGCCAACTGCCCGACCGAGAGCCTCGCCAGCGCTTCGGCCTGGTGCGCGGCCCGGCCCGCCTCACCGCGCTGGGTCCTTTCGAAGCTGTCGCGTTCGCGCCCGTGGACAATCAGCGCCAGCGCGATCGAGCCGACCGCGATCGTGGCGACGACTGAGAATCCGAGCCAGAAACGGCGGCGCATAGTCCCTTTGTCGGCCGCAGCCGGACTCTGCTCAATCAATGGGCGCGATCGCCAGCGACTCCCAGAGATAGAGAGAGGCGAGGCTGCGGTGCGGGCGCCAGCGCTGGCCGATCTCCACCACCTGCGTGGGGGTCGGCATTTTCTCCAGCCCGTACTCGATCTGGATCGCCTTACGGATGCCGAGGTCGCCGCCGGAGAGGACGTCGGACCGTTCGAGGTGGAAGATCAGGAACATCTCCGCGGTCCAAACACCCAGCCCGCGCACGGCGACGATCTCCTCGATCACCTCCTCGTCGGGAAGTTGGTCGAGGCGGTCGAGCTCCAGCTCGCCCTCGATCACGTGCGAGGCAAGATCGCGGACGTATTCGACCTTGCGCCCCGAGAGGCCAGCGGCGCGCAGGTCTGTTTCCTCGGCTTCGAGCAACTGCTCGGGAGCCGGCGTGCTGCCGCCGAAGAGGTCGAGGATGCGGCCGTAGATTGTCCGCGCCGCCTTGGTCGAGAGCTGCTGGCCGACGATCGCTCGCAGCAGCGCTCCGTAGGCGTCGGCCGGGCGCTCCTCGCTGCGCCGTTTCAGCCGCGTCTTCAGGTCGATTTTGCCGACCCGCTCGATCAGCGCCGCCATCGTCGGGTCGGTTGCGGCGAGTTTCTTGGCGGTCGAGCTCATCGTCCCTTCCACTCAGGCTTGCGCTTCTCGGCGAAGGCCGCGATGCCCTCGCGGAAGTCCTCCGAGGCGAAGCAGGACTCGCGCAGGGCGACCAGGCCGGCCTCCTGCTGGACGCTGAGGACGGGCGAGGCGGTGAGCAGGTCGATCGCGCTTTTGTTGCCCCGCATCGAAAGCGGCGCGTTGGCGGCGATCTCGGCTGCCAGCTCGATCGCGTCGGCCTCGAGCCGCTCGTCTGCGACAACTTCGTGGACGAGGCCGATCTCCGCCGCACGCAGGGCCTCGAAGTTACGCCCGGTGAGGAAGAGCTCCTTGGTGCGGGCGACGCCGACCACGTCGAGGAACTTGCGCAGGCCGGTGTGGCTATAGACGAGCCCCAGCTTTACCGGAGGCATGCCGAGCTTGGCGCCGGCGGCGCAGACCCGCAGGTCGCAGGTGACGGCCAGCTCGAGGCCGCCGCCGATGCAGTGGCCGTTGATCGCCGCCAGCGTCGGCCAGGGGAAGCTCCCCAGCGCCTCGATCGCCGCTTGAAAGGGGTGGGCGACCAGTGCCTCGGCGTCGCGCTCGAAGGTCTCGGAGGGGATCGAGGCAATGTCGTAGCCGGCCGAGAAGACCGGCGGCGCGCCGGTGATCAGCAGGCAGCGGGTCTCGATTCCGCGGTCGAGACGCGGCACGACCTCGGCGAGGGCGTCGAGGATCTCGTGGTCCAGCGCGTTGCGCCGCTCGGGGTTGTTAATTCGGAGCCGGGCGACCGCATCGGCCGGCGAGTCGAGCAGCAGCTTGCCGCCGGCCAGCGTCTCGTTCACCGAACACCGCGTTCCCGCACAAATCGACCCGGACCCGAATACCCGGCAGTTACCGTGTCGATTTGTGCTTTCACTCAAGCACTACGAGGACGTCGCCTTCGCTGACCGACTGGCCCTCCTCGCAGCGGATCTCCTTGACGGTGCCGTCGTCTTCGGACTCAACCGGGATCTCCATCTTCATCGACTCGAGGATGACGACGGTGTCGCCGTCCTCGACTTTGTCCCCGACCGCGACCTCGATTTTCCACACGCTGCCCGTGATGTGCGCCTCAATATCCATGGCGGGGGAGAATATCCCCGCGTGACGGCGGAGCGACCCAGGCCCGAGCCCGATCCCGAGACGGGCGCTTCGCTCGCCGTGATCGTCGCTGCCCGCAACGAGGCCGATCGGATCGCGGCGACGGTCGGCGCCCTGCGCGGCGCCTTCCCCGCGGCGGCGATCTGGGTTGCCGACGACGCTTCGATCGACGGGACGTCGGAGGTGGCAATGGCAGCGGGGGCGCGGGTCGTCAGCCGAGGGCGGCCGCACGGCAAGGGAGCCAACGTGTCAGCGGCCGCTGAGGCGGTCATGGGCGACGAGCCGGACCCGGAGTTGATCCTGCTCTGCGACGGCGACCTCGGCGACTCGGCGGAGCGGCTGGAGCCGTTGGTCGCGGCGGTCGCGGCGGGGGAGTGCGACCTGGCGGTTGCCTCGTTTGGCCACCGCGTCGGTGGCGGCTTCGGACTGGCGCTCGGTTTCGCCCGCTGGTCGATCCGTCGCCTCTGCGGTTTCGAGGCCACGGCGCCGATCTCCGGTCAAAGGGCGATGAGGGCGGATGTCCTGCGCGCGACACTGCCCTTCGCCCGCGGTTACGGGATGGAGATCGGGATGACCGTGGACGCGGTCCGCGCCGGCCACCGGATCGGCGAGTACGAGCTCGATCTCTCCCACCGGGCCAGCGGCCGCACTGTCGCCGGCTTTGCCCACCGCGGCCGCCAGCTGCTCGACTTTGCTCGCGCCCACCGGGCGCGTCTCCAGCGCGGCTGAGACTCAGCCGCGCTTCGCGTAGTCGCCGATCTCGCCGAAATCGATCATTACGCAAGCCTCCGGTCCCGGTACCTCGGCGTTGTGGCCGGGCGGGATCGCGACGACGTCACCAGCCTTCGCCTCGATCTCGGAGCCGTCGTCCATATAGACACGCATGCTGCCGGAGAGGACGTAGGCGAAGTGTGCAATCTGGCAGGAATCGGTGCCGGCGATCGGCTTTACGTTCTCCGACCATTTCCAGCCCGGTTCGAACGTGCCTTCGGCGACCGCGTGGCCGGCGAGCTGCACCACTTTCGCCTGTCCCTTTCCTTCGAACGGACGGGTCTCGTCGGGCGAATCGAACCGCTTGACTTCGACTGTTGCCATTTGGGGCTCCTCTGTGGGGGTTAACCCTGCCCAGCTTTGACCGTACACCCGCTGTCACGCTGGGTAAACCCCAAGGAGCCGATCGCGGCCGGCCGGCTAGTGGATCGGCCGCGGCCAGCCGCCTTCGGCGCGCTCGACCGAGCCGGCGAGGGAGAGCAGCGTCGCCTCGTCGTTTTCGCGGCCGAGCAGCTGGGCGCCGATCGGCAGCCCGCCCGCGGTCAGTCCGGCGGGAACGCTGATCCCCGGCCAGCCGGTGACGTTCCAGGCGAAGGCGAAGGGGCAGGTCGCGCCGGCCGTGTTGCCGGTCTTCCAGTAGCCCGCGCCGTCGAGGGCCCCGATGCGGGGCGGCGGCTTCGCCGTGGTCGGGGTAAGGACTACGTCGCAGCGCTCGAAGACGCGGCCGATCCGGCGCCGCAGGCTCGGCTCGGCGGCACGTGAGAGGCGCAGGGGCAGGCCCTGCAGCGCCCTGCCGATGCGGGCGGCTGTCCGGGTGCGCGGCTCCAGCGCGGCGCGGTCTTCGCCGTGGGTGCAGAGCCATTCCTCTACTGCGGCCTCGCCGCGGGCGACTATGGTCGGGCCGACCAGGCCGTAGTCGGGGTCGGCGCGGACGATTTCGTGGCCGAGCTCGCCGAGGCGCTCGGCGAAGGATTCGATCGCCGCCCGGTGTTCGGCATCGACCTTTGCCGGGACGCCGAATGGGGTGGCGAAGGAGATCGCGATGCGAAGGCGGCCGGGCTCGCGCGCGGCGGCATCGGCGAAGGGTTCGCGCGGCGGCGCCGGCTTGTGCAGGTCGGCGGGGACGTTGCCATGGATCGCGTCGAGCAGCAGGGCGGCGTCGGCGGCGCTGCGGGTGAGCGGGCCGTAACAGCTGAGCCCGTTGAAGGCCTCGGGGTCGGGCCAGGTCGAGACCCGCCCCCGCTGCGGCTTCAGCCCGACCAGCCCGGTCCAGGCGGCGGGAATGCGGATCGAGCCGGCGCCGTCGGAGCCGATCGCCGCCGGGACCACGCCGGCCGCGACGGCCGCCGCCGCGCCGCCGCTGGAGCCGCCCGGGGTGTGGTCGGTGTTCCAGGGGTTGCGGGTGGCGCCGTGCAGCGGCGTCTCGGTGAAATGCCAGAGACCGACCTCGGGCGCGTGAGTCTTGCCGATCACGATCGCGCCAGCCTCGCGCAGACGCCGCACCGCCTCGGCATCGCGCAGCGCCGGGCTGCCGCCGCCGCAGCCAAAGGGGGTGGTGTGGTCGGTGAGATGGACGTCATCCTTGATCGCGACCGGAACGCCGAGCAGCGGCGCGCCTTTGTCGGCGCTGAGACGGCGGTCCGCCTCGTCGGCCTCGGCCAGGGCTTCCTCGGCGCAGATGACCCGGAAGGCGTTCAGGCTCGACTGCGCCTCCTCGGCCCGAGCCAAAGCCGCTTCAACCAGGTCGCGGGAGGACGCCTCGCCGGTTTTGAGCAGGAGCACCTGCTCCTGCAGGCCGGCGGCGGAACTCGCCTCGTCGGGCCCTGTCTCAGTGCTCTCGGCCACTCCACCGGTTCTCGTCGACATCGCTCTCCCTTGCCCTTGCCGTTGTTCGTTCGAACGAACGATAAGCCAAAGGGGTAGGCTGGCGCTTCTTGGCCACGGTCGCGCCCCCAGATACCCGCGAGCGCATCCTCCGCGCGACGGTCGAGCTGATCGGTTGCGAGGGTGTCTCGGCGGTGACCAACCGTCGCGTTGCCGGCGCGGCCGGGGTCGCGCTCGGTTCGCTCACCTACCACTTCCCCAGCCAGGTCGACCTGCTGCGCGAGAGCCTCCTGCTCTTCGTCGGCGAGGAGGTCGCGCGGCAGAAGGCGATCGCCGCCGATCTGCGCAGCCGCCGCCCCAGCATCGAGCAGGTGGCGGTCGAGGTGGAACAGATCGTGCAGGAGTCCGGCGACCGAATCCAGCAACTGGCCGAGATTGAGCTTCACCTGCAGGCGGCCCGCGACCCAGCCCTACAGGAGGCCTCGCAGCGTTGCTTCGAGGCCTACGAAGGGGTGGCAGCCGCCGCGCTGGAAACGCTCGACGTGCCGGACCCCGGCCGCCACGCGCGCACGATCGTGGCGTTGATGTACGGGATGGGCCTGCGCCGGCTCGGCACCGGTGGCGGGGAGGCCTCCGGCGTCGCCGACGGTCTGCTGACAATCGTCCGCGGGGCGCGGCCCTGATCCTCGCGATCGACCAGGGGACGACGGGCACCACCTGCCTCGTCTTCGACCGGGAGGGGAGGATCGCCGGCCGCGCCTACTCGGAGTTCGAGCAGCACTTCCCGCGGCCGGGCTGGGTCGAGCACGACGCGGCGGAAATCTGGAGCGTCAGCCTCCGCGTCGCGGCGCAGGCGATCGTCGACGCCGGGATCCAGGGTGCGGACCTCGAGGCGATCGGCATCACCAACCAGCGCGAGACCGTGGTTGCCTGGGACCCGGCGACGGGCGAGCCGATTCACCGGGCACTGGTCTGGCAGGACCGGCGCACGGCGGAGCGCTGCGAGGAGCTGCGCGAAGCGGGCCACGAGCCGCTGGTGCGGGCGCGCACCGGCCTCGTCATCGACCCCTACTTCTCGGCGACCAAGATCGAGTGGCTGCTGCGCAACGTCGAGGGGGCGGATCGGGCCGTCTTCGGCACGGTCGACTCCTGGCTCCTTTTCAAGCTCACCGGCCGCCACGCCACCGACCACACCAACGCCTCGCGGACGATGCTGTTCGATATTCACCGCCGTGCCTGGGACGAGGAGCTCTGTGCGCTGCTCGGCGTCGACCCGGCGCGGCTGCCCGAGCCGCTGCCCTCGGCCCACGTCTACGGCACCACCAGCGAGTTCGGCGGCGAGGTGCCGGTGGCAGGGATCGCCGGCGATCAGCAAGCCGCCCTCTTCGGCCAGGCCTGCCACGGTGCCGGGACAGCCAAGAACACCTATGGGACCGGCAGCTTCGTCCTGCTTAACACCGGCGCCGACGTGCCCGAGCCCGGGGACGGCCTGCTGGCGACCGTCGCCTGCGGAACCGAAAGCCAAGCCGCGTATGCGCTCGAGGCCTCGATCTTCGTCACCGGCGCCGCCCTGCAGTGGTTGCGCGATGGCCTCGGGGTGATTGAGCGAGCCGAGGAGAGCGAGACCCTGGCTGCTTCGCTGGACGGCAACGACGGCGTCTACTTCGTGCCGGCGCTGACCGGCCTTGGCTCTCCCCACTGGGATCCCTACGCGCGCGGCACGATCGTCGGCCTCACCCGCGGCAGCGGCCGCGCTCACCTGGCGCGCGCGGCACTGGAGGCGATCGCCTACCAGACGGTCGACGCGGTGCGGGCACAGGAGGCCGCCTCGGGGGAGGGCCTGGCGGTGCTGAAGGCCGACGGTGGAGCCGTCGCCAACGGTTGGCTGATGCAGTTCCAGGCCGACGTGCTCGGCGCCGAGGTAATCGTGCCTGAGATCGCCGAGACGACCGCATTGGGTGCCGCCTACCTGGCTGGGGTTGCGACCCGGCTCTGGACGCTGGAGCAGGTGGGGGAGATGTGGCGCGAGGCAGCCCGCTACGAGCCGGCGATGGATGCCGATGAGCGCGAGGCCCTGCTCGGCGAGTGGCGCCGGGCGCTGGAGCGATCGAAGGGCTGGGCGTACCCCTAAAGCGACTCTGCGTAACCGCCCGCGCGAGCGGGGGTATCGCGTAGCGGTGGCCACCGGCCGCCATCTCCCATGGCAGACATGAAGCCACAGGTCTATAAGGACGAACGTCCCGCCGAGTACTTCGACCAGTTCCATACCTCGGCGCGCAAGGGCGTCGGTTGGACCTACACCTTCGTTCGCCTTCTCGTCTCGCTGCCAACGCTGCTGATCTACCGGGTCAAGGCGATCGGGGTCGAGAACGTGCCCAAGTCCGGCCCGCTGCTGCTTGCCCCTAATCACTTCAGCCAGATGGACCACTTCTTCATCGGCCTCTACCTGCGGCGCAAGGTGCGCTTCATGGCCAAGTCGCAGATGTTCGGGCCGCCGGTCCTCACCTACATCTACAAGCACGGCGGTGTCTTTCCCGTCCGCCGCGGACATCACGACGAGGAGGCGATCAAGAGCGCCCTGACGATTCTCGGCCAGGGCGAGATGCTTCTCGTCTACTGCGAGGGGGGTCGCTCGCGCAGCGGCAAGCCCGGCGAGGTGAAGCCCGGGATCGGCCGGATCGCGCTGGAATCTGAGGTCACCGTCGTCCCGGTCGCGATCCAGGGCTCGGAGAAGGTGCGGCGCTGGAAGCGCTTCCGCTTCCCCAAGGTCACGGTGCAGTTTGGCGAGCCGCTCTCGTTCCCCAACGAGGAGGGGCCCAGCCGCGAGCGTCAACTCGAGGTGGCGGAGCAGATCTTCGCTCCGGTGCGCGAGATGTACGGAGCGCTGACTACTCGTAGCGGGCGTTGAGCCCGGCGTAGAACTCGGGGTCGTGGCCCGGAGTGACGATCGCGTCGGGGAACTCGCGGCGGAAAAGCTTCAGCTCTTGCAGCGAGCGGCGGTAGTTGTGGGCGTCGAAGGGGCGGGGCGCGAGCGGTGCGTCGCCGTCGAGCTGGGCCTGCATGTAGGTGGCGTCCCCGCCGATCACGAAGTCGCGCTCGGAGAGGTGGAGGATCACCGACATGTGGCCGGCGCTGTGGCCGGGTGTGTAGGCGAGGCGGACCGAGCCATCGCCGAAGAGGTCGAAGGTGCGACCGAAGGTCGCATAGGAGTCGATCCCGCTGCGGTTGAAGTCGACCGTGCGGTAGTCGAAGGCGTAATCGTAGTGCGGCCGGCGGTAGCCATTGAGCAGCGGACTGGGACCGGTTGCGGCGGCCTCCCACTCGGTCTCGCTGACGACGAAGGTCGAGTTGGGGAACTCCGAGATCGCCGAGGTGTGGTCGATGTGCATGTGGGTCATCACCACGACCGGGATCTCACCGGGGTCAAGGCCACGTTTGCGCAGCTGGGCGGGCACGTCCTCGCCGGCGTCGAGGCCGGGCTTGCCGAACCTGGTCGCCATGCGGCCGAAGTTCTCGCTGCCGTCGGTGGCGATCGAGGGGTGCAGGCCGGTGTCGATGAGGATCGCGCCGGCGCTGGGGTGGCGAATCAGGAAGGCGGGGACGGGGACGGTCGCCGCCGGCTCACCGCTGAGCAGGGCGCGCAGCAGCTTCAGCGTCTCGAAGCGGCCACCGGGCCGTTCCATCATCGTTCGCGGCCAGGTGACCGTGCCGGCGACGATCGGCTCCACGGTGACCGTGGCGCCGGGGGTGCCACCGGCCAGGGACTCGTGCAGCGGTTTGGGCTCGATCCGTACCTTCATCCCGCTCAGGTTACGGCGAGCGCCCATATATAGGCTTGCGCGTCTATGGCTGAACGCCCGCATTCGCGCATCTTCAAGCCCGATCTGCTCGAGGGGCAGGTCTGCGTCGTCTCTGGCGCCGGCAGCGGCCTGGGTCGCGAGACGGCACTTGAGCTCGCCCGGCTTGGCGCTGCAGTGATCGGTTGCGGTCGGCGTGAGGAGCCACTGGCGGAGACCGCGGAGCTGGCGACCAGGTCGGCGGGCTCCTTCGAGCACGAGGCCCTCGACATCCGCGACGAGGAAGCGGTGGATCGCTTCTTCGATGGTCTGCTCGAGCGCCACGGCCGGCTCGACGTGCTCGTTAACAATGCCGGTGGTCAGTTCCTCGCTCCAGCCGAGTCGATTACGCCGAAAGGCTTCCGCACCGTGATCGAGCTCAACGTCGAGGGCACCTGGCTGATGACCCACGCCGCGGCGACCAAGGCCTTCATCCCGCAGGGTGGCGGCAAGGTGCTGAGCGTCACCCTCTCGCCCCACAACGGGATGCCGGGGATGGTCCACTCCGGCGCCGCCCGCGCCGCGGTCGAGAACATGATGCGAACGCTGGCGGTCGAGTGGGCGCGCTTCGGGATCAAGACCTGCGCCCTCGCCGCCGGCCAGTTCGCGACCGAGACGCTGCTGACCAAGTATCCGCAGGTCGTCGTCGACAACCTTGAGCGTTCGATCCCGATCGGCCGCGCCGGGCGCGCTGAGGAGATGGCCTGGCTGGTCGCCTACCTCGCCTCGCCCGCCGGCGACTTCTTTTCCGGCACGACGATCACGATCGACGGCGCCCGCGACAACTGGGCGGGCCCTTGGCCCCCGGAAGCGATCACCGGAGAGTCCGGTGAGCCCGTTGCTGAGGAGCGGCGGGGGAAGTAAGGGCACACGGCCCCCTCTCCCAGAGACCGTTGCGCAGCAGGTCGTCGCCGAGGGTAGGGACGTGGTCGCCAAGCCTCTGGGAGAGGAGGCCGTGTGCCCTTACTCGTCAGCGCGGCTCTAGGACGACCAAGGGGATTTCGCGGCCCTTGCTGCGGGCCTGGTAGTCCTCGTAGCCGCGGTAGGCCTTTACTGCCAGCTTCCAGAGGCGGTCGCGCTCATCGGGCTTGGCTACGCGTGCGTGGACTTTGAGGTGGTGGCTGCCGATCTGCACGGTTGTGTCGGGATTGGCGACCAGGTTGTGGTACCAGGCCGGGTGCTTGGGGAAGCCACCCTTGGAGGCGACCACGACGACGTCCTCGCCGTCGCGGACGTAAAGCAATGGTGAGGTTCGCTTCGTGCCGCTCTTCGCGCCGACGTGGTCAAGCAGGAGCATCTTGCCGGGGACGCCGGGGATGGTGTGCCCTAGACGCCCGCCGCTGGCCCTGTAGAGAGCCGTGTGGAGACCCATGAAGCGACGGGTGGCAGGCCAAATCTTGTCCCCGATATCGAGATAACGGGGAGGGCGCCTGCCACCTGTCGCCTGGGAGCTCAGGTGTACATCCCCCCGAACATGCCACCGGTGACGTTGAGCACCTGGCCGTGCACGTAGTCAGCCAGCGGTGAGCAGAGGAAAAGGACCGGGGCCGAGGCCTCCTCGGGGGTGGCGGGACGGCCGAGCGGGATGATCGCCGAGGCCATCGCCCGCATCTGCTCGGGGATGCCGAGCTCGATCTTCTCGCCGCCCGGAGCGGTCATCTCGCCGCCCTGCTCCTTGGCTGCGGTGAGGCGGGTTTCGACAAAGCCGAAGGCGACGGCGTTGACGTTGATCTTGAACTGGCCCCACTCCTTGGCGAGGGTTTTGGTCAGGCCGACGACCCCAGCCTTGGCGGCCGAGTAGTTGACCTGGCCCGCGTTGCCCATCGTCCCCGAGGTCGAGGAGATGTTGATCAGCTTGCGGAAGACCTCCTTGTCTTCCGCTTTCTCGGCCTTGGCGGCCTCGCGCCAGTGCGGGGCGAGCGCCCGGGCGACGCGGAAGGGGACGACGGTGTGGATGTCGAGCATCGCCTGGAACTGCTCGTCGGTCATCCGGTGGGCGACGCCGTCCCAGGTGTAGCCGGCGTTGTTGACGCAGATGTCGACCGCGCCGAACGCGTCGACCGCGGCGGCCACGAGCTCGTCGGCGGCGCCGGCCTTGGTCAGGTCACCCGAGTAGACCGCGGTCTCTCCGTCGATCTCCCCCGCCGTCTGCTCGGCGACGTCGGCGTCGAGGTCGTTGATCAGCACCTTGGCGCCCTCGCTTACGAACAGCTCGGCCGTCGCCCGGCCGATCCCTCGCGCCGAGCCGGTGACGATCGCCGCTTTCCCATCGAGAAGTCCC